>Ga0335074_10013318_pt1 | contig 11564 bp, 7 predicted proteins | sample Lox_Sample_23_FD_206715 | JGI IMG/M metagenome (GOLD analysis project Ga0335074, IMG submission 206715) | Soil microbial communities from Loxahatchee National Wildlife Refuge, Florida, United States - Lox_Sample_2.3 | ecosystem: Environmental > Terrestrial > Soil > Wetlands | place: USA: Florida...
CGCTCTCGAGCAGCGTCAGATCCGCCGCGCGCACCGCTGCCGCGCGCACCGGCGTCGCGGACACGGGGCGGGCATCGCGCATCGCGAGGCCGCACGCCGCCGGCGAGTCGTGCAGTAGCATGGCGATCACCGGCAATGCGCCGAGCACCGCCAGGGCGCCGAGCCCCGCGTAAGCCGCACGCCAGCCCCACGCACCGATCAAGGCGCGCGTGAACAGCGGCACCAGCACGTAGCCGAGCCCGAAGCCCGCCATGCAGGCGCCGATGGCGAGTCCGCGCCGGCGGTCGAACCACACGCTCAGTACCTTGATGAAGGTCAAGCTCTGGGCGCCGGCGCCGAGCACCGCGATCAGGCCGTAGATCGCATACAGATGCAGGATCGATCCCGACAGCCATGCGCTCGAGGCGATCGCGAGTCCGTAGAGAAGAATGGACGGCACGGCGATACGGCGCGCGCCGAAGCGATCGACCAGCCGACCGGCCAGCGGCAGCGCCAGGATCAGCAGGACGATGAAGGTGCTCAAGGCGCCGGTGATCTGCGTGCGGCTCCAGCCGAATTCATCCTCGAGTGCGGGGATGAACAGGCTGAAGGGTATGTTCACGAGCGTGGCGGGACTGATCGCCGCTCCCGTGATCGCCGCGGTGAGCACCGCCCAGCCGTACGGACCGCGCCGGGCGCGTGCGCGCAGGGCCCGGGTGGGGCTCGATCCAGGGAAGGGGTCACCGCTCAGGATGTCACTCGGTACGGCTCGCTCGACTCATATTATACTGGTCGCCGGCCAGTCGCTCGAGGGAGCCTGCGGTGAGGCATATGCGCGAGCCACGCTCCGGGTCGATCAAGACTGCCGTGTCGATCGGCCTGGTGCTCACCGCGGCGTGCTCCATGCAGCATTATCGGGCCGAGCCGATCGCACCCGACCGTGCGGCGGCGGCATTCGAGGCGCGCACTCTGCAGGATCCCGCGCTCGCGGCGTTCGCGCGAGACGCGCTTGGCCAGCCCATGAAACCGTGGCCCCCGGCGGCGTGGGATTATCGGGCGCTGTCGCTTGCGGCGCTTTACTTCAACCCGGACCTCGAGGCTGCGCGGGCGCGCCTCGCCGAATCGCAGGCGCAGATGCTCACGGCCGGCGCGCGCCCGAATCCGGGTATCGGCCTCGTGCCGGGAGTTCCGAGCCCCTACTTGCTGACGCTCGAGCTGTCGTTTCCGCTCGAGACCGCGGGCAAGCGCGGCTATCGAATGCAGGCGGCTCGAGATCTCGACCAGGCGGCGCGGTTGGAGCTCGCGCTCGCGGCGTGGACGGTGCGCGGCGCCGTGCGCACGGCGCTCGTCGATGAGCTCACGGCCGCGCGCAGCCGGGATCTGCTGCGGGCGGAGGTGAGCGTGCGCGCCGAGCAGGTGCAGATACTCAAGACCCTGTCCGGCGCGGGCGAGATCCCCGTCGTGGAAGCGGCGGCGGCCGAGATCGAGCTCTCCCGGGCGCACACGGCGCTCGGCGATGGCGAGCAGCAAGCGGTGCAGTCCCGGGCCGCGCTCGCGGCGGCGATCGGCATTTCCGTCAAGGCACTCGAGGCGGTGCAGCTCGACTGGCCCGACATGGATTCACCGCCGAGCGCCGCCGCCCTGCCGCTCGCCGAGATCGAGCGCAGCGCGGTGCTGAACCGGCTCGATGTGCGCAGTGCGCTCGCGCGCTACGCGGCGGCGGAATCGAGCGTGCAGCTCGAGATCGCGAAGCAGTACCCCGACTTCGATATCGGACCCGGCTACACCTACGAGGAGAAGCGCAGCTACTTCACCCTCGGGCTGTCGGCGACGCTGCCTTTGCTGAACCGCAACCAGGGGCCCATCGCCGAGGCCGAAGCGCGCCGTCGCGAGGCGGGCGCCGCGTTTCTCGAGACGCAGAGCCGCGTGATCCTGAAGAGCCAGAGTGCGCTCGAGGCGTACGCTGCGGCTCTCGAGAGGCTCGCCGAGGCGTCGCGCTTGGCGCAGTTGCAATCGCGCCAGTGCGCGGCCGTGCGAGCCTCGGTGCAGAGCGGCGAGCGCGGCCGCCTCGATCTGGACGATGCCGAGATCGCAGAGTCGGCGGCGCGCCGCGAGCGCCTCGCGGCGCTCGCCCAGGCGCAGCACGCGCTGGGCGATCTCGAGGATGCGGTCGAGCGGCCGCTCGCTCGAGGAGATGAGCTTCCTGCCATCCGGGATCTGGATGCGGCGCGTTGAGGGAACGCCGCGCACCATCGACGCCGCTGTCAGGCCGGTGTCAGGCCGGGTCAGGCCGGCGCTGGCGCGATGAAGCGCCGCGCCGCCATGATGCCGAGCGCAACGAACACCAGCAGCACCACGCCCTGCGCGGCCACGAACGGCGGCTCCGAGCCCGTGGGCGCGAGCGGACGCAGAGCCGGGATCTTCATGAAGCCTTGCGCGACGGCGACGAAGACGTTGAGGTACAGCGCAAAGACCGCGCTCGCCACGTACGCCACGCGCCAGCGGCCCGCGAGGTGCGCACCGTAGCGGGCGGTGAGCGCGCAGGCGAGCGCGGCCAGCGAGACGATGCCGACGATGCGCGCCGGGTCGAGGCTGGTGAATGGGAACAAGAAGCCCGTGACGCTGGCGGCGGTCGTGAACCCGAGGAACAGCGCGGTCACCAGGCCCGACGAGCGGCTGCCGATGAGCTCGGCGAGGGCGATGAGGCCGAACAGGATGCCGAGCAGGCTCAGGATCACGTGCAGCAGCGTGAAGGTCGCGACCGACATCCCGAGAATCATGGCGTACGCCTCCCTGGAGATGATCCTGCGCCATTCTAAGCGCCATCGAGCGCGCCACCAATAGCGGTGAGCCCCGGCTCGACCGCGCAGCCTCAGCGCAGCGCCTCGCTCACGCCCTTCACCGCGCCGGCGTCCTTCGCCGCGTAGCCCGGCAGCTGCGCGATGGCGGCGCTGAATGCCTCGCTGCGCATCACCTCGAGCAGCCGCTGCACCGACGGATCCTCGATGATCTGCTTGCCGCACACGAACAGGTAATCCTCGGTGAGCAGGCGCACGAAGTCCAGATCGAATTGGCGCGCCGCCGCCTCGACGCCGAAGCTGGCGTCGGCCATGCCGCTCGCCACGTAGGCGGCCACCGCGGCGTGCGTGAACTCGACCCGCTCGTAGCCGTCGATGCGCTTGCCCTCGATGCCTTGCTGCGCGAGCAGCCGCTCGAAGAGGTTGCGCGTTCCCGACTCGGGATCTCGATTGACGAAGCGCACCCCGGCATCGAGCAGATGCTCGATGCCGGTGATGCCGAGGGGATTGCCGCGCCTCACCATCAGGCCCATCTCGCGCGTGACGAAGCCGATGATGCGATGGTCGGCGGCCGTGATCCATTGCTTGATCGCGGCGGCGGCCTTCTTGCGCAGCTCTCCCTGCGGCAGATGCACGCCGGCGATCTCGCACGCGCCGCGCGCGAGCGACACGAGCGAGTTCTGATTGCTGACATAGCGCAGATCGATGCCGAGCTGCGGCTGCTCGCGCGCGAGCAGCTCGCGCAGGGTGGACACCGCAAAGCCATGGCTCGCGTGGATGCGCACCAGGTCCGCCCGGCGCGGCAGCACCTCGTTGATCTCGCTCTCCAGCTCCTGCGCCAGGTTCTGCAGCTGCGGCCGCAGGCGCGCCTGCAGCCGCTGGCCGGCCCACACCAGCTTCTCCCCGAGCAGCGTGAGCCGCGTGCCACGTCCCTGCTCGCGGTCGACCAGCGGGGCGCCGAAGAACGCCGCCCATTTCTCGATCAGGTTCCAGCAATGCCGGTACGACATCTGCGCACGCTGGGCGGCACGCGTGATCTTGCCGGTCGCGCGAATCTCGTTGAGAAAGTCGAGCATCACCAGCATCGACTTGCCCTCGCGGTGAAAGCGCCAGACCGGCTCGATCTCGATACGGATCTGCTCGCCGTCCGCGCTGCGTGCCATGGGGGACTCCATTGACCTGACCTGTGTTATGCATGTTAGCACATATGCTGCGCCCGCGGGTGTGGTGCCACGCATCATATTCCCGGCCTTGGTCCCTTGATATTAGGCTAGATGCTCTCCACTAGAGCGGTAGACCGACTGCTCCCACGAGGATCTAAATATGATCGAAGATACATATATTGCGCCGCCCTCCACACGCCTCGAGGCACGGCGCGAGCTGCTGCTGATCGACGGCCGGCACGTGCCCGCACAGTCGGGCAACTATTTCGACACCCTGGACCCGGCCAGCGAGCGGGTCATCGCCCGGGTGGCCGAGGGCGGCGCGAGCGACATCGACGCCGCCGTCGCCGCGGCGCGGCGCGCCTTCGACGGCGAGTGGGGGCGGCTGCGCGCCGCGGACCGCGGCCGGCTGCTGCTGCGGCTGGCGGATCTCATCCGCGAGAACCTCGATGCCCTGATCGAGCTCGAGAGCCAGGATGCGGGCAAGCCGGTGAGCGCGGTGCGCCGGCAGGACCTGCCGGCGGTGCTCGACACGCTCAGCTACTACGCCGGCTGGGCGGACAAGATCAACGGCGAGGTGATCCCGGCGCGGCCGGATGCCCTGACCTACACCGTGCGCGAGCCGGTGGGCGTCGTCGGGGCGATCGTGCCGTGGAATTTCCCGCTCATGATCGGCATGTGGAAGCTTGCCCCCGCGCTCGCCTGCGGTTGCACCGTGGTCCTGAAGCCCGCGGAGCTCACGCCCCTCACGGCGCTGCGCATCGGGGAGCTTGCGCTCGCGGCCGGATTTCCGCCGGGCGTCCTCAACGTCGTGCCGGGATTCGGCAAGACCGCCGGCGCGGCGCTGGTCGAGCACCCGGACGTGGACAAGATCACCTTCACCGGCTCCCCGGGCGTGGGGCGCGAGATACTGCGCGGGGCGGCCGGGAATCTCAAGCGCGTGACGCTCGAGCTCGGCGGGAAGTCCGCCAACATCATCTTCCCCGATGCCGATCGCGAGGCGGCCGCCAAGGCGGCGGCTTCGGCCATATTCTTCAACGCCGGACAGGTCTGCTCGGCCGGCTCGAGAATTCTCGTGCACCAGAGCATTCACGATGAGATGGTCGAGCGGCTCATCGAGCGAGCCAGAACCATCCGGCTCGGCGACCCGCGCGACAGCCGCACGTCCATGGGACCGCTCATCTGCGCCGCTCAGCTGCAGCGCGTGCTCAATTACGTGGAGATCGGCAAGCGCGAGGGCGCACGGCTGGCCGCCGGCGGCGCGCGGGGGGGTGATGTCGGATTCTTCATGGCGCCGACCGTGTTCGCAGACGTCGAGCCGCAGATGCGCATCTCGCAGGAAGAGATCTTCGGCCCCGTGGCCGCCGTCATTCCCTTCAAGGACGAGGAGCAGGCGCTGCGCATCGCGAACGGCACGGCCTATGGCCTGGCGGCCGGCGTCTGGACGGCGGACATCGGCCGTGTGCACCGCTTCGTCAGGCGCCTGAAGGCCGGAACGGTATGGGCCAACACCTTCGGTCCGACCGACGTGCGGCTGCCCTGGGGCGGTGCGCGCGACTCGGGATTCGGGCGCGAGCACGGCGCTGCCGCCATCGAGAATTTCACCGAGCCCAAGGCGGTGTGGATCCAGACCGGACCCGCATAAAGCGCGTCCCGGTCTCGCCGCCGCCGGCGCGCGCGCTCTGCGCGCGCGTTGCCGCGGTGCGCGCCGCGCGCGTGCAATTTTTTCAAATTTGGCACGCCACCCCGGCCTCGCTACCATAGCAGCGCCGCTCCGGTCGCCGGGCGGCGCCGCCCCCGCAAGTCGACCGAACGAGGTACGCGATGACCGTAGGTAATGCGACGCTCGACGCTGCGTGGGCCGCCCTCGAGGCGCATCATGCCGCCATCGCCGCCACGCATCTGCGCGAGCTGTTCGCGCAAGACTCCGCTCGCGGCGAGCGTCTCACGCTCGAGGCCGTCGGCATCTATCTGGATTACTCCAAGAACCGCCTCACCGACGAGACGCTGGGACTTTTGCTGAGGCTTGCCGAGGCCGCGAGGCTGCGCCAGCGCATCGACGCGATGTTCGCCGGCGAGCCGATCAACGTTTCCGAGAACCGCGCGGTGATGCACGTCGCGCTGCGCGCCCCGCGCGGCTCCACGCTCACCGTGAACGGCGAGAACGTCGTTCCCAAGGTGCACGCGGTGCTCGACAAGATGAGCGCATTTGCCGACCGCGTGCGCTCGGGCTCCTGGAAGGGCCATACGGGGCGGCGCATCGTGAACGTGGTGAACGTCGGCATCGGCGGCTCGGATCTGGGGCCGGTGATGGCCTACGAGGCGCTCAAGGCGTACAGCGAGCGCGCCATGAGCTTCCATTTCGTGTCGAATGTCGATGGCACCGATCTCACCGAGGCCCTCAAGGGACTCGATCCCGCCGAAACGCTGTTCATCATCTCCTCGAAGACCTTCACCACGCTCGAGACCATGACCAATGCCCGTTCGGCCCGCGACTGGTCGGTGCAGGGCCTGGGGGGCGATGAGCGATCGGTGGCGCGGCATTTCGTCGCGGTCTCGACCAATGCGCAGGAGGTGTCGAAGTTCGGCATCGACACCGAGCAGATGTTCGGCTTCTGGGACTGGGTCGGCGGGCGCTATTCCATGGATTCGGCCATCGGGCTCTCGACCATGCTGGCGATAGGCCCGGGCGGCTTTCGCGACATGCTGAGCGGCTTTCACGCCATGGACGAGCATTTTCGCACCGCGCCCTTCGCGCGCAACCTGCCGGTGATCATGGGGCTGCTCGGGGTGTGGTACACGAATTTCTTCGCCGCGCAGACCGTCGCGGTGCTGCCCTACGATCAATATCTCAAGCGCTTCCCGGCCTACCTGCAACAGCTCACCATGGAGAGCAACGGCAAGCACGTGACGCTCGAAGGACGGCGCGTCGCCTGCGACACCGGCCCCATCTACTGGGGGGAGCCGGGCACCAACGGCCAGCACTCCTTCTATCAGCTCATCCATCAGGGCACGCGCCTCATTCCCTGCGACTTCATCGCCTTTGCCCGCTCGCTCAATCCGCTCGGCGAGCATCACCAGCTGCTGCTCGCGAACGTGCTCGCGCAGGGTGAGGCGCTCGCCTTCGGCAAGACCGCCGAGGAGGTCCGCAAGGAGGGCTCGCCCGAGTGGCTGGTTCCGCATCGCACCTTCGAGGGCAACCGGCCGTCCAACACGCTGCTCCTCGATCGCCTGACCCCCGCCGCGCTCGGCAAGCTGGTGGCCCTGTACGAGCACAGCGTGTTCACGCAGGGGACGATCTGGAACATCGATTCGTTCGATCAATGGGGCGTCGAGCTCGGCAAGGTGCTCGCGAAGCGCATCGTGCCGGAGCTGCGCGAGGGGCACGCGGCGCGCGGCGTCCATGACAGCTCGACCAGCGCGCTGCTCGAGCGCATCGCGGGCCTGAGGGCCCAGCGCTGAGCGCGGCCGCGTCAACTCGCAGCGGCGCGCCGTCGCAAGCCGGCGGGCCGCCCGCCTTTCACACCGCACACGGGAGTCGCACATGCAGCTTGGAATGATCGGGCTCGGGAGAATGGGGTCGAACATGGTACGGCGGCTCCTGCGCGGCGGGCACCAATGCGTCGTGTTCGACCCGGTGCCGGCCGCGGTGCAGGCGCTTCAGAAGGAGAAGGCCACGGGGGTGGGCTCGGTGGCCGAGCTGGTGCGCGGGCTCTCCAAGCCGCGCTCGGTCTGGCTCATGGTGCCGGCGGCGGTGGTGGACGATTCGATCGCGAGCATCGAGCCGCATCTGGAGGCCGGCGATACGCTCATCGATGGCGGCAACTCGTACTACATCGACGATATGCGCCGCGCGCAGAGGCTCGAGGCGCGCGGCATTCACTACGTGGACGTCGGCACCAGCGGCGGGGTCTGGGGCCTCGAGCGCGGTTACTGCATGATGATCGGCGGCCGCGCGGAGGCGGTCGAGCGCCTGGATCCGATCCTGGCGACGCTCGCGCCCGGCGCCGGCTCGATCGAGCGCACCGCGGGGCGCGAGCGCGCGCCGAAGAGCACCGCCGAGCAAGGGTACCTGCACTGCGGACCGAGCGGGGCGGGGCACTTCGTGAAGATGGTCCACAACGGCATCGAGTACGGCCTCATGGCGGCCTACGCGGAGGGGTTCGACGTGCTGCGCGCCGCGAACATCGGCCGGCAGACCCACGAGGTCGACGCGGAGACCACGCCGCTGCGCGATCCCGAGCACTACCAGTTCGACATCAATCTGGCGGACGTGGCCGAGGTGTGGCGGCGCGGCAGCGTCATCGCCTCCTGGCTCCTCGATCTGACCGCCGACAGCCTGATGGCCGATCCGAAGCTGGAGAAGTTCGCGGGCCGGGTCTCCGATTCCGGCGAGGGGCGCTGGACCATCAAGGCTGGCATCGACGAGGGGGTGCCCATCCCGGTGCTCACGGCGGCGCTCTACGAGCGCTTCAGCTCGCGCGGCAATGCCGAGTTTCAGAGCAAGCTCCTGTCGGCGATGCGCTACCAGTTCGGTGGGCACGTGGAGAAGGCCAAGTAGGCGGAGGCGAGCGTGAGCGACTCTCAGAGCGATGCGCTGGTCTTTTTCGGCGCCACCGGCGATCTCGCCTTCAAGAAGATCTTCCCCTCGCTGCAGGCGATGGTGAAGCGCGGCACGCTCGAGGTTCCGGTGATCGGCGTCGCCAAGGGCGGCGGCAGTCTCGAGCGCTTCCATGCCCGCGCCCGCGAGAGCCTCGAGCAGCACGGCGGCCTCGATGCGGCGGCGTTCGAGAAGCTGACGCGATTGCTGCGCTACGTCGACGGCGACTATGCCGATCCGGCCACCTTCAAGGCGCTCAAGGCGGCGCTCGGCAATGCCCGGCAGCCGGCGAACTATCTGGCGATTCCGCCGGCGCTGTTCGGCATGGTGGTCGAGCAGCTCGACCGCGCCGACTGCGCCAAGGGGCGGGTGATCGTCGAGAAGCCGTTCGGCCACGATCTGGCCTCTGCGCGGGCGCTCAACCGGATCCTGCTGGCGAGCTTCGAGGAGAATCGCATCTTTCGCATCGATCACTATCTGGGCAAGGGCCCGGTGCGCAACATGCTGTTCTTCCGCTTCACCAACGCGATCCATGAATCGATGTGGAACCGCCAGTACGTGGAGAGCGTGCAGATCACGATGGCGGAGACATTCGGCGTGCAGGGGCGCGGCGCATTCTACGACCAGACCGGCGCGGTGCGCGACGTGATCCAGAATCATCTGTTCCAGGTGATGTCGAACCTCGCCATGGAGGCACCCGCGCGCACCGACAGCGAGTCGCTGCGCGACGAGAAGGTCAAGGTGCTCAAATCGATTCCGCCGATCCGCGTCGAGGATGCCGTTCGCGGCCAGTTCCAGGGCTACCACGATGAGCCGGGCGTCGCGCCCGGCTCGCAGACCGAGACGTTCGCGGCGGTGCGGCTCGCCCTGCAAAGCTGGCGCTGGCAAGGCGTGCCTTTCTTCATCCGCGCCGGCAAGTCGCTGGCCGTGACCGCGACGCAGGTCGTGGTGCGGCTGAAGCGGCCGCCGACCATCTTCGAGAGCGATCCGCTGCCCAATTACCTGCGCTTTCAGATCAGCCCCGCGAACGAGATCGCCATCGGGGTCAACGTCATGGACGCCGAGGAGTCGGGGCGCGGGGACACGACCGAGCTGCTGGCGAGCCGCCATCCGGGCGCAAGCGAGCGCGACGCCTACGAGCGGGTGCTGACCGATGCGATGGCGGGCGATCGCTCGCTGTTCGCGCGCGAGGACTATGTCGAGGAGGCGTGGCGCATCGTCGATCCGCTGCTCGCGGCCGGCACGCCCGTGTACCCGTACGCGCCCGGCTCCTGGGGTCCGGCGGCCGCCGAGCGCATCACCCCGCCGGGCGGCTGGCTCAATCCCGCCCCGGCGCCCGCATGAGCGCGCGCGCCAAGCGCCCCGTCCCTCAGACGCGCAGGATCGGATAACAGTTCAGGCGCTCGTCCCAGGAGGGGTGGTGGCGCCAGAAGAACTCGAAGCGCGCGGCGGGGTCGGCGCGAAACGCGGCGTCCTGCTCGAGCCTGCGCTCGAACTCCGCGCGCAGCGCCGGCTGCTCCTCGAGCACGCTGCGCGCGATCAGCTCCGCGACGTACGGCTCCAGCTGCTCCTTCTGCTCGAAGAAGGCATTGAAGAATCCCCAGGCGGCGAATGAATCGGGGGCTTGCGGCTCGAGCAGCGCCGCGATCAGCCGCGCGAGCGGTTGGCCGATGGGCACGAACAGCGACAGCGCCGACACCGGGGGCGCGAGCGGCTCCCACGCCCCGGCGATCAGCGCGCGCATGCGTCCCTCGAACGGCCGAGGCGAGAACGATACGAGCGTTGCGCGAAATTGCTCGAGGCCGTCGAGCTTGAGGTCCGAGGGCAGTGGAGCGACATCGATGCCGTGCCGCTCGAGCCGCGGTGCGATGTCCGCGGCCTGGGCGGGCGGCAGGATGTAGCCGAGCCGCGGCATGCGCACGGTGAGCGCGGGCTGCACCCGATTGCGGTACGGCACGCGCCAGATCGCGGGCGTGCGCGCATCGTAGGCCGTGACCTCCGTCCCCGAGATCTCCGAGCGCGTGCGCGCATAGGCGTAGCCGCGAAAGTCGATCCACTCGGCCTGAGCCCCGTCGCTGGCCGCCGCAGCGCCGGCGCTGGCCGCCGCGCCCTGGCCCGCGGCTCCGGGCTCGCGCCAGCCGGATTTATAATCGAGCGCGAGCTCGAAGCCGCCGAGCGCGCAGGCCGCCAGGTCCGCGGCCTTGGCCGCATCGAGCCAGCGCGCGCCATGCTGCGCGGTGAGCTCGGCGAGGTCGCGGATGCAGTTGCGCGTGACGGCCACGCGCCGTGCGTAGGGCTTCCAGGAATGGGTCTCGACCAGCACCGTGAAGCGGTTGCGCTGTGGGAAGTAGCCCGTGGAGAAGCGCGGCGAGTACACCGTCAACACGAATCCGGATTGCGGATCATCGGGCACGGCGAGGTCAGGATAAAACGGCAGGGGCAGCGAGCCCTGGGCCGCCAGCCGCTCGATCAGTCGATCGCGCAGCTCGATGCCGCTCGGGCGCAGCAGCGGGTCGCCCTGATTGATGGGCTCGACCTGGATGGACACGTCGGGCTCGAAGTCGGCGCCGTCGGTGACGTGCAGATCGGCGCAGATCAGGGGGCACCACGTCTCGATGAGCTCGAGCATGGCGCGCATCTCGGGCGTATCCGCCTTGGCGTAGTCGCGGTTCAGATTGAGGTTCTGCGCGGTGACGCGCCAGCCGGTGGCGGCGGGGCCGTTCTGATTCGGGCGGTTCCAGCGCCCGACGCGCTCATGACCGTCGGTGTTGAAGGCGGGCACGAACAGGATCGCCATGTGCGCGAGCGGGTTCGCCGCATCCTGTGCGCCGCCGAGCAGCTCGCGCAGCGCGATGAAGCCGGCGTCCTTGCCGTCGCTCTCGCCCGGATGAATGCCCCCCTGGATCATGAGCAGCGGAACCTCGCGCGCGCGCAGCTCCTGCGCGCCGAGCACCCCTAAGCGCGTGGCGATGAGCGCCCGCATCGGGCGGCCCTGCGCCGAGCGGCCGTACTCGAAGGAGCGCA
>Ga0335074_10013319_pt1 | contig 11562 bp, 14 predicted proteins | sample Lox_Sample_23_FD_206715 | JGI IMG/M metagenome (GOLD analysis project Ga0335074, IMG submission 206715) | Soil microbial communities from Loxahatchee National Wildlife Refuge, Florida, United States - Lox_Sample_2.3 | ecosystem: Environmental > Terrestrial > Soil > Wetlands | place: USA...
CGAAGTTCTGGATCAGAATCGCGGGACCGCCGATGCAGGTCCAGTCGTCGTCCCACAGCGTCGACAGCAGCCACGACCGGTCGGCGGGGAACATCAGGTTGGGCAGCACGCCCATCCAGAACGACGGACGGTCGCGCTGCCGCCAGGCGATGGCCTGGTCCGGGCCCGCCTCGACGAGTACGTAATTCCAGCCGGAATACAACGTCACCTTCGGCACGTCGCTGAACACGATGTCGTCAGAGCCCGTGTCGAGGTAGCCCAGCCACCAGGGCTGGCTCGGCGACTGCTCCCGCAGTAGCCCGAGCACGGCCTGGTCGTGGACGGCCTGATCATGCGCAGCCCGGCCACCGCCTCCTTCGGGCAGCACGACCGTCGCGTACGCCTCGAAGTCCGGCGGGATGGCCGAGGTGATGGTCAGGCCGATCGAGGTGTGCTCGGTTATCCACGCGACATCGGCAGCAGTGCCGATCCGCCAGCTGCGTCCGTCCTTCGTCACGCGCGCCACCTGAGCAGCTTAGGCTGGCGGCGTGCAGCTGGGACTTGTCAGCGTGGTGGTCGATGACTACGACGCCGCCATCGGATTCTTTGTCGGGGCGCTGGGCTTCGAGCTCGCTGAGGATTCACCGGCGCTGACGACGAAGGACGGCCGTCGCAAACGGTGGGTCGTCGTCCGGCCGCCAGGGGCCGTGACGGGCCTGCTGCTCGCGCAAGCCGACGGAGCTGAGCAAGCTGCAGTCGTCGGCAACCAGACTGCCGGTCGCGTGGGCTTCTTCCTCGAGGTGGAGGACTTCGACGCCGCCTATGCCCGGATGACCGGGGCTGGTGTTCAGTTCGTGACAGCGCCGCGCACGGAGCCCTACGGCCAGGTCGCGGTCTTTCTCGACATCGCCGGCAACAAATGGGACCTGCTGGGCCCGCCCCTCCGCTAACGGGTGGCACGGTGCAGCAATGGTGAATCACTTATCAGGTGTCACGGTCGACTGCCGGGATCCGGCGAAACTGGCCTCGTTCTGGAGCTCGCTGCTCGACGTTCCGGTCAGCCGCGAGCACGGCGACGATGCCGGCTGGGCCACTGTCGGATCCCGGCACGACGCGCGGCCGCGGCTGACATTCCAGCGAGTTGCTGAGCCGAAGTCCGGGAAGGTGCGCATCCACCTCGACGTGCAGGTCGACGACATCGCCGCAGCCAGCAGACAGGTCGAGGGCCTCGGCGGCCAGTGGTCCGGCGAGCGCCACGACTACGACGAGGGCGTCGTCATGGTCATGCAGGACCCGGAAGGGCATGAGTTCTGCCTCGTCCAGTACTACGACTGAGCGCCGCGAGTCGCCGCTGACACAATGTGACGTCATGGCGGATTCCGTGATTCCTGGCCGACAGCTCCGCGACGGCAGCACCGTGCCCGCCGTCGGATTCGGCACCTACCCACTGCGCGGGGCGGCCGGTGTCGAGGCTGTGCGCAGTGCGATTGCGCAGGGCTACCGGCTGCTCGACTCGGCGTTCAACTACGACAACGAGGGCGCAGTCGGCGAGGCCGTCCGGACGTGCGGCGTCCCCCGCAGCGACCTGCGGGTCTCTTCGAAGCTTCCGGGCCGGTTCCAGGCCTACGACGACGCGATTGCGGCAATCCGGGAGTCGGCCTACCGGACCGGCCTCGACTATCTCGACCTGTATCTCATCCACTGGCCTAACCCCCGTCAGGGCCTGTACGTGAAGGCATGGCGCGCCCTCGTCGAGGCCCAGCGGCAGGGACTGGTGCGGTCGATCGGCGTGTCGAACTTCCTGCCCGAGCACCTGGACCGGATCATCAGCGAGACCGGTGTGACTCCCAGTGTCAACCAGATCGAGGTCCATCCCTACTTCCCGCAGGTCAGGCAGCGAGCGTTCGACGACAGCCGCGGCATCGTCACGCAGTCCTGGACACCGCTTGGCGGCCAGTCGCAGAAGCTGCTGGCCGAGCCCGCAGTGGTCGCGCCAGCCCGCGCCCACGGCAAGACGCCCACTCAAGTGGTCCTGCGCTGGCACCTGCAGCTCGGTGCCCTGCCCCTGCCCAAAGCCGCAAACCCGGACCATCAGCGGGAGAACAGCGACATCTTCGACTTCGAGCTCACCCAGCCTGAGATGACCGCGATCACGGCCCTCGGCCGGCCAGACGGACGCAGCAGTGACCAGGATCCCGCGACCCACGAGGAGTTCTGACCGGCCGGGCGCCGCCGGCGAACCTCAGCCGCCAGGGATAAGCGGCACCCGCGTCAGCTCGACCCCGAACTCGTCGCGATAGGCGGCCAGCAAGGCGTCATCGCCGGTGAGCTGCTCCTCGGTACGCGTACCGCCGGTGGTGCGGATCAGGGTCCGCCCGCTGATCGACACCCGCCCGTCCTCGGTGAGCCTTGAGCAGATCGTGCTCTGCGTGAAATGCGACTCGGGCGAAGTCTGCTGGTACCAGCACGTCGGCCCGAATTCGTCCAGCGCCCGCGCCCGCCTCTCGATCCGGTACTGCGGGATATCGTCGCGGATCACATCCAGATCACCGTCCGGAGCGTCAGCGATCCGGAACACACCGCCGGGATCCTGCTGCTCGGCCCGACTGTCGAGCAGCAGCGGATACGTGCTGTGCACGCCGAATCCGACGTCCGCCAGCCAGGGCCCGCTTCCATCCGGGGCCGCCACGACGAGCGCCAGGTGGTCGAACGGCGGGCTGAGGCGATCGCCGCCGTATACCCGCGCGGCGACCCGGGTGACACGCGCGCCAAGGGTCTCGAGCAGCAGCGCGAACAGGCCGTTGACCTCGTAGCAGAATCCGCCTCGCCGCCGCTCCACCACCTTCGCGGCCAGATCTTCCTCGGTCAGCGAGATCGGCTCCGACAAGTGAATGCTGAGGTTCTCGAACGGCACAGTCAGCAGGTGCGCGCGCTGCAGGACGCGCAGCCCAGCCGCGTCCGCGGTGACTGGCGGCTCGACGCCGATCCGCTCCAGGTACGCCTCTGCCGTTTTGCTGTCCACAACCGCGCCTTCCTGCTGCACCACCGGAATCCGCCGGATCATCCTGCAGGCTCCCATGGTGCCGGACACTGGCCCGGACTGTGGAGCCGCGTAGTTGGTAGCCTCCGGGAGGCGGATTGCCGCGTTTCCGGTCGAAGTGGACTTTCATGAGTGAGATCTCGCAGCGGCTCGTGTCTTTCGAGCGCCTGCACAACTTCCGCGACTTCGGCGGATATCCGGCCGCCGACGGGCGGATGGTACGGCGGGATCAGCTGTTCCGCTCCGACTCGCTGGGCAAGCTCGCTGGTGCCGACGCCAGGCGGTTCGCGACACTCGGGGTGCGCACGGTGATCGACCTGCGCTACCCCTGGGAAGCCGACGCCGGCGGCCGCGTCCCGGCCGGTCTCGGCGTGGCCTATCACAACTGCAGCATCGAGCACCGGCCTTATGACCAGGCCGCGCTCGGCGAGGTCATCGACCCGGTCCGGTTCCTGGCCGACCGGTACGCGGAGGTCGCGAGCGACGGCCGTGCCGAGATCGCCGAGGCTCTGCGGATCATCGCCGGCGACAGCGCGCCGGTTGTGATCCACTGCGCGTCCGGCAAGGACCGGACCGGACTGATCGCGGCGCTGGTGCTGTCCCTCCTGGGTGTCGGTCAGGTGGACATCACCGCCGATTTCGCGCTAAGCGGCCTGGCCACGCAGCGGCTGATCGCGGACTGGCACGCGTTCTATCCGGACCGTGCACTGTTGTGGCCGCACTACGGGAAGGCGCCCGCCGCGGTGATGCAGGTATTCCTGACCGAGCTCGCACAGCGGCACGGCTCAGTCCGCGGTTACGTGAAGGACTACCTGGGCGTCCCCGACGCCGTGGTCAGCGAACTGCGGACTCGGTACCTGGCCGGCGAAGCGACGGCCGCCGGCTAGAACGGGCGGGTGCCGACGCTGCTGGCGGGCGCAGCGCCGAGCCGATTCGCGCGCGCGGAGGTCACGACGCGCTGGACGGCGAGGCTGACCGCCAGGTACAGCACCACGGTCGCGTCGCCGAGATTCCCGATGTCCTTGTGCTGGCCAATCAGGTAGTCGTAGCCCAGGTGCGCGGCCACCGCAGCGACCCACAGCACGGCGGTGAGGACATTGCCCTTCGCCATGGCGACGCCGTTCTCCAGCCAGACGCGCACCGTGGCGGCGCGCGCCACGCCGAAGATCGCGGCCAGCACCAGGCTGCCGATGAGCGCAACATAGGCCGCGGATCCGGCATGCAGCTTCTGCATGTACTCCACCGCCTCCACCAGCCCGATGATGCCGAGGATCAGGATCAGGCGCTCGTTCCCCCGCACGGGCCGGGTCCGGAGCTGACGGACGATCAGCAGAGCGAGCACGGCCACGCCGATAACAAGGTAGAGAACCGTCTGGCTGGACATATATCCCCTGTCAGCTGCCCCGCCTGAGCCCGGTTGGCCCGGCGGTGACTGTCGGAGCAGCACTGATCTCAGGCTAGAGCGGGACGCGCCAGCGCGGATATGCCCGTCGTCCGGACCTGACCGTGACAGATGTCATCGTATGACGTTTGCCGGTCACGAAATGGTCACGGCGGGCTTGTTAGCGTGGCGACGCGGACCGCGGGCCAGTTGGGAGGTAGTCGATGGGCCTGCCCGTACGGCAGCGACGGGTACTGGAGCGCATTGAGCTCAGGCTGCAGCGATCAGATCCGAAGCTGGCCAGCCTGTACGCAATCTTCGCCCGGCTGAACCGGGACGAGGAAATGCCCCGGATCGAGCAGGTCCGGCACCGCATGCTGCTCATCCTGATCCGGGTCCGCCTCCTGCTGTCCGGGGTGGGCAGCCGCTTCCCGTTCCGGCTCGTTCCGCGGCAGCCAGCGATGCTGTTCTTCCCGCTTGCGGTCGCCGTCCTGGTGACGTCAGTCGTGTTCGCGGTGAAGACCGCGCACGGCCCCAGCACGTGCTCCCCGACGCGCATGGTGGCCGCCAGCCGGTATGTCATCCGGACGCCGCTGTGCCGGCCGCAGCCGTTCCTCGGCCACTGACCGCCCGGCGCGCGAACCGCCAGAGTCGCGCGCCGCGACTCGCTGTCAGGCCCGCTACCGCGCCGTGACCAGCACTGCCGTCAGTTCGGGGCGCGTGCAGACAGGCGCTGAGTTAGCAGCCTTAGCCGCCCCGACCCGGGCACAGGACGCGAGCAAGACGATGTCGCTCCCGGCGCTCGCGCTGCCCCCCAGGCCGGACAGGTCGACGAAGAAATGCGGCCAGGGCACCCCGGATGACGACCAGACCACCTTCCGGGTCCCGAGGTCGTAGCCCCACGCTTCGCCGAGGCCGTTCTGGTCCAGTCCGAGCGCCACGCCGTCGGTTACCCAGTACAAACTCGCGGCCACCGAGATCGGCGCCCACGTGACCACGGCACCCGAGCTGATATCGACCCCGATCAGCTTGCTGCCGCTCGCCAGGTAGACGACTCCGCGCCCGGCGTCAGTGAGCTCCACGCTCGCGGACGCTCGCGACCACAGCGGCCGCCCGGCCTTGTTGTAGACATCCACCCCGTCCGGCCCGGTGAACAGGAGATCGCTGCCGATCACCTCCGTGAGCGTGCCGCGGAAGCCGCCGGACGGGTGGTGCAGCGTGCGCTCGGTCCCGTCAGTCAGGCTGATCTGCTGAATCTCTGGCCGCGCGGCGGCGCTGGCACCGGCGCCGCTGTCGCCGGTGATGTAGATGTCACCGCCCGCGACTCGCCAGGTCTGGCCAGCCGAGCCGGTCGGGCGGCTCCAGATCACCTGGCCGGTGGCGTTGGCGTAGTCGGTGACCTTGTGCTGGCCGACGATGACCGTGCTTGCCGCAGTGGCCGCCACTGCGCCGCCGTAGGGGGCGGCCCGGTAGGTGCGCACGCTCGCGCCCGTGGCATCCGACAAGATCACCTCGTCGCGAGTCGTCGCCCTGCCCTGCGACGGCTCCACGCCCACGGCCACCACGCCGGTGAACGCCCGAACGCCGACGATTGCCGAGCTGGCCGGAAACCCGGTCAGCGGTACCCGCCAGACCTGCTTGCCAGTGCTCTCGCTGACGGCCGTCACCGCCAGGCCTGTCCCGAGCACGGCCAAGCCGCCGCCGGACGCCGCGAAGGCACCATCCGGGCTCGTCACCGTTCCGGAAACGCCAGGCTGGGCGAACCACGAGCCGGCCAGCGGGCGAGTCCACAGCACCGAGCCCGGCTGAGTGCAGCGCAGCCCGGTGCAGTGCTTCACCTGCAGGCTGCTGGCGCGACCGGGGGCCACGACAGCAGCAACGAGCACGGCCGCGAGGATGCCACGCCTCGCCCACGTAGCCGGCCCGCGCGCGACCCTCACCCTCGGAATGACCCTCCTCCAGCGGCGCACGCTGCCCGTTTGGCGGCGCCGGTCATGTGTCACCACACGTTATAACCGCTCCTGGCTGCGCGCGTCGTCCCGGCCGGGGCCCTCGCCTCCGACCGGGCCGGCGTTCGGCCCTAGCTGGCTGCAGCCGGCACCGGCCCGAAGACCCGCGCGCCACCGGCCCTTTCAGTAGCGTGGTCCTGGCCATGCTGGCCCGTTCCCAGTGGAGGAAAATCGATGACAAACCGTGCCCCGCTTCCGCACGATCTCCTGCCGCAGGTGCCCTCGTTCACCGTCGAGAGCGACGACGTGGCCGACGGCCAGCCGCTGAGCAATGATCATGTGTACAACAGCTTCGGGATGAGCGGCGAGAACATCTCGCCGTCCCTGCGCTGGCATGGCTTCCCGGCCGAGACTAAAGGCTTCGCTGTCACCTGCTATGACCCCGACGCACCGACCGGCTCCGGGTTCTGGCACTGGCTGGTGCTGGACATTCCGGCATCTGTCACCGAACTGCCCCGCAACGCGGGCAGCGCTGACGGGTCCGGCCTGCCCGCGGGTGCCTTCTCGGTGCGGAACGACTACGGCACGAAGGATTTCGGCGGCGCCGCCCCGCCGCCGGGCGAGCCGCACCGCTACGTGTTCACCGTCTATGCGCTGAACACCAACAATCTGGACATCAACTCCGACGTCTCACCGGCGGTGGCGAGCTTCAACCTCACGTTCGCGACCATTGCCAAGGCCGTCATCGTGCCGATCTACGGCGTTGACGGCTGAGGTGTCCCGTCCGCCGGCCGGTTCCGGCCGGCGGGCAGGATAGGGCCTATGTCCCTCCCCGACTATCCCGGCCGGTCAGTGTTCGATGCGGCCGCCAGCGAGTACGACGCGGCGAGGCCGTCCTATCCGGCCGGGCTGTTCGAGGAGCTGGAGAAGAGCACCGGGCGACTCGCCGGGAAGCTCGTCCTGGACTGGGGTGCCGGGACCGGCATTGCCAGCCGCCAGCTTGCCGAGCGAGGCGCGACCGTCATCTCATTCGACCTCGGCGAGCAGATGCTCCGGCGGGCTCAGGTGCGCAGCCCGCAGACGCCGTGTGTGCTGGCCGACGGCAACCGGATGCCGGTGCGGAGCGGAGTCGCCGACCTGACCACCTTTGCCCAGTCCTGGCACTGGTTCGATCAGCAGGCCGGCGCAGCCGAGGTCGCGAGGGTGCTGAAGCCGGGCGGCTACTGGGCCGCCTGGTGGAACCGCGCGCAGGCTGACGGCGAGGACTGGTTCGACGCCTACCGGGAGCTGGTGGTCGCGCGATGCCCCGGCTACCAGTGGCAGACCAGCAGGGACGCCCACCTGGGCCCGGACTGGAGCGACAGCCTGGTCACGGCGCAGGGGCGGATGCAGCCCGCCGGAACCATCCTGGTGCAGTGGACCAGGGAAGTCTCTGCCGCCGACTGGATCACCGACGACCGAAGCAAGTCCTACTTCATCGCGCTGGAGCCGGCGGACCGGGAGTCGGTTCTGGCCGAGGTCGCCGGCATCATCGCGGCCGAGTTCCCGGACGGCGAGATGTCCGTCCGGTACGTCACCACACTGCTTCTGGCCCTGAAGACAGCCTGAGCGGCAACGGCGGCCGGGCTCGCGCGCTCAGGCGTCGTCGTCCGGGCTGCCGAACTCGTCTGCGAGCAGCTCCACCACGGCCTGATGGCCGGCCACAAGCGCAGCTCGGTCCGCGGGCGGCACGGCTGCGCTTTCGGCCAGGTCAGCGCCGAAGTCAGTCAGAATCGCTGCCATCGCCGCGAGCAGGCGGACCGGGTCCTTGACGGCAAACAGGTCGCGATCCGCCCGCACGAACACCTCATCGCGGACGAGCTCATCAGCGAGTTCCGGGGAGCAGCCGGCCCCGACCTGCAGCAGGTCGCTCCAGTGCCGGGCAATGGTCCGGATGCCCGCCATCGAGCGGTAGCCGACGAAGATCGTCTCCCAGATCCCGGCGACCACGCGATCCCAGCCCAGATCCTCGAGGTCCTGCGCGTCCTGGTAGTACACCAGCGCAGCGTATTCCGCCCGCCGCCACCGCCGGAAGAGCCTGGAACGGCCCGAAAAAGCCGTGGACAGGGCACCCGCGCCGTTCAGGACGGCCAGAGGCAGCCTTCAGCTAACCCTCAGCAGCTTCCGCTTCGATAACAGTTGCGGCTGCATCAGCCGGAGCGCCTTAGCATGGACTGCGGCACATCGTCCCGCCGGATGGCGCCCGGGCAGGGTCGCCGCCTCCGGCCGGACGGGGCCCCGGGCGAACTGTGCCAACAGACAACCCCCAGACGCAACAAGGCAGGCAGGCATGGGCAAGGCTGAGCGGATCCGGCGGATGAACGCTCGGGAGAGGATCGCTGCGCAGCAGGCTGCTGCACGGCGTGCCGAGGCCCGCAGGCGCATGTTCATTGCCAGCGGCAGCGTGGTCGTGGTGATCGTCATCGTGATCGTCCTGATCATCGTCAAGAGCGCGAGCAATACCCCGTCGTCGGCGTCGTCGGCCTCCACCAGCCGGGTCGCGACCGCTGCGATCACCAGCAGCGTGACCCACGACGTCACCACGGTCCCGGCCAGCACGCTGAACTCCGTCGGCGCCGGCTCGGGCGTGGACAAGCTCGTCAAGACGGACGGCAACCCGCCGATCCTCACCTCCGGCGGCAAGCCCGAGGTCCTCTTCGAGGGCGCCGAGTACTGCCCGTACTGCGCCGCCGAGCGGTGGGCGCTGACCGTGGCGCTCAGCCGGTTCGGCACCTTCTCGGGCCTGCACCTGATCCACTCGACCAGTTCAGACATCTACTCGAATACAGCGACGCTGTCGTTCTACAAGGCCACGTACACCAGCAAGTACCTGACCTTCACCTCGGTCGAGCTGTACGGACTTCAGGACAACGGAATTCCGCTGCAGAAGCCGACGAAGACGCAGGCCGCGCTGATGTCCAAGTACGACGCGCCGCCCTACATCGGGTCGGAATACGCCGGCAGCTACCCGTTCGTCGACTTCGGCAACCAGTACCTCGACCTCGGCGCCCAGTACGTTCCGTCCGCCCTCGGCAGCCCCGAAAGCGTCGACTCGACGCACTACGGTCTCAGCTGGTCGCAGATCGCCGCGGATATCCGCAACCCGAACAGCCAGGTCGCTCAGGCCGTCGACGGCACGGCCAACTCGATCACGGCCGCGATCTGCAAGATCACGAAGAACTCGGACGCTAGCGTCTGCGCCTCGCCGGCCGCCAAGGCCGGGGCCGGGTCGCTGTAATGGCCAGTCAGAAGCCCGCCAGCCGCGGCGCCAAGCAGGCACCAGTCCGGACCTCGCCCACGGCGCGGAACGCCCCGGCTGCACGCGCGGCGAAGGCGAACTCAGCCAACGGCACAACCCGTCAGACCAGAAACGCGGCCGCTGGCGCCGGACCTCGCAGCGCCAGCGCGGCGACCGGGGCTACCGCCCGAAGCGCAGTCCGGACGGGCAGGGGAGCACGGACCGGGGCAGCGGCCGTACCGGCTGAGCCGCCGGCCGACCCGCGCGGGCTCGCCAGACTCTGGGCGCCGTTCCGGCGGATGGGCGGCCTGCAGCTGGCGACGCTGATCCTCTCGCTCTACGGCCTCGGCGCGTCTGTCTACCTCACCATCGCGCACTACGACACGGCCGTCACGCTGGTGTGCTCGGACAAGGGCCTGATCAACTGCGAGGAAGTCACCACCAGCCCGCAGTCCGTGGTGTTCGGGATCTTCCCCGTCGCCGTGCTCGGCCTGGCCTTCTACGTCTTCATGGTCGCGATCAACTCACCGTGGGGCTGGCGGCTCAAGTGGCCGGCGGTCACCTGGCTGCGGGTCGCCTCGGTGATCGTCGGCATGGGCTTCGTGCTCTACCTGATCTATGCCGAGGTCGACCAGATCAAGGCCATCTGCTTGTGGTGCACAAGCGTGCATGTCGCAACATTCTTGATCTTTGTGCTTCTGGTGTTCCACACCACCTATCACTGGGGAGGCTCAGAACCTGCCAGCAGGGACTGAGCTGCGGGCGCCCAGCGGCGCCGTGTAATCATGATGTAACAGGGCGTCACCACTCGAGGGGTTCGATCCTGAGCATGGGTAAGGCTGACCGGAAGAGGGAGCAGACCGTCCGGGCGCGGATCGCAGCGCAGCGGGCGGAGCAGCAGCAGGCCGAGCGCCGCCGCCGGATGCTGGCCCTGGGCGGAGTGGCGATCGCCGTGCTGGTCGTCGTCGGCATCGTGATCGGAGCTGTCGTGAGCCACAGCGGCACGAGCAAACCGTCCGGCCCTAGCAGCGGCCCGCTGCCCGCCGGAGTTCAGCAGAAGCTGACTGTTCCCGCCAGCACGCTCGCGTCCGTCGGCCTCGGCACCGCGGAACTGTCGGCCATGAGGACAGGGACCGGCCCCGCTCTCACCTCCGGCGGCAAGCCCGAGATGCTGTACATCGGCGCCGAGTGGTGCCCGTATTGCGCCGCCGAACGGTGGGCCATGGCAGTCGCGCTGAGCCGGTTCGGCAGTTTCACGCCGCTGAACGGCATCCACTCCTCCTCGAGCGACGTGTACCCGAACACTGCGACGCTGACCTTCTACAAGTCCACGTACACCAGCAAGTACCTGGTGTTCACGCCGATCGAGAACGAGGACGTCAACCGCAACCTGCTGGTGAAGCCGAGCGCCGGGGAGCAGGCGCAGTGGATCAAGTACGACGGGACCGACCCGGGCTATCCGTTCATCGACATCGGCAACCGCTACATCGCGGCGGCCACCTACAACCCGCAGGTGCTGCAGGGCCTGACCTGGGCGCAGATCGCCGCCGACCTGCACGATCCGTCCTCGGCCGTGGCGAAGGGCGCGCTCGGATCCGCCAACATGTTCACCGCGGCGATCTGCAAGATCACCGGCAACGCGCCCGCAAGCGTGTGCACGGCCGCGCCGATTCCGCAGATCGAGGGACAGATCTAGGCCAGAGCCGGATCTCGCTGGCTGCCGGGAGGGCGTCGACCTCGTTTCCGGCAGGAATGGTTGTGGCCGCAGCCGGGTAGCCCTTGGGCAGAGCTCCGCGCCAAGGAGGCTGCCCCCGGTGACCACTCCAGCCCGACTCCGCGGAGTTTCTGACCTGCGAGAGTTCTTCCGCACGAACCAGCGGCCGATCTACTTCATCTCACCGACGGCGTTCAACCTGCTCGGCATCGACCGGTGGGT
>Ga0335074_10013320_pt1 | contig 11562 bp, 18 predicted proteins | sample Lox_Sample_23_FD_206715 | JGI IMG/M metagenome (GOLD analysis project Ga0335074, IMG submission 206715) | Soil microbial communities from Loxahatchee National Wildlife Refuge, Florida, United States - Lox_Sample_2.3 | ecosystem: Environmental > Terrestrial > Soil > Wetlands | place: USA...
CAGCCCTGAAAAGGCTGGCGTCGGCGGTTCAACTCCGTCCCTGGCCACCATTTATTTGTGACGTAGAATCAATAACTTACATTCCATTGTGCGTAGCCGCACACAAAGCGCACACAGATCCTGCTAGGATTTCCTCCAGCGCCTACATCGTTTGGAAGGAATCCGCTCCATGGCTACGGTCCCGCAGTTCACCTCCCGACCTGAAGTCGAGGTCATTGTTTATAGGCACAAACCGACGTGCAAGTTCGCCGCACGCGACAAGATCGGCCGCTGCTCCTGCCGCAAGCACCTTTATGTCCGGGAATCCCGGCTGCGTATTGCAACCGGTAAACGGTCGTGGGACGCCGCCCGCCGGTTTGCCGTCGAGTGGCAGGACGCGCACGATCCCGCAAAGATCAAGGAAAGGGAACGGGCGGCTAGAGAGCAAGCCACCCACAAGCTAGTGGAAGGCGCCTTCGACGACTTCATCGCCGACAAGAAAGCGGCATCGGACAACCCCGACGGGTTCGCAGCGACGGAGTCGAAATTTAAAACGCTGAAGAAACAACTAACGATCTTTCTCGGCAAGCACAATGTCAGTGTTGCCGAGGGTGAACGAGTGCATTACGTACACCAGATTTCTTCGGCGCTGCTCGACCAATGGATGCGGACTTGGAAAGCCAAAACCTACTGGAGCAAAACGAAGAGACGCGACAACCTCGTTAGCTTTTTTGAGTACTGCATTGACAAGAAGTGGATGGCATACAACGCCGCAGCGAAAGACAAAGGCAATCCGGCCCGGGGCATGATGAAGATCACGACCGCCAAGGGCAGCACGATCCCGACACTGCCGTTCACGCCGGCGCAATTCAATGCGGTTCTGGCCGCAACGTTCCGCTATGAAGAAAGCATCGCAACCCTAAACAAGAAGGAAGTTCATAACAAGAGCCTGCGCTTGCACGCACTCGTGAATTTAATGCGCTGGTCGGGTTTGTCAATTACCGATGCAGTTACCCTGGGGCGTGACCGCTTGGGCTCCGATAATCGGCTTGAACTGCACAGAACGAAAACGGGCACCCCGGTGTATCTGCTGCTGCGTCCTGAGATCGCAGACGAACTGCGCCATGTTCCACCTGGGCCGGATTCGCATCCCGACTATTTCTTCTGGAGCGGAAAAGGAAAGAAGAACAAGGCCGCTTCAACGTGGCAGAAAACTTTCAGGAAATTGTGGAAGCTCGTGACGCCTCCACTCATCCTCAAAGATAGGAATGGCAAGCGGATCGCGCCGAAGTCACACATGTTGCGAAACACGTTCGCAGTTGAACTATTGAAGAAGAAGGTCAGCCTCGACCACGTCGCCGTGCTTCTGGGCGACAACCCTGAGACTGTGCGGGAACACTACTTCAAATGGGTGCCCGAGTTGCAAAATATCCTGGACGATGAAGTCAAGAGAACGTGGAAAACAGACCCAATTGTCCTTCAAGACGCGGACCGCGCGGTTTCCGAAGCGGTGAACTGAACTACAACTTCTTTACAACCAGACGTTCATACACGCGCATCATCACAGACTCGGGAATGGTGATTTGGCAGTAACCGCGCCTTTTGAGGCTCTCGGGTCGCTCGACCTTCAGGACACCAGGTTCGTTGCGGAATCGACGGAGTACGGTCTTCACACTCCAGCCCCACATTCGCGCGATCTCTTTCGGTCGGTAGTGTTGCTCGTGGGCGGACACCGATCTCCGTCCTTGGAGAGGACACGTTCCCTTTTCGGGATCGTGTTGTGTCTCTCTTTGAACGGCAGAATCGGAGCCTTATGAGCCTTCGATCCGGCGGGACTCGAAGGATACGCTCAGCGGCGGGCCAAGCGCTGCTCGCAGTGGGCCGTGCATCGGAATTGAGAACCGATACAACGTGAACTCTACCCCCGGCTTGTTTTGTGAGTCAAGCGACGCGCACGCGGGTAGTGGTGCAGTTTGAAATCCACAGGGGTAGCGCCGCGCTCCGGTCTGTGGGAAACTGTGGGCATGATCAAGGTCGGCGATTTCGTGGTTGCGCATGGGCAGAACGGGGTGTTCATCGTTCGCAGCTTAACCGAGAACCCGGACATAGCCGAAATTCAGCTATTCAGCGTTTCCAAACAGCAACCGATGGAATACCGGATACGCGTTCCGCGAGGCGTCTTATCGCCATTCAAAGAGGACGCCAGCCAAGCCGCGCTCGGGATCGTAAAGCAAGCCACGGAGGGCAAGTAAACCGATTCTTAGTGAGGCTTTTCGCTGCGCTGAACCATCCCGCGTAGTCTCTCTACTCGTACTCCAAGCTGGGAGAATATGGAATCGAAAGTTCCAGAGTCTACGAGATTTTGAAGTATGAGGTAGGGATCATTTGCGTCGCCCTCTTTTCGGAGTGTTTCCGAAATAAACAGTATGCAGACACGCTTCACGCGCGAGGATGCTATCCAACAAATCCGCATCCTTCCCTTACGAATGCGAAATATATTGGAGAGTTGGCCTCGGAGTGCATATTTCTTGTTTAAGGGATCGCTTGGGATGACTCGCTTAATTACGTCCTGCACCATCGCGAACGTAGTGCAGTGCATATTGCTGTAGTCGCCAGCCGCTTCTGCTGCAAGGGACTTCCGGCGCAGCTCAGCGTAAACATCCTCTGCTGACTTGGTGATGTCTACGGCATAAAGAAATGAAGAAGGCGCGCTCCCTTGAGAGATGCGCGCCTTCTTTGTTGTTTTCGGCTTGGAGTCGGTCACGTCTACTTCTTCTCCAGTTCCGCCTCAAATTCCTCAAAAGAACGTACCCGTCCTGCTTGAATATCTTCGAAGGCTGTCAGAATCCCCTTCTTTTCAACATCACTTGCAAGCAGTTCGATCATGCTCGCCATAGCATCGAACTCCTGCCTTATCTCAAGGAATCTCTTGTAGCTAAATAGAACCGCCAAAGGCGTATCGTTCTCCTGAATTACCAATGTCTCTTCGTCTTGCTCCTTCAGTTTAGAAGCGTTGAGGTCACGTAGCTTGCTAACCCCGACGTGTTTGACATTGGGATCGATGTTCGGGATTGCGCACGTTGACATGAGTGTTTCTCCTTCCTCCTAAGTTGTTCACATTGTTAGATGTAACGCCACAGAGGGGAGGTTGTCAATGTTTTGACATCTGAGCTATATGTCTCAGACGTCAAACCATGAATAGATATTAGCAATTATTTGCAGGTTGTCAAGCAAAATATTTCTAATTATTTGGCAATAGTGCGAAAAATAATTGTCAATATATTGACAAAATATTGGCAATTGTGTACCATAATACACATGAATCGGCTCTGTACCGACAAGCGCATCGCAGTTATATCCGCACTGGTGGAGGGGGTATCTATCAATGCAACCTGCGGTATGACCGGGGCAGCTAAGCACACAGTTTTAAAGCTACTTAAGGACATGGGTTGCGCTGCTGCTGCATATCACAATCAGCGCGTCCGCAATCTCGCGTTCGCCGCGTACAGGCCGATGAAATTTGGGCCTTTGTGCACCGCAAGGACAAGAACCTCAGCTTGGAGCAAGTTCAATCCGGTTTGGGAAGCGTATGGACGTGGACAGCTATTGATGCAGACACGAAGCTAATCATCTCCTACACGCTTGGGGATCGCGGCGCGGATACCGCTCTAGCATTCATGCAGGACGTGGCTTCACGGATCGGCAATCGAATCCAGTTAACGACGGACGGACACAAGGTCTATGCCGATGCCGTAGAGGATGCATTTGGCGCGGATATTGACTATGCGATGTTGGTAAAAATCTACGGTGCATCGAGCGAGAATCCCGAATCGCGCTACAGCCCCGCAACCTGCATCGGATGCCGCACTGGAGTCCTTGCTGGCAAACCTGATGCTGAGCACATCTCGACTTCATTTGTTGAGCGGCAGAACCTTTCGATGAGGATGGGGATTGCGGCGATTCACACGGTTGACAAATGGTTTCAGCAAGAAACTAGAGAACCACGGGCACATGGTCGCTCTGTACTTCATGCACTACAACTTTTGCCGGATTCATAAGACGCTGCGCGTGACACCCGCAATGGAAGCAGGGATTACGGATCACGTTTGGTCTTTTGAAGAACTAATTGCCCCGCTTGAACCAATGCAGCAAAAACAGACAGCCTAACCCCGAAAGGAACATAATGGCTTTCAGTGAAGAAACAAAACAAGCGGCGTTCAAACGCGCTGGTGGTCAGTGCGAATGTCGCCGCTTATCGTGCACCGTACATCCGTCAACAATCCGTTGCACAACCACTCTAAAGTCTGGACAATGGCACGCTCATCACAAGACTGCCGTTGCTTCTGGCGGGGATGACACACTCAGCAATTGCGAAGCTCTGTGCATCCCCTGTCACAAACAGACCCAGACTTACGGAGCAGTTTAACGCAACGCTTCCTTTAGGGCGGAGACTACTATACCAGTTGCCTCCGCCTTGAAGCTCAATTTCGCCATCGGCGCATCTGCCGAGGTAGCCTCAACGGTCAACTCCGCATCTTCATCCACTTTGCTTTTCAGCGTCGGCCCGATCTTCTGAAAAACAAACTCACACATCTTGCGCCAGTCGCCACAGGCAAAATACACGTATCCATTTCGTTCGCCAGGGTCACCTTGGCAACTCTGCAACGTCTCCAGCCCCTCAACGCCGTTCAGTACGGCGACGATCTCCGCTACCCCGGCATCTACTGGAGCGTTCACCTTGACCCAAACCTGTTCGTGTGTCGCCATCCGATTAAAGTTTAGCGACCCGTAGGGTGGTGGCATCCATCCGGTGATTACTTGGGAAACGTAGCGGGAGTCTGTGTACTACTGGGAAGACTGCTTGCATCGGGCACACTCCTGTGGCATGATCTGAGTGTCTCGACGCAGTTTCGAGCAATAGCCGGCAGGCGACTTCAGTGGCCGCCCGATTGAGTTCGATGATGCGGGCAGCCGGCGCTTATCTTCGCACTCTCGCGCCTCACCATGATGCGACGGCTTTCCAAGTCAATCGCACACATGCGCAGCTTTTTGATCTCACCCCCCCGCAACCCCGTGTTGGCCGCGAGCACCTCAGCACAATAGGCGACGAGCCAGGCGTCTTTTTTCGCCGCAGTTGCTTCGAGGTGGCGAGGCCGCTTGAGCGTCAGGGCCTTGCCAACTTCGCTCTCCGACTCGCTCATGCGTTTGTAATGGACCAAGTTGCCTTTCCACAGGTTGGCCTCTTTCAGAATCGCGACCAGGATTGCCAGTTCGATATTGATAGGGCGTGCCTGCACTTTCTTGCTACGCTCTCGCTGGTAGCGCTTGAGGTCATCGAGGGCGATGTCCTGTAGGGTTCTCTTCCCGAGCACGCGGACTAACTGGCGCAGGTAGCTTTGCTCATTGGCCCGTGCTTTAGGAGAGTTCAGATGCGCGGCGTGGTCCTCCACCCATTGAATCGCCGCTTGCTCTACAGTCCAACGTGCTTTATTGGTCGGCAGAGTACCACGCCGCAGGATCTGCCTCGAACTTGTGCCGGAACTTCTTCGCCTCGGCACGATCTGATTTGCCCGTGAACTTCTCGCGCCATCGGCCGTCCGCGTCCTGATACCGAAACGCGAACACACCACCACGGTGGTTACAGCCCATCGCGACTTCGTTTCATTTACGAACTCCTCTCGCCTTGATTGTTGCCCGCTCATCCCGTTTCCTCTCTTCCCAGTAGCGACGTTTGGCGTACTCCCGCTTTGTTGCCCGGTATTGCTCGGTTGGCCGCGTCTGGCAACTACGGGAGCAGTATTTACTGTCGGATTTCACCGCGAAGAACCACTTCTCGCACCGCAGACACTGCCGAATGCGGTCTAGCAGTCCGTAGCGCGTCAAGGCGCAGATTGCCGAAGCCGCGCTTCGGCGATCACCATCAGACCTCACGGGCACAAACTCCTGCACCAGGTGGGGTGGGTACTCAATCTTGATGCCGTCTACATAGCGCCTGAAGAGATGGCTGGCAATGGAAAGCTGCGGGTACTCGGCGCAGGTCGCCAGAAAACGATTGATCTCACTGAGCTGGCGCTTCACCTCAGCCGGGTAATCCGCGCCGGGCTCAATCCTCGGCAACCTATCGATCAAGCCCAGCAGCGCCGTAAAGAAACTCCGCAACTCCTTTTGCAGTTCGGTCCAATGCCGGTCGCGCACGCTCAGGTTGAGGAACTGAACCAGAACATTACCTGGGCTTTCGCCAGTAACTTCTCGTCGTTTTCTCTCTACCATACTTATCTACCATAGTGCATCCAGATATTACGTGACTGTACTGTGTTTGTCCATCAAAATCGCTCATCAAGAGCACGCCAGGAGGGGGCTTGAAGGTGACAAAGGAAATTCAAAAAAGGGCTTTCGGGTTTGGAGAAACCGCCACAATGTTCGGAATTTCCCGCGATTCCGTAAAGCGCCTCTGGAGAAGCGGCTATTTGGCGACGATCACGATTGGCGGTCGCCGTCTGGTGCCGTTGTCTGAGATCGAACGAATCGAGCGCGAAGGCATCGGAACGCCACGCACCCGCAAGTCAAGTGGTCCACACAGGAATGGCGGAAGGCTAGCCAATCAACTGCAAATGGCGTCACGAGCCATTCTGGACATATCAAAACCTAGGAGAGGAAAACCATGATACTCAGAAAAAAAAAGAAAAACTTTCAGCCACCGGATGAAGGCTCTCATTTCGCCGTTCTGGCCGACGTCGAGAATTTGGGCGAAAAAGTCACTCCGTGGGGCCAGCAGCACCAGCTTCGCTTTCGGTGGTTTGTCCGGCAGGTCGGCAAGGACGGCAAAGAACTTAGCATAATCGCGACTTACAACAACTCGCTGAACGAGAATTCGAGTCTGGTCCAGGTCATCACGGACCTGACCGGCGCGCCTCCCGAAGACGGCTTCGACACCGACACCCTCATCGGCATCAACTCCTGGCTGACCATCAAGCACAACCGGAAGCCTGATGGCTCCGTGTTCCCGAAAATCGCCGCCTTCATGCTGCCGGCCAAGGGCGATCCCGTCTTGCGGATTCCAGGTTGGTACAAGCGCGGCGCGAAGCCGATCGGCGCACCATTGAGTCAGCAAACCGATAACCCGGAATTGCCGCCGGAACCCGACGACATTGACGCTGGCGATGGCGGAACGAGCTTCCCCGGCGGGAACGCCACGAGCAACGAGAACGCCGCCTGATCGTCGCTTGAGACCGCACGGCGGCTCCACGCAGAAACCTTGCGGGGCGACTTGAGCGGCGCCCCGCAAGGCAGCCACATCGCGTAAAGATTGTGAATGGTATCCCACAATACGCCGGCTTCCTTGCGGAGTTCAAGCGGCAGCGCCGCTGGCTGGTCTGGCGTAGCGAGACTCGCGATGGCCGGCGGACGAAGATCCCGTATTCCGCGCATGGCGGATTGGGGTCATCGACCGACCCGCAGACATGGGCAGATTACGAAGAAGCGGCCGCCGCAGTCGACAACTTCGACGGCCTGGGCTTCGCTATTGGCGACGGGATAGTGCTCGTCGATCTCGACGGCGCCCGCGAGCCGGGGACGGGGGCCATCCAATCTTGGGCGACCGAGATCATCACGCTGATGAACGCGCCGACTGAAGTCTCACCTTCTGGAACGGGCGTGCACTTATACATCCGTTCGACGAACGGACGATCCATCAAGCGCATGTTCGAACATAACCCGAAGCGCGGGATCGAAGTCTACGCCCGTGGCAGATTCTCAACGGTCACCTTCGATGCCCTTACGGGCACGCCAGATGAACTCCCGTATCGCGATGTCGAGCTGTTCGTGCAACGCGCGGAGCGAGGCGACTTTGATCCCGAAGATTTTCGCGACCTTCACATCAACGAGAGCTGTTCCCGATGGGAACGGGAGACAAAAGATGGCGCCGCTACCAAGCTCCGCCCGTCCTTCATCCTCGAAGAGTGGCTCACAAAGTACAGCATTCCAATCATCCGGAGAAAACCCAACGGCGTCATTCTCATCGCCTGCCCCGGGAGTCACGGCGAATATGACAAGAATGACGAGCGAGCGTTCATCATGCAATTCCCGAACGGCGCCGTCGCCATGGGGTGCCTGCACGAAACTTGCAGCCTCGCCAACACGAACGGAAATCGTTGGCGGGAGTTCCGTCGATTGGTGGAAGGCGAGTGGGTGCGTCGCAAGAAGCTGGCCCGCACGAATGGAAGCCAGACGACTGAAGCCGAGACGCCTCTGAAGTTCTCAGAGGATGCGCTGGCTCTCCAGTTCACGAGCCTTCACGAGAAAGATCTTCGTTATGTCGAACCTTGGGGCAAGTGGATGGTCTATGACGGCACCTGCTGGAGGGAAGACGCCATCCTGGACGTCTTCGACAAGTGCCGACGCGTGTGCAGGCAAGCGAGTGAGGAGTGTCTGCGGGAGGGGAGCACGCCCGCGGCGAAGAAGCTGGCGTCGGCCAGCACGGTCGCGGCGGTGCACCGGTTGGCGACATCCGATCAGAGGACGGCGGCGACGACTGCGCAATGGGACTCAAGCATCTACCTCCTCAACACCCCGGGCGGAGCCATCGATGTCTGCACGGGCGAGAAGCGGCCCTGCGTCCGCGAGGACTTCTGCACCAAGATCACCGCCGTCGCGCCGGGCGGGCCATGCCCTTTATGGCGACACTTCCTCGGCCAAGTCACCGATTGGAACGCCGAGCTGGAGAGCTTCCTTCAGCGCATGGTGGGGTATTCGCTGACGGCATGCACGTGCGAAGAATGTTTGTTTTTTTTGTTCGGCCTGGGCGCAAACGGAAAGTCGAAATTCATCGGCGCAATCTCCGGCATGATGGGTTCCTACGCGAAAACCGCGCCCATCGAGACCTTCATCTGCACCAGCGGCGAGCGGCATCCCACCGATCTCGCCGGGCTGCAGGGCGCGCGCCTGGTCACCGCCATAGAGACCGAGCCGGACCGTCGCTGGGCCGAAAGCAAGATCAAGACGCTCACAGGCGGCGATCCCATCTCGGCGAGGTTCATGCGGCAGGATTTCTTTGAATTCACGCCGGCCTTCAAATTGATCATCGTTGGCAATCACCGACCCAGCCTGCGTTCCGCGAACGAGGCGATAAGGCGCCGCTTCCATCTGGTCCCCTTCAACGTGACGATACCTGAGGCTGAGCGCGACCTGAACCTCGCAGACAAGCTGCGTGCCGAATGGCCCGGGATTCTGCAGTGGGCCATCGAGGGCTGCATCGCTTGGCACCGCGACGGCCTGGGCCCGCCAGCCATCGTGAAGGATGCAACAGCGGCTTACCTGGCCAACGAGGACCACGTCGCGCGCTGGATCGAGGACTGCTGCCTGGTCGGCGAGCGTGAAGTCGCCAAGACGCAGGCCCTCTACAAAAACTACTGCGCCTGGTGCGAGGCGAACAACGAGAAGCCGTTGTCCAGCAAGGAGTTCTCGCCCGAGCTCGACCGGAAGGGGTACGAGGTCCAACACACCGTCTACGGAAATGTACGGCACGGAATCGGGCTGAGGAGCGAAAGCTGAAGGCAACTGAAGGCAACTAGGGTTATCGCTGTTACGCGCGCGCGCGCGTAAACGTTGATATGGGACGGTGCCTTCAGTTGCCTTCAGCAAGTGCGCCGAGAGGGCATTGGACATGGGCAACGAAGCCTTATTGCAACAAGTTGCGATCAGTGTTGAGACGCTGACGACTCCGGGTCCCGCGAACGGGACGAGCGAGATGGCGGCCAGCGACGAACTACGTTCCGCACTCACACGCTGGCTCGACAGCGAGTGCGTCATCGCCCGCCGGTTCACGACGAACGCGCGCATCTTGTGGCGCGAGTTCAGCGCGTGGAGCGGGAGGGAATGCGCACAGGAGGAGTTCGCCGGGGTCCTGGAGCGCCGGGGATTCTCTGTGGACCGCGGCATGGTCGAGGGCTTGGTGCTGGCCGAAGACTTTCTCGCCGACATCGAGTATGAGCGCGAACGGCTTCGCAACAGGAAAGCTGTTCAACTTGACCTGTTCGATCGCGGTGGACAAGACTCGCCACAAAATACGGCGTGAACTTGGCATAACACGCACGGACGACTATTTGGAAATCGAGGAAAAACGAAATGGCGAAACTTGGCGAGCTGTTGGAGGTGGAGGAGGAATACACGACGTTCCGGATCAGCAGGAGAGACCTTTGCATGATTGCTGGCATCGTTCGGCTCTGGTTGGAAGAGCATTCACACGAGACTCATTTCCAAAAGCTGGCGCCGCCCATGCAATCGATGGGACGGCGTTAGCGCCCGGACAGATGACGGCATATATTGAAGGCAACTGAACCGAAAATAGATTATCGCCGTCACACGCGCGCGCGTGACGGTAAATATGGAGCGGTGGGTTCAGTTGCCTTCATATTGAATCAGCAACGCTGACAACGCCCGCTGACGCCGATTCCGCGCCCCGTAAGCCGCGAGAACAAGAAGCTAAGGAGATGGCTAACAATGGAGCATCAGTCCGTTCGGAGCACGCGCTGAGGCATCTCAAGGACGTCGAACCGCCGAGTCCGAGCGCCTCGCGGAAAATGTGATGCGTCGCGATGCGCACGTAGACGCGTGATCCCAATCACTGTTCGGTCCCTCCTTGCAACATATCTTTCGCCTTGTAGAACGAGACTTTCTCTCCGCTAAAATGCTCCCCCGGAGAGTTTAGTTTCCACTCCCCCGAAAAGTGAATTGCAATGAAGTGCTCTGAATCAACAGGAGGTATTCAACTTCATGAGGCGGACAATATTGTTACTTGCCATCGCTCTGATAATTCCTCTCGCAGCGTCAGCCAAGAAAAAACTCACCACCGTGAAGGTCGAAGTAGTTGGTCCGACTGACAACTTCGAGGAACGGCTTGGCGCCTCTGGGAGCATTTGGGGCAGAAGGTCGCGGATTGAGTCCGTATCTCTCAAGGTCATCGTCAACGGAGACCATGCATTGCTGCGCTGCTACGAAAACCATCAAGGCTGCAATACGCTGGGACCGGGAACCTACGACGCCGAGATCATGATCCCGAAATGCGAAAACTGTTCAGGTCGTGATACCAGCGGTAAAGGTAGCGATCCTGATATCTGGATCTACTATATACAACCAATCGATCACCAAAGATTTCGGGAACACTGGAGAGTGTCCGGCACTTGGTAGCCGGGCAGCCAAGGAAACCGCCTTGAATCGCGGCGCCAAAAAGCCGCTGAATAACGCGGCTCTTATCGGTTAGGGTGCGGTCCCGCGAGGGGCATTTGCAAGTTCAACCTGGCTCGGTCACGTGATATCTACGCACGTTCAAAAATACCTGTTTTTGGCAGCCACAAAGATCGATCAGCCGACCGTTGCGGATGAAGCACTTGCAGGCGGCTTTTGCGGGAGGTTTTTGGCGGACGCGAGGAAGGCGCGCCTGACGGTGCCCTCGCCGAGACCCAGTTCAAGCGAGATCGCCCGCCAGGAAGCCCCGGAATTGCGGAGCGCGGCTATCCTCTCTCGGTCCACGATGACGCGAGGCCGTCCTAGCCGTTTACCTTTTGCACGGGCATGGCGCAGACCGGC
>Ga0335074_10013321_pt1 | contig 11562 bp, 8 predicted proteins | sample Lox_Sample_23_FD_206715 | JGI IMG/M metagenome (GOLD analysis project Ga0335074, IMG submission 206715) | Soil microbial communities from Loxahatchee National Wildlife Refuge, Florida, United States - Lox_Sample_2.3 | ecosystem: Environmental > Terrestrial > Soil > Wetlands | place: USA: Florida...
GCCGGCGGACCCGGCGGACGGCGCGCGCCTTCCCGGCCGAGCATTGAAATCATCGGACCGTATCGCCCCACCGGCCGCCCCGTCGAAACCGACAGCCGAGCCCGCATTCTGGTTTGCAAACCGCCCTCGGAGAGTGAAGAAGCCTCCTGTGCGTCGCGCATTCTTTCGGAAATCGCGCACCGCGCCTTTCGAAGGCCGGTTACCTCGAAAGATCTCGCCGCGCCCATGGCTTTCTTCAAGCAAGGCCGCGAGGATTCGGGGAGCTTCGAAGGCGGCATTCGCAACGGCATCATCGCGATTCTCGCCAGCCCCAAGTTCCTCTATCGTGCCGAGCCGCCGCCCTCAGGCCTTGCGCCCGGAACAAACTACCAGCTCAGCGATCTCGAACTCGCCTCGCGCCTCTCGTTTTTCCTCTGGAGCACTGTTCCCGATGACGAGCTGTTGCGCCTCGCCGAAGAGCGCAAGCTTCACGACCCCCGGATTTATGCCGATCAGGTGCGGCGCCTGCTCGCCAGCGGCAAATCGCGCGCGCTCGTCACCAATTTCGCTTCCGAGTGGTTGCACCTGCGCGATATCGACACCATCGATCCCGATCCGTTCATTTATCCCAACTTCGATCCCGCCCTGCGCTCCGCCTTCCGCCGCGAGCTCGAGCTGTTCGTCGATAGCATCCAGCGCGAGGACCGCAGCGTGCTCGATCTGCTGAACGCCGACTACACCTTCGTCAATGAGCGCCTCGCATTGCACTACGGCATCCCCAACGTTCGCGGCGATGAGTTCCGCCGCGTAACTCTCACCGACTCCCATCGTTACGGCCTGCTCGGTAAAGGCGCCGTCCTGATGGTCACGTCCTACGCCAACCGCACCTCGGTGGTCCTGCGCGGCAATTACATTCTCGAAAACATCGTGGGAACGCCGCCTTCGCCGCCGCCGCCCAACGTCCCCGCTTTCAAAGAAAACAAGGAAGGCGAGAAGCCGCACACCGTGCGCGAGACCATGGAGCTGCATCGCGCCAATCCGGCTTGCAACGGCTGCCACGGCATTATCGACCCGCTCGGATTCGCGCTCGAAAATTTCGACACCGTCGGCGCCTGGCGTGATAAGGACCGCTACACGCGCACCGCCATCGACGCCTCGGGGAAGCTGGTCGACGGCACCGTGGTTAATGGCCCCGACGACCTGCGCAAGGCGCTGCTCGCGCGCTCCGATCAGTTCGTTGAAACCATGACTGAAAAATTTCTGATGTACGCGCTCGGCCGCGGCCTTTCGGCCTACGACATGCCCGCCGTCCGCAAAATCGTGCGCGATTCCGCGCGTGATAACTATCGGTTCTCATCCATAGTCATGGGAATCGCAAAAAGCCTGCCATTTGAGATGGAGCGAACGCCGGAACGGGCGCCCGCGGCCGCCACCCAGGTTGCCGACGCGCGCAAATAGAAGGGGAGAAATGTTCATTACAAAAAAACATCTCGAGCGCCGGACGTTCTTACGCGGCATGGGCGCGGCTGTGGCGCTGCCTCTGCTCGATGCCATGATCCCCGCTCGTACCGCGCTCGCCGCAACCGCCGCCACTCCCACGCCCCACCTCGGCTTCATCTACTTTCCGCACGGCGCCATCATGGACCACTGGACACCCAAGACCGAAGGAACCAATTTCGAGCTCCCGACGATTCTCAAACCGCTCGAAGCCTTCCAGAAGCATCTCACCGTGGTCAGCGGTCTCGAGAACAAGCCCGCCATCAGCCCGGCCGTCCACGCCATCACGCCCGGAACGTGGCTGAATTGCGTGCATCCGCGGGCGACGCAGGATCCGTTCAGCGGACCCACCATCGATCAGATCGCAGCCGCGCACATCGGCCAGGACACGCCCTTACCCTCGCTCGAAGTGGCCATCGAAGGCCGCGGAGGCGGCGGCTCCTGCGATCGCGATTTCGGCTGCAGCTACTCCGGCACCATCTCCTTCCGTACTCCCACTACGCCGCTTCCCATGGAGACTGAGCCGCGCAAAGTCTTCCAGAGCCTGTTCGGCCAGGGCGATACGACCCAGGAGCGCAAGATCCTGGGCAAACAATACGCCAGCATTCTCGATCTGATTTCCACCGAAGCCACGGACCTGCAGCGCACCCTCGGCCCCTCCGACCGCGCCATGCTCAGCGATTATCTCGACACCGTCCGCGAAATCGAGCGCCGCATTCAGAAGATGGAAGCGCACGATCTTTCGCACGTCGACGTTCCCAACGCGCCCTCGGGCACTCCGCCGCAATTCGAACAGCACATCGACTTGATGTTCGATCTGGTCGCGCTCGCCTATCAGGCCAACATGACGCGCATCTTCAGCATGATGATGGCGGCCGAGGTCAGCAACCTCACCTATAACCAAATCGGCGTGCCGGATGCGTTCCATCCTCTCTCGCATCACAACAACGAGCAGGCCAAGATGGAGCGCCTGGTGAAAATTCAGACTTACCATTCCGGCATCCTCGCCCGTTTCCTCGACAAGCTCCAAAAAATGCCCGATGGCGACGGCACCATGCTCGATCATTCGCTCATTCTCTACGGCAGCAACATGAGCAACAGCAATCTCCACAATCACTATCCGCTGCCCACGTCGCTGGTGGGCGGCTGGAAGACCGTGAAGGGCGGCCAACACTTGAAATATCCGGACCAGACGCCGCTCGCCAACATGCTGCTCACGGTGCTCGACCGCGCGGGAGTTCCCATGGACAAGCTGGGCGACAGCACAAGCAAGTTCGCGGAGGTCTGAAATGCGTTCGGCATTCCTGTTGCTTGCGCCGCTGGTTCCGCTCCTCGCGGCATCGTCCGACCCCGCGTCAGATCTGCTCTGGGCTGCGCACAATAGCGACGCCGCCCAGGTCGACCGCCTGCTGAAAGCCGGCGCGAATCCTAACGCCAAGAATCAATTCGGCGCAACCCCGCTGTCCGAAGCCGCGTTCTCCGGAAACCTCGCCATCATCGAAAAGCTGCTCAGAGCCGGCGCCGATCCCGATTCTCCGGGCGCCGACGGCCAGACCGCTCTCATGCTCGTTGCGCGTACCGATAACACCGCCGCCGCTGAGCTCCTGCTCGAGCACGGCGCGCACGTGGACGCGCGCGAAAAACAGAAAGACCAGACCGCGCTCATGTGGGCCGCCGCCGAAAGCCAGCCCGCCATGGTTCGGGTGCTCATCGCCCACGGCGCCGATGTGAACGCGCATTCGCTGATCGATGAGAATCTCGCGCAAGTCAGCTCGGAGCCCCGCGCCCAGCATCAATCCTACGGCGGTTTGACTCCGTTGCTGTTTGCCACGCGCGAAGGCTGCTTCGCCTGTGTCCAAAGTCTGGTCGACGCCGGCGCCCGGCTCGATCTTCCCGATCCTGAAGGCGTCACGCCGCTCATCGAAGCCATCGCCAACGCGCACTTCGACACCGCAAAATATCTGGTTGCCAAAGGCGCCAACGTCAACAAATGGGATTGGTGGGGCCGCAGCCCGCTCTACTTGGCCGTCGACATGAATACCCTGCCGCACGGCGGCCGCGCCGATGCCCCTTCGCTCGACGAAACCACGCCTATCCAAATCATCCAGCTGCTTCTCGACCAAGGCGCGAACCCGAACCTGCAATTGAAGCTGCTGCCGCCCTTCCGTTCGGTCGGCGCCGACCGGGGCGTGGATCAGATGCTCACCATCGGCGCCACCCCGCTGCTGCGCGCGGCCAAAGCGCTCGACGCCCCGGCGATTCAACTCCTGCTCGCACATGGTGCGCTGGTGAATCTCCCCAACATCCGCGGCACCACGCCCACCATGGCCGCCGCGGGTCTGGGCTCCGTCGACGCCGATACGCGCGGCTACTTCACCACTCCCGATGTCGAGCAACGGTCTCTTGCGTCGCTCCAGCTTCTGCTCGCTGCCGGCGGCGATATCAACGCTCATGACAATCGCGGCCAGACGCCGCTCCACGGCGCGGCTTTCTGGGGTTGGAACGACGTTGTGACGTTTCTCGTGGGCCACCACGCCGACCTGAACGCCCTCGATCTGAAAGACAAAACGCCGGTCGATTCCGCCATGGGACGCGCCGGCGGCAACAGCCGCGGCGGGCAGCGCATCGATGTCCATCGCGACACCGCGGAGCTGCTGAAAAAGTTCGGCGCCGCCGCTCCCATCGACGTGCCTCCGCCCGGCAACGGCCTGTAATTCGTCCTGAAAAGCCGAATGCCATAATGGGCCATGGTCACCACCGGGTCCGATCTTCTTGCGTCCGCACGGAAGACCGTGAACTCCAAGCGTCGCCGCACGCTCGATGTCTTCTTTCATCCCCAAAGTGTCGCCGTGATCGGGGCCACCGAAGCGCCGCATAGCGTCGGCCGCTCCATCGTGACGAATTTGCAGGACGGCGGTTTCGCCGGACCGATTTATCCGGTGAACCCCAAGCGCGATACGCTGCTCGGCCTTCCTTGTTACCCGGCCATCGCCCGTGTGCCCGAGCTCGTGGATCTCGCCGTCATCGCCACCCCCGCCGCTACCGTCCCCGGCATCGTCCGCGAGTGCGCCGCCGCGGGCGTAGCCGCCGCCATCGTGATCTCGGCCGGATTCCGTGAAATCGGCGAACGCGGCGCCGCGCTCGAGAACGAGATCCTGGCCATAGCGCGCGCCAGCGGCATGCGCATCGTCGGGCCGAACTGTCTCGGCCTGTTGAGCCCGCACGCCAAACTGAACGCCAGCTTTTCGAAAACTATGGCGCGCGCCGGACACCTCGGCTTCATCAGCCAGAGCGGCGCTCTCTGCACCGCCATCCTCGACTGGAGCCTGCGCGAAATGGTGGGCTTCAGCGCGTTCGTTTCGGTCGGCTCCATGCTCGACGTAGGCTGGGGCGATCTGATCCAATATCTCGGTGACGACTCCCAAACGCGCAGCATCGTGCTCTACATGGAATCGGTCGGCGACGCGCGCAGCTTCCTCTCGGCGGCCCGCGAAGTCGCGCTCACCAAGCCCATCATCGCTATCAAGCCCGGCCGCACTAAAGCCGCCGCCAAAGCCGCTGCGTCGCACACCGGCGCTCTCACCGGCCAGGACGACGTTCTCGACGCCGCGTTTCGAAGATGCGGAGTCCTGCGCGTCGACACCATCGCCGAGCTGTTCTACCTCGCCGAAGCGCTCGATAAGCAGCCGCGCCCCAAAGGCCCGCGCCTCGCGATCGTTACCAACGCCGGTGGCCCTGCCGTCCTCGCCACCGACGCGCTCCTTACCCAAGGCGGAGAGCTCGCCGAATTATCCCCCTCGACGGTCGACGCGCTCGACGCTGTTCTGCCTCCGCACTGGAGCCATCAAAATCCCATCGACATTTTGGGCGACGCCAGCGCAGAACGCTATGTGAAAGCGGTCGACCTCGCCACCCTGGATCCCGCTACCGATGGCGCGCTCGTCATCCTCGCGCCCCAAGCCATGACCGACGCCGCCGCCGTCGCCGAAAAGTTGGCCGAGCTTTACAAAAACACCGGAAAAGCCGCGGCCAAGCCTGTGATCGCAAGCTGGATGGGCGGCGCCGATGTCGAAGCGGGCGAAGCTATTCTGAATCAGGCCGGTATCCCGGTCTATCCTTTTCCGGACTCCGCCGCCCGCGTCTTCCAGTTCATGTGGCGCTACAGTGCCAATCTTCAGGGGCTCTACGAAACACCCGCCGCATTCGACATGGAGGTTTCCGCGAACGCCCGCTCCCGCGCCGCGGCGTTGATCGCGCATGCTCGCGCGCGCGGCCGCACCCTGCTCACCGAGGCTGAGTCCAAGAGCCTTCTCGCCGATTATGGAATTCCTACCGTCCCCACAGAAATTGCGTTTAGCGCGAACGAAGCCGTACAGGCCGCCTCGCACGCCGGCTATCCAGTGGTTCTGAAACTCCACTCGGAAACCATCACGCACAAGACCGACGTCGGCGGCGTCCGCTTGAACCTCGCCGACGAGCAGGCCGTGCGCGATGCCTATCACGCCATCGCCTGTTCCGTCCGCAAGGTGGCTCGCGAATCCGATTTCTTAGGCGTCACCGTGCAGCCCATGGTGCGGGCCGAGGGCTATGAGCTGATCCTCGGATCCGCGATCGATGCTCAGTTCGGGCCGGTCATTCTCTTCGGCAGCGGAGGCCAGCTCGTCGAAATCTATCAGGACCGCGCCGTCGGCCTCCCGCCCCTCACCACCACTCTGGCGCGCCGCCTGATGGAGCGCACGAAAATCCTCACCGCTTTGAAAGGCGTTCGCGGGAGAAAACCGGTGGACCTGGAGGCGCTCGAAAAGCTGATCGTTCGCTTCAGCTATTTGATTACCGAGCAAGGCTGGATCAAGGAGATCGACATCAATCCGCTGCTCGCATCCTCCGCCGGACTGCTCGCGCTCGACGCCCGCGTGGTCCTGCACAGCGCCGAAGTAACCGCCCCGCCGCGTTCCGCCATCCGGCCGTATCCCGCGCAATATGTCGCGCCTTGGAAATTCTCCGATGGCACGGATGTCCTAATCCGCCCTATTCGCCCCGAAGACGAACCGCTGATCGCGCGCTTCCACGCGCATCTATCCGAACGCAGCGTCTATCTGCGCTATTTTCACTTGCTGGATCTCGATCGCCGCGTCTCGCACGACCGGCTCATCCGCATCTGCTTCAATGATTACGATCGCGACATCGCCCTGGTCGCCGACCATCGCAACACGGAAACCGGCGAGCACGAAATCCTGGCCGTCGCCCGCCTGCGCCGCATCGACGCTTCCGACGCCGAGCTGGCCATCCTCATCACCGACGAGTATCAGGGCCGCGGCCTCGGCACTGAGCTGGCGCGCCGCCTGGTAGAGATCGCCCGCGCCGAAAAGATCGCGCGCGTCATCGCCGAAATCCTTCCCGAGAATATCCACATGCAGCGCGTCTGCCGCGAGCTGGGGTTCCGCATGGACCTGGTCCCCGGAGGCGGCATCCACGCCGTATTCCAAACCGGCGCTACGGCTGGTACTCCAGCACCAGCATCGTGATGTCGTCCTCTTGCTCGCTCGCTTCGCTGAAATCCTCCACCGCATCCACCAGCTTGGCGTGCAGCTCCTCGCACCCGATCCCGGCATGGGCGCACAAAAATTCCTGCAAGGCTTTTTTGTCGAAAAATTCGCCGTTCGAATTCGCCGTTTCCGACAGCCCGTCGCTGAACAGCACCAGTTTGTCGCCCGGCTCAAGCTGCATCGTTTTCACTTCGTACACCGCGATATCCAGCATCCCGATCGGCATGCCCGTGCTCTCCAGCAATTTCAGCTCGCCCGAGGCGCGCACCAGAATGGGCTTGGGATGCCCGGCGTTCGACCAGCGCAGCTCCCCGCTTTTGTCCACCGTGCAGTACACCACGGTCGCGTACTTCTCCCCGCGCGCCCGTTCGATCAGAAACCGGTTCACGCGCGACATCACGTCGTCGATCCGCAGGTCGCCCTCGGAAGCGAATACGAATGCGCCTTGCAGCAGAGCCGCCAGCAGCGCCGCGCTCACTCCCTTGCCCGATACATCCGCGATCACGCAGGCGTATAGATCGGGACTCACCTCGCGCACGTCAAAATAATCGCCGCCCACCTGCCGCGACGCGATGCTCGAACCGATCGCGCGAAACCAGCCCGTTCGCGGCAGTTCGCTCGGCAGCAAACTGGTTTGGATGGTGCGGGCGATGTTCAGCTCTTCTTCCATGTGCTGCTTGAGGCGTTCTTCTTCGAGCAGCCGCGCATTCTCGATGATCGTCGACGCCTCCAGCGCCAGCGTCTGCAGAATCTCGCGATTGCCCGCCGACAGATCGGCCGCCCCTTGCCGCGAATCCATGTAGAGTACGCCCAACGTATTGTTGAGCGAAGTCGCCATGGTCTCCTGCAGCGCGCCCGTGCGCACCTGAATCAGCGGCACGCACACCACGCTGCGCAGTTCCAGATCCGCCACCGACATCTCCGGCCGGATCCCCTCCGCTCCCATCGGATCGAAAGTCATCGAAAGCAGGTCACGCCGCGTCTTGAGCGCCCGCTGGATCAGCGACCGCGGCACGCCCAAATCCGATTTGTCCAAGGGCAAGCCGCGCCGGTCGCGCGCCACGCTCACCTCCAGTTGATCGTCCTTTCCGAGCAGCAGGAACCCGCGCTCCGCTCCCGTCACCGAAAGCGCCGCATCCACTACCGCCGCCAGCACGTCATCGGTGGATAACGAGCTTTGCAGCGCCCGCGCCACCTCCACCAGCGATCGCAGCTTCGATAAATTGTTTCCGCCCGCCCCCGCCGCGCCCGGCATCTGCCCCAGAAACCGGTTCAATTCGTCTTCCTTCAGCGTGAACGCGAGGCGGTACGAGTCAGGAAAACCGAAATCGATGTGATCGCCGTCCTTGAGCTTGTGCCGCTTCACCCGCTGGCCGTTCACGTAGACGCCGTGGCGGCTCTCCAGGTCCTCAATCACGTAATCGCTGTTTTCGGACGAAATGCGCGCATGGCTGCGCGAGATGCGGTTGTCGCGCAGCACCAGATTGTTCTCGCCTTGCCGGCCGATGAGGAATGGCACCGCATCGATCATGACGCGGCTGCGGTTCCCGGAAGGATTGGTCACCGCCAGCGCGGGCGCACGGCCTGCGGGCGCGCTGCGCTCTCCCGATGGCGACATCAGCGGCTCCGGGCCGCGCGGCTCCTCGAACTTTGCGCCCGGCCGCTCGCGCTCGCCTCAATTGCCTCCGGCTCGCCGGTCCCGCTCAATTCCTTGGCCCGCAGCACCTGGCAGTGGGAACAGTACCCGCCCACTTCCGTCCGCGACAGCACGATCTCGAACCCGAAATGGCTCTCGATTTGTTCCCGCATCTTTCGCAGTAAATCGCCGAAAAATTCCTCTATTTTTCCGCACCGCAGGCAAATCACGTGCGCGTGCTCCTGCTTCAGGCGGGTCTCGTAATAATGCTGGTCGCCATCGTGATGCATCAGGTCCAGCTCGTCCACCAGGCCGCCTTCCTTGAGCAGCTTCAGCGTCCGATACACGGTGACGCGATTCAGCTTGGGATCTTTTTCGCGAGCTAAAGTGAACAGCCGCTCGGCGTCCAGGTGCTGGCCGGATTGATCGATCAGATCCAGCAGAATTTTGCGCTGCCGCGTCAGCCGTACGCCTTTTTCCTTGAGCGAATCTTTGATGCCGGCCGCCGCCATGACTGACTAGTAGTGTATCGCAGGCCGTACCGCACCAACTGAATCCGCCGTGGCGCACGGGGCTAGAATCCGTCGTGGCGCACGCACTCGTGCGTGCCGCGTTCACACTCCTGGGAACGCTTAGTATTGCATTATCCCCGGCTGATCAATTCGCCAGCTTCGCCGCCCGGTTCACGCTCCGCACCACCAGCCGCCGCGGATCCAGCAAATGCTGAGGCCGGAAATGCTGCGCCGACCATTTGCTCCCCGGCTCAAATTCGATCCCCAGGAAGTATCCGATCTCGCGGTACACGCAATACCGCACTTTCCCCATCAGCTCGCCCTTCGGATAGGTGATCCGCAGCTCGGTCTGCAAAGGCACCGGCTGGTCGAATTGCAGACATGCGCCCGATAGCGATATGTCCTCCAGATTGGCCACGCCCTTGCGCAAACGTCCGGATTTGTCCTTCCACTGGACATCCACCATGTCCGCGCATAACATCCGAGGCTCCACACGCCTATCGAACATACTTGTCTTATCGGCGACCAAAACGTGAAGGATTATGAGGGGTCTTTCGTTAAAATCGCCCTAACCCACCGTAAGGCTCTAACCGCAAAGTCCGTACCGTCAGAGTACCATGACCGGTGTGAAAGTACTAGGCGTCATCGCAGACGTTTCTTCGACATTGGAAAGCTCCGTCACTGACCGGACTGTGACACGCACACGCGCGCTCACTTCTTGACCCTACCTAAGACCCAATAGTAGACTGCTTGCCGAGAGACCCTTCCGGTGACGTCTGTTTTTAGTCCCCATTCCCCCCAGACGCACTCTATCACCGCCGTTTTCTCGCTCGTCCTCCTGATCGCGGCCGTCGTCTTTTTGATTGTCGTCGCGGGCGTCGCCTACAGCACCATCCGCTATCGCTCGCGTGGCGTAACCGCCTCCGAGCCCCGCCAGGTCTTCGGCTCCTCCCGGCTCGAAATCCTATGGACCGTCCTGCCCCTCGCCATCATGACCGGCCTCTTCATCGTCACCGTCCGGGCCATGGTCTCGATCGATGCGCCCCAGGATCCCCCCGCGACACCCGACCTCGTCATCACCGGCCATCAATGGTGGTGGGAGGCACGCTACCCCAACGGCGTCGTCGTGCCCTGGGACATTCACATCCCCGCCGGCCGCCGCCTGCTCGCCCGCATCGAATCGGGCGACGTGATTCACGATTTCTGGGTGCCCTCGCTCGCCCGCAAGATCGATGCCGTCCCTGGCCGCGCGGGCTTCATCTGGCTCCAAGCCGATTCCCCCGGCACCTATCAGGGCGCTTGCTCCGAATTCTGCGGCGCAGAGCACGCCTGGATGCGCTTCCGTGTGATCGCTGAAAGCCAATCCGATTTCGACGCATGGATGAGTTATGAAGCGCGTCCCTACCTGGACGACGTGCCGGGGCCCGATGAGCGTCTCTTCCTCGCCAAGTGCGGAGACTGCCACGTCCGCGATACCGGGAAAAGCCCCAGCCTCGCCCACCTCGCCTCCCGCGAAACACTCGGCGGCGGCATCCAGCGCAACACGTCCGAAAATCTCATGCTTTGGCTCACCAACCCCCAAGCCGCCAAGCCCGGCAACCGCATGCCCACCGTCCCGCTCTCTCCCGCCGAGCGCGCCTCGATCCTTGCGTTTCTGGAGACCCTGAAATGACCGCCTGGCTCTGCGCCATCGACCACAAGCGCGTCGGCATCCTTTATATACTCTCGGCGCTGCTCTTTTTCCTGGCCGGCGGCATGGAGGCCATGGTCATGCGCGCCCAGCTCGCCGCGCCGCGTCTCGCGCTCATTCCGCCTGAAACCTACAACCAGATGTTCACCATGCACGGCACCACCATGATCTTCCTGGTCGCCATGCCCGTGCTCACCGGCTTCGGCGTCTACCTGATCCCATGATCGGCGCGAACGATACCGCGCTGCCTCGCCTGGGCGCTCTCAGTTTCTGGCTGCAATTCTTCGGCGGCCTTCTGCTCTACTTCAGCTTCGCCACGGGCGCCGCCCCCGCCGCCGGCTGGTTCAGCTACGCGCCCTTGAGCGAAAAGCCGTTCTCGCCCGGCCCGGGCACCGACTACTGGGCCCTCGCCCTGCTCATGATCACCGCCGGCTCCATCGGCGCAGCCGTCAATATCATCGTCACCGTCGCCACCGAGCGCGCCCCCGGCATGACCATGCGCCTGGTCCCGATGTTCGTCTGGTCCACCTTCGTCGCCTCCATCATGATCGTCTTCGCGCTGCCCGCCCTCGCCGCCGCGCTCGTCCTCCTGCTCAGCGACCGTCTGCTCGCAACCGCCTTCTTCGACCCCGCGCAGGGCGGCTCTCCGCTCCTCTGGCAGCATTACTTCTGGATCTTCGGCCACCCCGAGGTCTACATCGT
>Ga0335074_10013322_pt1 | contig 11561 bp, 10 predicted proteins | sample Lox_Sample_23_FD_206715 | JGI IMG/M metagenome (GOLD analysis project Ga0335074, IMG submission 206715) | Soil microbial communities from Loxahatchee National Wildlife Refuge, Florida, United States - Lox_Sample_2.3 | ecosystem: Environmental > Terrestrial > Soil > Wetlands | place: USA...
CGAGTTTCAACCACTTCAAACTCCGTCCACGCCAGTTGCACATCGCCGGCGGCCAGCGGAAGATCGTTCCCATTGCCCCACTGCGACTCGATCAATTGCTCCGGAGCCAGCGCCAGCAGGTTGCGCACCCGAAAACCCCGAATTGGAACCGCAATGTCCAGCTCCACCGGCAACCGCAGCACCAGGGGGCTGAATGTCTGACCTGCCTGCTGCGCCGAAGTTGGCGCCAGCGCCGGAGCCACCTTGACCATCTCTGCCGTATCCGCTGTAGCCCTCGGAGCGGGTGTGACGGAATTGGCGTTGCCCGGCCGCGTCGAGTCCAGCTTTTGCTCGCCCGGCCTTTGTGCTCCACCGGGCCTCTGCGCTCCACCTGGACTCTGTGCTCCGCCCGGACTCTGAACTCCGCCCTGCCTTTGTGCTGCGCCCGGCTTTGGATTGGCCGACAGCGCCGGCAATGTTTGGGTCGTCGCCATGCGCGTGAGAACCCTGCAGAAAAGTGCCCAGAGATCGGGCAGAATGATTGGGAGGAACTAAAAATTGCGTGGCGAACCCGCCCTGCGGATCGCTCGGTGAGACACGCCCTTAAGTTCACTGCTACACTGGGCACTGGCGATCTTTCGCTTGCCTCCCTGTCGACGCATGCACCAGAGGCGCCCCGTGAGGTCCTACAAAATGCCCGAATCAATGGAAAACAAGAGTTTCAGCGGAACCGCCTTGCGCCTGAAGGTCGGCTTGGCCGAGATGCTCAAGGGCGGCGTCATTATGGATGTGATGAGCGTGGAGCAGGCGCGCATTGCCGAGGAGGCCGGCGCCGCTTCAGTGATGGCCCTCGAGCGCGTACCGGCCATGATCCGCGCCGAAGGCGGAGTCGCCCGCATGGCGCGGCCCGCCCTCATCAAGCAGATCACTCAGGCCGTTTCCATTCCTGTGATGGCCAAGGCGCGCATCGGGCACTTCGCCGAGGCGCAGATCCTGCAGGAACTGGGCGTCGATTTCATCGACGAGAGCGAGGTTCTGACGCCGGCCGACGAAGCCCATCACATCGACAAGCACGCCTTCACCACGCCCTTCGTTTGCGGCGCGCGCAACCTGGGCGAGGCCCTGCGCCGCATCGCCGAAGGCGCCGCCATGATCCGCACCAAGGGTGAAGCGGGAACCGGCGATGTGGTTCACGCCGTGCAGCACATGCGCCAGATCACCAAGGAAATGCGCCAGCTCACCGTGCTCACCGAGCAGGAGCTCTACGCCGCGGCCAAGGAGCATCAGGCGCCTTACGAGCTGATTCGCATGGTTGCGCAAAACGGCAAGCTGCCCGTTCCGAACTTCTCGGCGGGCGGCATTGCCACGCCGGCCGATGCCGCACTGATGATGCAGCTCGGCGCGGAGGCCATCTTTGTCGGCTCGGGAATCTTCATGAAGGAGCGGGCCACGCCGCTCGACGTTGAGAATGATGCCAAGGAGCGCGAAGAAGCGGTATCCCGCGCGAAAGCGATCGTCATGGCGACAACCCATTACAACGACCCGAAGATTCTTGCCGAAGTCAGTGAGCAGGTGACGGGAACCATGAAGGGGCTGGCGGCTGCGGCCATCGAAGAATCGCAACTTTTGCAAACCCGCGGCTGGTAAGGATCCCTCAAGGGTCGAGCGGCATCATACAAGCGGGCGGGGTGATTGCGCTGATTGCCGGGCAGCCGTATCCGGGTTTTCTATTACCGGCGACGGTTTCTAACCTGGCATTGCAACCGGATGTCACAGCAGCCCGGGACTTTTGAAGTGCCGCAGACACCTTTTTCTGCACGCCGCTTATGGAATGCGGCTTATGCCTGCGGTTGCAAGTGAATTATCCGTTGGCTTTCCCCTGTTAAGAGAAAATTCATTCATGAACTGCCAGCGGCATCAGCCCACTCTTCCGATTTCGGATGCGTCCAAGGAAAAGTGGGAGTAACCTCATCCTCACGGGGATCCCGTATGCCGTCCATCTTTACGCCCATCCCGTCGGAGATCGAGCGAAAGGCACCCGGAACAGGCGGCAAACCGCCCGTAGACCGCCGGCCCACCGGCGGAGGCGGCGGAGGCGGTGACGACGACTGGAAAAATTCCCACCGCAATCCGCGGGAGCTGCTCTACCGCACGCGCGCCTTTGTCTTCTGCGCCCTGGCGGGAGACATGATGTTCTTTGTCGTGCTGGTTATTCTGTTTTACGCGCGGCAGGCGGGTACGCATATGGACCCGCGCACCCTGGAGCAGGTTGGCGACTGGCATCCCATCCTTTTGCCGCCCATTCTTTACCTCAATACGGCCGTGCTCCTGCTCAGCAGCCTCACCATGGAGTGGGCGCGGCGGCATATCTTTCGTGAATTTGACGTTCTTGAGGAGTGGCTCGGCCTCGGCCGGCCGGCGCTGCGGCGTACCCTGCCCTGGGTCGGCGCGACCCTGGTTCTGGGATCGGCCTTCCTTGTGGGACAGGCCATGGCCTGGAAGCAGCTTACGGCGCAAGGGTTTGCCTTCGATCGCACGGCAACTCCGGCAAGCTATTTCTTCTATCTCATTACCGGTTTGCACGCCGCGCACCTGCTGGTCGGCGTCATCGCCCTGCTCGCCTGCATCTGCGTTCTGGCCCGGCTCAAGCGGGTTGAAGCGCGGCAAATCGCGGTGGATGCGACCGCCTGGTTCTGGCACACCATGGGAATCGCGTGGCTGGTTCTCTTCGGAGTGCTGGTTCTGGGGCAATAAGAGAACGCGCCCGGCAGGCCGTCAAAATCGCAATTTTTTCAAACGGCGCCTGTTTGCGGCTTGCTGACCAGCTCAACGTTTTCAAAGATTGTGAATCTACCCGTGCAGCGAGGCGAAGGAAGGTGCCTTTCCCAGTCAGTATGGAGTGAGCGGCTCACAGCGCCGCCGGTGGGATGGTGAAGAACAGCTTCTAAGCCGCCCGCAACCCAAGCAGCGAGCGCCAGCGTGCGCCCATCGACGGCGCCTCGGGGCAAGCAAAATAAATCTGCCGGTTAATGCCCATTAACAACTGGACAGCCTCTAAACGGCCATCCTGCGGGCAGATTTGCGCGCCTTCATGAACAAACTCATCGCTCAGATACTCAATGGCGTGGCCCAGAATCTCTAATGCGTGGCCGGCCTGGGGTGAGATTCTCCGGCGTCGCGCCACACCAGCGGTGATTACCGCGGGGGGAAATCCACACGTCGCGTCCAAACCGCCGGTCGTTGTAAAGGCTGCCATCCTGTCTATCCTCACCCGTTTCTTCGACGTGGGTGATGCAATTCGAGAGATAACCGAAGTCATCGTCCCGAAACAGAACACATCTATCATGTCGTACGGAAAGGGGAAGGACAGTGACGGGGCTCACCAAGGCTCGGTTAAGAATTCTGCCCAAAGCCTATGAAAATAATCAAACCAATACGCCTCCTTTGCCTCGGCCCGCATGAACGCGTCTGTTTCCTCACCTTGACGTGATGGCGCGCAAAACCTAATCTCAAACTAGGGCGTATTCTTTGCCGAAGCGCGACCCGTTCCCGGCAAAGGGGATGAGATTATCTTCGGTTCTTCGTAGCGCAGGGGGCCATGATTCCTTACGACTGGCAATATATCCCGCTGTTAATGCAGGTTCTTGCCGCAGTTCTGCTGGGCGTTGCCATGGTCATCGCCTCATGGTTCGTCGGCCGCCATCGCAATACCATCGTCAAGCTCGACGCTTATGAGTGCGGCATCCAGGCGGTAGGCGATGCGCGCGGCCGCTTCAGCGTCCGCTTTTACCTGGTTGCGGTTCTTTTCATCCTCTTCGATGTGGAAGCGGTGTTCATGATGCCGTGGGCGGTGATTTATCGACGGCTGCCCGCGCTCACCGGCGCCTCTCGTTTCTTCGGCTTCTGGGAAATGGTTGTCTACCTCGGCTTTGTGGCCGTCGGTCTCTTCTATATCATTCGCAAAGGTGTCCTCGATTGGAGCCAGGACAGGGCGGATCTCTAGCATGCAGCAGGCGCCCAATTTATCCGGCAAAGAAGCCGTTCTCGCTGCCATGCCGGAGCATCCGGCGATCAAAGCCATTCTGCAGTGGAACCCCGCGGCTTTGACCGATGCGAAGTTTGCCTTCGGCGAGCTCACCCTGACCATCGATCCCACCCAGATTCGCGCCGCCTGCTCAACCGTGCAAGCCGCCGGATACAACTTCTTTGAGGACATGACCGCCGTCGACTGGTTCCCTGCCGTGCAGCGGTTCCAGCTGGCGTATCACATCCTGTCGCATGCCTTCAAAGAGCGGATCCGCTTGAGCGTCCTGCTCGATGAATCCGATCTTTCCGTTGACTCCATCACGCCGGTCTGGGCAGGCGCCAGCTTCTACGAGCGCGAGGTCTTCGATTTATTCGGCGTCCGCTTCGCCGATCATCCCGATCTTCGCCGCATCATGTTGCCCGACGACTGGAAAGGCCATCCCCTGCGCAAGGACTATCCCGTGGAAGGATACCGCTGATGACTGAGAATCCCGGCGCACCTGTTCTTGAGCTCCCCGACGCGGAAAAGACCGGCGATCGGCGCATGATCCTGAATATGGGTCCGCAGCACCCTGCCACGCACGGCGTGTTGCGGCTCGTGGTCGAGCTTGATGGCGAAGTCATCACAAGCGTCCGCCCGGAGATTGGCTACCTGCACACGGGCATTGAAAAAACCTGCGAAGCCAAGTTTTATCAGCAGGTGATTCCCCTCACCGATCGCATCAATTACCTTGACCCGCTCTCTAACAATCTCTGCTACTGCCTCGCTGTCGAAAAACTCCTCGATCTCGAAATTCCCGAGCGCGCGCAATGGATTCGCGTCATGCTGACCGAGCTCAGCCGCCTCAACTCCCACCTTATCTGGCTGGGCACACACGCCATGGACATTGGCGCGCTCACCGTCTTTCTCTACACCTTCCGTGAGCGGGAAGAGATTTTGAGGCTCTTTGAAGCCGTAGCCGGCCAACGCATGATGACCAGCTACTTTCGCATCGGCGGGCTCTCAATGGAACCGCCTCTCGGCTTCTTTGATCGCGTTCAGGCGTTCATCAGGATGCTGCCTGAAAAGATCGACGAGTATTCGAATCTTCTCACCGGCAACCCGATCTTCATGAATCGCTTGAAGGGAGTCGGCTATCTCTCGGCAGCCGATGCCATTGCGCTCGGAGTAACCGGCCCACCCTTGCGCGCCTCCGGGGTCGATATCGATCTGCGCCGCGATATGCCTTACTCGGGCTATGAGAAGTTTCACTTCCAGGTGCCGACCTCCACGGTTGGCGATACCTGGGCGCGGTACGAAGTCCGGCTGGTGGAGATGCGCGAGAGCGTGAAAATCATCCAGCAGACGCTCGACGGCTTGCCCGGCGGCCCCGTCAAGGCGGATGCGCCCAAGATTGTTCTGCCCGACCGCGAAAAAATGAAAACGCAGATGGAAGCGCTCATCCATCACTTCAAAATTGTGACCGAAGGGTTTGCCGTGCCGGCGGGCGAAGTTTACCAGGGGATGGAATGCGGCCACGGGCAGATGGGCTATTACGTGGTTTCAGATGGCACCGCCAAGCCGTATCGCGTGCACATGCGGTATCCGTCCTTCGCCACGCTTCAGGCTCTTGAAGTCATGTGCAGAGGGCGCCTGATCGCTGATCTGGTCGCCGTGGTTGGATCAATCGATATTGTGTTGGGAGAAATAGATCGTTAAGGGGACACGGGCCGTGAACGACTACGGGACACTAGCTGAAATACTGAAATCTTCAGGAGACGAACAACAAAGGCGCAACCGGGACCTGAGCAGACACCAGTTCGATCTTGGCTCTTTTTTTGAAGAGGTCAAGGCGCAAATCATCCAGGAGATGGGGAAAGCTAATGCGGAGCTTCGCAGGCAGGGACTGGCCGAAATCGAGAGAGTTCTCGTGCCGTGCTATCTTGGGAGGCTCTGCCTGACTTTCGGAGCCGTCCTTCTATGCTGTGTCGATTTCGACCGATGCACCGAGCGAATCACCAGCGTCATTGTTGGTCCGCCAAACCGAAGGGAGATCTCAAGACAGGCATACTCCTTGAGCCGGGAACTGGCGAGAATTGAGGCCTCATCCGCGCCCGGCGCCGAGCGCAACGCAAACCGGCACAGCCCAGCCGCAATCGCTGGGGAGATTGTTTCAGAGATCATTGAAACGGGGATTCGCTTGACCCAGAAGCCGTTGCAACAGATCGAGTCCGCGTCCCAGGGCAGCGGCCACGCACACTTTGCAGAATTCTGGATCTCGCTCGCTTCACTCCTTCGCAGCTACACCGCGCTCCACGGCTTAAACGGCAGCGAACAGGCGGAGATCGAGGCTTCCGCGCAGTCCATCGCCGTTCGCCGAGGCAAGAAATTACTTCTCCTCGAGCGCGATCATGCAATTGTCACCTGGACGCGCGAAAATGGAAACAGTGGGGCGCGGGAGTTTACCGATCACGGCTCGCTGCGCGGGCCAGCCGGTGAAGAAGCGATGGACCTGGCCGCTGAGCAATGGGCACGAGAGCTGATGCAGGAAGCAGAAGGGACGCGATGAGCCAACAGGAAGCCAAATCCGAACCGACCTCGGTTTTTTCGCCCCAGCTTGCGGCGCGCTTCGATGCGCTGGTGCAGAAGTACCCGGCGAAACGCTCTGCCTTGATTCCCATGCTGCTTTACGCGCAGGACGAAGTCGGCTATCTCTCTGACGCGGTGGTTGCCGAAGTGGCCCATCGCATCGGCATCACCGAGCTTGAGGTGCGCAACGTGGCCACCTACTACTCCATGCTCCGCTTCAAGCCGGCGGGTAAATACAACATCCAGGTTTGCACCAACATCAGTTGCATGCTGCGCGGCGCTTACGAAGTTTACGAGAAATTCCGCGAGGAACTGGGCGTAGACGACAGGGGCGTCACGGCCGACGGTCTGTTTTCTCTGGAGGAAGTCGAATGCATCGGCGCCTGCTGCTGGGCGCCGGCTATCCAGGTCAACTACGACTTCCATGACGACTTGAAACCCGAAGATGTGCCCTGCATCCTTACCCAGTGTCGGACTCAGGCCCGGAACAGGGGGCCGGTGAAAGAATGAACGCAGTCAGAAGACCAGAATCGCAAATCGCAAACCGCGGACCACGAACCAATGCCTAGGCTTGTCTCCCATCCCGACGAAGTCAAAATCATTTCGCGCCGCTTCGGCATGGGCGCCGAAAAAATTGACCGCTATCTGGAGCTGGGCGGCTACCAGGCGGTGAAAAAATGCCTGGCGCAGAGCCCCGAATGGATCATCGACGAGATGAAGGCCTCGAACCTGCGCGGCCGCGGCGGCGCCGGATTTTCTGCCGGCATGAAGTGGTCCTTCGTCCCCAAGCAGTCCGCCAAGCCCAAGTACATCCTGGTCAACGGCGACGAGAGCGAGCCCGGCACCTGCAAAGACCATCTCATCTTTCTTCACGATCCGCACGCGGTCATTGAAGGCACCATCATCGCCGGCCTCGCCGTCGGCGCAAAGATGGGCTTCATCTACCTGCGCGGCGAGTATCGCTACCTGCTGGAAATCATGGAGCGAGCCGTGGCCGAAGCTTACGAGCGCGGCTTTCTCGGCGCCAATATTTTCGGCTCCGGCAAGGAATTCCAGATCATCACGCAGACCGGCGCGGGCGCATACGAAGTGGGTGAAGAATCGGCGCTCATGGAATCGCTTGAAGGCAAGCGCGGCGTGCCGCGCATCAAGCCGCCGTTCCCTGCGGTGGTGGGCCTCTACGGCGGCCCCACCGTCATCAATAACGCCGAGACCATCGCCACCGTGCCCCACGTCATCATGATGGGCGCCGCAGCCTACGCAGCCGTGGGCACACCGCGCAATGGCGGAACGCGCCTGTTCGGTTTGAGCGGCCACATTGAGCGCCCCGGCGTTTACGAACTGCCCATGGGCTACAGCCTGAAGAAAATGATCTACGACGTCGGCGGCGGCATTCGCGGCGGGCGCAAATTGAAAGCGGTGGTTCCCGGCGGCTCGTCCACGCCCGTTCTGTTGCCGGAAGAGATCGACATCGGCATGGACTTCGACCAGGTGGGCAAGGCCGGCTCCATGCTCGGTTCCGGCGGAGTGGTCGTGATCGACGACCAGACCTGCATCGTTGAATTCGCGCTGCGCACCATCAGCTTTTACGCGCACGAGAGCTGCGGCTGGTGCATTCCCTGCCGCGAAGGCACTGACTGGCTCAAGAAATCGCTCACGCGCTTCCATGCGGGCTTCGGCGCGCCCAGCGACATCGACAATATGCAGTACCTGGCTGAAAACATGCTGGGCCGCACCTTTTGCCCGCTGGGCGATGCAGCCGCCATGCCGACCATCGCATTCGTCAAGAAGTTTCGCAAGGAGTTTGAAGATCACCTGAACGGCAGGCCTTGCCCATTCGCAAAGCAAGGCGTGCCGCAGCTGACGGTCGTCTAGCACTGTAAGAGGCAAGTGTGAAAGTACGGGATCTGATCAAAATGGTGGAGCAGGATGGCTGAATGCACGTTGATTCAAAAGGCAGCCATCGAGCGCGGACCGTGCAGGTGGGGTTCACAGAGGAAGATAGAAAGGTGAACGATTTGCAACACGATTTTGCCGTTGAGTGGCTGGAAGCGACGCTTCCAGTTTCTCCTCGAATTCCACAGGCCATGACTGCATAGAAAGCGAAGAGGAAACTGACCGCACAAAATGCCCGACGTCACCTTCACTGTCGATGGAAAAAAGCTCACGGCTCCGGCCGGAACGCTTCTCATCGAAGCCTGCCGCAAGGCCGGCATCGAAGTTCCCGCTTTTTGCTATTATCCCGGCCTGTCGTTGCAGGCTGCCTGCCGCATGTGTGTCGTGCGCCAGGAAAAGGTTCCTAAACTGCAGACTGCCTGCACCACCACCGTCGCCGAAGGGCAGGTTTTCAGCACCGAATCGCCTGAGATCGCGCAGGCCCGCAAGGCCACCCTCCAACTGCTGCTGGGCAACCATCCTCTCGATTGTCCTGTATGCGACGCGGGCGGTGAGTGCGAACTGCAGGACATGACCTTCAAATACGGCGCCGGTGAAAGCCTGTACGCGGAGGCCAAGCACCATCGCGACGAACAGCAATGGTCGCCGGCCGTCTTCTACGATCGCCCGCGCTGCATTCTCTGCTACCGCTGCACGCGCATGTGCGGCGAAGGCATGGACGTCTGGGCCCTCGGCACGCAAAATCGCGGCGCCAACTCCCTGATCGTTCCCAACGTGATCGGAAAAAATGGAGTGGGCAATCAGCTCGACTGCGAACAATGCGGCATGTGCATCGACGTATGCCCGGTCGGCGCGCTCACCAGCGGCAGCTATCGCTACAAAACCCGTCCCTGGGAGATGAACCACGTCTCCACGGTTTGCACCCACTGCGCCGACGGCTGCACGGTCACGCTCGGCGTCCGCCAGGACAACGAAGGTTCTGAGATTGTGCGCGCCGACAATCGCGACAAGAGCGGCATCAACGGCGATTTTCTCTGCGCCAAGGGCCGCTTCGGATTCGATTTCGTCGAAAGCCCGGAGCGGCTCAGTACTCCGCTTGTCCGCAACGCCCAGGGCAAGCTCGAACCCGCTACGTGGGAGCATGCGTTGCGCGTCGCAGGCGCCGGGCTCAAACAAATTCGCGATACGCGCGGCGGCAGCGCCATCGGTGTCATCGGTTCTAACCGCACCACCAATGAAGAGAATTATCTGCTGCAGAAATTCGCGCGCACGGTTCTCCAAACCAACAACATTGACCACGAGCGCACCACGGATTATCCAGCCTTTGCCCGCGCCCTCGCCGGCCGGCCCGGCCACACCGCCAGTCTGCGCCACATTGCTGCGGCGTGCGCCGTCCTGCTGGTGGGCGGCGACCCCACGCACGAGCACCCGTTGCTTGCGTGGCTTCTCCGCACGGGCGTTCGCCTCAATCGCGCCCGGCTCTACGTGGCCAACTCGGCGCCCATCAAGCTCGAGCGCCAGGCAAGAGCAACCCTCAAGATCGCTCCCGGCGGCTACAAGCATCTTGCTTCCATCCTCGAAGCGGCTGAAACCGATTTCGCGAAGACCATTCAGGGCGAGCCTTCGCTCATTGTCATCTTCGGCGAGGAATTTCGCGGCGCCGATCTCGAAGGCCTCGTCGCCTGGGGCCTCAAGCGCGGCCCCAATCCCGACTCCGTCCGCTTTGCCTGTCTCGGCGACCACTCGAACTCGCGAGGCGCGGCCGATATGGGAATCTATCCCGACCTGTTGCCCGGCTATGTTCCCGTCGCGACACCGGGCGCATTCTCTGAATATCCAAATCTTTCAGCCACCCCCGGCAAAAACCTCAACGCAATGTTGAGCGATTTCAAACAAGGGGCCCTCAGCGCTCTTTTTGTTGTCGGGGCCGATCCGCTGTCGCAGTTCAATCTTGATGCAAAAGACCTCGCGCCGGCCTTCCTCGTCGTGCAGGATCTTTTTCTCACCGAGACTGCCGCTCGCGCCGACGTCGTCTTCCCTGCGGCCAGCCTCTACGAAAAATCCGGCACTGTCACCAATACATTCGGCGACTTGCAGCTGGTCCGCAAAGCTGCGGACCGCGCCGGGGTCAAGCCCGACTTTGAAATTCTTGTCCGCCTCGCCGACGCCATGGGCGCTAACGTCAAGGCGCTCGTTCCCTTTGGCGCTGCCGGCACTACTTCCGACCTCGGCCAGTCGCGGGGCGCGCAGGCCGGCGAGGCCGACCGCCACGCTGTGTGGCTCGCGGCCAATGGTCTCGAGCCAAAGCTCAGTCCTTTCGATCCGCTGGCCACTCTCGACGAGATTTCCCGCCTCGTTCCCGGTTACGCCATCGATCGCATCAATCTTTTCGCCGGCAACGATGTGCACACTGATCCGTCGCCGGCACCCGGCGCACCGGCTCCATCTTCCTCGGCGTCAACATCGATCGCGCCGGCGCACGATACTCTCTTCACCTCGGGAACGCTGGGCCGTTACAGCACAGCGCTCAGGCAACTTTCGGAACATCAAACCAAAGAAACGGCAGAAATCGCGGCCGACTGAAAGAACGCGCAGCGCCGCTGAGTTGCTAACTAGCTGACACGCTGTTCAAAAAAAGGCCAAACGCTCGTGACGATTCTTCAATTCTTTTTATGGAGCCTGCTGAAAGTTGCCGTGGTCACGGTAGTGATGCTCATGGGCGTCGCCTACACCGTGCTCCTTGAACGCAAGCTGGTCGGCCGCATCCAGAACCGCTGGGGCCCCAGCCGGGTTGGGCCATTCGGCCTGCTGCAGCCACTCGTCGACGGCGCGAAATCGTTTCTGAAAGAAGACCTCATTCCCACCGCCGTTTACCGGCCGCTCTATCTGCTTGCGCCCATCATCTCGCTCGGGTGCGCGCTCATCGCTATCGCCGTGATTCCCTTCGGCGAGCCCGGTGCCGGACCCAATCACTTTGATCTCTTTGAAATCTCAAACATCAACATTGGCCTGCTCGTGATCCTCGGCATCACTTCGATGGGCGTTTACGGCATCGCTCTGGCCGGCTGGTCGTCAAACAACAAATACTCGC
>Ga0335074_10013323_pt1 | contig 11561 bp, 8 predicted proteins | sample Lox_Sample_23_FD_206715 | JGI IMG/M metagenome (GOLD analysis project Ga0335074, IMG submission 206715) | Soil microbial communities from Loxahatchee National Wildlife Refuge, Florida, United States - Lox_Sample_2.3 | ecosystem: Environmental > Terrestrial > Soil > Wetlands | place: USA: Florida...
GCCGCCTAAAACGGGACCGCCAGGAACCCGCCCCGCCGCCCAGGCCGCTGTTCCTGGCCCGCGGCTGGTCGAAGGTGCTCTATCGGTTCCAACCGCTGGCGCGGTCCGCAGCAGGGGCAATGTACGCCCGCCCGGAAGTTCCACTAGCGCGATGCCAGCCGCCGGATCTGTGTTGCTGTCAGGTTTCAGCGGTGACGGGCTGTTTGTGGTCGGGCTGGACATCAGGCCGGGCGTCTACCAGACGGCCGGCCCGGCGGGCGGCCGCGACGGTTACTTCGCGCTGCTGAAGTCGACGAACACTCACGACTACGTCAACAACAGCATCGTCAGGGGACCAGCAACAATCACGGTAGGGCCCGGCGTCAAGGCCGTGGAGGTCCGCAGATGCCAGCCATGGCGCCGACTCGGCGATACCCTCGACGCAGTCATCGAGGCCGCCACCGAGCAGATCGATCCCGTCGCGGGCGACCATGTGGAACTCCTGGTTCGGGCAGCGGAACTAGTGATCTCGACCCAATTCGGCTCCACGTCAATGGTTCAGCGCAAACTCAAGGTCGGCTTTGCTGAAGCCGGGAGGCTCATGAACGCGCTAGAAAGCTGCGGCATCGTCGGGCCAAGCGAAGGAACCAGGGCGCGGAACGTACTGATAAGGCCCGAGGACCTTAGCCGGGTCGTCAGCTCAGTGCGAGGCATGCACACGGGTTTCGGCGGTGACGGGCTGTTTGTGGTCGGGCTTGACATCAGGCCGGGCGTGTACCGGACGGCCGGCCCGGCGGGCGGCCGCGACGGTTACTTCGCCCTGCTGAAGTCGACGAACACTCACGACTACGTCAACAACAGCATCGTCAGGGGACCAGCAACAATCACGGTAGGGCCCGGCGTCAAGGCCGTGGAGGTCCGCAGATGCCAGCCATGGCACCGACTCGGCAACACCCTCGACGCAGCCATCGCAGCCGCCGCCGACCGCGACCTTTCCTGACATAGAAGTTCCGGGACTACATCCGTGGAATAGCCGAACTGACCCAGACGCCGGGCGCTTGCGGGTCTTGGGGCTGGGCGCTGACCCCGGGCGAGCTAGCCGGGCAGCTGACCGGACGCGGAGCCCTTCAGTAGCCCGCCTGGATGACGCAGGCGCCGGCGGCGTTCCAGGCGATGATCGCGCAGGGTCTTGAGAGAGCACCGCTCGAGCTTCACGGCACCGCGAAAGTGTCGGGAGCCCTGGTGACAGTGTTATGTTGCCGACGTTCTGATTAACACGGCCCTACAGCTCGACGCCATGCGTCGATCACCTAGACGCACCCAACACCGTGGGCGACTTGCGCCGACGTTCGTGGACCCGTGCAACGCCAGCGGTCACGCATAGTGGCCGAACCTAAACCGCCCAGATCCGTGCTCGCCGTCATCCTCAGCGCCCGCCACTTCGGCAGAGGCGGCACGACGCTGCGCGTTGCGCAGGGCGATGACGACCGCCGGACAGAGCCGCACCCGACCCTGATCCGAGGAAGTCGAGACCCCTCGCAGCGGCGATGCTCCAAGGCGTCGGGCTTTGCCTAGACCTGCTCGTCCTTCGGGCACGAGGGTCCGCAGTGCCGTCCCGCGACGTCTAACGGCGCGTACCGATTGTCGCTGTTTTGTAGGTGACGGGGGTCACAGGCCTCATAAGTCAACCTCTACAACACCTGCCCCGTCTAGCTACCGGGCCACTCTGGCCAGCCGAGAGTACGGGATGTTTCATGATGCGACTTCGCGCCCTAGTGTTCACGGTCGCCGCAGCCGCGGTTTCTCAAGCATGTGCGATTGCCAGTCCTGCTCGCCGAGCCGCTTTCGCAGACGGCAGACCCAAGGTTGCTTATCCGGCCACGTACACCGCTTAGTCGTTGCCATGGTGGCGCTCGGGCCACTCTGAGTTGTCATCAATGACTTCGAAGGTGTCTGGCAGGCCGACCCTCATCGATCAGGGGTGGAGGACTAGTGCACCCTGGTACGACACCAACAAGCCGACCGACGCGGGGTGCACGACTGAATCGTGAGGGTGCTTTGTCATTGCTGGTTGTGCCGCTAGTCTGAGTGATGTTGAAACTCAGATTAGAGAGGCATCCGTGGCTGACCTCTCCGGGCGTGACCTGGCGTGGCTGGAGCGCCGCCGCGCCGAGCTGCTGGCCCTGATCGGCCAGGTCGGCGACTTCCGGCGGGGGGCGCTGAACGCGGTGTGGCGCAAGTGCGGCAAGCCGAACTGCCAGTGCGCGCAGCCGGGGAGCCGGGGCCACGGGCCGCAGTGGAACCTGACCCGCCGGGTGGCCGGCAAGACCGTGAACGTGCACCTGAAACCCGGGCCGGAGCTGGAGAAGGCGCGCCGGGAGGTGGCAGAGCATCAGCGGTTCGCTGACCTGGTGGAGGAGGTGAGCGCTGTCAGCGAGGCGATCTGCGCGGCCCGGCCGGTAACGGCTGCGACAGCACCCCTCCCGCCGGGAGGGCAAAGGGGGGGCTCGCGGCGCGGATCGAGGAGATCGCCGCCGCCGAGGTAGGCAAGCTCGCCGGGATCGCCGCAGGCATGCTCGGCTGCGGCGCCGGGCTGGGCGTGCTGGAGGATGCGATGCGGGCCGCGCTGATCACCGCGGGCGGGCGTCTGCTGCAGGCGGTGCTGGCTGGCGGCGGCGACGGGTATGCCGGGCCGCGCGCTAAGTGCCCGGACGGCCACCAGGCTGGTTATGCCGGGGCGCGGGACAAGACCATCACCACGGTGCTCGGCCCGGTCACGCTGTCGCGGGCGTGGTATCACTGCGCGGCGTGCGAGCACGGGTTCGCTCCCCGCGACGCCCATCTCGGCCTGCTGCCCGGCGGGTCGCTGTCGCCTGGCCTGGCCGAGATGACCGCGCTGGCCGGCGCCGAGACCTCCTTCGCCCGAGCCGCCGGGCTGCTGGCCGGCCTGGCCGGCATCACCATCAGCCCGCGGACCGTCGAGCGGTCCGCCGAAGCGTCCGGCGCGGCCGCCCGCGCGGCCAGCCAGGCCGAGGCCGCCGGCCTGGTGGCCCGTGACATCAGGCCGCTGCCGCCGGCCGGGCCCGTGCCCGACATGCTGTATGTGGAAGTCGACGGGACCGGCGTGCCGGTCCGCGCCAGTGAGACCCAGGGCCGGGCAGGCAAGGGCGAGGACGGCAGGGCCGGGACCCGCGAGGTCAAGCTCGCCCGGCTGTTCACCGTCTCCGGGCTCGATGACAACGACCGTCCCGTCATGGACGCCGGCTCCTCCAGCTACGTGTTCAGCTTCGACGGCAAGACCGCGGTCGAACAGCTAGTCCGGGCCGAGTACCTGCGTCGCGGCGGCGAGCACCACCGGCAGGTCGTGGCGATCGGCGACGGTGCCGCCTGGATCTGGACGATGGCCGGGAAGCTCTACCCGCACGCCACCCACATCACCGACATCTATCACGCCCGCGAGCACCTCACCGACCTGGCGAACCACCTGGCCTTCATCACCCCCGACCCGGTGCAGTGGCTGGCCGCGCGCAGCGAGGAACTGGATGCCGGGAACATCGAGGCGATCATCGACGCCGCCAGCTGCTACCCGCTCACCGGGCTCAAGGCCACCGAGTTGGACACCAAGCTGGGCTACTTCCAGCGCAACGCCCACCGGATGCGCTACGCCGACTTCAAGCAACTCGGCATGTTCACCGGCTCAGGCGCCATCGAGGGAGGCATCAAGGCGATCGTCTGCCAGCGCGCCAAGCAGTCAGGCATGCACTGGACCGTCGAAGGCGCCGCCGACATCATCGCCCTGCGCTGCCAGCACGCCAGCGGCCGCTGGAACGACTTCATCACCCCGCACTCCAGCCCGCCCGCCGCCGCACTCCGCGCCGCTGTCTGACAGACACCGCCACTCAGAACCCAAGCCCCGCAAGCCGGCCAAGATCATCCCCAACAAAGCTGTCGTGCACCCACCGACGCGTGTGCGTTCAAAAAATGTCGGCGGGGGAAGCTACGCTTGACGTCAAGTGCAAGAAAAACCCCGGGCAACATCGCATGGGTCGACGAGCACCGGGGTTCTCCTGAGTTCGCACTTTGGACATTACCCCGAATCCGGTAGCGATGGCAGAGGCCACGACCGTGATTCGCGTCTCGCCGCCGTTCCTGTTGCGCCCGTGGGCCCTTTACATCCACGGAGGTGGCTGATGCTACTGGTCAATGCGCGCGTTACGTACTACCGGTCGGTGGAGGACTCGGAGGAGTTCACGGTCGAGCCGGATGTCACATGCCTGGTGGGCAAGAACGAGTCGGGGAAGACCAACATCGCGCAGGCGCTGTTCCGCCTGAATCCGGTCGAACCTACGATCTTCGACGAAGTTATCGACTTCCCTGCGCGGATGAGCGCCCGGCGAAAGACCTTCGCGCAGGGCGAGACGATCCCGGTCGTGGTCGCCACGTTCCGGTATGAGGACGACGAGACGGCCGAGATCGAGGCCGACCTTGGCCCAGGCGCTTTGACGAGCCCCGAGTTCACGGTGACGACCGGCTACCGTGCGTCAGGCAAGACCATCGTGCACCACTACGACGAGGCAGCGATTGTCCGGCACCTGGTGTCGCAGCTCGGCCTGGGGGCCACGGCTGCGCAGGCGGTGAAGGCCGCGACCGGCATTGCCGGCTTGCGGCAGGTGCTGGAGGGCCTGCCTGAGCCGACCTCAGCGACCCAGGAGCTGGTCAAGCGGATCGGCGAGTGGCGGGACCAGCGCCTCGCCCTCTACCTGATCGACCAGTACGCCATGCGCATGATGCCGAAGTTCGTCTACTTCGCCGACTACGACACCATGCCTGGGAAGGTGTCTATCCCGGATCTGATCCGCCGCCGCGACCAGGGCATTCTCCCGAAGGGAGAGCGTGCGCTGCTCGGCTTGCTGGACGTGGCAGGCGTGAGGCCGGAGGACTTCCTGAAGAACGACCAGCACGAGCGGCTGATCCGGGAGCTGGAGAACACCAGCAACGCGATCTCCGACGAGGTTTTCGAGTACTGGACGCAGAACCAGGAACTGAGCGTCAAGCTCAGCGTCCACGAGCCCGAGGAAGGCGCTGCCGCCCCGCTGCACGAAGGTCCCATCTTGTTTGTCCGGGTCGACAACCACCGGCACCGGGCCACCGTGCCGTTCGACGAGCGGTCCCGCGGGTTCGTGTGGTTCTTCAGCTTCCTGGCCTACTTCAGCAAGCTCGAGGAGGGCCGCGCCAGCAACCTGATCCTGCTGCTCGATGAGCCCGGCATGTCGCTGCACGCCCGGGCCCAGCAGGACCTGCTGCGGCTGATCGACGAGCGGCTCGCCCCGCATCATCAGGTCATCTACACCACGCACTCGCCGTTCATGGTGACGCCCGACAAGTTCAACCGAGTCCGCACGGTGATCGATCACGAGAAGGGCGGCAGCAAGGTGTCGGCCGACATCTTCCAGGCCGACGACGACACCGTCTCCCCGTTGCTGACTGCGATGGGCATCGAGATGACGCACACCCTGTTCATTGGCGAGCACACGCTGCTGCTGGAGGGGCCGAGCGACCTGATCTACCTGGACGTCCTCAGCGACCTGACCGAAAGCCGCCAGCTGACCGGGCTGGACCCGCGCTGGGTCAAGACACCGATCGGCGGCTCAGGCAAGCTGTCAACATTCGTGACCCTGCTCGGGGCGAACAAGCTGCATGTCGCCGTTCTCATCGATTCCAGCACCAAGGACACCGGCGCGGTCAAGAGATTGCGCGACAACGGCCAGCTCGCCAGCAAGGGCCTGGTCGAGATCAGCGAGTTCACCGGCGGCGGCGACGCCGACATTGAGGACCTATTCGACCGCGGCTTCTACCTCGAGCTCGTCAACCGCGCCTACGCCAGCGAACTCAGCCAGCCGATCACGCCGGCGGACCTGACCCCAGGCGACCCCCGGATAGTCCGCGCCATCGACGCGTACTTCCGCCAGCACGGCATCGCCGGGGGAAGGTTCAGCCACTACCGGCCCGCGACCGTACTGCTCCGCGACCAGGCGACGCTGGCAACCGCGATCAGCGACACCACCATCAACCGCGCGGACCGCCTGTTTGCCCGGCTCAACGGGCTGCTGCAGTGACCTAGACGACTTATTCCACAGCGTCAGCGGTCGCAGGCCACCAGCGAGCACTTGACGGGCCGGCGGTGCTGTCGCAAAGCCGCGACCTTCAGGGCTAGGACCGCTGCAGGGCACGGGTCAACACGCCGGATGGCGTGTGATCGCCGCTGGGCGGTGGGCGAAGGGTCAGCGCTGGTGTTCGGCTGCCCGACACGCGCAGTTCCCTACCTAAGTTCTTCTATACCTATGTAGGATACGGGCATGAGGAAAACGCACTCCCTCATACAGCTGGCGATGGCCCTGATGGCTGATCCGGGCGGACGCCATTGGGGGTATGACCTGTCCAGGCGGTCAGGAGTACGATCAGGGGTCCTCTACCCAGCCCTCCGGCGGATGCTTGACGAAGGTTGGGTCCGGGACGGGTGGGAAGAGCATGGTGAGGTCCGGGCCAAGAGGCCGCCGCGCCGGTATTACGAGCTGACCGATAAGGGCAAGGCCGAACTGGGTGCGTTGCTCAGCGAGGCACGTCAGGATGCTCGCTTCCGTTCCCTCGTGGGGCGGTTTGCCTGATGGATAGCCTGATCACCCAGGTCATCGCGTGGCCCACGCTGCTGATGGCACTCGTAATATTCGGATTCGCTCCCGGTGCCGTGCTGCGGCTGATTGTCCTGGCGTTCAGGCGAGATGACCCGCGGCGCACGGAACTGCTCGCCGAGTTGCCTCACGTGCCTCGGATTGAGCGTCCTTTCTGGGTCTGCGAGCAGCTCGAGGTTGCCCTGTTCGAGGGCCTCTTCGGACGCTTGGCCAGGTTCGCCAAAGGGTTGAGACGCAACGACGACGGAAGGCCGGCAGCTCAGCTGCCGAAGGTGGCTGGGATTCTGGGCGTGACGCCGTTCGCCTTGCACGCCAAACAGCAGCTTGCCTACGAGATGGTGCTGCAGGCTGTCGACCAGGCGCACCAGCAGGACGACAAGACCGTCGTTATCGTGACCGGCTGTCCCGGCAGCGGCAAGAGCGCGCTCGGCCTCGCCCTGCTCCGCGAGCTGTCCCGGCAGGGCCGGCCTGTGCTGCACGCGACCGGGTCCCGGGCACTCACCCAGGCCCTGCGGGAGCTCGCCGGGGAAGACTTGTCGCGCAACCTGTTCCAGTACTTCAACCAGTTCGTCGATGCGGACCGGAACGGCCTCGATGTCCTCATCCTGGATGAGGCGCACCGGATCATGGAGACTTCGATGAGTCGGTACACCCCGGCTCGGCTCCGCAGCGATCGGCCGCAGATTGACGAGCTGATGTCAGCCGCCCGGGTGCCGGTGTTCCTGCTCGACGAGCACCAGGTGGTGCGACCCGGCGAGATCGGGACGGTTGAGGAGGTCCGTCGGCACGCGGCCGCGAAGGGACTGGCCGTGCACCAGGTCCAGCTAGATACGCAGTTCCGCGGCGGCCGCAAGAATGAGGACTGGGTACTCGGCCTGCTCGGTCTCAGCGGCAAGGGACCGGTCGCCTGGACTGGTGACGACCATTTCGAGGTGTCGGTCGCCGGATCACCGTACGAGCTGGAGGCGGTACTACGGGACCGGCTCGCTGCAGGATACTCAGCCCGGATGACAGCAGGGTACTGCTGGCGGTGGAGCGACCCGCGCGCTGACGGATCGCTGGTGCCCGATGTCGTCATCGGCGACTGGGCCCGCCCGTGGCCTGTCAAGGGCGCCCGCGCCGTGGGCGGCGCACCGCCCGCGGCGTTGTGGGCAACTGATCCGGCCGGCTTCGGCCAGGTCGGCTGTGTCTACACCGCGCAAGGCTTCGAGTACGACTGGAGCGGCGTCATCATCGGACCCGATCTCGTCCGGCGAGACGGGCACTGGGTCACGGTCCGGGACGCGAACATGGACCCGGAAATCCGCAGCCGGGCCAGGGTGACAGATCACGAGTTCGGGCGGCTCGTCCGCAACGTCTACAAGGTACTGCTGACCCGAGGAATGGTCGGGACCGTCATCTACTCCTCAGATCCCGAGACGCAAGGCTTCCTGGCTAGCCTGACTTCCTGACGTCCCCGCAAGGAGCAGCCGCTCTCGATCAACGACTCCTTCAAGGCCAATTCGCTAGCCACGCGGCCACCATTAGACGTCGTCGCAGTCCGGGCTGGGTAACTAACCAATGCGGTGAAGGACTCACGCTGAGCAATGCTTATGCGAACCCGCTGGGCGATAATGACGTGCTGTCAGACGGCGCGGTCGGCGCACCTCAATCTGGACCCGAACGGAGCATGCGGCCCCGGACACCGGATCGGGCGAGCTCATGACGGGAGTCGGTTAGCGCGGAGCCTGAAGCCGACCGCGCTCCCTCAGCCCGCGGCTGCCAGCTGGCAGCGCTTCAGGCTCCTGGTCACCAGTAAGTCGGCGAAGTTGCGCGTCAGCCAGCTGGGCCTCGAGTGTCGCGACGCGGCGGTCGAGGAACCTGACGTTGGACCGGCGGCCGTTAGCTTCTCGTGTTGTTCTCTGTTGTCGTTGGTCAGTTCGCGGACCCGCTGCCTGAGGCTGGCGTTGTCCGCAGCTACGAGACGCGCATAGCGGAGTTCAGGCACGCCGGAGCTGAACTGGCGGCGCATACGTTTGACCTCCTCCGGGCGCCGGGCAGCCGGAAGCGCACGGCACAGTCGCCGTACCCACGGCTGCGAACTCTCCTATCAGCGCTCGACGGCTGGGGGAGCATAGGCGAGGACGGCCGGTATCTATTCGCCGACCCCGCGACCGGTCAGACGCATACGCTCGCAGACATACGCTGAGCCTAGGCCGGTTGCCCTTAGGGGCGTTCTAATCGGAACGTAGTCTTGCCGACGTTGACCCCGCCAGTGACCATGATGTTGCACCGCTCTGCACGGCCGCGGCGTCGCCGCCACACTCGCCGTCAGCCGTGCTCCGGAGGACTAGGCGCGAACTCACGATGCCGACCTGGCAAGGAAGGCTTCGAGGTTCTGGCGGGTGATGACGCGTCGGCGGCCGACTTTCAGGTAAGCCAGCTTGCCTGCTCGCATCTGGTCGTACAGCAGGTCGCGGGACAGGCCGGTGATGAAGGCGGCCTCGGCTACGGAGTAGGCAAGCCGCTCACCCGGCGGGTCAGCTTTGCGACCGGCGGCGTTGGCGTCAACGGCGCTACCGGCATCGCCCTGTTGTGCGGGCAAGGGCGAGACCGCGCCACGGACAGCCCGAAACGCGCCACTCCGGTTAACGATCTTGGTTTCTGTCATGGTCACTTCGGGACTCCTTTACCTATTGCCGGATGCGTTAGCCACCGGCTTCGAACTCGGCCTGCCGGGCCGACGGCTGGTGCGGTCGTAGTGCGCTGAGGACGCTGCCGTTGGTAGCAATGAGGTGTCCGATCAGTTCCGCGCTCCCGGGTGAGCGACCGAGGTCACGGTCCGGCTGCGATGGCGCGGGCCTAGTCGCGGCGCGGAGGATGAGTTGGTCGGCGGCTTTGTCGATAGCCGCCGCCTGTTCGAGATCGGGCTTACTGGTGATGTCGAGCTCGATGAGAACGCGCTCCACCGGCCCAGGCGGCACCATCTGGGGATCGCGTGAGCCGGCCTGAGAACTACGTCCATGAGACCCGCCGAGGTCCGTCGGCATCTCGCGGATCGGCGCACCTGCCCACGCACTCGGATCGGCACGGGCCGCTGCGCGGGCTGTCGTGATAACCCGGCTGTCTGCCTGCAGGTAGGCGACGATACCGGCCATGGCCGCGGTCGCTTCCGTGCTTGTCTGAAGTGCCTGGTCGTAGCTGGATAACAGCGGCGCCGTGCTGGAAGGTAGCGCGGGCGCGAACCGGTACGGGATGTCGTAGCCGTCGGGCAGGCTGCGGGTTGGCACGATGAGCCGGCCAGTCATCGACGCGCTGCGCACGTTGCGGCGATCCGAGTCGGCGACCTCGGCCAGCGTATGCCAGACATGGTGCGCGGCATCGAGGGCATAGTGTCGCCGGCGAACTCACAGGCCGGGCGTGGCGGATGGCGCGGACCGAGGTCCGGGGTCCAATGCGGGTTTGCGTAGGCCAGCCGCCCGGTCCACAGCGCCAGCGCGGCTGCTTCGGTGCCGGCCTCTCCCATGGGGCCGCGGGTGTCGGTGGTGATCGAGTCCCACGATTCGGTGACGGTCATCCAGGCTGCGCGGGCCCGATCCGCAGCGTTGGCTGCCTCGGCGAGGCTACCGCTGAAGCGGGCGTATGGCTTGCCGTGGTCTGTGGCGAGCGTGGTCAGCATGATCTGGATGTTGGAAGCGCTGATCGCGCAGCAGCCCGCTGTCTGTCGCAGCGTTTCCCTGGTCAGCTGGCGGGACCAGGGAGGTTCCGCCGAAGCAGGCCAGGCCGCCGTGCGGAGCCGCTCGGCGGTGCTGATCACGCCGATGTTGAGATTGGCGACCGAGTCACCGCTGGCCGGCAGGCATTGGGCCGGGACCGCTTTCACCGGGATAGCGTGGAGCAGCCTGAGCTGGCCCTGGCGGACGGGGCGTCGTTCCTGCGCCTCGCCGATGGCCCAGGAGACTTGAGACAGCGTCTTGCCAATCGAACTGACTTTCCGGCGTTGCGCAGCGGGACAGCTGGCAGTGGCGGAGATCCGATAGGCGTGGCCGGCGATCTGGCGTGCCCAGCCACCGACCTCGTGCAGGATGGCGCAGGCGACCGGGGCTGAGAAGACGACCGGTGTCCATTCCGACCCACTTGCTGTGACAAGGTCGGCCTGGGTGGTCGCATGGGTGTGCAGCAAGTCCCGGCCGAGCGTCATCGAGCGTGTCGCCGCGCGCAGGTCGCCACGCCCCCCGCGTGGCCTGCTCGCGCCGATGGCTTCCTCGGGGCTGGGCGCAGCTGGCAAAGCCGCCTCGGCTGTCTCCAGAGCCTGGCGCACCCGAGTAGCGGCGCGGACCCAGGCCCCGAGCTCACGGTCACCCGTGAGGTACTCGGCATCGAGCACGCCCGAGACATCTTTGGCGTATCCGGCAAGCGCGTGCACGGCGCGGCTCAAGTCGGCGATGCCGTCGGCGGCGTTCGCTCGCTCACCCGCGGCCGATGGCGCAGTCGGCCACTGCAGCCGCCGCAGATGCTGTGTAACGCTCGCGGCGAAGTCACCGAAGGCCGCGCGTCTGGTCATGGCGGACTCAGATCGCCCATGAGCGCGCAGATCGTCGCCGCCTCAGCGGCGGCACGCTTGCAGCAAACCCGGTCCGCCTCGTTGGCGGCCGACACCGCGCATGCGGAGAGCCGGGCCGCAAGTGCGCCGCTCGCGGTGGTGATGGCGACAGCGATCTCGGCGATGGTGGCGCCGTTCAGAAGGTCGTCGTCCGCGTCCCGCTTCGAGACATTCGGCAGTTGCGTCCAGACTCCGCCGGTCCAGTCCCTGCCGTTGGCTGCCGCGCAGGCGGCAAGCACGAACGCCGGGAACCCGGATATCTCGTCTTCCTGGTGACGGCGCAGCACGGTGAGCAGGTCCTCGAACACCTT
>Ga0335074_10013324_pt1 | contig 11561 bp, 11 predicted proteins | sample Lox_Sample_23_FD_206715 | JGI IMG/M metagenome (GOLD analysis project Ga0335074, IMG submission 206715) | Soil microbial communities from Loxahatchee National Wildlife Refuge, Florida, United States - Lox_Sample_2.3 | ecosystem: Environmental > Terrestrial > Soil > Wetlands | place: USA...
ATCGGCGGCGCGCAACGACACCACCGGCCTCGACGACATCCGCGCCGAGGTCGACCGCGTCTCGAAGAAACTCGGCCGCCGCATAAAATTCCTGGTCGGCAAGCCCGGCCTCGACGGTCATTCCAACGGCGCCGAGCAGATCGCGGTGCGCGCGCGCGACGCCGGCATGGACGTGGTCTATGAGGGCATCCGAATGACGCCCGAAGCGATCGTCACCGCCGCGGCGGAAAAGGGCGTTCATGTAGTCGGGCTGTCGATCCTGTCCGGCTCGCACATGCCGTTGGTGCGCGACGTGGTCGCGCGCATGAAGGAGGCCGGCCTCGACGACGTGCCGGTCGTGGTCGGCGGCATCATCCCGCCGGCCGATGCGAACGAACTGAAATCCGCCGGAGTCGCCGAGGTCTACACGCCGAAGGATTTCGAGCTCAATCGCATCATGAGCGATCTGTGCCGCATCGCCGAGGATTCCGCGGAGACCGCCAAAGCGCACGCGGCGGAGTAGATTTTATCGATGGCAGTTCGACGTTGCGCGATCGGAACTATCGGCGGGCTCCTTCTGTTCGGCCGCCGAGGCCAAGTTGCACCAATATCGCAGTATCGATCTTGGCCATTTGCAAGCGGCCAAGCTCCCCGATTCGCCGACTAAGTCGTTCCTTGGCGGCAGTCATGATTCGATTGGCCATCGCTTTGCGGGGTTCGCTTTCCAACTCGACCAGCGCTTCGCCAGGGAACACGCGGCTGACGTTCGTGGTCAAAGGCACCACTTGGAGCCGGTTCAAGACGGCATTGGCAATGTCGTTGGAGACGATGACGGCGGGTCGTCGCTTGCGAATTTCGCCCCCGACCGACCGATCGAAATCAACCCACCACACTTCACCCCTTCTCATTGGAAGGATCCGTTCGCAATACATCGCCGATCAGACCATTAAGCCACGCCTCATCTTCTTCTTTGATTTTGTCGGCATGGCCGGCCTCGTAGGCGGCCTGCTGGGCATAAGCGTCGGAGAGTTCACGTTCCGTGGCGCTTAGCCAATATTCCGGCGAGTTGCGGTCCGCGAGCCGCTCCCCTGCGAGATCGTTGATGAAGCGACTGATTCGGCGCCGCCCTACCCGCCGGTGAAGCCCTTTATAGACCTCGTCAGAAACGGTGATGGTCAGTTTCTTGGTCATATACGTATACTATACGTATTACGGCGGGAATGCTAGCTAGACTTCGAGGCGGCGTGAGTGACAGTCCCCAGCGTCGCGGAGAGCGCGCTCGGGCTCAAGGGCTTATGCAAATAGGCGTTCATCCCCACCGCCGTCGCCGCCGCGTTGTCGCCGTCGGTGGTGCGACCGGAAATGCCGACGATCGGCGTCGTTGCCGCGGCGCCGGCAAGCGCGCGGATGCGCCGCGCCGCCTCGAGCCCGTCGATGCCCGGCAGCGTCACGTCCATCAGCACCACGTCATAGCCCTTCGCCGCGGCGGCGACCGCTTCCTCGCCGGAGCCGGCGAAGTCGGCGCGATGGCCGAGCTCGGTGAGGATGGTGTTGAGGATGACGCGACCGTAAGGATTGTCCTCGACGCAGAGTATTTTCAGGTTTCGCGCTGGCGCCACGGCCTGCCGTGCGCGCTCGCCGGTTCCGGCATCGGCCGGTGCCAGCGGCAGCACGGCGGTCAGCTTGAAATTCGAGCCGCGCCCCGGCACGCTGGTGACCGTGAGATCGCCGCCCATCAGCTTCGCCAAAACCTTGACGACCGCGAGGCCGAGGCCGGAGCCGCCGTAGCGGCGCGCGATCTCGGCATTGGCCTGGGCGAACGGGCGGAACAGGCGCTTGATCTCGGCCGCTTTAAGCCCGATGCCGCTGTCGCTGACGGTGAAGGTGAGCGCGACCCGGTCGCGCGGCACGGCGCGCGCGCTTACCTCGAGCCGGACCGTGCCTCGCGCGGTGAACTTGACCGCGTTGTCGATCAGATTCTCCAGCGCCGCCCGCAGCCGCACCGGATCGCCGACCAGCATGTCAGGCAGATCGTCGGCGATCGTCACCTTGGCGGATAGTCCTTTGGTCTCGACGCGCGCGATCAGCGTTTCGCGCAGATCCGCAATCAACCGCCGCGGCCGGAAGGCCTCCCGCTGCAAGACGAGCGCGCCGGCCTCGTTCTTGGCGGCATCGATCACGAGCGTGGTGAGCGAAGCGAGATGCTCGGCGCTGCCCTTGATCGCCGCGGCCCAGCGCCGCTCGCGCTCATCGAGATTGGAGCTCGCCAGGAGCTCGCCGAGCGCGAGAATGCCGGTCAGCGCGGTGCGGATATCGTGGGCGAATACGGCCAGCACGCCGGCATTGGCGGGCGCGCGCCGCGGCCGCGCTTTGCGTTTGCGCGCCGCGGCCTTTTTTTGTTTGCTGGTGCCTCGCGCCATTGGCTGCCCTCAACCCCGACGCAACATGCCACGGCGGCGGGCCGAACAAAACAACGGTCAAGACCGGCCGGCGCGGCATAGGGAAGCCAGTGGAGCTAGCGGCCGAGCCCGACCATGCGGCGGATATCAAGCGGGCTTTTGCCGGCGGCGCGCAATTCGCGCAAGCCCGTCGCCTGCGTCGATTTCGACAGCTTGCGGCCCTCCTCGTCGAGAATAAGCGTGTGATGACGATAGCTCGGTTCCGGCAATCCGAGCAGCGTCTGCAGCAGCCGGTGGATGCCGGTCGACCAGAACAGGTCCTGTCCCCGCACCACATCGGTGACGCCCTGCAAGGCATCGTCGATGACGACGGCGAGATGATAGCTCGCCGGAACGTCCTTGCGCGCCAGCACGACGTCGCCCCACATCTGCGGCGCCGCATTGATGCGGCCGGTCTGGCCATGCGGTCCGGCGCCAGTCTCGGTAAAGCTCACCGCGCCGGCGCGCGCGACCGCAGCGTCCATGGCGAGCCGCCAGGCAAACGGTTCGCCGGCGGCGCGGCGGCGCGACCGCTCGGCGGCCGACAATTTGCGCGCCCGTCCCGGGTAGATCGGCACGCCATCGGGATCGCGGGGCCAGTGGCCGCGGCGGTCCCGCTCGGCGACCATCGCGTTCAATTCGCTGCGGCTTTCGAAGCTCGGATAGAGCAGGCCTTGGGCTTCGAGCTCGGCAAGGGCGGCGCCGTAATCGTTGAAGTGCTCGCTCTGGCGGCGCACCGGTTCGGTCCATGTCATGCCGAGCCAGCGCAGATCGTCGTCGATCGCCGCCTCGTATTCGGGGCGGCAGCGCTCGCGATCGATATCCTCGATCCGGAGCAAAAGGCGCCCGCCGAATTCCCGCGCCAGATCGTAATTGAGCAATGCCGAATAGGCATGACCCAGATGCAGATAGCCGTTCGGGCTTGGTGCAAAACGCAGAATACGACTGTACATCGGCGTTACGCTTCTCGACACTGAAAGCAACGATCACATTCGGAACCGTCCCGGCGATTTCACTCTACCATGCTTACGCACATTCACAGCGAGGCCGACCTCGATGCGGCGCTCACGCGGCTGACGCAAGCCGAACCGCGTTTCGGCGCGCTCATGGCGCAGGCCGGCCGCCCGCCGCTGCGGCGGCGCGCGGGCGACTTTGCCGGGCTCGCCGCGACCGTCGTATCGCAGCAATTGTCGACCGCGAGCGCGGGCGCGATCTTCGGACGGCTTGCCGCTGCCTTCGCGCCGCTCGATGCCGCGGCCATCGTCAAGGCGCGGCCGGACAAGCTCGCGCGGATCGGATTGTCGCGGCCGAAGATAAAGGCGCTCAAGGAAATCGCGCGTGCGGTCGCCGGCGGCCAGCTTGCGCTCTCCTCGCTCGCCGATGCCGGCGCCGATGCCGCCCATGCGGCGCTCACGGCCGTCCACGGCATCGGTCCATGGACGGCGGACATCTATCTGCTGTCCTGCCTCGGCCATGCGGATGCCTGGCCGGCCGGCGACCTCGCGCTCCAGGAAGCGGTACGCCTCGCCTTCGATCTCAAGGCGCGGCCGACCGCGAAGGAGATGGGCGAGCTTGCCGAGCCCTGGCGGCCCTTTCGCGCCGTGGCGGCGCGCGTGTTGTGGACCTATTATCGCGCCGTCAAAGGCCGCGAGGGCGCGCCGGTCGTCACTAAGATTCTACCCAAAAAGGTTCTGCCCAAACCGTCTGCCAAAAGGAGTGCCAATGGCCGCCGCCGCACCGGACGGTCCAAATCTTGATGGACCGAGGCTCGCCGCGCGCTCCGGCCCGGCGCGCCAGCTCGTGGTTTTCCTGCATGGCTATGGCGCCGATGGCAACGACCTGATCGAGATCGGGCGGGCCTGGCAGTCCCTCTTGCCGAACGCCGCCTTCGTGTCACCGCATGCGCCGGAGCCATGCGGACAGGCGCCGATGGGGCGGCAATGGTTTGCGTTGACGTTCCGCAATCCGGATGAACGCTGGATCGGCGTCAACACAGCGGCCCCGCTCCTGGAGCGCTTCCTCGATGCCGAGCTGGCCCGCCATAAGCTGCCGCCATCGGCCCTGGCGCTCGTCGGTTTCAGCCAGGGCACCATGATGGCGTTGCATGTCGGCCTGCGGCGGGCGGTCGCGCCCGCGGCGATCGTCGGCTATTCGGGCGTGCTGGTCGACCGTCCCGACGGCGATGCCGAGGCCTTCGCCGCAGAGATCAGGTCACGGCCACCGGTGCTGCTGGTTCACGGCGACCAGGACGATTTGATCCCGCCGCAGGCTTTATTCGCGGCAACGCAAGGCCTTGCGGCGCTCGGGGTCTCGGTGGAGTGGCATCTATCGCCCGGAATAGGCCACGGCATCGATCCCGAGGGACTGCGTCATGGCGGGGAATTTCTGGCCCGCCGTTTCGCCGCCATGCCGCGCGCGATTTAACCGCAAGTCTCTGTTTTGTGTAACGATTTCCTAGCAAATTCGGCCTAGAAGCGCGCTATTCGTTAAAGGTGCGCGATGGTCATGGCTGCGATGAAAAAGCTGGCCCGGGGCGCCCGGTTGGCGCGCCTGCGGGCCCTGGTTTCCAGTTTCGCAACAAATCGGCGCGGCAATGTCGCGGTTATCAGCGCGCTTGCCATGTTGCCCATGGTGGCGGCCGTAGGCTGCGTCATCGATTACACCACGGCGTCGACGATCAAGACCGAGCTGCAGGCGGCCGCCGACGCGGCCAGTCTCGCCACCGTATCGATCAATTCGCCGGTGATCACCACCGCGAAGGCAATGTCCGGCAGCGGCACCGTTTCGGGCGGCTCGACTTATGCGACCAACTTCTTCAGCGCAAACTTGGCGAGCGCTCCGGCCGACACCGGCTATACCAGCCTGACACCGTCAGCGACCGTCTCCCGTACCGGCACGACGGTGACCGCCACCGTGTCGTTTACCGCCCAGGTCCCCACCTATTTCATGGGCATCATGGGCTACAAGACCATCGCCGAGTCCGGCACCTCGACGGCCAGTTATACGCTGCCGACCTATATCGATTTCTATCTGATGCTCGACGTGTCCGGCTCCATGAGCTTCCCGTCGACGTCGTCGGAGCAGGCGCGGCTGATGGCGGTCAATCCCGACAATCTCGGCGAGTATCCAGCCGGCTGCCAGTTCGCTTGCCATTTTACCTCGCAGGGCGCCTGCGCGCAGTCCGAGCAGGGCACTTACCCGGCCGTGGGCAAATCGACCAACCCGTCTCCTGGAGGCTATTGCCAGGGCTTCATCATCTCGCGCCTCGGAACGACGCCGGCGACATTGTCGAGCGGCACCAACACAACCAACGGCATGGATGTCAATTGGAGCAACACGCAGGTGTCGTCGTGCTCAACGGCTGGAACGACGTCCTGCATCCAATTGCGCGCCGATGCGGTCGGCTATGCCGTCACCTCCTTGTTGAGCCAAGCGTCGGCGACGGAGACCAACACCGGGATTTCGAACCAATTCGAGGTCGGACTCTATCCGTTCATCCAAAATCTCTGCACGTCGAGCTCCGGCAGCAGCAATTCCTGTTCGGTCGGTATGACCAGCAGCCTCACCGGCTCGACCATCACCAACTTCGCCGACGACTTGGCGTCTCTTTTGGATACCGGCACCAACACGACGCTGGGCTCGGGCGGAACGCATTTCGAAAATGCGCTGTCGCAAATGAACACCTTCATCACCTCAATCGGAACCGGCTCGAGCGCCGCCAGTCCGCTGCCCTATGTGTTCATCGTCACCGACGGGTCACAGGACTATCAGACTCAATCGGGCGGCAATTGGAGCTCGCAAAACTGGAGCGCGAACTCCTCGGTTCCGTATCAAAACTCGGCGACGATCATACCGCCCAACACCGAACAGAGCTCCAATTATTGCACGACGATGAAAAATCGCGGCATCACCATCGCGATCCTGTACATTCCTTACATTCCGATATCCGATCCCAACAGCAGCTTTGCCTCCAACGAGGACGGCTACGCCAACAACAATATCGCGAACATCCCCGCGGCTTTGGAGAGCTGTGCCTCGCCAAACTTCTTTTACACCGCGGCGTCGCCGACCGATATCACCAACGCTCTGCAAGAAATGTTCAACCAGGCGGTGAGCACGGCCCACATCACGAACTGAAGGCATTGCGCCTTGGGCCGACGCCACTTGCCGCAAAGCCATTACGTATGTGCCTGGCTTTTCTTCAGCATCCCGAGCGCCGCTTGGATTTGATCCCATGACGCGACCGGATCTTAGAGTGCAGACGGCGTAACGGGATTTCGAATCCGCCGGCGCGCCGGCGCGGGACAGTCGCCGCCGCGACGTATCCTTAGAGCATGATCCGGAAAAGTGGACACCGGTTTTCCGAAAAGATCATGCTCCAACAATAAGTTATAGAGCGCAATCGATTCAACCTGAAGCGATTGCGCTCTAGAAGCTGAAGCAGAAGCCGAAGATGCAGTATTGATTGCCGCCGCTGGAGCCGGAACCCGAGCCGGAGGAACCCGAGCCGGAGGAGCCCGAGCCGGAGGAGCCCGAGCCGGAGGAGCCGGAGCCGGAGGAGCCTGACCCCGACCCGGAACCGGACGATGCCACGGTGCAGCTCGTGCCGGTCACCGGCGTGTAAACGACGCATGCGCTGCTGCGCGGCGTGGTGTAGAGGCTGTCGGACAGATTGATCGCGGCCGTCGAGAACAGGCCGAACACCGGCGTGTAGGTGTAGCTGACCTGGCTGTAGAGCAGATAACAGGGATAGCTCCCGCAAGTACTGAGGTTCGACGGCAAAGTCACGGAGGAGCCCGAGGACAGCGCGGTGCCGCCCTGCGTATAGCTCCAGGCGACGCTGGCCGTGTTCGCGGCGGTAATCGCGATTTGCGACACCGTGAAGGTGGCCGGCGTCGTCGAATAGGGCGCCAGCACGGCCGACGTGACCTGGATGATCGTGGTCATGTCGCTGGAAGCGATCGTCTCATACTGATTTGCGATGGCGCCGAGCGAATAAGTCGCGGCACGCACCTTCATGTAGATGGCGATGGCCCGGCCGCCGTCGAACGACGCAAGAAAAAGCGTCGCCAGCACCGGCAGGATCATGGCGAACTCGATCGCCGCCACGCCGCGCGTCGATGCGGCAAAGCGGCGATACAGGCGGCGAAGGCGGCGCGGCACGCGCTTCATCAATAGGGCTCCACCTTGAAGGCGGCGACACCCATCATCTCCGTCGTTCCGTTGCCGAGACTGGGAAACAGCGAACCCAGCGGAATGCCGACGATCGGCCACTGATAGATGAGCTGCACCACCATGAGCTGGCCGGCCGTTCCCTCATTGTAGGACCAGGTATTGGAGACCGTGCCGTTGCTGTTATAGGTCAAGGTCGGCGCCGTGGTGTTGATGCTGCTCGAGCTCGAATAGGAAGTGACATTGACCATGACGTTGCTGCAGGTGAACAACGCGGAAACGTACGGGCAGATCTGAGTTTGGAACTGCGACTGCGTGGTGCCGGCATTTTGCACCTGCCCGGTCATGAACAGCCGCCCGGCCTCATCGGCTGCGTTTTGCAGCGTCGCCTGAGCGAACAAAAAAAGAGTCGTTTCAAAGATCGCGAACAAGAGCGCGAAAAACGGCGGCGCAATCAACGCGAACTCGACGGCCGTCGTGCCATCGCGCGCGGTGGTGAAACGCGAGACCTGCCGCCCGAGATATTTCGTCAGTGCACGAAACATGCCTTGCATGTCCCACAAGAATATTTAGTCCAGCCAAGCCGGATTCTCCGCTTCCCTCATAGTTGAGACACATTGATTATTCCTTGCGCAGAACAAATAAACTGCGCCGCCCGTCGGCGCCGCAACGGGACATTAACGTTACTGTCCGGGGATTTTATTCGCTACAATGCCGCGAAATCGATCGGCTTGTGCCGATCGAGTGTGCGGCGGATCGGCGGCAGCGGGTATTTCAGGCCGGTCGCGCAATTGAACAACAAGGCCTGCTCGCTTCGCGTCACCCGACCGTCGGCAAGGCTTTGCTTGTAGGCGGCGTAGGTCGCCGCGCCTTCGGGGCACAGCAAAAAGCCCTCCTCGCGCGCCGCCTCGTCGAGCGCCGCTTCGATCGCTTCGTCCGAAACGGCAATGGCGAAGCCTTTGCTCTGACGCACCGCGCGCAGAATGAGGAAATCGCCGATAGCCGCCGGCACACGGATGCCGGACGCGATGGTGTGCGCGTTGTCCACCCGCGTCGCATGTTCGACGCCGGCCTCGTAGGCGTGCACCATCGGCGCGCAGCCTTCCGCCTGCACCGCGACCATGCGCGGCCGCTTTGCTCCGATGAAGCCGATCGCCTCCAATTCGGCGAACGCCTTCCACATGCCGATCAGGCCGGTGCCGCCGCCGGTCGGATAGAAGATGACGTCGGGCACGGTCCAGTTGAGCTGCTCGGCAAGCTCCAGGCCCATGGTCTTTTTGCCCTCGATCCGATACGGCTCTTTCAGCGTCGAGGTGTCGAACCAGCCGACTTTGGCCTTGCCCTCGGCGACGATCTTGCCGCAATCGTCGATCAGGCCGTTGACGCGATAGACGCTGGCGCCTTGCAGGCCGATCTCGCTGACATTGACCTCCGGCGTGTCCTCCGGACAGAAAATCGTGGTCTTGATGCCGGCGTGGCTGGCGTAGGCGGCAAGCGCGGCGCCGGCGTTGCCGTTGGTCGGCATCGCCATATGCGTGATGCCGAGCGCTTTGGCCATCGACACCGCCATGACGAGGCCGCGCGCCTTGAACGATCCGGTCGGCAGCCGGCCTTCGTCCTTCACTAACAGTTCGCCACCGCCGAGCTTGGCGGCAAGCTTCGGCAGCGGCACGATCGGCGTCATCGCCTCGCCGAGGCTGACGATGTCCGCCTTGCGCCGTACCGGCAAAAGCTCGCGGTAGCGCCACAGATCGGCCGGGCGCTGCAGGAGCGCGTCCTTGCTCAAGGCCCCCTTCACGCCGTCGAGGTCGTAGCGCACCAATAGCGGCTTGCCGGCGCGCGACAGATTATGAATGGCGTCCGCGTCATGGCGCTCGCCGGTCGCCGCGCATTCCAGATGCGTGACGAAAGTCTGTCGTTCGGTGGTGAGATTGTCGTTATAGCGCAAGGCAAAGTCTCCGGCGTGAGCGAAGCGCCAACCTAAACGCCAGGTCACGGCCGGTCCAGCGCCGAGGCCGGCCGGTCACCGCAAGTTAACCGTCGACCGCTAGAAGCGTGCCATCGCAGGACGTGCCATGGCGATCGGCTCCCTAGCCTTAAGGCGCACGACGGATTTTGCGAAGCATCGCAACGCTCTGATCGCGCTGGCGCTGCTCGCGGCCGCCGTGGTCACGCGGGCCGGCCGCATCGGCGATCCCGCCATCCAGATGGACGAGCAGTTTTATCTGTTGGTCGCCGACCGGATGTGGCATGGCGCGCTGCCCTATGTCGACATCTGGGATCGCAAGCCGATCCTGCTATTTATGATCTATGCAGGCTTGCGACCGTTCAGCGCCGACGGCATCGTCGCCTATCAGATCGGCGCGCTGTTGTTTGCCACGGCGACGGCATTTTTCGTCGTGCTGATCGCGCGGCGTTTCGCCAATCCCGGCGGGGCCGTGCTCGCCGGGGTCGCGTATCTGCTCTATCTGCCGCTCCTTGGCGGCGATGGCGGGCAATCGCCGGTGTTCTATAATTTGTTTCTGGCGATCGGCGCCTGGGAGACGATCCGCGCCGGCGAAACCGGCGACCAGGCCGGCCTATGGCGGCACGGTGTCCGGGCCATGCTGTGGGCCGGGCTCGCCATCCAGGTGAAATATACCGCGGCGATCGACGGCGTCGCCTTCGGTCTGTGGCTGATCGTCCTTCTGGCCACGAGCCAGGGCCGTTTCTCCGCGCGCGTCGTGGCCCAAGCCGCGCTGTGGGCCTTGGTGGCGCTCGCGCCCACGCTTGTCGCCACCGGCTTCTATGTTCTGATCGGCCACGGCCGGGAATTCGTGCAGGCTAATTTTCTGTCGATATTCGAAAAACACGAGGCGGCGGGCTTTTCCGGCGTTCCCGTTCTGAAAACGAGCCTTCTCCAGCTCGCCCCGTTGTTGACGGTCGTTACTCTCTCGATCCTCAAAGCGACGCGCGGCGTGCGGCGCGAGCCGCGGCGTGAAGCACCATGGCCGTTTCTGGCGTTGTGGACCGCTTGCGCCGTCGTCGATTTTTTCGCGATCGGAAACTACTACGATCACTATGCGCTGCCGCTGTTGATGCCGGCGATCGTGCTGTGCGCGCCGCTGTTGGGGACGGCCGTCGCGGGGGCGACCGTCCTCGCGCTGTTTGCCTGGTGTGTCTTCCTCAAGACCGGTCTGCCGACGGCCGCGTGGAAGATCAACGACGAAGCCCGCATCGCGGCCATGGTCGAAGCCGCGCAGCCTTACGCGGCGCAGGGCTGCATTTATCTGAACGACGGGCCGCCGATTGTTTATCTCCTGACCCATTCCTGCCTGCCGACGCGCTATGTGTTTCCGTCGCATCTCAACGAGGCGGCAGAGGCAGATGCCACGGACGCGACGGAAAACATGGCCGCGCTTCTCGCTTCCCGCCCCACGGCGATTTTTGTCGCCGACAAGCCGCTTGCGCATACGCGCAACCCTGCCACCGCGGCGCTGCTCGATGCGGCGCTGGCGCGCGACTACCAGCGCCGCGCCAAACTGCCGGACGTATTTCCGCAGAGCTGGCAGATCTTGTATGTCCGCAACGACCTGCTGCCGCCGAAAAGCGCGCCACGCGGGGGTCCCGCCGGTCCGCAATGAGGAAACCCGGGGCGGCCGGGGGCGCGCCTTCGCCGTGGACAGCGCCTTGCCGCACTCGCTAATCTCGCGGTCGCGAGTGCCCAATGCCCAGCCAACGCAATTACGACATCGTCATTGTCGGCGCCGGTTCCGCCGGCTGTACGCTTGCCGCCCGGCTGAGCGAAGACAAGGGCACGCGGGTGCTGCTGCTCGAGGCCGGCGGCTGGGACCGCGATCCCTGGATCAAAATTCCGCTCGGCTGGCCGCACCTCCTGCTCAATCGCAAGCATGACTGGATGTATTTCGCGGAACCGGAACCCTCGACCGGCGGCCGCGGGCTCGAATGCGCGCGCGGCCGGGTCATCGGTGG
>Ga0335074_10013326_pt1 | contig 11560 bp, 10 predicted proteins | sample Lox_Sample_23_FD_206715 | JGI IMG/M metagenome (GOLD analysis project Ga0335074, IMG submission 206715) | Soil microbial communities from Loxahatchee National Wildlife Refuge, Florida, United States - Lox_Sample_2.3 | ecosystem: Environmental > Terrestrial > Soil > Wetlands | place: USA...
GCGGAACTTGCCGGACTCGCCCCGCTGCTCATCGCCAGTCACCTATCTCATTGCCGGCGCCGTCAGCCGCGGACCAGCTGCGCGTCAGCCCGGTCTTTGGTCAGGCTGACGAGCGCGCCGTTGAGCGCCCCGGTGGAGTAGTCACTGCCCGGGTTGAGTACGAGGCTCTTCCGCTTGCCCAGGCGGCGGATGCCGGATGCCTCGTGGATGTGCCCGTGCAGGCCAATCAGCGGCTGGCGCTCGACCTCGATATCCCGGACCGCGGTACTGCCGACAGCCTTGTACTGGACCTGGCCGAGCACCGCCTGGACACGCAGGTTCTCGTCCAGCGCAGGCGCGTCGTCCAGCTGGCTGTCGTACGGCGGCGGGTGCAGGTTGAAGATCGCGCGCTCGGGCCGTTCGAGCTTGTCGGCCATGCCCTTGTAGACCGCCGCCAGCTCCTCGTCGGTCTGCTCGCGATAGGTGTGCCACGGCGTGGTGTTCGCGTATCCCCAGCTGATCATCTCGTGCTCATCGTCAACGCGAACTACCTTGCCCTCGGCGTGCACGCCCCAGGGCGCCTGGTCGAGCATGTCGGCGAGCTCTGGCGGGTCATCGTTGCCGAGCATCAGGTACAGCGGGATGCCCTTCGGGCGGAGCCGGGAATCCGCAATGTCCAGCCACTCCGCCAGCCGCTCGCGCATCAGCCGCAGGAACAGGGCGTCGAGCGTGCCGTCGGCTTCCATTGCCTCCAGCTCACCCGGCTCGGCCCGGTAGGGGTAGTAGCCATGGTCGGCGATCAGCTTCTCCAGGTCGGCCAGCTCGCTGCCATCGCTGAGCTCGTAGCGGTTGCCGACAAAGGTGCACTGCCACAGGCCGTTCGGCCCGCGGATGATGGACTGGATGGCCTTGCCGGCGATGTCACCGCCGAGCACGAGCACGGTGGGCTTGTACACCTGCGTCGCGTTGACGAACTTGCGAAAGCACAGGCTGGAGCCGTGCAGGTCGCTGACGAAGTAGATGAGCGTTCCCTTGGCCACTAAGTAAGCACCGCCACTAGATGAACACCGCCACTAGATCATCACCACCGGTGCACACCCGCCGCGCCCGCCCTAGCGTCCCTGGCCGCTGCCATGAACTTCACTGCCCGCACCGGGTCTACCGGGTTCCAGGTGCTGCCGTCAGCCTTCAAACTCGTTCCCACGATGGCACCGTCGGCGACGGAGAGGACGTCGCTCACAGTGCCGGCGGTGACGCCGGTGTTGGCCAGGACGGGAGTGTCGCCCGCCGCTGCCCTGGCCTCGCGCAGGAGGGTCAGGTCGGTGGGCTGGCCGGTGATGGCGCCGCTGATGAGCAGCGCGTCCACGCCAAGGAACGCTGTGCTGCGGGCCCGCTGCGCGATGGTCCGGTGACCGACGGAGCTCGCGAACTCCGGCGTGATGTTGGCGAACAGCGCGACCTGCTCCGCGCCGATTCCCGACCGGTACGCGGCGATGGCGCCGAAGTCCGGTTGCATGATCCCGAGGTCGCTCTCGTACACGCCGGTGAAGACCTCACGGACGAAGCTCGCGCCGGTAGCCCGCGCGACCGCGAGGCTCGCGACCGGGTCCCACACCAGGTTGACGCCGAAGGGCCTGGATAGCTCGCGCCTGACCGCGCCGATCACCGCGGCCATGGCCGCCGCCGCTTCGGGACCGACGCCGATCTGGTAAGGCAGGTCTGCCTCGTTGCAGAACAGCAGCCCGTCCACGCCGGCGTCCTGAAGCGCCGCCAGGTCCCGCGCCACCGTGTCGGTGACCCGTCGCATGCCCGCGTCCCGGTCATGCCGGGGCCGTCCCGGCAGCGCGGGCAGGTGCACCATCGCGATGATCGGCTTGCTGACCCCGAACAGGTCACCGAGCAAGGACGTCATGTCGCCACCGCGAGCACGGCGTCATCGTCCCCGGGTTCGTCCCCCTCGCCTGCCGGAGCGGGAACGCCCGCCTCAGCCAAGATCACTTGGACGCCCTCGCGTTTGATGCGCTCGACCTCGAGCGGGTCAGCGCTGAGGTCGGTGATGATGGCCGAGACGCGGTTGATCGGCACCACGGTGCTGAGCGCGACGTCGCCGAACTTCGAGCCATCGGCCAGGACAATGATCCGCTCGGTCTTCTCCAGGGCCGCGCGGATGACGCCGGCTTCCTGATCGTTGAGATCGGTAATGCCCCGCCGCGCCGAAATCCCTGCCGCGCCGATCACCGCGATGTCGGTGTTGTAGCGCTGCACGCAGTCCACTGCCGCCGGCCCGACACAACTGAGCTCGTCCTGCCGTACCATGCCGCCGGCCATGATGACGCTGACCCGTCCGGTGCCGAGCAGGCTAGCGACGACAAGCGACTGGGTGATCACCAGCAGGCCGTCGCGCGATGCTGTCAGCCTGGCGAACTGCTCCACAGTCGAGCCAACACCAATGAACATCACCCGCACATCAGCGGTCAGCTCCGCGGCGCGCATCGCGATCTGGCGCTTCTCTTGCGCATGATGCAGCATCCGCGCGTTCTGCGTTACCTCAAAGGCACCAGCTGAGCGCACAATCCGGGTGGTCGCGCCGCCGTACGTGCGGCGGACGAAGCCGTCCCGGTCGAGTCTGCGCAGGTCGCGGCGGATGGTCATGTCCGAGACGCCGAACTCGCGCGCCAGGCTGCTCACCTCGACGGCCTGGTCCGCGGCGATCCGTTCCAGCACTTTGATGCGTCGCTCGACCGCTAGCACCCGCTCTCCTTTGGGTGTTCATTCCTGGTGCTAAGCATGATCGTTGATGTCCGAATCATTGACAGTTCTTTACTGATTATGTTCGACTTTAGCCAGCCTCAGTACCACGGTCAACGGGGGAGACCAGCGGAGGCATGGGCGATCAGGAGGAGCTCATGACCACAGCGGACCAGTCCCAGAGCAGGCTGTTCGTCCGAAACAGCACCGGGCTAGTGCGTTCAGCCTCAGCCGTGGACGCAACGATCTTCAACGCCGTCATTTCCGCGCCAATCGGATCGACCCTTGCCTGGTCGATCTTCTTTACACTCGTCGCCTTTCCGGGGGCCGATCCGGTCGGGGTCCTGGTCATCACGCTGATCATCAACATCCCCGTGCTGATCATGTTCGCGCTGCTGGGCGCCAGCATGCCGCGCGTCGGGGGCGACTACGTGTGGGTGAGCCGCATCCTGCATCCGTCGCTCGCGCTGATATCCAACTTGTGCATGATCATGGGCGGCCTGCTCGGGGCCGCCTACTTCGCCAAGTTCTTCTCGATCTTCGCCCTCGGTCCCGCTCTCGTCGCGGGCGGCAGCCTTGCGCACAATCACACACTGATCAGCTGGGGCACCTCCTTCGAGACCAACCAGGGCTGGATTCTGGCCGGTGCCCTGGTCATGGTCGCGCTGCAGACTTACGTGCTGATCCGCGGCACGAAGTCGACGTTCCGCTGGCAGAACGGCGCGTTCCTGATCGGGATGCTCGGCATGGTGATTGCATTCATCGTGCTTGGTGTCGCCAGCCGGCACGGGTTCGACGCCAACTTCAACGCCCTGAACAAGAGCTTCGGCGGCGGCACCGTGCAGCAGGTGATCGCATCGGCAGGCGCGCAGCACGCCGCCCCGCACCTGAGCAACATGAGCGCCACGCTGCCGACCGTGTTCTCGATCCAGGGGTTCATGATGTGGAACTTCTGGTCCGTCTACATGTCGGGCGAGCTCAAGAGCGCCTCCAACCGGCGCCGCCAGCTGACGATCATGTTCGGCGCGCTGATCTTCGACGTCGTGCTGCTCATCATCGGCGCATTGCTGCTGTTCCACGTCGCCGGTTACAACTTCGTGTATGCGGTGAACGCCGCGCCCAAGGCCTACGCGATCCCGTCCGGGCCGTTCTACTCGTTCCTGGCGGCGCTGTCGGTCAACATCCCGGTCCTCACCGTGATCATTCTGGGCTGCTTCCTGTTCTGGGCGCTCCCCTCGATGATCGCGAACACGTTCATGCCGATCCGGTCCTTCTTCGCCTGGTCGTTTGACCGGCTGATGCCGGAGAAGCTCGCTGATGTCAACGAGCGGACGCACTCGCCCATCACCGCGATCGTCACCGTCAACGTGATCATCGCCGCACTGACGATCTGGAGCGTCTACTCCAACGTCTTCCAGCTCGTGCTGGGCCTGATCGTGCTAGCCGGCTGCCTCGGCGTGGTGATCGTTGCTGCCGCTGCGATTGCACTGCCGCTGCGGCGGCCCGAGCTCTACCGGGCTTCTCCGGCGAACGTGAAGTTCCTCGGCGTGCCCGTGCTGTTCATCGTCGCCCCGTTGTCCATTGTCATCTTCGTGGCGCTCGCAGTGGTCTCCACCCAGTACCCGGCGCTGGTCATGAACGGCAACACCGCCAACTTCTGGTGGATCCCGGCATGGTTCGCGGGCTTGATCGTGGTGGGTGCGGCGCTGTACTACATTCCGCGGCTCATCCGCGCCCGCCGCGGCATCAACGTCAGCTTCGTCTACAAGGAGTTGCCGCCCGAGTGAGGCCGGGGGTCCCTGACGCCGCGCTCGGAAACGCCATCCTTGCCGAGATTCCGGTCGGTCCGGACCTATCAGCGAATAACCGTAGTTTGGCCGCGACCCCGAAAGATCATCAGGCCGATGTTACGTACGTGGTAACCGGACGACATGAAACGGGGAACGCTCCCACCCGTGGCTCGGTTTCCAGCGGTTAGCCGACGAATGATCGCCCTCATCGCTGCGGGTGTCCTGCTCGTGCTCGCTGGGCTGGGGTACTTGCTCTTCCACCCGGTGAATAGCGCGGTCCAACGCGAGGAGCAGACCTACGACAAATGGGTCAGCGGATTCGCGGCCGGCCTCGGTGACCGGCCTGCGGTGGTCATCCTGGAACCTGACGCGCTCGCCGAGCTGAGCAGCTGCAGCGGCAATGCCCAACGGCAGGCGCGTCTGCAGATGCTGTCGTACGCCGTTCAGACGCTCCAGTCGAAAACCCACCATGTGTACCTGGATGCGGGCCATTCCGACTGGGTACCGCCCGGTCAGATGGCGATCCGTCTCAAAGCCGCCGATGTCGCTCAGGCCTACGGGTTCTCGCTGAATGTGTCCAATTACCAGCCAACCGGTCAGCAGATCGGCTACGCGCACGAGCTGGACCGGGATCTGGGAATGGCCAAGCGGTTCGTCGTCGACACCAGCCGCAACGGGGAGGACAGCGCTGGTGGCCTGAGCCAAGGCGCAGGTAGCAAGAGCCGCAGTGCTGGTGGCCTCAGTCATCCGGTCGGCGGCTCGCTTTCGCGAGCTCTGCCGGCCGCCGGCCGAGGCGCGCTTGCGAATCGGCTTTTCACCGACCCCGACACACAGGCGGCGGACTGGGTCCGGGCCCATCCCGGCGACCCCTTGGCGCACGAGATCGGAGAGCGCATCGCCGATCAGCCGACAGCACAGTGGTTTGGCCCGTGGAACACCGACATCACCGCTGCCGTGTCGAGCTACACCGCCGTCGCATCCAGAGAGCACAAGGTGCCGGTCCTGGTGACCTACGCCATCCCGCGCCGCTACTGCGGCGGCAACAACAACATGAGCGACTCGGGAGAGTGGTGCAACGTCCCCGGCCAGCTGCTTGGCTCGGCGCCGCGAGTCCTTGATAGCCGCGGCGACATGGCTCTTTGGATCAAGCCACCCGGTGAATCCGATGGCAACTGCGGCGTCGGTGCCGGGACCCGGGCGGGCGAGTTCTCACCTGCCATCGCCAAGGACCTGATGGCCGCCAGGTCGTAAGCAGCCAGCAATTCTTGCCGGTCAACCGCCTCAGCGCGGCAGCAGCCGCTCGGCTGCCGCGCACTGCTCCTGTGCTTTTTTGAGTGCCTGCACGACACTGGCGCCGGCCTCGACGAGCGGCCGGAACCTCGCGGCGTCGAACCGCTGGCGCAGGTCGTCTGACCAGCCTTCGCTGCCAGAACGCGCACGCTCCAGCTCAGCCTGGGCCTCCTGCGCCAGCTGCAGGGATTCCTGGAACCTCATCTGATCTGCCGCTCCCCTGGCGCTAGTCCCGGTTGTGCTCTTCTGACTCGCGCCAGAGCTGCTGCTGGCGTCCGGCCTCGAGGTCAGTCAGCTGCGCGGTCGAGGTCACATGATCGGCGGTCGGCAGCAGGCCCTGCGAGACGTTGCCCGCCAGCTTGCTGACGTCCATAGTGGCCACAGCCAGTTGCGCCGCGGTGCCAGCCGTCGCCAGCACGTGGCGGACGGCCGAACCGACGCTCCCGCTGGTTATCTCGGCCAGCTTGCCGTCCAGGCTCGCGAGGATCGACGCAGCCGCCGACGACTGCTCGGCAACGGCCGCCTCGGCGGCCTGCAGCGTTTTGAGCAGGTCTCGCGACGCGTCCGCCAGGTTCTGACCAGCCTTACGGACCTGGTCCAGGTCCTTGCGCGCCTGGTCGGCATGCTGCTGCGCCGCGGACACCGCCCGCTGCAGCTCAGCGCGGCGGTTCTCCGGCGCCCCGGCTGCCGCCGCCTTCGCCCGTTGCAGGCTTTCCGTCGCGCGGCTCAGCTGGCTTCGCTGCCGGTCAGCCGCATCGAGCGCGGCTTGCTGTGCTGCTGCAATCTCCCGCCGCGCCGACGCGGCAGCCGCACGCAGCCACTCGGCGTACCTGGTGACGCCGGCGCGGAGCGCGCGCACTGCCCGGGCGTCGGCCTTGATCAGGTCGGACACCGCGCTACAGCCGCATCGAGCTGATCTCGGCGAGCCGCCTGGCCAGCTCATTCAGGCCCGTGATCATGCTGGTCACCTCACTCGACATGAACCTGTCAATGCTGCGCTGCAGGTCCCGGTAGCGCGCCTCGAACTTGTCCTTCTGCGCGTCATGCCAGTTGGCGGCGCCGAGCGCAGCCTGCATCTTCCGGCCAGCAGCGGTCACCTCCTGCTGGTACGCGGACAGTGCGGCGGCAAGCTTCCGCACGTCCTGCGGACTCGCGTGCACCCGGTCGTCGGACATAGCTCAGCCTCCCGGTGTGGCGGCGATTGTCGTGTCGGTCAGGACCTCATAACCCCGGATACGCCTCGCTGTGCCCCGCAGCAGGTCGGCGATCAGCAGCTGACCCGGCCGCAGGGCCTGGACGTCGCCGTACTGTCCGCTTATCGACGCCAGATCCTGCTGGTCGGCCGCGCTACCCGCGATCCGCAGCGTGAGTTCGGGGAGCAGCTCCGCGCCGAGTCGCCGCTCCACCGTGCGCGAGCGGTCGGTGCTCACGACGACGTGAATGCCAACTTCCGGCCCGCCGCGCAGGATCGCGGCCAGGTGAGCGGCGGGCGACGCTCCGGCTGGCTCCTCGTACGCGTACGGATCCACCGGGCTGATCGACAAGGCCCGCTCTAGCCCGACGATGATCAGCAGCCGCCCCGGCGCCCGGTAGTCCGCTGCCGCGGTGCGTTCCTCGGCGGTCGCTGCGAGGACGGCGAGCGCTGCCTCCGCGCCGCGCGAGCGAACGTAGCCCGCTCCGACTGCGGTGGCCACGTCCAGCACCGACAGGCCACCGCCAGCGTCCTCGTCGCCCATGAAGTCCAGGACTGTGACCTCGGCTCCCTGCGACCGCGCGGCGAGCAGGAACGAGTGCAGCACGCCGCGGACCGCCGGGTCACGCGTGGTCTCATCGTCGCTGTCCCCGAGCAGGAGCACGTTCGCACCACGGGTGCGGCGCAGGACCACCGACTCCTCGTCAGCGAGCGTGAACGGCTCGCCGACCCCGATGGTCAGCCGGGTGCCTGTGCCGCCGCTGACCGCCGGAGCGCCGGGAGTAGCCGGGCGGATGACGAGCGCGTCTCCGTCGAACACGCGCGGCCGCCGCGTCCAGCCCTCGCCCGCCGCTTTCCGTGCGAGCTCGCCGATGAGGGCCGTGCGCTCTGCCGCCGGGATGTACAGGCCGCGGAACAACTGGTTGCGCGACTCGTCGCCGCGCGCGGGGTTGAACAGCCCCTCTCCGGTCTTGGACAGCAGCCTGGTCGCCCTGTTGCCGTCGCCCATCACGATCTCGGCGTCATACTCGTTGCACATGAATGCGACCCGCTGCGGCAGCAACAGCAGCGTCGGGCGGTCCATGGCCGGCATGCTGGACAGCGTCTGCGAGGCGACGACGATGTGCACCCCGGAGAACGGGCCCATCCGGACGATGTCGCTGAAGGCGGCGAACGCCTCCTGGCCGATCCTGTCCGGCTCCTCGAAGATCTCGTGGAACTCATCGATGATCACGACGATGCGTGGCAACCGTGCTCCGGTGGCCTGGCGGTACTCGGTGAGGTTGGCACGTCCGGCGCCATCGGCCTTCATCAGCTCAGCTCGCCGCCGGATCTCCGCGGCGAGGCTCTGCAGGACCGCGAGCGAGAACTCGCGCTCGCTGCGGACCGACACCATCCGGGCATGCGGCAGGTTCTCGTAGAGCTTGAACTCCACGCCGTGCTTGGCGTCAATGAGGTAGAGCTCCAGCTCGTCCGGCGAGTACAGCATCGACATCGTCGTGATCATCGAGTGCAGTGCGGTCGTCTTGCCGGACCGCGGGATGCCGACCATGATCGCCCCGCCGGCAACCTCCGTCGACGAGAAGTACACCGAGGTCACTTCCTGAGCCCCGCTGCGCCCGATCGGGGCCACCGCGTTGTCAGTGGTCAGTGCCAGCCACCAGGTCGCCGGGTCGGTGCTGAACGCGGTCGCGTCGCTCCGGAACTGCGGCATGATCCCGGCGCGGCTGCGCCGCAGCACCGGTAGCAGGGTGTCGAGCGTGACGGCAGGAGGGCTGGCCTGGCTGCGCCGTACCTGCGTGCCTACCTCCACGAGTAGCCGGGCGAACCCCGTTTCCGGCTCCCCGTCCCGGTCGAAGGTGACCTCGGGGGCGTTGTCTGGCACGAAACCAAAGCTGACCCGGCCGGCCAGAGGGCTCTCCAGCCGCGCGCCATCGCCGCCGAGGATGACGTGCTGCATGCTGTGTACAAGGCGGCTCAGTGGCACTTCACGGTGGCCGTCGGCTGCCTCGGTGCCCGTGTCGTAATGCAGGATGCTGTGCACACCGCATCGCGGGCCGTTCTCGACGAGGCTGAGCAACTGCCGGGAAGCCCGCTCGGAGAATCCGCTCGGGTAGTCGAAGACCACCAGCACCCGGTAGGGCTGCGCGAGCTCGCCAGCCTGCTGGTTGTATTCGTCGATGCTGGCGAACTGCCCGCGCAGGTACCGGGAGATGACGACCTCGAGGTGCTCGGAGAGGTCGTCCATGAGCCGCTCGATATCCCGCTCCGACGTCCACGTCTTCTCGTCCATCAGCTGGCCGTCGTACTCGGCCAGGTGCCGGAACTCCGCCACCGACTGCCCGAGCGACACCGGGTCGACTGCCTTGACGTTCAGACCTCCCGGCGGTACCGCCGCGAACAGGCGCAGCACCAGCGCCCGCAGCAGACCGATCGCCCGGTTCCGGCTCGACACCGGCGATCCGACGGCGATTCCAGCCTCGAACGGGAACGCGGTCAGCACCGGCACGCTGGACATGCGCAAGTGGCGCGGCAGGTCGAGCTGCAGGACGCCGAGCCGGACGAGCGGCTCGACGACGTGCGCCGCAGGCGGTGACTGCCAACGGGCGTCGGCCCACGGCACCCCGCCGAGGCCCGCGAGCGAGCTGACCGCCGCCACGGCCGTGCTGACTTGGTTCGCGAGGTGCTGCTGACCCGCGCGCTGCCGCTCGGTCTCGGCGGCCACAACGACGTCGGCCGCGCCGGTCGTCTCCCGGATCCGGTCGGCGATCACGCCCTGCGACAGCGCTCCGAGGTGCCGGTGAATCAGGTCGAGCCGGTCCAGGTCGCGCCACAGGTCATCAGGTACTTGCGGAGCCGAAGCGGCCCGCTTGATCATCCGCTCGCTCCACCGGGAGGCCTCACTGCGAAACCGCGCCACGCGCCCGCGCGCGGAGGCCGACAAGCCGCGCCACTCGCTGATCGCCGCGGTAAAGGAGTTCGGCGGCGCGCCGGGGTCGAAGTGCCGCACCTGGACGTGCGGGAACGCGGCCACCTCGGCGCGCAGCCGGCCGCCGAGCGAGGACGCCTGGGTCAGTTCCGGATCGCTTGCCTGTTCCCGGTCCACCTCTTCGCGTGCAGCCTTCGCAGCCGCCGCGACGTCACGCTGGCGCTGCTCGGCTATTCGGCGCAACTCGGCCGCATCGCTCGCGCACGCAGCCTGGAGCCGTCCGACGGCATCCAGCACGGCCCGCATCTGCTGACCGACTGGGGCAGCCACCCCCGCTTGCTGTGCCTGGTTCATTGCGGCGTACGCAACACGGCGAGGCGCTCGCGCTGTCGCGGCGTCAGGTTCTCCGCGGGCATGGACACGCCCAGGAATCCAGAGTCGACAAGCAGCGTGACGCCGGCTTCCAGCAGCCGCGCGTAACCGGCGGCAGCCACCACGGACGCATCCAGGTACTCCTCCACGAAGCGCGCCGCGCCCAGCGACGACCAGACGCCATAAAGGTAGGAGCCGGTGTCGAGCACCACGTCGGCGAGCCGGTTGGTGAAGATCTCGTGGTCGACGTTGCTCGCAGCCTGGACGGCCCGCCGCACGACGTTGGGCTCGAACGCGATCTCCGGGTTCACCACCAGCGGCCCGCGGTAGACAAGCAGGCCGAAGTCCCACATTGCCCTGGCCGCCTCACTGACATCGCCTGGCTCGACGCCGGGCGCCGAGATCAGCCTGGTGACGTTCCTGGCCGCCGCCGTCGCGATCGCGTGGTCGAAGTAGTACTGCCGTGTCGGCCCGAAACTCGAATCGAAAACCGGCGGCCCGAAGAAACCGTCGTTGGCCGGCGGTGCCCCGGTTAGCTGGGTGTAGCGATCCGCGTCGATCCTCCCGAGGTGGATTGACAGGTTCGTGACGCGCATGCGGTCGATGGCGAGCAGGCCACCGTCGATCAGGTCCTGGGTGTCGGGCGCCTCGGACAAGAACTCCCGCACGTACTTCCAGGCTCCGACCGTCTCCCATTCGCCCTTCTCGGCATGGCGGTGCAGTTCGCCGACGACTTGGGCTCGGTCGGCCGGGTCCTGCGTGAAAACCAGCTCATTGAGATTGGAGACCAGGTTGTAGACGCCGATCGGCTCGATGCCGCTCTGTTCTTTCAGGAACTCCCAGCGGCCGAAGTCAGCCAGTTGCTGCGAGCTGATCCGGTCGGCGGGCTGCGACGACCTGCGGTTGAACAATGCCATGTGTGCACCCGTCCTAAGCCCGCGCCATCGCTGTCACGGCGTTCTGCTGCTGGGGAGTGAGGACCTGGTAGGCGCCCGTGGCGAGCCTTAGGCAGTCCTGGCGGATCTGCGCCGCGCCGGGGTGCGCGGCGCCCCCTGGCTGGGCGAGGAAGCGAGCCGCCATGTCGATCACCTGCCGGCAGTTCGTGCGGCTGGTGTTGTCGTTGTCGACGTCGTCGGCGGTGGAGATCCGCAGCCAGTACGCCAGGTCATCGGCCGCGCCGTCGATGTCGCCTGCAGCGAGCGCGGTCCAGACGAAGTCGAAGAAGACGTTGCCAGGGCCCCACCAGCTGTCGGCCAGCCG
>Ga0335074_10013327_pt1 | contig 11559 bp, 10 predicted proteins | sample Lox_Sample_23_FD_206715 | JGI IMG/M metagenome (GOLD analysis project Ga0335074, IMG submission 206715) | Soil microbial communities from Loxahatchee National Wildlife Refuge, Florida, United States - Lox_Sample_2.3 | ecosystem: Environmental > Terrestrial > Soil > Wetlands | place: USA...
ATGCTCGGTAGCGCCGCCACCCCGATCATGACCAGCGCGAAAGGTGCCGCCTGCCCGTATGACAGGTTCTGCTGGTACTGCCAGAACTGAGTTGCGAGCGTCTGCACGCCGGTCGGCACGAGTATCAGGGTCGCGGTGAGCTCGGTCACAACCTCAAGGAACACCAGGCAGAACGCCGCCACCAGGCCGGGTGCCGCGAGCCGCAGGGTTACCCGGCTGAAGGCGGCGAGTTTCCGCTGGCCCAGCGACCGGGCCACGTCGTCGAGACTGGCGGGCGCCCTGGCGACGGCCGCCTTGACGCCGACAAGTGCCAACGGGAAGAACATGATCGTGTAGCACAGCACCAGCAGGGGCGCGGTCTGGTAGCCGAAGCTGTTCAGATCCTGCTCGGTGAAATACGTCAGGGCCAGCGCGATCACGACACCCGGCATCGCCAAGACGAGATAGGTGCTGCGTTCCAGGAAGTGCCGGGCAGCGCCAGTGTGCCGGATCGCGAGCACGGCCACGGGCAGCGCCAGCAGTGTGTCGGCCGCCGCGGCGCATACTCCGTAGGCAGCCGTGTGCCAGGCCGCGTCGAGCATGGACACCCCGGCCAGGCCGCCGACGCCGCCCTCGAAGATCCAGTAGATGCTCGCGTATACCGGCACGCCCAGGGCAAGCAGCACCAGCGCCCCAACTCCGGCCAGTGCCGGGGTCGTCCCGCGACCGAGCCGCAGCGGCGGCATGACCCGCTGGGCCATCGGTCCTGACCTCGCCACCCGGCCGCGACCGCGCAGCCAGCCCTCACCGCCGAGCACCACGAGGCTGATGACGACCAGTATGAGCGACAGCGCGCACGCGGTCGGGACGGCTGCGGGCTGGTTGAAGTTGGTGAAGATCTCGGTGGTGAACGTCTGGTAGCTCAGCATCTCGAACGCGCCGTATTCGGCTAGCAGCACGAGCGCTACCAGCAGGCAGCCACCCAGGATCGCGCCTCTGGCCTGGCCCATCGTGATGCGCAGGAAGGCACGCGCGCGCCCGACGCCCAGGCTGCGGGCGACCTCCTCCTGGCCAGGATCGGCGGCCCGCAGGCTGGCCGCGACCGGCAGGTACACCAGCGGATACAGCGCGAGCGTCATCACGATGACGGCCCCGCGCAGACCCTGGGCCCAGGTGAACAGCGAGTTCCAGCCGAAGCTGACCACGAAGTCGGGGATCGCGAGCGGCACCACCAGCAGCACCGCGAACACCCGGCGGCCGGGCAGATTCGTGCGCTCGATCAGCCACGCGGTGGCGGTTCCGAGGACGGCGCAGAGCGCGGTGACGATCACGGTCAGCTGGACTGTGTTCCAGAGCAGCGTCGCGGTGAGCGGGCGGAAGATCTGACTCGAAACCGAACTCCAGCCCGCATGCGACGACTCGATCAGCAAGAAGGCCAGCGGAACGGCCAGCAGGCCAGCGATGAGTGCGCTGATCGCGAGCAGCCCATTCGGCCGCCGCGGCCGCCGGGCGGGGACTGCGGTGACGGTGAGCGGTGCCGACGTGCCCGCCGCCGCGCTCACCGTGACGCCTGTCCTGCCGGCGGCCAGCGCCACGTCATAGCAGTCCCGCTTGGCGCATCAGCGCGATCGCGGTACTGCCGTCGCCGAGCTCGCCGATCGTGATCGGATAAGGCGACAGCTGGTCGAAGGGCGTCTCGCCCGCCTGGGTCGTGACGCCGTCGGCGATCGGGTACTCGAAGCTCAGCGACTGGCTTGCCCCGGTGCCGGGCGTTGCGATGATCTCCTGGGCCTGCTTGCTGACCAGGAACGCAAGGAACTTCTGCGCGGCCGCCTGGTGCTTGCTCGACTTCAGGATCGCGGCCCCAGACACGTCAAGCACGTACCCAGGATCGCCTGGTGCAAAGTACGTGATCTTCGAGTGGACGTTGGACGCGCCGATCTCGGCGCGCATCCGGTACCAGTAGTACTGGTTCACGATGCCGAACGCGGCCTCGCCTCGGTTGACGTTGTCGGCGATGGTCTCGTTGTCGGGGTAGACGTGCCCGGCGGCGTTGCTAGAGATCGCCTTCAGCCAGGTCAGCGTCGAGGCCTTGCCGTACTGGCGGTCGTAGGCCGTGACGATCGGCTGGAAGTCGGTCTCACCAGGCGCCAGCGCGAGCTTTCCCTTGTACTGCGGGTCGGCCAGCTGGCTCACGTGCGTCGGCAGCTGGCTCGCCGAGATGAGGCTCGGGTTGTAGATGATCACGCTGACCCTCGCCGACACTCCGACCCAGTCGCCCTCCGGCGAATTGAACCGGCTGGGCGTCTTGGCCAACGTGCTGGCATTGACGGAGGAGAGTAGTCCCTTCTCCTGCAGGCTTTCCAGCGGTGGCGAGTTCTCTGTGTAGAACACGTCGGCCGGAGAATTCTTGCCCTCGGCGATGATCTGGTCGGCGAACAGGTCCTCGTCGTTGTAGCGGACCGCCACATTGATGCCGGTCTTGTGCTCGAACGCGCTGACCAGGTTTTCTGTGGTCTGCTCGTGCTGCCCGCTGTACAGGACCAGGCTGTCAGGCCCGGCCGCCGAACTGCCGCACGCGGTCAGCGACCCGCAGGCGGCCAGGATCGTGGCGGCGGCGATCGCGCCGGCTAGCCGCCTCATGCGCCCGCTCCCGCGCCAGGGCAGAGCTTGTTCATGTGCGTGGTGGCAGCGACTACGGCGCTCGTCGCGGCTGTGCTCTTGCCGTCACTGGCGAAGAACTTGGCGTAGGCGCTCGCCAGCTCGCTGATCGCCGCGCGCAGCCTGGTGTCGGCGGCATGCAGTTGCCGGAGCGGCAGGATTTGGGCCTCGGCGTAGCCGACCGGGTCTTCGGTCGGATCAGGGCCGTCGGAGAGCACGGCACCGACCTGCTGGCAGGTCTTGGCGGAAGCCGAGGCCGCTGCCGGATGGCCGGAACTGCTGCACGCAGAGAGGGCGAGTCCCATCGCGGCACAGATCGCTACCGGAACGGCCGCGACGCGCCAGCGGTGATTTCGCTGAGACTCATGAAGGTCGGAGCCTGCCACGCTCGCGGGCGCATCCGGACGTGCGGGCACGATCATTCGATCCTTCCAGGCATGACGCTTCGTTCAGCGGATCAGTGTAGCTTAGCCTTACCTAAGTTGACTGTAGTTAGGGTAGCCTAACGATGCTCGGCAAACCGGGCACATGTGGGTAGCGTCACAAGCTAAGCGCCCAGCCTCCGACGGATCTGACGATCGCATTGCCGAGGCCATACGGAATCCGCACCGATCGCCACGGGCGCGGGCACCGGGGACGGGACGCGGCCGGCCGGGCGCTGCGTGACGGCCCGGACTACGACATGCCCGGTGAGGCCGGGCTCAGTCGCGGGGAATGGCGGGGATCGGCGCGAGCGTTGCCCGCTATTAGGGTGACCGGAGGCGGTCCCGGCAGCTGTCACGCGGCATCGGGCGTCTCCGCGGCCCCGCACGTAGGCTGAGTGTGTAGACGCCGACGGCTCCGAGGTGACGGTTAGTGCGCGACATTCTTGACTCGATCACCAAATGGTGGGAAGCGGGTGAGGACTTCGGTCTTGCCACCGTCGTGCGCACTTTCAGCAGCGCGCCCAGGGAGCCGGGCGCGTCGATGGCCGTTTCGCCGGATGGAGAGGTCGTCGGGAGCGTGTCCGGTGGGTGTGTCGAAGGCGCCGTCTACGACCTGGCGGGGGAGGTCAGGGCGAGCGGCCAGCCGGTGCTTCGGCGATACGGGATCAGCGATGACGACGCCTTCGCGGTGGGGCTGACCTGCGGCGGGATCATCGACATATTCGTGGAGCCGGCCGGCCGGCACCGCTTCAGCCAGCTGGGCGAGGTCGCGGAGGCGGTCCGGCAGGAGGTTCCGGTCGCGCTGGCGACGATCATCGAGGGACCGGGCGAGATCGGCGCGCGGCGGATGATCTGGCAGGACCAGAGCGCGACAGGGACGCTTGGCGCTGGCGACCGGCTCGACCAGGCGGTCGACGACGACGCCCGCGGAATGCTGGCCCAGGGGCTGACCGGCGTGCGCCGCTACGGCCCGGACGGCGAGCGGCGCCGGGAGGAACTGGCGGTGTTCGTCCAGTCCTTCGCCCCGGCGCCCCGGATGCTGGTGTTCGGAGCGATCGACTTCGCGGCCGCGGTCGCTAAGGCAGGCAAGTTCCTCGGCTACCGGGTGACGGTGTGCGACGCGCGGCCGGTTTTCGCGACCGCGTCGAGGTTTCCCGACGCCGACGAGGTCGTGACCGACTGGCCGCACCGGTACCTGTCGGGCACCCACACCGACGAGCGAACCGTCATCTGCGTGCTGACCCATGATCCCAAGTTCGACGTCCCGTTGCTTGAGGTAGCTTTGCGGCGGCCCGCTGCCTACATCGGGGCGATGGGCAGCAGGCGGACGCACGACGACCGGCTGGCGCGCCTGCGCGAGGTCGGCCTGTCCGACGCCGAGCTGGCCCGGCTTCGCTCGCCAATCGGGCTTGACCTGGGGGCCAGGACGCCCGAGGAGACGGCGATCGCGATCGCAGCCGAGCTGATCCAGCTTCGCTGGGGCGGCACCGGCCAGCCGCTGACCGAGACGACCGGCCGGATCCACCATGGCCGCATGCCGCTCGACGGAACCAGCCCAAGCCGCGTCGGCCACGGCCTGACCTCGGATGTGCTTGACGACGCCGAGCAGCCCGGCGAGCGGACAGCCTGATCCGTGGCGGGCATCGTCGCCGGAGTACTGCTCGCTGCGGGTGACGGCAGCAGGCTGGGCCAGCCCAAGGCGCTGGTCAGGCTCGGCGGCCAGTCGCTGGCGGCCCGAGGTGCGGCGATGCTGCGAGCCGGCGGGACCGATCCGGTGATCGTGGTGACTGGCGCGGCCGCGGTCGACCTGGACGGGATCGTGAGCGTGCACAACCCGCGGTGGCGGACCGGCATGGGTTCCTCGATGGCCGAAGGACTGGCCGCCGTCCCCGAGAACTGCGCGGCGGCCGTACTCGCGCTGGCCGATCAGCCGCTCGTCGGCCCGCAGGCCGTGCAGAGGCTGATCGGCGCCTTCGAGCGCGGCGCCAGCGTCGTGGTCGCCGGCTACTCAGGCCGGCCGAGGAACCCGGTGCTGCTTGCCCGTGAGCACTGGCCGCGGGCCATCGAGCTCGCCGCCGGAGACGTCGGCGCCCGGCCGTTCCTGCGCGCGTACCCCGAACTGGTGACGCTGGTGGAATGCGGCGACACCGGTAGGCCTGACGACATCGACACCCAGGACGACCTTGACCGGATCGGACGGCTGCTCACCGGAGAAGAGCCCGTTCCGTCCTAAGCGGCGATCGCCTGCAGACCCCAGCGATGGGTGACGCTTGCGCCGGGCTCGATCGTAAGCAGGTCTGTCCCGGTGACCAGGGCATTCGGAGGGCAGGTCATTGGCTCGATCGCGAGCGCGCGCCGGCGCCGGTCGGGGCCGAGAGTGTCTCCGGTAAATACCTGGAGCCAGCGATAGCCCTCGCCCGCCCACAGCGCCAGCGTGGCGGCAGGCCCGGTCAGGCCGGCCCAGGCCCGGCCAGATCCGTCCCTGGCGAGTCCGGTGAGCGCGTGATCGAGGCTGGTCGAACCAATCGGGCGGCCGTCGCGGAAGTCGAAATCCGTGCCAGCCACGGACTGCGGCTCGCCGACCGGGATGCCGCGGTCGTCGGCTGCCAGCCAGCGCTCCGCAGGCAGCTTGAGCGCGCACTCGTCGACCAGGCCGTCGCTCGCCCGCAGGTATGGATGCTGACCCGTGCCGTAAGGCGCTGGCCTGCTGCCCATGTTGCGGGCAACGACCGCCACCTCGAGCCCCTCTGTGGCGCTCAGCCGGTACAGCGCCCTCAGGTCCAGGCAGAACGGGTAGCCAGGGCGGCCGAGGAGCCTGAGCCCGAACTCGGCGTTGTCGTCGCCGGTCGCGACTAGCTCCCAGGTTGCCCACCTGGTCAGCCCGTGAATGGCATTGCCCGCCGCTGGCTCGGACAAGTCAAGCTGGAGGTCCTGGCCGCCGAACGAGTACCGGCCGTGGTCAACCCGGTTCGGCCAGGGCACGAGCAACTCGCCCGCGCCAGCGGGCGGAACCTCGTCGGCCTCGTACCCGGCTATCAGCGGCGTGTCGCCAAGCCGCAGCGTTCGCAGGTTCGCGCCGAGTTCGGTGATGGTCGCGTGGTAGTCGCCGGCGCTGATCTCGTGCTGGCTCCCGGTAACCGGGGAGGCTGGCTCGGGCATGGTCCCTATAGTGCCCCAGGCTGCCGGGCTCGGTGGGGCCGGTGCGCCATGTTGCGGCTGGTGCTCAAGTGCCGGCGGGGCTGCTTGGGGAGCGGGGGACCTTCAGCCCCGCCGGCACTTTGCACCCTAGCTGTCGCGACTGTGCATCGGTGCGAAGTTGAGCAACACCGCAGGTAGTTATGCGCCGTACCTGAGACCTTGGCCCCGTTGGAGTTTTGTCAACGCAGGCCAAAGCGACTGGCAGGCGGGGGGAGAGCCCCGCCTGCCAGTCGCTGTCCTGCCCGGCTAACGCTCGTTGGCCATCAGGTAACGCCAGGTCACCGGACCAACGATGCCATCGGCCCGGAGCCGGAAGCGGATCTGGAAAAGGATCACAGCAGCGCGGGTCTGGCTCCCGAAGACGCCATCCACGCTGATGCGGTACCCGTAGCCGTACCGCAGGCTGTGCTGGAGGGCCAGGACCGCATTGCCGCGGTTGCCCTTGCGGACCGCGACAATGAGCCTGGACCAGGTAGCTGGTCCGACAATGCCATCTCGGACCAAGCCCATGGACCGCTGGAATCGTATAACGGCGTTCGTGGTAATCCGGCCATATTGACCATCGACCGATACATAGAAACGGTGCGCCCGGAGCAAGTACTGGATCGCGACCACTCGCTGACCCCGCGCTCCGGGCCGGACAACCGGCCATTTCCTGGCGATTACAGTTACGTGTGCCGTCGCCGATGCCGACGTGGTGGAGGCACCAGCCACGCTCGCTGACAGAAGGGCGACGGGAGAGCCGACAATGGCCACGGCGGCCACTCCCGCGACGGCTCGCCGCATGAATGTACGCATGCAGATATCCCCTAGTCTGTTGATTTGCCATTAGCGGTGCGAATCCCCGTGGGCACGCCAACAACAGGGAATCAGCTCCGACGCAGCTGGGCTCTGGTGGGCCCGAGACCGTCGGCAACTGCCGACGCTGCAGTGGAACGAGACGCTACCACGACGCTGATTAATGTCCGAGCATTTCAGCGTCGACTTCCGATATAGCTGGCGAAGGCGACGATGTTTCCCAGGTAATGACCTGTCTTCGGATCGAATACCCCACCACAGGTAATCAGTCGGAGAGTAGGCCAGCTCGTATATCCGAATACACGCTGAGTCGGGAACTTTGCCTTCGGAAACAGCGCAATGGAGTAAGCCTCGAAAATCGCCACGCGACCACTTCGCAGGTAGACGTAAATCTTGGCACCTGGCCGCATGTTGCCGAGTTCATAAAAGACGGCAGGACCGACTTTCGCCGCATCGACATGCCCGAGGATGGCGGCCGCGCCCGGCTGCCCTGGGGTAGGCCCCTTGTCATACCAGCCGGTCACCATCGGAGTGCTCAGGGGCGGCACGGCAACCGTTCCGTTCGGGTTGAGGCCGAGCGAGATTACCTTGGCGTGCACGTGGATCGACGGAATGTCGATGCTGACCGGTACGGACCGGCTCAGCAATTCGTCCTTGCCCTTGGCGGCGCGCGGCACCGCCGTCAGATCCGAACGCCTGGCGGCCCAGGAAGGGGGCAGCGGTGGCGGCGACCAGCGGAGCGTGTCGTGGCCGTAAAAGGCGACAACAACCCCGACGGCAATCAGGATGACTGCCGCCACGTTCAGCCATGAGATCCGCCGCACGGCTGCGATCAGGCCTCGGCCTCGATCGCACGCAGAGGACCGGACGGCGATGTCCTGGACATGATCTTCCCCCGAGATCAGCGTGCCGAAGTGCCGGCCGGTCTCATTCCCGCCAATCGCCTCGTCTATGCCAGCCCTGACGGAGCGGCCCCGTGACGGCTATCGGGTCTGCTAGCGAGGCGGGCCGGCGAACGGCGGTGTCCCGGAGTGCGCTACCAGCGAGCCGGTCCTGACAGCCTCGGCGGCTAGGACCCCGAAGAGGTAAAAACACGCCGATTCCTCGGTGGAAAAGTACTGCAGTTCGTACCGGTTGCCTTCGACCGAGTGAAAGACCTCGAAGCCCCGCTCGGTCTGCAGCAGGCAGAGAGCGCCCTCGACTTCTTCACCAATCGCATAGGTATCGACCGGGATCGCGGCCAGGTTGGCCAGCTCGGAGAACATGCGCTCGGTCGCGAGCCGACGTCGGGCGGAGCGGCGCTGTCGCTCCTGGCCGGTCTCTGACGCCGGCGCATTCGGGTCGGCGGACCCTGCGTACCCGGCCAAGTCCTCGGCCGTCGTCAAGGACTCATCTGACCGGACTGCCCGCTCAGCCGGCGCTTCCTCGGTCAGCAACGGTGCGCTCGCTCGCTGCGAGCCTCGGGCCAGGTCGGTCGTCCCGGCCAGGTTGGCCGTCCCGGCCGGGCCGGTCGCTGGTCTGGGCCGTGCCGCCGAGGGCGTCCTGGTGGCCGGTCCGGCCGCAGCCGGAGCGGCCTGGACCGCCGCGGCCGGAGCTGCGGCCCGGCTGGTGGCCTGAGCGACCGCGGCCGTGGCCGCCTGAGCGACCGCAGCCGGGGTGGCTTGGGTGGCAGTGGGCACTGCGGCCGGAATGTCGGCGGGCGAGGAGGCCGATATGTCCTGCATGCCAGCGGACTGGACTGCGGCCGTCTCCGCGATCTGGGCGGCGCCGACCATCGCCGGCTCGGGTGCCGGGATGGCAGCCGCCTGGTCGTCGACCGGCGGTGAGTCTGACACAGGGCTGGCAGCCAACTCGGCGGCCGCGGCGCGCCGCTGCGCGGCGGTCTGCCTGGGCTGACGGCGAGACTCGGTCGCCGCGCGCATTGCCGCGGCCTCCAGGGGGAGCGGAGCCTCCTCCGCCGGCTCCGCGCTGACCGAGGACGCGTCCGGCCGGGCGAAGGACCCGGTGTCGTCCACCCGGCGGAACGAGCCGGTATCGGCGGGCCGCGCGGCCCAGGAATACGCGCCAGAATCCGAAGGGGTCCGGTATCCGATCGGCCCTGACGGCAGGTAACCGGGCGACGATCCGGCCGGCGTCGATGACAGATAACCGGAGGACTCAGCCGACGGGTATCCGGAGTAGTCGGGACCATCGAGCTGCTGGTGCCCAGGGTGCTCGGCCAGGCCAGGGGCTGAGTCGCGCGGTGCGGCCATCCTTGGGTACTCGGTCCGTTCCTCGACGATCTCGCTGACCTCGTTCCTGGAAGCGACCAGCTCGTACACACCCCGGTCAACCTGCCAGTAGCCGAGCCGTTCGGCCTGCTGGGCGTCGTGCCCCAGGTAGCCGATGTGGAGCCGGTCCCCGAGGTCGTCGAGGACCATGCAGCGTGCGCCGCGGAACACGCCGACCGGCCTGGACTCCCAGACCGCCTGCACGTCACGCATCGCGATTTGCTTACGCCAGTGCCCCGTCGCGGGCTCGAAGCCGAGTTCCTCTGGTGGCGGGCAGGCGGCGAACAGCACGATGTCGCCGTCGCTCGGCCCGACGCCAGCCTCGAACGGCGATCCCTGGTAGCTCGCCATCAGTCGGTAACGCACAACTCCGACCCTTCTGCTGGGCGCAGCCACACCTGACCGTCGTAGCGGGCAATGAAATCAGAACCGTTCGCTGTCACTCGGTGGATCTCGGCGCCCACCGGCACCGGAATGGGTTCGGTGTAGTACTCGGCGATCGGCCGGTCGGCTTCCGGCGTGTAACCCGTCCCCGTGAACGGTGGCTTCATGGTCCAGTCGCCACCGTGATCGGCCGACAGCGGGACCTGGTAGGCGCTCGTCCCGACAGCGCGCCACCGCAGTACGTAAACCTCGGGCATGTCATGGCTGAAGTCCGAGCCCTCGTAGCCGAGGCCGAACGCCTCGTGAAAGTCTCTTGGATTGGTGAATGCGCTGTCGGCAACCAGGTGCACGAACCCGGAAATGATCGACCGGCGGCCGGTGAGGTAGGGCTCGACCATCCGGGGCGGGATTGCCTTGTGCATCAGGGTTCCCGGCTCAACGGGTGGCGGAAGCTGGTCGACCGGTTGCACATCGCCCCCTGTGCTATGACTCACCTGCAGTCCCACGAGACTCTCATATTGCGAAATGCGTCCTCAACTGTTCTGCGCAGCTTGTCGCGTGCGCGCAAGGTTACCGTCGGGTATGACCGGATCGGTCCGCTAAGCGACAGGGTGCCGGAGCGATCCTGGCCTCCCGCACGGCTACAGTGAGCCGGTGGTCCAGCTCAGCGCAGGCGATCCGAGGTTCCGGTCAGACAACGGCGGGGCCGATCCAGCGGTGACGTCCGCGCTGGCTGAGTACGCGGCCGGTACCGGCACCGAGTACTCGGTCCTGACCGCTCTGGCCGACGCCCGCCTGCTCGTGCCCGTGGTTGCCGTCCGCGCCGACGAACTCGAGCCCGATGACCACGCGCCCGGCCATGGCGACGCGTGCGGAAGCGGCGACAAGCACGGCGACAAGGCGAGCGAGATGGCCATGCCCGCGATCGTGGGCGCCGACGGGCGCCGGGCCTTGCCCGCATTCACCTCTTTGGAGACGCTGCAGCGCTGGCAGCACAACGCCAGGCCGGTCCCGGTTCCGGCCGAGGGCGTGTGGCAATCCGCGGTTCAGGAATCACAAGCCGTGATCATCGACCTGGCCGGGCCGGTGCCGCTGGCGGTTGAGGGGGCCAGACTCGCGGCACTGGCCAGCGGCGCCGCCGTGCCACACCTGCATGAGGACCCTGACGTGCGCGCGACGGTGGCCGCCGTTGCTGCCGGGCAGCCGCCTGGCCTGCGGATCCGGCTCGGTCCGCCCCAGGGCGATGCAGACTTCACGCTGGAGCTGACGCCAGCCGACCCGGCCGCGCCTGCGGCGGTGACCGACGAGGTGGCCAGGGCGTTCGCCGACGAGGTGGCGAGCTCGCTTGGCGAGCGGGTCAGGCGGGGGATCGCGCTCGTCATCCCGGCCGAACCGCCTGGAGGTCGCCCCGGCAGACGAGGCCGGCGGGCGAGGAACCGGCGGACTTGATCGAGGCGGTCGGGCTTCGGCCGGCTGGCCGGACTAGCATCACCAGGCGTGCAGGCACAGAGCCTCTCGCAGGTGGCCGACGAACTCTATGGCCTCGTCCCGGCCGAATTCACCGCGGCTCGGGACGAGCATGCGCGGCAGGCCAGGGCAGCCGGACAGCGTGAGACCGCGGCCGAGATCAAGAAGCTGCCCAGGCCGACGGCCGGGGCCTGGCTGGTGAACCAGCTCGTCCGCGACGCAGCAACCCAGATGGATCAGCTCTTCCAGGTCGGCCAGTCGCTGCAGGACGCGCAGCGCGAGCTCGACGGCGACCGCATGCGCGAGCTGTCGGCGGACCGCCGCCAGGTCATCGCCGAGCTGGTGCCGGAGGCCGCCCGGCTCGCGGCCGCGGCCGG
>Ga0335074_10013328_pt1 | contig 11558 bp, 10 predicted proteins | sample Lox_Sample_23_FD_206715 | JGI IMG/M metagenome (GOLD analysis project Ga0335074, IMG submission 206715) | Soil microbial communities from Loxahatchee National Wildlife Refuge, Florida, United States - Lox_Sample_2.3 | ecosystem: Environmental > Terrestrial > Soil > Wetlands | place: USA...
CGCGGCCCGCCCGGGGCACGTCTGGGCGATATTGCTCTTTGCTCGTGCATTTCCCTAGACTTAGCGTGGCTCAGCGACCGGACTAGGAGGACGCATGCCAGTCGACTGGGTTGTCGTTGGCTTGGACAACGGCGGGACTACCAACAACGGGACCATCCTCGACTCCGGCGGCCGGTTCCTCCTCGACCGGATGGCGGAGGTGCCGAGCGATGTCAGGGAGGGCCCGGACAAGGCCATCCAGTCGCTGGTCGTCTCCGTGGAGCAGGTGCTCGGGCTCACCGGCGTGCCGATGACCGCGGTCCGGGCGGTGGGTCTGGACACGCCGGGCCCGGCCAGCGGGGAGGGCGTCATCTCGTCCAAGGGGGCCACCAACTTCGGGCACGTCGGCTGGCGCGGTTTCGACATCCGCGGGGCGCTGGCCGAACGGCTCGGGCTCCCGGTGATCTACAACAACGACGGGAACTCGGCCGCGCTGTATGCGCACCACGTGCGGTTCGGCGCGGAATCGGAGCTGCGCAGCTCGGTGGCGGCGATCGTGGGTACCGGCCTTGGCGGCGGGATCATCCACAGCGGTCAGGTCATCAAGGGCGCGGCCGGGATGGCCGGGGAACTCGGCCACGTCCCGATCCCGCTCGACGGGCTGCTCGACGAGGGCCAGCCGACGCCCGTGTGCAACTGCGGCCAGTTCGGCGACGCGGAAAGCGTGGCCTCGCTGACCGGCATCCAGAACAACCTGCTGCCGTACTGGCTGACCAGGTACGAGGGCCATGAGCTCGGCAGCATGCCGGTCGGGAAGGCCGCCAAGCTGGTCCGCCGCTACGCCGAAGACGGTGACGCGATGGCGCTGGCCATCTTCAGGCAGCAGGCGATCGCGCTGGGACGGCTGCTGACCATCGCCGCCAACTTCCTCGATCCCGACGTCTACTTCCTCGGCGGGGGAGTTGTCGAGGCGGCGTCGCACTTCCGCGACTGGTTCATCGCCGAGGTCCGGGCTAACACCGTGCTGCGCGAGGAGCAGGTGAAGGCCGCGGAGATATCCCTGGTGCCGGACCTTGACATGGCCGGTGCCCGCGGCTCGGCCGTCGCCGCCAGGGAGTGGGTCATCGGCCAGGGGACGCTACTGCAGCCGACGCCGTTATCCTTCGGCGGGCGGGACGACGACCACCATGACGAAACGGACCGGCTGGTCGCCCTCGTTGCCGTAGCGGTGCGGGCGGCTGGCCGGGAAGCGGGCGGAGTGGCCCTCGCTGACCGCATGACGTTCGCCGGCCACGGCCAGCGTGAGCGTGCCCGACTCGACCCACACCATCTCCCTGGTAGCGGGCGCATGCGGGTCGCCGCCGAAGGTCTCGCCCGGCATCAGCTGCCATCGCCACAGCTCTACCGCCCAGGGCGGGTCGGTCGCGCCGACGATCGTCCCCGTGCCGCCCGACGGGCCGCGCCAGAGCACGCGGGTGGCGTCCGGGCTGCTGATCCTGACCGCGGGCTCGCCGCCGACGTCGACGAGCAGCGTCACGGGGACGCCGAAGGCATCGCCGATCCGGGCCAGCGTGGCCAGATTCGGGTTGGACCGCCCCTGCTCGAGGGCGACGAGCACGCCCTTGCTCACGCCGGAGCGCGCGGCCAGCTGGTCGAGTGACCAGCCGCGCTCGGCGCGCAGCGCCTGAAGGGTCCGCGCGACGGCGGCGGTCAGGTCGGGAACGTCCGCCATGTATGCCCTTTCCGTACCGTCGCGCCGGTCGGTAGGATGTACCAAGTGGAGTAATAAACCGACCGACGTCCACTGTTCCACCCGAGACCGGCAGAGGAAACCGACCGTGGTGACGATACTGGCACTGGCCGCCGCCATGCTCTACGGCACGGCGGACTTTCTCGGCGGGGTGGCGTCCCGGCGCGCGAGCGTGTTCGCGGTGCTTGCCGTCACGGTGCCCGCCGGGGCGGTCGTCATGATCGTTGCCGCGCTGGCGGGCGGAACGCTCGGCGCCGGCCAGGTAGGGGGCTGGAGCACCGCGGGCTGGGCGGCGGCCTCGGGTGTCTTCGGCGCGTCCGGCCTGGTGGCGTTCTACGCCGGGTTCGCTTCCGCCCCGATCAGCGTGGTGGCACCGGTCGCGGCGCTCGTCTCTGCGGTCCTGCCGGTGGGCGTCGCGATCTCGGGCGGCGAACGGCCCGGCGGCGGCGTGATCGCCGGCGGGCTGCTCTGCCTGGTGGCGATAGTCCTGGTCAGCATGCAGCCGTCGGGCCCAGGCCCGGATCAGGAGGCGGCGGAACCGGGCAGCAGGCGGCGCCGTCTGCGGGCGCTCGGCTACGGGGCCGCCGCGGGTGCGGGCTTCGGCCTGTTCTTCATCTTCCTGAAGAACGCGGGACAGTCCGGTGTGCTCTGGCCGGTAGCGATCTCCCGCTCGGCGGGAACGGTGATGGCGTTCGGGATCGCGCTGGCGACAAGGACACGGCTCTGGCCGCGCGACAAAGGGGGGATGCTGCGCATCGCGCTGCTCTCCGGCGCGATCGACGCGGCGGCCAACGTCTGCTACGTCCTGGCCACCAGGGCGGGATTGTTCGGCCTGGCCGTCGTGATCACCTCGCTCTACCCGGGGATCACGGTGCTGCTGGCCAGGCTGCTGCTCGGCGAGCGGCTACGCTGGCTGCAACGGGCCGGCCTGGTGCTGGCTGCGGCCGGAGTCGTGCTGGTGACCCTGTAGCCGCGGCGTTAGTCGGGGCTCTCCTCTTTGTCCTTGAAGATCAGCCCGCACACCTCTAGGTACAACTGCTCCGGATAGGGCAGGTAGTCGACGATTTTCAGCGCCTGATCCTGTCCGGCTGACTCGAGGTTGAACCGGCCATACCCGAGGATGCGCCCGAGCGTGGACCGCTCGAAGCTCATGTCCGTCACCTTCGTGAGCGGCATCATGTTCACCTTGCGGGTGATGACGCCCTGAGCCAGCAACATGCGCTGAGACGTCACCACGAAGTAGTTCAATGACCAGTCAACGACCTTGCCGGCCAGCCGGAGCAGGAGCAGGAGCCACGCGATCCAGATAACAAGGATGACGGTTCCGTTGCCCTTCGCGACCGCCTCACTCAGCCAGCCCGCGATGGCCAACCCGACCAGGCACTCGAAAATTGGCCTGATCAGTACGGCCGGATGCTGGTGAACGGTGATGACTTGACGCTCATGGGGCAGAAGGTACTTGTTGACTGAGGTCGGTACCGTATCGGTGTTCGGTACCAGCCTCATACCCGCACCTTAACCTAAATCGACGTGAAGAAGTGAGAAAGCCCGTTTGCCGCCGTGGTAAGGAAGGTCCCGATGTTATGGACCAGATGAGCTGCGCTTCCGGGTGCCTCTATCACCCACCAGATCACAAAGGCGACAGCAGCATACCCGAGGATTGTCTTCAGATTCACGTCGCCTCCTGAGGCGCCCAGACTCGTGTCTTCCGTCTTCCTGTCGCTAACCTATGTTAGCCTGCACCGATTTCCTCGGCCAACGGCTAACGAGGGTCAAGCTGCCGTGTCGGCATCAGTATGCCCACCGTCGGTGTCAGCTATGCCCCGTGCCGTAACCAGAACCAGTATGCCTCACGTTTGGTTGCAGCGCGTAACTATCCGGCGATCTTCAGTAACGATATGTGACGACGGGCAGGACGTGTCGTCGCAGGCCAGGCGGGTCACGCCGACGTCGGCCGGGCTGTCACCCCAGCACGGCCGGCGGGTTACGCCGGCGCGGGCGGGGCGGCGGAAGGGACGGGGCGGGACCGGAGCCGGACCGGGAATCCCGGCGGACGGCCGTGATCGGCGATTTGGCCGGCGCGACCGGCGGCCATCTGACACCATTCCTCCGTGCAGAGCAAGCTAATGGCATGACGGTGGAAGACGCAAGCGAGGCAGATTTCGCCGTCATCGTCTACCGGGAGGAAGACCGGTGGGAGGCCGATGTGCTGCCCACCGCGGCTACCGCCGACCTGAACGCGCTCGTGCGCGCGCTGCGGCAGCAGCCGAGCATCGGCGGCACGATCGGCTTCGTCGGCGTCGATGATTGCTTCTTCGTGGCGGCGCGGGTGCTTGGCGAGGACGTGTCGCTGTTCCTGTCCGACCTGACCGCGGCGGCGGAGTATCCCCTGGCCCGTCAGGTGCTCGAGGCCCTGGACATCCCGATACCGGCCGACGACGAACTCGACCAGGTACTCCCGGCGGGCGATCTGTCCATCTTCGCGGACCTCGGCCTCGACGAGATGGAGCTCGGCGCGGTGGCGGCCGACCTCGACCTCTACCCGGAGGACGCAGTTGCGGGCATCGCCGAACGACTGCGGTTCGGGGAGGCCGTGGAGCGAGCGCTCGATATCGCACTCGGGACGTAACGAACCGTGACGGGTTACACCGCGGCCTTCGAGCCCGCGATGCGGCTCGCGCTCGCCGAGGCGGCGCACGCCCGGGCAGCCAGGGCCGGCCTCGATGACGTTCCTGTCGGCGCCGTCATCCTCGACGGGGCCGGCACCGTCCTCGCCCGCGCCAGGAACCGCAGGGAACTCGACCGCGACCCGACCGCGCACGCCGAGATCGTCGCGATCAGGCAGGCGGCGCAGGCGCTGCGGCGCTGGCGGCTGACGGACCTGACGCTGGTGGTCACGCTCGAGCCGTGCACGATGTGCGCGGGCGCGGTGACCGAGGCCAGGCTCGGACGGCTGGTCTATGGCGCGGAAGACCCGAGGGCGGGTGCCGTGGGGTCGCTCTGGGACGTGCTGCGGGACCGGCGGCTCAACCACCATCCGGAGGTCATCGGCGGCGTGCTGGCCGGCGAATGCGGCGCGGTCCTGCGAGATTTCTTCGCCGCGCGCAGACCTGACCATGCCTAGCGGGATGCCGCCGGGTGCGCGTTCGGGTAAGCTCGCCTGCGGTGGAGTCGCCTAGTGGCCGAGGGCGCACGCCTCGAAAGCGTGTGAGGGGGCAACCCCTCCGTGGGTTCAAATCCCACCTCCACCGCCGGACGGGAGTATGTGCACGGGACCGTACGCGTGTCCCGAACGGGGGCTTTGAGCATGTTTTGGCGTGCCGGGGAACCCGATGCGGTGTCCCGGGCGTTCTGTGGTGTGACGGATGGTAGTGCGGTGTTGCGTCTCGCCTCTGGTGCGGACGTCTCATCAGCCACACCGACCCCGGCGAGGAGAGCCGAGTGTTTGAGCCGCAAGGAACGGGTTTCTTCCTGCTCCTCATGGTTGTCTTCGCGGGATTGCTGGTCTGGGTGGCGGTCGCGAAGCAGGTCGTTTTCCGTGTGCTCGCCGCCTGCCTGGCGTTCCTTCCCGCCATGGCGTTCGGCGTCGCCGCGGTCAATAAATTTTACGACTATTACCAGACCTGGGGCGGGATGATCAGTGATCTCACCGGCGGCGGGAACACGATCCCCAAGTACCCGGCGGGGGGCGCCGACTCGAACAAGCAGTTCGACAAGGACATCGGCAAGGTAACGAGCGCCGCGGAAGAGGCCGAGGTCGGATACCTGTTCCAGACCACGATCACCGGCAGCCATATCAGCCGCGACGTGTTCGTGTACCTGCCGCCGCAGTACTTCCAGAAGGCGTACGCGCACTACCGGTTCCCCGTCATCGAACTGCTGCACGGCTCCCCGGGCGATCCGGAGGCGTGGGTCGCCGTGATGGGCGTCATCCCGACCTTCCTCAACCTGCTAGAGGCCCATCCAGGCAACGCGGCGGTGCTTGTCATGCCCGACACCGACGGCGGCCTGCAGTACGGGCTGCAGTGCCTCAACAACCCCGGCGGCATCCAGGACATGACGTTCGTCGACAGCGACGTGCCCGACTACATCGCGCGCCTGGTCCGGGTGCAGCCGCCGGGCCGGGCCTGGGGCCTGGCCGGTTACTCCGAGGGCGGCTACTGCACGGCCAACATCGCGCTGCAGGATCCGAACGCCTACGGCGCAGTGGGCATCATGTCCGGGTACTTCGCGCCCATCGCCAGCCAGGTGCCCGAGGGCAACAAGCCTGGCGGGACTCCGCGCACGGTCAACGTGTTCGCCGGGCACCCGGCGCTGCTGCTGAAAAACTCGCCGCAGCAGTACATCAGGCAGCTACCGATTTCCGCCGTCTTGCCCAACTTCTGGCTCGCCGCGGGCGCCACCGACAGGCAAGACGTCAACGCGGCGGTACTCTTCCGCGGCCTGCTGCTGACCCGGGTCCCGAACGTGCCGCTGAAGATCATCCCGGGCGGCGGCCACCAGGCCAGCGTCTGGCGCGCCGCCCTCGCGCCCATGCTCACCTGGATGACCCCGACACTAGCCGCGAACGCCGCGAGGGCGGATGCCTACCGCTCCGCCGCCGCCAAGAGGGCCGCGGAGGAGAAGAAGAAGAAGAAGGCTCACACGCAGCCCCGACCCATCCGTACTCCCCCCAGGCGCGGGAAGTAGGCTGCGGCTAGAAGCTGGACGGCGCTCTGATCTGCCTCAGCGCCTTCGCCAGCGTGAACCGGTAAGGCTGGCGGAGGATAAGAGATTCGAACTCTTGAGGGGTTGCCCCCAACACGCTTTCCAAGCGTGCGCCCTAGGCCACTAGGCGAATCCTCCGCCGGTGATCTTACCTGAACCGCAGACCAACCGGGTTACGGACCATCCAGGTCCTGAGGCTGGCTAGACTGGCCCCTGACCCCCCGCACGGCGTTTATCCCGCCAACCCCCCCAGGGCCGGAAGGCAGCAAGGGTACGCGGGCTCTGACGGGTGTGCGGGGGGTCCTCATGGTCTTCCGGTCCCCCTTTCACCGGTGAGGATGAGCTGATGGCAGCCGCGGCGGAGCGCGAGGGAACGGCTCCGGCGAGCCTGGCCCTCTATCGCAAGTACCGTCCCGCGACGTTTGCCGAGGTCAAGGGGCAGGAGCACGTTACGGGCCCGCTTACCCAGGCGCTGCGCACCGGGCGGATCAACCACGCGTACCTGTTCAGCGGGCCGCGCGGGTGCGGCAAGACGTCCAGCGCGCGGATCCTCGCCCGCTCGCTGAACTGCGTCAACGGACCGACGCCCCAGCCGTGCGGGGTCTGCGATTCTTGCGTCGCGCTCGCCCCCTCCGGGCCGGGCAGCATCGACGTGATCGAGATCGACGCCGCCTCGCACGGCGGCGTCGACGACGCGAGGGAACTGCGCGAGCGGGCCTTCTACACGCCGGTGTCGGGGCGCTTCAAGATCTACATCATCGACGAGGCGCACATGGTCACCCAGCAGGGCTTCAACGCGCTGCTGAAGCTGGTGGAGGAACCGCCGCCGCACCTGAAGTTCATCTTCGCCACCACCGAGCCGGAGAAGGTCATCCCGACCATCCGGTCCCGCACCCACCACTACCCGTTCCGCCTGGTGCCGCCGACGGTGCTGCGCGAGCTGATGCAGGACATCCTGCGCAAGGAGGGCGTGGCGGTCCAGGATTCGGTGCTGCCGCTTGTGGTGCGGGCCGGGGCGGGCTCGGTCAGGGACTCGCTGTCGATACTCGACCAGCTTCTCGCGGGCAGCGACGAAACCGGCCTCAGCTATGACCGCGCGGTGGCGCTGCTCGGCTTTACCGACGCCGGCCTGCTCGACGAGATCGCGGACGCCTTCGCCGCCGCCGACGGGGCGGCGGTGTTCCACGTGGTGAACCGGGTCATCGAGGGCGGCCACGAGCCGCGCCGGTTCGCCGCCGACATGCTGGACAGGTTCCGGGACCTGATCGTGCTCGCCGCGGTCCCCGACGCGGTGGACAGCGGGCTGCTCGACCTGCCCCCGGACCGGGCCGAGCTGATGGCCGCGCAGGCCGGCAGGTTCGGCCAGGCGGGGCTGGCCCGGGCGGCCGACATCATCAGCCAGGGCCTGGACCAGATGCGCGGCGCCACCTCGCCCCGGCTGCTGCTCGAGCTGATGTGCGCGCAGGTGCTGCTGCCGGCCGCCGACACGGACGAGAAATCGCTGCTGGCCCGGATCGAGCGACTGGAGCGGGGGACGCCGTCACCGCTTCCGGCCGCTTCCCCGCGCGCGCCGCACGCCGGTAAAGACGATTATTCAGAACGAGCGGTGGCTACTCCCGCCGCCGAACGGCCATCGCCCGGCCGGGCGACCGCGGAAAGACCGGCACCTGAGCATCCGGTACCGCAGCGGCCGACATCGGCCCCGTCTGGAACGCGCGAGCCGGCCCCCGTGAGGCCAGCGGAGGCCGAGCCGGCCCCTGGCCAGCCGGTCCCGGCCCCCGGGGGATCAGCCGAGGCGGAGTCGGCTCCCGCGGAGTCGCCGGCGCAATCGGGTGCGGCCGCCGCGGCCCCGGCGGGCGGGTCGCCGGGGGACGTGCTGCGGGGGAACTGGGACGCGGTGCTCGAGGCGGTCAAGCGGGAGCGCCGGGTGGCGTGGATCCTGCTCAGCAACACCAGCGTGGTCTCCGTCGAGGACAGGATCCTGACCTTGCGATTCGCCAGGGACGGGGATCTGAAGGGCTTCGCCGCTAGCGGGCACGACGCAGTGCTCAAGCGGGTGCTCGCCGACGGGTTCGGGCTTAATGTGACGGTCAAGGGAGTGGTCGGCGGGGACGCCGGCGCACCGTCAGGGGCGGCCGGGCCAGGGCAGGGGCAGGCGCCCGGATCCGGACAGGCGGCCGGACATGGAACGGCGGGACCCGGTCAGGCAGCCGGATCCGGACAGGCCGCCGGACCCGGGCAGGGCACCGGACCCGGGCAGGCCGCCGGACCCGGGCAGGGCACCGGACCCGGGCAGGGCACCGGACCCGGGCAGGGCACCGGACCCGGGGCGGCAGGATCGGGACCAGCGGGCGGACACGAGCGAGCGGGCGGGCCTGGACGGGGGGCGGCGCGCCAGGACTCCGGCGGTTGGCCGTCCGGGCCTGCCGGACCGGTGGCGCGGGGCGCCGCGGCGCCGGAGCGGGCGCTGTCGGATCTTCCCCCGCCGGATTGGGCCGCCTATGACGACGAGTCCGCCGATGACGGGCCGGACGAGGAGATGCCGCCGGACGAGCCGCCCGCCGGGCGCTCGCCTTCCGTACCCGCCGAACTGACCGGCATGGATCTCATCCAGCGTGAGCTGGGCGGTCAGGTGATAGGCGAGATTGACGGCTGAGCCCAAGTAGGCTCTGGGTAGGGAGGACGATGTGGAACCCCAGATGGACATGCAGCAGCTGTTCGCCGCGGCCCAGCAGATGCAGGAACAGCTGATAAACGCCCAGCAGGCGCTCGCCAGCGCCGAGATAACGGGAACGGCGGGCGGTGGCCTGGTCCAGGCCACCGTCAACGGCCAGGGCGAACTTCTGGACCTTAGTATCGAGCCGGGCGCGGTGGATCCGGGCGACGCGGAGGAGACGGCGCGGACGATCGCGGATCTCGTGCTCGCCGCGATCCGTGACGCCTACCGGGGCGCGGAGAACCTGCAGCAGCAGCAGATGGGGCCGTTCGCGGCCGCCATGTCGGGCGGCGGCCTGCCCGGCATGAACATGCCCGGCGGCCTGAACCTGCCAAGTGGCCTGGATCTCTCCAGCCTCGGCATCGGCGGCTTCGGCGATGACGACGACGATGATGACGACGACGAGGATGACGCGGAGACCTAGGACCTAGGACAAGCAGTGTACGAAGGGGTCATCCAGAACCTCATCGACGAACTCGGCCGGCTGCCTGGGATCGGCCCGAAGGGCGCCCAGCGGATCGCCTTCTACCTGCTCGCCACCGACCATGCCGACGTCAGGCGGCTCGCGGACGCGCTTATCGAGGTGACCGAGCGGGTACGGTTCTGCCGGACATGCGGGAACGTGGCGGAGGCCGACGAATGCCGGATCTGCCTGGACGCACGACGCGACCCGGCGATGATCTGCGTGGTAGAAGAGCCCAAGGATGTCGCGGCGGTGGAGAAGATCAGGGAATTCCGCGGCCGCTACCATGTGCTCGGCGGAGCGATCAGCCCCATCGACGGGGTAGGTCCGGACGAATTGCGGATCAAGGAGCTGATGACGCGGCTGGCGGACGGCACGGTGACGGAGCTGATCCTGGCGACCGATCCCAACCTCGAGGGCGAGGCGACGGCCGCGTACATCGCTAGGCTGGTGAAGCCGATGGGCTTGCGGGTGACCAGGCCCGCGAGCGGACTGCCGGTAGGCGGCGACCTGGAGTACGCCGACGAGGTGACGCTGGGGCGCGCCTTCGAGGGACGGAGACTGCTTGATGTCTGAACCGCCAGCTCAGGGGGGCGAATGGCGGCCGATAGCGGATCAGATCGCGGCGCACGTCAAGGACTTCGTCGACGGCGTCGACGCGCTGGCCCGTGGCGGCGGCGACGAGACCGTGCCGATGCTGCTGCTCGAGGTGTCGCAGATCCTGCTGGCCGGCGCTCAGCTTGGCGCCAGCCGGGACGTGATCTTGCCGGGTAACTGGGAGCCCGAGGTGGGCGACGACCCTGACCTCGACGCGATGCGCACCGGGCTGGCCCTGCGGCTGGCCGACTGCGACGAGTACGCCGAGGTGTTCGACCCCTACGCGGACACGTCCTGCCTGCCGTTCCGGATCTCCGATGACATCGCGGCGCTGGCCGCCGATCTCATCCACGGGCTCAGGCACTACCAGGCCGGGCGGTCGCTCGAGGCGCTGTGGTGGTGGCAGTACAGCTACTTCAACCACTGGGGCACTCACGGCGGCGCGGCCCTGCGTGCGCTGCACGCCGTGGTGGCGCATGCCAGCCTGGACGTAGCCGAAGAGAGCACGAGCCCGTGAGCTGGCGTGTTACCACGGCTCGTTCGGCATAAATATTCTTGATTTTTGATCTTGGAGGTGCGGCGCGCCCGTGGCACTCGTGGTGCAGAAGTACGGCGGCTCGTCGGTGGCCGATGCCGATGGCATTAAGCGGGTGGCGCAGCGGATCGTGGCGACCCGCAAGGGCGGCGACCAGGTGGTAGTGGTCGTGTCGGCGATGGGCGACTCGACCGACGAGCTGATGGACCTGGCCCGCAAGGTGAGCCCGCTGCCGCCCGCGCGCGAGCTTGACATGCTGCTGACCGCGGGCGAGCGGATCTCGATGGCGCTGCTCGCGATGGCGATCGCCACCCTCGGCATGGAGGCGCGGTCGTTCACCGGGTCGCAGGCCGGCGTGATCACCGACGCGGCGCACGGCCGGGCGCGGATCATCGACATCAGGCCGAGCCGGATCGCCGACGCGCTCGCCGAGGGCGCGATTCCGATCGTGGCGGGCTTCCAGGGCGTCTCGCAGACCACCAAGGACGTCACCACGATGGGGCGCGGCGCGTCGGACACCACCGCGGTCGCGCTGGCCGCGGCGCTCGGCGCCGACGCCTGCGAGATCTACACCGACGTGGACGGCATCTTCACCGCGGATCCGCGGATCGTCCGGTCCGCGCGGCGGATCCCGCGGATCAGCTACGAGGAAATGCTGGAGATGGCCGCGTGCGGCGCGAAGGTGCTGATGCTGCGCTGCGTGGAATACGCGCGGCGCTACGGGGTGCCCATCCACGTGCGGTCCTCGTTCACCAACCGCAGCGGGACCTGGGTCACCGGGCACGCGGGAGAATCGGAGGAAGCCGGGATG
>Ga0335074_10013329_pt1 | contig 11557 bp, 9 predicted proteins | sample Lox_Sample_23_FD_206715 | JGI IMG/M metagenome (GOLD analysis project Ga0335074, IMG submission 206715) | Soil microbial communities from Loxahatchee National Wildlife Refuge, Florida, United States - Lox_Sample_2.3 | ecosystem: Environmental > Terrestrial > Soil > Wetlands | place: USA: Florida...
CCGAAGAACGCGACGACGATGAATATCGCGAGAAGCGCGGCGACCGCGTAGCCGTGCGCAACGAGGAGAGCGCGTAGGATGGAGAGCTCGCTGGGAAAGACGGCCATCGGAGGAGCGCCGCCGATCGCGAGGCCGCCGAGCAGCAGGCCGGCGCTTGCGATTCTGCTGATACCGAGTAGCCCACGCACGTCCCCAATCTCGCGAGTGCCGGTAACGATCAGCGCCGCACCGGCAGCATAAAAACAAAACGACTTCGTCACGGCATGAGCGAGCATTTGCCAGACCGTCGCAACGTCTCCGAGTGGAGTAAAGACGCTTGCCGCCGTCAAGATGATGCCCATGTGTTCAACCGTGGAAAAAGCGAAGAGCCGCTTGTAGTCGTGAGCCTGAACGATCAACAATGCTGCGACGCCGACCGAGATGAGGCCGACGACCGCAAACCAGACGGCTACGTGGAGCGACGCGTCGCTCGCAAAGACGTTTCGCAAGCGGAGCAGCACGTAGAGAACGGCGCTGGTCTCGACGCCCGAGAGCATTGCGCAGACCGGAGACGGCGCCTGACTGTGCGCGTCGGGCAGCCATGTATGCAGCGGAACCAGACCGATCTTCGCGCCGTATCCCACGAGCAGCAACACGAAGGCCGCGCTGAGGAGGGCGTGGTTCATGTGCGGTGCGGCCGCGCGCAACCCGGTCCACGTAAAGTCGGTGCTGCCGGTGGTGTGCAGCGCCCAAAAGAGCACCAGTACGCCGAGCACGGCGATCGTGGCTCCGAGCAACGTCAGCACCATGTATTTCCACGCGGCTTCGACCGCCTCAGGGGTACGCGCGTAACTCACGAGCAGCACCGAGAGCAGTGTCGTAAGCTCCACGAAGATCCAAACCAGCCCGAGCTCGCTCAACAACGGAATGCAGAGCATGGAGAACGCAAAGAGGTTGAAATTTGCGTGGTACAGCCGCGTACGGCGCTCCCCGTGCTCCTCGGCGTCCAAGTAACCCCATGAGAACAGGGCGGCGGTAAAGTAGACCACCGCGATGAGAACGACGAGCAGCGCTCCCAACGCGTCGACCTCGACCCATCCGGCGGCAATCGTGAGCAACGCGCTGTGCCGGACCGTCCAAAGAACGCGAAACGATATCGCAAGCGCTACGATCGACGCGATCAGCGTGATCGCCGGTGCGCTCCGCGCGCTTCGCGGGCCCGCATTCCAGAGCGCCGCGAGTAACGCAACGCAGGGGATGGCGATCGGCGTCACGGGCCCTCCCGCAACGAGGCAAGGGCGCCGACTTCGGTCGTTCCCACTTGCCGGTACGCGATGCGCGTCAGCAACGCGACGATGAAGGCAAGCAGCGGAACGTCGAAGGCGATGGCGAGTTCCGCGATGAGCGGAAAGTCCGGCGCGATGGCAATGCCGGCCAGAAACGCCGCGTTCTCCATCGCCAAAATGCCGAGAAGCTGCGGCACCGCTTCGGTCCGCACGGCGAGGAGCAGCAGCCCGACGAGCAGCGCCGCGAAGCCCATCGAGATGTTTCCCGGCGAGAGATTCGGAGCCGCGCGCACGAGATGCTGGGCGAAGGCATATCCGGCGAACGTAAGACCCAGCGCCATGAGAAGCGTCGTCGGAATGTCGAGCGCTTGGGAAAGCTCGCGCCGGTAATAATTTCCGCGCGGCGTGAGCGCGCGTAAGAGCCAGGGGATCACGATCGCTTTCGAAAGCACGGTGACGCATCCCAGCGCGAAGAGGTGCCAAGAGAACGGTGACGCGCCCAAGAGAAACGCCGACGCGGCGAGCAGAAGCGACTGCACGACGAAGATGAGCATGCAAGCGCCGATCTGCCGGGTGACCGTCATCGCGATCGTGCTGATGATGAAGAGCCCCAGGACGAGCGCGTTCAATTCGATCAATAGCTGCGTCACAGGTGGAGGATCTCCGTGATCATCGCCGTCACCGACACGACGAACGCAGCAGCAAGAAACTCGGAGATGCGAAATAGCCGTAATTTCGCGTAGGACGATTCGACCGCGACGATAACCGCGATCAACGCCAAGATCTTGATCGCCACCAGAACGACGGCGAGCGCGACATCCGCGAAGCCGGCGCTCGATGCAAGTCCCCAAGGCGTCGTCAGCACGTTGAGGAATACGATGGCGAGCACGACGAATTTCATGTAGCCGCCCCATTTGATCAGCGCCGCGGAGCGTCCCGAAAACTCGAGGGCTTTCGACTCGTCGATCATGGCAAGTTCGAAGTGGCCGCTCGGATTATCGACCGGTAGTCGTCCTGTTTCGGCGAGAATCACCATGAAAAATGCAATGAGCAGCAGCACGTGTGAGGGCGAGAAGAAATTGGCGAGCGGATGCACCCAGTGCTGTTGGACGATATACGGGATGGTGGAATCGGCGACGAACGAGACGGTGAACAGCACGATGATGATGACCGGCTCCGCGAGGAAGCCGACCATCCGGGTGCGGCTCGCACCCATCGCGCCGTAGGGATTGCCCGCGTCGATCGCGGCGAGCGTGAAGAACATCCCCGAAAGAGCGAAAATGAAACCCGCGGCCAGCATGTCGCCGGCAAAAGCGAAAAACAGCGGAAAGTTCGTCAAAACCGGGATCAACAGCGTCACGATCAGCGGAACGATGAAGATGAAGTACGGGGCGGTGCGAAAGAGCCAGCTGCTCTCCTCGGAGACGTGCTCGTCTTTCGCAAAAAGCTTGCGCAGATCGCGATAAGGCTGCAGGATGCTAGGGCCGCGTTTCGATTGCACCAGCTCCTTGCAGCGCGCCAAAATACCGGCAAAGAGCGGCGAGAGCAAGAGAACGAAGGCGAGTTGCCCAACGTTTAATGCGATCGATTGCACCATCGATCGTCACCTACAACACGGCGGAACAAACAGGCGCTACCACAGAAGCGGCTCCTATACTCAGTGCTTTGAGTAGGAGCCATCAGCCCGGCACGGGCGTTAAGCGAGCTCCATCGCTGTGGTTGACCGCTGCGGCGACTCTTCTCACGTGAAGATGGGGGGACCTCCCGGACGATGACAAGTCGAAAGGACGCATGTATCATGAGGGTGATTTCGAGGCAGCGAACGCCGGATTCGAGGATTTGGAATTAGCGACGAACAGACAGTCGTCTTCTGCGACTTCAACGGAACCATCGTCGATCGTGACATGCTCGAATACCTCGCGTCCGAGACGGGGAGGGCCGCTGACAGCACACCGCTTCCGCTCGAGCGGGGCTATCGCGCAGATATTGCGCGTCGCGCGCGAGCGCTCACGTTCGACCGCGATGAGGCCGAGGCGTACATCGAGCGCGGCATTCAGTTTGACGACTCGTTCCCGGCGTTTGCTTGCGCCTGCCAGTTGGCGGCTATTCCGCTCTTCGTCCTCACCTCCGGTGTCGAGGAACTCGTCGGCCGCTACTTGGCTCGACGTGGAATCGATCTGCCGGTGATCGGTAACGGCGCCGAGTATCGCTCCGACGGCTGGCGCATCAGGTTTCGCGACGACAGCCTCGCCGGCATCGATAAACGCGGCTTTGTCGATGGCGCGCATCGCGAGGGCCGGACGGCGATCCTGATTGGGGACGACCGGTCCGATTTTGAAGCCTCCGAAGCAGCCGACCTGACGTACGCAAAAGCCGGAAGTGAACTCGAGCGCTTCCTGCTCACGCGAGATCGTTCGTACCGGTCCTTCGGTTCTTTCGCAGACATTATGCTGCGCTGGCCACCGTCTACCTGGTAGGCGAAGGGTCTCATGTCCGACGCTGAGAAACTAAAAGCAGAGGGATGGAGCACCCCCATGAACCGCCGGTCTCCGGCTGATGGCTCCTGACCAATGTCGGAAAACGGTCAGGAGTTTTTAAATGTCGCAGACGTCCATGCGCTTGGAGGCGCTGTTCGCAGATCTCCGCAGCATCGAACGCGATGCGCGTGCCCGGCTCGTTGTCGGCTGTGCGGAGGACGACGCTCGTATCGAGCGATACTTCGAAAAACCTCTGCAAATCTTGAAGAACAACGCCGCCGACGCGCTGGCGGCGATGGGATCCGGCCTCGAGCGTGATCTCGCCAGAAATCTGCGCCGCGAAACCTTCGACCGCATCGGTATGGGGTTTGCTCGCCTGGTGTCGGCGAACGTAGACTTGCGCGCGCGTGCGCGTTTCAGGTTATATGCGCAAGAACTCGCCGACGCCGAGATCGCAATAGTCCAAGCAATTGCCGCGATGCGCGTGGTGCGCGCGAAGCGCATGCTGCCTAGAATGTTCGCGATCCAGCGTGTTTCGGTCGACGACCTCCGCTTCCCGGAGCCGCCGGAATCCGCTTCCGAGATCGGCGATTGGGTCAAGGAGCTTCACGGTCTGGTTCGCGAGGCGGTTCGAAGGCGCGTCGACGCGGCGCTGCTTCGCGTGCTCGCGCACGGTTCGGACCGTCTGGGGATCGTGAAGTCGCGGATCGATCTCGCGCTGCGTACGCCGCCGCGCTCGCGGTTACGGGCGGCGCGTGCCTGACATGTCCGCAGGCGCCGGGGGGCCCACGATCGTGGCGGTGGACGCCATGACGATCTTGGACTCACGAGGTTCGCCGACATTGCGCGCATTTACGCGCTTGTCCGACGGTTCGCTCGGGGTGGCGAGCGCGCCGTCGGGAAAGTCGACGGGAAAGCGCGAGCGCCTCGATCTTCGCGACGGCGGCAGAGAGTTCGCAGGACGCGGGGTCCAAAACGCGATCGACAACGTGCGGGGTCCGATCTCGCTGACGCTCTGCGGGCAAGGCGTGAGCGATCCGGTCGCCATCGATCGCGCGCTCGTGGAGTTGGACGGTACGCCGGATCGCTCGTACCTCGGCGCAAATGCCACCGTTGCCGTATCGATGTCCGTCTGGCGCGCGCTTGCGCAGAGCAACCGCGAGCCCCTTTGGAAGACGTTGGCGCAGAATCCACCCGCCGGTCTACCCGTGCCGCTGTTCAACGTGATCAACGGCGGTGCGCATGCCAAAGGCGGTTTGCAGCTTCAGGAGTTCATGCTCGTTCCGCACGGATTGCCGACCACGCGCGATCGTATCCGCTGCGGGTCCGAAGTCTATGCCGAACTGCGCGCCTGCTTCGCCGAAGCGGGCATGTCGACCGCCGTTGGTGACGAGGGCGGCTTCGTCTACACCGGGCAACGCGTCAAAGACGCGATCACGATGCTCTGCGCGGCCATCGAGCGCAGCGGCTATTGCGTCGGCGAAGAGGTTGCTCTGGCCATCGACGCTGCAGCCAACGGCTTTCGCAACCAGGACGGTACCTACAGTCCGGAGGTCGGCCGGCGTCTCTCGAGCGAGGAAATGTGTGATTGGTGGTGTGAGCTCGTTGAGGATGCGCCGGTGGTCATGCTCGAGGATCCGCTCGACGAGGACGACGTAAAAGGCTGGGAGCTGCTGACGCGTCGGCTGGAGAGTCACGTCACGATCGTCGGGGACGACATCTTCGTGACCGACCCGGCTCGCATACGCTGGGCCGTTCACGAAGGCATCGCCAACGCGGTGCTGCTCAAACCGAATCAGATCGGCACCGTGAGCGAAACGATTCAAGCGTGGCAAGAGGCTCGCCGCGCAGGCTACAAGACCGTCGTATCCCATCGCTCGGGTGAAACGTGCGATGCCTTCATCAGCGATTTGGCCGTCGGCATCGGGAGCGACTACTTGAAAGCCGGAGCCCTCGCGCGGAGCGAGCGAACTGAGAAATACAATCGCTTGCTCGAAATCGAGCGCGAGATGCGCGTGTCGTGACCATGACGGAAAGGAGTGAGGCCGGTCGATACCTCGATGCCCTTTCGGCCTTGGCGAAGATCTATGGCGACGACCTGGTGCGAGCCGATATTGCGTCGATCGTCGAACAGGCGCAAACGAATGCCGCATCCGTCGCGTTCCTCGGCCAATTCAAGCGCGGTAAGAGTTCACTCGTGAACGCGCTTCTCGGCGAAGACGTTTTGCCGACGGGCCGTCTCCCTCTGACCGGTGTCACGACGACGGTGAGCTACGGCGAGCGCGCTTCGATCGTCCGTTACCTCGACGGCCGAGAGGAACGCGCCGACGTGGCTGAACTCGCGGCCTTCGTAACGGAGGAACGCAACCCCGAGAATCGGCTCGGCGTGGCGCGCGTGGACGTAAAGCTTCCGCTCGCGCTGTTGCAGGATATGGTGCTCATCGATACGCCGGGCATCGGTTCCACATTGGCTCACAACACGCAGATTGCGCAAGAAGCGAGCGAACGTGTAGACCTGGCAATTTTCGTGACCGGGCCCGAGCCTCCGATGACCAGCGAGGAGGCTGCGTTCCTGCGGCAGGTCCACGATCTGTCCGAGCGCGTTATCGTGGTTCTTGCAAAGCTCGATCTCGTGCGCGGGGCCGAGCGCGAAGTTCTCGGTTTTACTCGTCGCGTGCTCGACGAGGCGCTGCACCGGCACGTGCCGCTGTTTTCGGTGAACGCAACGTGCAATGACGAGCGTGTCGAAGCCTTGCGCGAAGCGATCGTAGAGGCCGTCGCGGAAGGAGGAGGGAGCCTCGCCCGCCGGTCGCGTTCGCGACGTGCTCAGCGCGCCGCGTTGCGGCTTCGCCGGAGCCTCGAACTCCGGCGCGCCGTCGCCCTTCTTCCCGGCGAGCAGCGCGCGCGCGCGCAGGAAGTCTTTACGGAACTCGCCGATGAGATCGACGAACGCGGTCAGAGTCTGATTCGCGCGATCGAGCAGTTTCCGACCGAAGAGCTCGTCTCGGTCGACTCGCTGCTCGATGCGCTTTTCGAGGAGGCGACCGCGGCGCTCCGCGACGACCTGGGAGAGTTCGTCGATCGTGGTCCGAGCGAAGGAGAGCAGAAGATTTACGAGCGCGTTGCCGCGTGCGAGAGCGATTGGTTCTCGCGGGTGTCGCGCGCGCTGGAGAAGCGGATCGAAAAGCGCCGCGCATCGGCCCTCAAACTCTTAGCCGAGCTCGAGTTGCGGTTCGCCCAGGCGGCGAACGAGGCACTGGGGTTGCAGTGGACCGAGCAAGACGCCGGCGATCGCGGAGAGTTCGGCGCGCGGGAGGCCGCGACCCGAATGACCGGCCCGGTTCCGACGACGGGTCTCGAGATCGTGACCGGCGGCCTCATCGCCGCGCTTCCCGGCCCGCTGCGCTCGCGCGCGTTGCGAAAGCGGTACCACGCGCTCATCGGCGAGCTTCTCGATCGTTCCAGAGGACGCGTCCGCTCCGCGGCGGTGCGCTATCTTTTGGAGTGGCGGCTTGCCAACGTGGGACAGGTGCGAGAACGCCTGATCGCGGCGCGGCGCATCGTCGAAGACGCATTCGATCGCGCTGCACGGCCCGCGGGCGATGCGGACCTCGACGCCGGCTTGCGTGAAATGCAACGCGACGAGCGGACTCTCGATGCGATTGTGGCGGCGCTCGCATAGACGATTCGAGGAAGCGCTGCGTCTACTCGCGCGGCACGATCGAATCCGCCTCGCCGTTTTAGAGCGAAGCGTGCGACTGCCGTTCACCACACAGGACGTTGCCGCCGCGCTTTTGGGTGAGGACCTCTGGTTTGCACCGTTGCGAGAATATCGCGCCTACCTGCAAACCGTCGAGCAGCGCCCGCATCTCTGGACCTTCACCTTCGAAGAATCGGGCCGCTGGCGGAATGCGCAGTGGCAACGGTTATCGCTGAGCGCGCGCGTCGCGCGGGCGCGCCTCGGCTCCCTGGTCCGAACGTGCGAATTCGTCTTCGCGCCGGCGGCGCTGGCCCTTACACCAGACGAGCTCAAGAGTGCGATCGACGAATTGTGCTCGTCCGGGCTCTGCCGCGCGCTTTCGGGCGGCGCGTATCGCGCAGAAGCTGTTGCGACGCCCGAGCAGGTACAACACGATCTGCATCTCGTCGAGATCATCGCGCACTGGCTGCGCATGCTCGCGCACGCGGACGAGGTGGCCCGGGACCACCGCCCCTCGGGTTACGAAGTCGCAGGTTATGACGAGGCGTGTCCGGCGTGCAGGCTAGCATGGGGCACTCGTCCGCTCGCGGTAGCGTCGATCCCGCCCTTCCATCCCGGCTGTCGCTGCTTCGCGCAGCCGCGCTTCGCGATTGATTAGGACCGTACCGAGCCGGGCGCCTCGCTCCCGAATACTCGCCGGTAGATGTCCTCACCGTAACTCGTCGGCAGGGGTTCGCCCTCGCGCAGCCTGAACGTCCGCTGGCCGTCGTCGCGCCGATCGGCTCGTAAGAACAGCGCTTGCGTCCGGCGTTCTTCCCAGATGCGGTGCGCGAATTCGTAGAGGTGCGTTACAAACGCGAGGCGCACGCCGGCATCGGCCAACGCTTCGGCGATCTGCCGAGCGATCTCCGATCCTTCGCGATCGTTGGTCGCCGCAAACGATTCGTTGAAGAGCACGAGCGCACCCGGTACGAGATGGTCGGCGAGCGCGCTCATCCGGCGAAGCTCCTCGTCGAACTTACCGCTCTCCATTTCGGCGTCTTCCTCGCGTTTGTAATGCGTGAACAAGCCGTTGCAAAGGCTCGAGCGGAACGCGTCGGCCGCAGCGAACATCCCGCACTCCATCATCATTTGCGCGATCCCAAGGCTGCGCAAGAGCGTCGATTTTCCGCCCTGGTTCGCTCCGGTGATGATGAGCATCATCTTTCCGCGGGCATCTGCGTCGTTACCGACGACGCGCTTTGATATCGATAGCGCCAAGCTCGCATCGTAAAGTCCGGAAAATTGGTGCACGCCCGCGTTGGGCTCGTGCGGAACCGGAAAGCACGTCGGTTCGCCCTTTGCCTCGAGCCGCTCGTGGAGATTGATGCAGCCGACGTAAAATGCGAGCTCCGCTCTCAACGCTTTGAAGAACGCGAGAATATGGTCGCAGGACTGTGCGAGCGCATCCGCGACGAGATTCACGCCACGATCCGCCAACTCGGAAAGCGCACGCGCTCCGCTTTCGTCGCGCGGGTGAAGCTGATACGTGTGCCCCGGTTCTCGCGGAGCGAAGAAACGCTCGAACCAGCTTCGAGGCGGCCGGTCGAAATTGCGTAAAACGTAGTCCGTACCGTGATTGCCGCGGCCGAGGCGCGCGGTCATGAGCATGCCGCGCCGAAACTCCACGGCACGCAGGCGGCTATAGACTTCGCGGAGATAGTCGTCGTCGAGTTCGCTGCGCAGCATCTCGAAAAAGCGCGAGAACCCTTCGGACTCGAAACCGGTTGCGTCGTTCTCGGCGATTGCACGCATCTTGCGGAGCACCTCCAAGAACATCTGCATCACGCTGGTCGAACGGCGCAAGATCGGGGCGGCGCTACGCGTGCGCAGTCCCCAAAAATTGCGGCTCTCGTTCTCGATCGCCTCGCCGGCAAGGTCGTAGAGTACGCGCACGACGGCCGGATGGGTCAAGGAATCGCGAAGTATCGCCTGGCGGTAAAGGATGGTGTCGATGTCTTGCGAGCGTTTCAGGAGCGTCTTCGTCGCTATCGAGTGGATCATCTTATCCCCACCCGCCATCGCTGCGATGAGCGTTGCCAAACCGAGGTCGGCGACCAGATCCTCCGCGTTGACGGGGAGCGCCTCATCCCAATCGGCGTCGCGATCTCGATACAACAGATACGTCTTCACGACTGACGGCGACCGTCGAGCCGGCGCGTGAGCCGATCGTAGGTAAGCGAGTATTTCTCCGCCAGCGAAACCGCGTAGGCGAGCCCGTCGGCTTTCTTGCGCGCGACCTTGTACGTCCGCACGTCGGGATTTGCGGGATCGACCAGGCTCACCATGCTCACGGTCTTTTCGCTCAGAGCCGAGAGCTCGTCGATGAAGGTGACGCAGACGCAGAGAGCATCGAGCGCGAGTATGCGATCCATGATCCGCCGGCCCAGCACGCTCGCGTCGCGGACCGTCGTCGAAGCAAAGATTTCATTGAGAACGATGATGCTGTCCGTGGTTGCCCGTTCGAGAATTTCGTGGATGCGCAAGATGTCGTCCTCGAGCTTTCCGCGCAGCGCGGAAGGATCTTCTTGATGCTCGAAATGCGTGAAGATCGCGTCAAAGAGAAACGTGGTGACGGAGCGGCCGGCGACGCGGCAGCCCAAGGCCGCGAGATACTGCAGTTGGCCGAACGTGCGCGCGAAGGTGGTTTTCCCGCCTTGGTTCGGGCCCGAAACGACGAAGACGCGCTCCGGCCCCCGGAGTGCGAAATCGTTGCAAACGACGTTACCGTGCGTCTCGATGAGCCGGTGTGCCAATGCGACGTCGAACGTGTCCTCGGCCGAAACGGCCTTACCCGACGTCACCCGGGGAAAACACATCGATAGACCGGCCGACTCGAACGTCTTCGCATATTCGAAGCAGGCAAGATAGAATTGGACTTCGCGGTCGAAGCGCTCGATCGCCGGATCGATGAAAGCCGCGTGAGCCTCCGCGAAGCGATCGAGTTCGGCAAACGCCTCGGGGTGGAGCAATGCCACGAACTCGAGAACCTTCGCGTCGATGTGATTCATTCCCAAACGCTCCTGAAACGTCAGGAGATAAGACTTCGTCGCGCCTTGCCGAAAGCGCGCGAACGTTTCGTGAATCGCCACGACGAGATCGTCTTCTCCCTCCGGGTCGCGAACGGTGAAGCGATCGCCGTCGATCAGCAGGGCATAAGAGATTGCGGCCAGCTTTTCACGAAGGCTCGCGATGTCGTCCTGCAACGTACGAAACTCGGCCGAGCGCTCGTAGTTCGCGAGATAGTCCCGGAGCGCCGCGAGGCCTCGGGAAGCGATCGGCAAGCCGTTTAGTGCGCGTGATAGCAGGTCTACGCTCTCGCAGTACCGGATCGCGGCGTCGAGAATCCAGCGCTCGCGTTCGTGCGAATAGTAGAGTTTGGCCGTGGCGGTGAGCGCGTCTTTGATGATGCGCATCGATTCTTCGAAGCCGGAGATTGCTGCAAATATCTGCTCGTGTTCGAGATCGCGCAGGACTTCGTGGCGGTAAGCGATCTCGTCGACCTCCCGCAAGGGGATCCGGAAAAACGGCCTTAGATCGTAGGATTCGCGTCCGGCGAAGATGACGTCGGCAACTTGATCGAGGTTGAGATCCGAAAAGAACGGCGGATCATCTGCCGGCTCAACGACGCGCGTATCAGCGCTGCCAAAGAGAATGCTCTGGAACGTCATCGGGCTGCCGTGATTCCGTTCATGCCGCGACTTCCGGCAAGAATAGCTAGGCCACGTTGATCGGCGTTGCGTTCGTGAGCATCCAGCAGATCGCGTCGCGTGCCGTCAAACTTCAGTAGGAAGCGCTGCATGTCTTCGGCGACGCGAACGATCGCGTTTGCTTCGGAGTCGGCTAAACGAAGCGCGGGCACGTCGGCCGGCAGACCCTCGACGATGCGGTCGAAGTGCGCGAGACAGTAGGCGCCGGCGGCGGCGGCGTCGGCCGCGTCGCGGATCGCGGCGGCGAGAGCCGATTGCTCGGCGCCGGTCTTGATCTTGCAGGCCGGGCAGCGGGCTTGCGTCGCCCGAAGGTCGCGAAAACGCTGAACCGACGCTCGAGCATCTTTCTGCACGGCGGCTTCGCGA
>Ga0335074_10013331_pt1 | contig 11556 bp, 8 predicted proteins | sample Lox_Sample_23_FD_206715 | JGI IMG/M metagenome (GOLD analysis project Ga0335074, IMG submission 206715) | Soil microbial communities from Loxahatchee National Wildlife Refuge, Florida, United States - Lox_Sample_2.3 | ecosystem: Environmental > Terrestrial > Soil > Wetlands | place: USA: Florida...
GCGCCCAGTGCGGCATTTGCACACCCGGCATGCTGATGGCCACCGCCCAGCTGCTTGCGCAGAATCCTCACCCCGACCCCACCGCAATCCGCGAAGGTTTGGCGGGCAACCTGTGCCGCTGTACCGGCTTTATGCGGATTTTCGAGTCCGTGGTGCATGCGGCGGCAGGCAAACTGGCGGATGCAGCCGCTGGCGAGGCGCCTCATGCGCGGTAATGCGGAATTGCACGATCTTATCGCGCCGGGCAGCCTGGGCGCGGTCCTCGAATTGCTGGCCGCCCAGCCGGGACAATGGACTCCCATCGCGGGCGGGACGGAATTGATGGTCGCGTTCTCCGCAGGACGGCTCAACGCGCCACGCCTGGTAAGCCTCTGGGGCATTCCAGACCTGAACTTTATTGAGACTGGAGTGGAGAGCGTGGCCATCGGCGCGGCGTCTACATTTCTCGAACTGCGAAGGAACGCCACCATTGCAGCTGAGTTCCCTCTCCTGGCAAAAGCAGCGGCCTGGATAGGCTCGATCGCCAACCAGAGCCGCGCCACGCTCGGCGGAAACCTGGTGAACGGGTCTCCCGCAGCGGACTCCTCGCCGGCGCTGTTTGCCTACGATGCCGAGATTGAAATGACCTCTGTGCGGGGAAAACGGCGCGTTCCCTACTCCGAATTCCACACCGGATACAAGCGAAACGTTCTCGCCGCCGATGAGCTGCTTTTCGCCATTCATCTGCCGAGGCGGTTCGCTCGCCACCAGCAGTATCTGCGCAAGGTAGGCACGCGGCGCGCCATGGCCATTGCCAAAGTCGCGCTGGGCGCCACGGTGTTGCTCCAGAACGGCAGGATCGCTGAAATTCGGCTCGGAGCCGCCAGCGTGGCCCCCAGTCCCATGCGACTGCGCCAGACAGAAGCAGCTTTGCTCGGCCGGCCGATCTCACGCGAGACGATAAACGAGTCAAGCCGCGCGTTGCTGGGCGAAATCAGGCCCATCGACGACATTCGTTCCACCACCGAGTACCGGCGCCGGGTGGCGGTGAATCTGCTCGCGGAATTCCTGATGGAATTGCGCCGGGAGGGCTCTCCGGCGTGAACCCCAGGCTCGCGGAATGGAACCACGTCGACCAAAAGACGGCGCTTGCCGCGATGCTGGCCTGTTGTGGATCAAGGCAATGGGCCGCGGAGATGGTTGCCTTGCGCCCGTTCAGCACAGTGGATGCACTCAGCGAATCAGCCGATCGTGTCTGGCGCACGATGCAGGAACCGGATTGGCTCGAGGCGTTTGCCTGCCATCCGCGAATCGGCGAGCGTAACGGGCCGAGTACGAGCGCGCAGTCGAGCGAATGGTCAAAGCAGGAGCAGTCAGGCGCCAGTGGGGCAGACAACCGGGTGCTTGCCCAGCTCGCGGAGGGAAATCGCCTCTACGAAGAGATCTTTGGTTTTACCTACATCGTGTGCGCCACGGGCAAAAGCGCCGGGGAGATGCTGGAGATTCTGAAGCGGCGGATCGAGTCCGCCAGAGAAGACGAACTGCGCGAAGCTGCCGAACAACAGCGGCAAATCATGCAAATAAGATTGGGAAAGTGGTTGGCGGAATGAGTACGATTTCAACACACGTTCTGGATACGGTGCTGGGCAAGCCCGCTCCCGGAGTTGCCGTGCGCCTTGAGAAACAGGATGGCGGGGGATGGATGGAAGTCACACGCAACGAAGGCCGGCCCCCGTGGACCGAACGCGTGGAAGATGCTCCGGACGCATGGAGCGAAATTGCGCGAAGCGCCACTGATTCCGACGGCCGCTGCCGCGATCTGGCGAAGGACCTGCCGGCTGGCGTTTACCGGATCGTATTTCACACCGCATCCTATCTGCGCGGCCAAGGGCGCGTCAGCATCTACCCTGAGGTTGCCATTACGTTCACCTGCGACGGCGAAGCGCATTATCACCTGCCTCTGCTGTTGAGCGACAACAGCTACACAACGTATCGGGGAAGCTAAACAATGGCTACTCTTGGAACAAATCGCTACGGAAAATCACGGGTCAGACTGTCGCGCATCACGCGATTCCCGAGCCATCACGAATTCAACGAGTGGACCGTCTACGTCATGTTGTACGGAGATTTCGAGTCCAGTTATACCCAGGCCGACAACAGCAAAGTTCTGCCCACCGATACCATGAAGAACACCGTGTATTCGGTGGCGCGCGGTTCGCAGGCGGCAACGATAGAGGCCTTTGCGATGGAACTGGGCGACTACTTTCTCGACAATCATCCGCAGATTTCTAAAATCAGCGTGATGGTCGAAGAGAATTCCTGGCAGAGGATGGTCCTGGATGGCAAGCCGGAGTCTACAACGTTCAGGATGGCCGGACCGGAGCTCGACACGGTACTGGCCGTTCGGCCCAGGGGCGGCGCCTGGGAAATCACCTCGGGCATCGACGGACTGACCATCCTGAAGACAACCAACTCGGCCTTCACCGGGTACGTCGTCGACAAGCTGACGACGCTGAAGCCGGCAACCGACCGTATTCTGGGCACGCGAGCGACCGTCGAGTGGGACTACGCCGCGGCCTCCGACTTCGCGCAGGCGCGCGCCCGCATCGTCGCCGCGCTTCTCAAAACATTTGCCGGGCACAACAGCATGAGCGTGCAGCACACGCTTTTCGCCATGGGGAAAGCCGCACTTGAAGCCGCGCCGGAGATTGCCCGCATTCATCTATCGCTGCCCAATCTCCACCACCTGCTGGCCGATCTCACGCCTTTTGGACAGGACAATCCCAACCACATCTTCGTGCCCATCGACGAGCCGCATGGTACCATCGAGGCCACCATCGAACGATAATACGCAAGTGGTGAAAGGTAATTGATTGAGCGGCGCAGCGGGCACATCAGGCGGCGTGTATCCAAGCGCAGCAAACCAATCCAGCCACGGTCTGCGCGCCGATGCTCTTGGACCCATGGAAACGCTGGCGCAGTCGGTCTCCGCGATGGCGCCCAGCACCTCAGCTTCACTCACGATTCCCCTGGTCTTTGCCCTGGCCGGCGATGCCACCTGGTTGGTTTATTTATTGGCCACAGCAGCCACGCTGCTCATTGGCTTTTGCATCAGCCGTTTCGCGCGGCTCAGCGCGTCGCCCGGCTCCCTCTATTCCTATACCGCTGATACGCTCCCTCCGGTTTTCGGAGTGGTGGCCGCATGGGCATTGCTGCTGGCCTATCTCGCCACCGGCGCTTCAGTGGCCGGCGGCGCTCTCTACTACGCGACGGTGCTCTCCCAGCAATTCCTTCACCTTGCGCCTGCCTCACTGGCTACGCTCGCCGTGGTCTGCGCCAGCGCCGGCTATATCGCGTTTCGCGATGTCAAGCTTTCAGCGGAAGTGATGCTCTGGATTGAAGCTGTTTCAGTCACTCTGATTCTTATTGTCCTGTCGCTGCTGCCCTTTCACATTGGGCTGCATCTTGATTCCCGGCAATTCCGGCTCCATGGCGTTTCTTTCTCGTCGATGGGACCGGCGCTGGTTCTTTCCATCTTCAGTTTCGCGGGCTTCGAGAGCGCCACCACGCTGGGTGGCGAAGCGCGCAATCCACTGCGTACGATTCCGCGCACGGTGCTGCAATGCGCTCTGCTCGCCGGGATCTTTTTCATGCTTTGCGCATACTCTGAGGTCCTGGGCTTTCGCGGCGAGCCGGGGGCTCTCAGCGACACCACCAGTCCACTTCACCTCCTGGCCCGCAAGGCGGGCGTTTCGCCGCTGGGCGTGGCGATTGATTGTGGTGCGTTCATCAGCATGTTTGCCTGTGTGCTGGCGTGCGCCACGGCCGCGGCTCGCGTGCTCATGAAAATGGCCCACGATGGCCTCTTACCCTCGGCACTCCAGCGTACCAATCCACGGCATGGAACACCGGGAGCGGCTGTTGCCCTGTCGGTCGCGCTGATGTTCTGTGCCACGGCTGCAATGGCCCTCCGCGGAGATACCGGCTCCACCATGTACGACTTGATGGGGTCGCTCTCGGTTTTTGGCTTCCTTACCGCCTACGCGCTCGTAGCCGTAGCCCTGCCATTCGCGCGCCGCGCACTCGGCCAGCACTCCCTCTTGATCGTGGCCGCCAGCGTCGCCACCGTCGCCGTCATCGTTCTCATCGCCATCTTCGATCTCAACTCCACCGGCGACGCCGTTCATGCCCGGATTCCCTACATTTATCTCGCGTACATTGCCGCCGGGCTGATCTGGTACGGATTGAAGCGGCGAGTGGCTCTAAGCGCTTGATCTGATGTGGAAAACTCGCCGGAGTTAATGCCCGGAAATCCACATTTCCTTAGATGAATTTTATGTAACGGACATTAAGATAGCGTTTAATCCAGAACTCCTCCAATGAGCCCTGCAACGGGGACACGGCCATTCAAAGCAAGTCTTCTCCCGACCGGGGCCCTGGACGATCCACAACGCAGACCTTCTTCGCTTTTCTGAATGCTTTCAACCCTAACCTGTTCGCTGGGAAATCTCATTTCCGAGGCCATCTCCTTGAAACATTTCTCGCGCCTGCTCACTTCTCTTCAGTGGCTGCTGACTGTCGTGGTGGCCGTTGCGCTGTGTCCGAATCTCGCAAACGCACAGCAAACGCTTGGCGGAATTACCGGGGTTGTGACCGACGCTTCGGGCGGCGTCATTCCCAACGTGACGGTTACGGCCTCAGACGAGCAAACCTCGTTGACCCGCACCATCAAAACCAATGGCTCGGGTGTCTATCAGTTTGTCGACCTGCCCATCGGCGAATACACCATCACCTACCAGGCCGAGGGCTACGAGGTCCAGAAAACCCCTCACATCACCGTGCAGGCAGACCGCACAGCCACTGTGAATGCCTCGTTGAAGGTGGGCCAAACCACCACCACGGTCGAAGTCGATGCGGCGCCCCTCATGAATGCCGTGGATACGACGAACGGCTATGTGATGGAAACCACGCAGATTGCCGAGACGCCGTTGCCGACCGGGAGTTTCACCGGGCTGGCAATCCTTTCCACCGGCGTCGACGCGGAGTTGCCCGGAGGCACGGGCGCCAATTCCGGCCTGGGCAATGCACCCATCTGGGCCAATGGGCAGCGCGACACTTCCAACAGTTTCCTGCTGAATGGAGTGGATGCCACCAATCTGTTCAACGGCAAGAGCACCAGCCAGGTCGAATCATCGCGCATCATCAATTCCACGGGAGTGCAAACCATTCCCGGCGGCGGCGGCGGCGTCATCATGTCCGCCGCATCGGTTTATCTCTCCATCGGCAATGCCATTCCCACACCTGCACCGGAAACTCTTGAGGAAGTTCGCGTGAACGCCTCGATGTACGATGCCGACCAGGGCTCGACCTCAGGCGCGCACATCGACATGAGCACCAAGTCCGGAACCAACGAATTTCACGGCTCCCTGTACGGGCATCGCGGCACCAATTGGATTAACGCTGCACCGTTCTTCTTCAACCAGGATCCCGACGTTCCCGCCAACGACAAAGTGCCGCAGTTGCACAGGTACATTGCGGGAGGAACGCTGGGGGGACCGATCGTCAAGGACAAGCTTTTTGGCTTCATCGCCTATCAGCACGTGCACGTCGCCGATGCGGAACTCGGCGATTCTTTCCTCGATGTTCCGGTCGGGCTCACCGACGATCGTTCGGCCAACGGCCTGGCCAATGTGAGCAACAACTCCTTCGGCGCCTCAACCTACCTCGATAACCCCATCTCGGCTTCTCAGATCGACCCGCTGGCGTTGATCTTGTTCAATTCGCCTTCGCTTCCCGGGGAGCCGGGAAAATGGCTCATCCCCAATGATGGCTTGCAGGGTACGCCGCCCACCGTGGCGCATCTCGACAATGCTTTTATCCCCGGGGCGGGGCGGTTCACATCCGATCAGGCCGTCGCGAATCTCGACTACAACGCCACCAGCAAAGATACGCTGGCGCTGAAGTACTACTACCAGCACGATCCCACCATCGCGCCCTACTCCTATTCCAGCGTCCCCGGCTTCACTGAGCACCTCGACTCCGGCGCGCAGGAAGGGGCCATTAACAACACGCTCATCATCAAGACAAATTTGAGCACCACAGAGACGGTCGGCTTTCTGCGCGAGAAGAACTGGGCCGACAACGCCCAGGCATTCGCGCCGAGTTCCATCCCGGGCGGGGGCTATGGCACCGGCTCGATCAACGTGTTCGGGTCCAATTACTTTCCTGGCGTTTCGATCTACGGCGTGCTGGGTCAATATCAGCCCAGCGGGGTCAGCGACGTTTTCCTCAATATCGGTCCCAATGCTGAAGGTCAGGCCACCAATACCGGGGTGTTCCAGAACCGCTATTCTCCTTCGGCCAATGCGATCTGGATGCTCGGCAAGCACAGCGTCAGTTTTGGAGCGATGTACAGCTACACGCAGCTGAATACCATTGACAAGCGCACCGGCGAGGGCACGGTGACCGCGGACGACTTCAGCCAGTTTTTGCAGGGCTATGTGTCGCCGGGCAGTTCCGCCACAGAATTCTATGTGACTTCGTTTCTGCAAGGCAACGCCAATCGCTACTACCGCGCCAACACGCTCGGCATGTACCTCGAAGACAAATTTCAGATGACGCCAACGATTTCGGTCACTGCCGGGGTGCGATACGACTGGGACGGCGGTTTGACTGAGAAATACGGACGCATTTTCAACTTCGATCCTAACCCCAACCCCGATACCTGCAGCACCAAGGATCCCAACGAGTATTGCTACAGCGTCGGTTCCGATCAAATCACCAGTTCCGGCCTCATCATCGCCGGCAACAACGCCAACGGCACCCAGGGCGTGAGCAAGACCACGCTGACCGGGCGCCAGTGGGGAGTCGCTCCCCGTCTGGGGCTGGCCTGGCAGCCCAGCATGTTCCACAGCAAAGTTGTCATCCGCACCGGCGCCGGAATGTATTACGACCGTGGCGAGCTGTTTACCTACTTCTCGCCGGGCTACGCTATCGGAACAGTCACTGGTGGGCCATTCGGGGTCAACCAGCAACTGCCCTTTGTGAACGTCTCGGAATGCCCCACGAGTTCGCGCTCGCTTTATCAGTACTACATTCCCACCTGCGGCGGGAACGACGCCTTCGGTCCGCCTACCGGCCCGCCCACGCCTACCACCGGCGACCTCGAGAATCCTTACGGCACAACTCTGCAATACCCCGCGCCCTCCAACCCTAAGGCCTCTGACCTTGCCAATTTCCTGCCCAATGCCTGCAGTATCGTCAATACGGGACTGGCAGGCGTGCCGGGGCTTTGCACCAACACTCCGAACGGCGGCGAGATTATCAACAACGGCCAGGTGATTTCGCTGGGCGTCTACAACCGCGCCAACAAACTGCCCTACACCTACAACTACACCCTCGATATCCAGTGGCAGCCGCGCAACGACGTGGCCGTCGAGCTGGGTTACGTGGGAAACAACGGGCGTCACCAGGTGATTCCCGTGCCGTTCAACCAGTCCAACATCTATTCGCCGTCGAATCCGGCACTGGGCAGCGGCGCTTATCAACAGAACTACTCCTACGGGTACACCGTGGAAGGTCCGGTCGGGTGCGCCGCTACGTATTCCTGCGCGCCCAATCCCCTGCCTGACGGCAGCACTTATCTATCGACCTATGAAGGCGGCAACGTGGACCTTCGCGTCCCTTATATCGGCTACGCCGCTGAGTCGATCAGCTACCTCGCCGAAGGCATCGATAACTACAACGCGCTTCAGGCGCACGTCGACAAGCGCATGAGTCACAATTTTCTGGTCGGAGCCTCGTACACCTGGTCGCATGCCATCGACGAACAAAGCGGCCTGGGGTTGTTCTACTGGGGAGACAATGCCACAAACCTGCGCAGCGGCTACGGCTCCTCCGACTTTGATCGCACGCATGTAATCAACTTTAACTACGTCTTCCAGCTGCCGAGTTTCGCAAGCAAGAGTTCCTTGGCGGGCTATTTTGCAAATGGCTGGTCGCTGACTGGTCTCACAGTACTGCAGAGCGGACAGCCTTACAGCATCATCGACTACTCGGGCGCCATTGGCAGCATCTATTACTCGACCGCCGACGGCATCACCAACCCCATCGTTCCGCTCGCTTCCGGCTGCACCCCCAAATCGGCCTTGACCGGCGCCTCCGGCGCCTGGTTCCCGCGCACCGGCGTCTCTGCCCTTAAACCACAGTGCTTCACCCTGCCATCGCTCGCAGCGGGTGGCTTAGGCGGCGCAATCCCACCCGACGATCCTTACGAGACCGGTTATACCACCGGCCAGCGCAATATCTTCCGCCAGGCCTTCCAAAAGCGCGCCGATGCTTCTCTCGTCAAAGTCACAACTTTTGACAAGGAGCGCTTCACCCTCAAGTACACATTCGACGTGTACAACCTGACCAATACCACAAGCTTCGACATCCCCGGCAACCAGGTTTCCCAAAATGCCGGTTACGACGCCTTTCCCTACGCCGGCACTCCGGTTCAGCCGGGCACCTGCAATGCTGCCGGCGTGGGGACGGTAAGCGGCAGTTTCTACTCCTGCCCAAGCGGGTTGGGCATCGTCGGTCACACCATTGGCAGTCCGCGCCAGATCCAAATGTCGCTGCACCTCGACTTCTGATCGAAACGCCAGGACAATGAACCCCAGGCGGCTCCGCTCGGGGCCGCCTTGATTTTTTTGCTGCCTTGCGCCCGCGGTTCCATGCATACGATTCAACCGCATACAATTCCTACATGACCACCTCGCCAGGGGCGATCCATGGGCTGCGCAGTGCGCTCGGCCAGGGAGTGTTGCGCCCCTCGGCGCTCGCTCAGACCGCGCTCGACCACGCCAACCGGAATCAGGAACACAATACCTATCTTTGGCAAAACGCCGCATGGACGCTTGCCGAGGCGGCTCGTGCTGAAGCCATGCCGCCAGCCGGCCGCGGACAATTTGACGATGGCCGGCCCGCCCTGTGGGGCCTGCCGGTTTCCGTCAAAGATTGCTTCGATCTTGCCGGCTCGCCGACCACTTGCGGCGTCCATTTTTATGGCGACCTGAACGGCACGGCAACGTGCGATTCCTGGGTCGTGGAGCAGTTACGCGCCGCCGGCGCGGTCATCGTGGGCAAAACCCATCTCCACGCCATCGCCTACGGCATCACCGGCGAGAATCCCGAGTTCGGCGATTGCATTCAGCCCGGCAATCCCGGCGCGCTGACGGGAGGATCGTCGAGCGGCGCTTGCGCCAGCGTGCTCGAGGGCTCGGCCGTCGCGGCCATCGGCACAGATACCGGCGGATCCATTCGCGTTCCCGCGGCCCTCTGCGGCCTCTCCGGTTATCGCTCGACCCTCGGGCGCGGCGACTGGCGCGGAGGCGCGCACCTGGCCGTCTCTTTCGATACCCTGGGCTGGCTGTTTCGCGATCTCGAGGATGCGCCGATGCTCGCCGCGCCCTTTGCCGCTGACCTGCCTGAAGGCGCCGATCGGCGAGATCGATCTTTCCAACGCTTCGCTTACCTTGCCGACACTTTCCTGCACGATTGCGACGCGCAGGTGGCCGCGGGCTACCATGCAACGATCCGCGACCTTCAGGCAATGGGACTTCAGGGACGGCCCATCGATCCGCCCTGGTGGGCCGAAGCAGTTGAAATCTTCGCGCCCCTTCAGGCTTCTGAAGCGGCACAGCTTCACTCCGGCAATTTCGACCGCTTCGAGCCGGCGATTCGCGACCGGTTGAAGTGGGGCGCCAGCCTGACGGCCGGCGAAATCTCCTCCCTGCGCCGGCGCCACGACGAATTTCGCGCGCGCATCGATGGGCTGTTTCAGGAGCACGAGCTTTTGATGTTGCCCTGCGCCCCCGTCGCACGCCTCAATGCCGGCGCCGACCACAGCCAGACGCGCGCCCGCTTGCTGCGCTATACCGCTCCCTTCAGTCTGGCCGGCGTCCCCGCAATCGCCATCCCCTGCCATTACGGCGGCGTGCAACTGGCCGCAGCACGCAACCAGGATGAGCCTCTGTTGCACTTCGCCCCGCAAATCGCCGCGCAAAGGCGCACCACCGCGCCCGCCTGAAGCGTGGCAGGCGGATTATTGCGTTTCTTCCGGCTTTTCCTGAAGAAATGGCTCGGCTTTGAGCGTTCCGTCACGCTGCTTCACCAGCATCTGAACTTTCCCCTCGGCATCGTCCAGCTCCTGTTTGCACGCCGCCGACAGGCCGACGCCTTCTTCGAACAGTTTGAGCGACTCCTCCAGCGCCAGATCGCCTTTTTCCAGCTTGTCGACGATGCTTTCCAGCTTTTTCAGCGATTCTTCAAACGACGGCATGGCTTTGATTCCATCCTATACGGGTTCTCAGGATAATGGATCGTGCCGCGAGGTAAGGAGCAATATTCCTGCCGAGAATGGGCTCGTCTGCCATCCGCAAGCGCCTCCTTAGGCGTGTTGGCCGCCCGGGAACCGAATGAAATCAGGACACGAATACTGGCATGGTCGCACAAACCCTGCGCAATTTGCCCCTGCACAAAGGTGTCAGGGGGTCAGGCGGCGGACGGCGCGTTGAGCAGCACGCTGGCGATCACTTCGGCAGCGACATCGTAATGCCCGAACGGCGCGCTCACCTGCACGCCCCGGACATAAGGACGCACAGCGGCGAGCATTTCCTGCGCGATTTTGATTCCCTCGGCGCGCACTGCCTCCGGTGAATCGGCCTGCGCGATGCGCAACATGATCTCTTCGGGCATGGCCACCCGCAGATCGTTCTTCATGTACTCCGCGTTGCGCAGATTGATGAACGGCCAGATTCCCGCGATCACCGGGATCCCATGTTCGCGCGTGCGTTCGAGAAAATTCTCGAGAAGGCGCAGGTCGAAAACCGGCTGCGTAACCGCGAACTCAGCTCCCGCTTCCACTTTGTAGGCAAAGCGCCGCAGCTCGTTCTCCATATCGGGTGCGCCGGGATTGGCCGCCACGCCGATCACAAAATTGGTGCTCGCGCCAATCGAGTTCGCGCCGCTGTCCAGGCCACGGTTCAACCGCTCCACGATGTTCACCAAACCGATCGAATCTACGTCAAATACAGCAGTCGCGTCAGGATAGTTTCCCAGCTTGGCGGGCTCTCCGGTTACACACAGAAGATTGTGCAGGCCAATGGACGAGGCTCCCAGCAAATCGGACTGAATCGAAAGCAGATTGCGGTCGCGGCAGGTGTAATGCAGGATAGTGTCGATTCCCGTGTGCTGCTGAAGCTGTACGCAAAGGCTCTGCCCGCTCATGCGGGCCGAAGCCTGCGGGGCATCGTACACATTGATGGCATGCACGCCCATCCGCGCCATTTGCCGCGCGCCCTCAATCTCCCGGGAGCAATCGATCCCTCGCGGCGGCACGATTTCCACGACGGTGATAAATTTGCCGTCCGCGATCAGCGAACCCAGACCGGAACGTTGACTCAAAGGCGCGGGCGGAGTTTCGGTGCTGGCCGCGGGCGCCGCACTGGTCACCTCGATCTTTGCCTGTTCGTCGAGCGACCGGATGGCCGCGCGCATGGCCCGGATATGGTTGGGCGTGGTGCCGCAACAGCC
>Ga0335074_10013332_pt1 | contig 11556 bp, 9 predicted proteins | sample Lox_Sample_23_FD_206715 | JGI IMG/M metagenome (GOLD analysis project Ga0335074, IMG submission 206715) | Soil microbial communities from Loxahatchee National Wildlife Refuge, Florida, United States - Lox_Sample_2.3 | ecosystem: Environmental > Terrestrial > Soil > Wetlands | place: USA: Florida...
GCGGAATAGGATGGCCCTGGAGACCCCGAACATTTGCGCTATAGTGGCGGCATTGTTTCCCGCCTTCAATAGCTGTACCGCTCGCAGCTTTTCCTCTGGCGTCGATCGCCGACCTTTAAGGGCCATGCAATAAATATACCTGACGAAGAATCGAGAGTCTACAAACCCATGAATTAATTAGTACTACTGCGCGTTGGAATCTCTGTGACGAGGTGGAAGGGATAGCGTCTCCCCTACCTTGGTCTGTTGCGTATCGCCCATAAGGGCCGATGTCCGCTGCCACGATTTACTCCGGGCGGATCTTGATGGCCGCCGGATTCCGAGGCGACCTGGCGGCTTTGGTAGGCACGAGACCAGCGTGCGGGTGGGGTGCGATTTTCGGTAGCTGAGAGTTCGTCTCACGGGTGCGAGCGAGCGCCTCGCCCATTGACTGTCATCGGCAACCCTCCTAGCCCGCGAAAAGAGACCAGGGTGGGGAATCGTTCGCGTATGGCGTCCATGACAGCGAGAGGAACTCTCACTTGCTGCGGCAGAGGATTCGTGATGCCTGGACTGCCGACACCTCTCAGTCGGTAGCGGGTGCCCCAGCCCAATCTGGATCCGATTCGACGGCCCTAAGCTCGGTCCTGACTGTTGGCAGGCTGAGGGCCAGTGATCCCGCCAGCCACGCTCTGTCCCCCCTGGACCAGCCAGCGTGGCCATCCTGGGCCGGCGTGAAGGCATGGGTCAGTTTCCGGGCGGCGGTGCCTGAAGGGTCGCTGTCGTACCGGTAGCTGCCCCATGCTTCGGCTTCCTCGATGGTGGGGTGGCACCAGAAGGCATCCATCACCTCGTGCACGAGTGGCCGTACGTCACCGTCATGGTTGCCGTCGAGCGCGTCACAGAAGGCGTAGAGGACTGACCTATACACCTCCAGCCCCCAGGCGACGGCGGCCGAGTTGGTTTCCGCGCTCAGGATCGGCTCGATCCTGGCCGTCGGCGTCTTGCGGTAGCCGGAGACGATGCCGTGATCGCCCATGCAGAAGGTCTCCACGATGAACGGGGCGTCAGGCACCCGCAAATCCAGGCCTTCGCCCCGGGAGGTGTCGTACATGTAGGCGGCGACGCGTTTCGGGTCAGTCCAGCCGCTGGCCCGTGGCTCATGGCCCCAGAGCAGCACGTTCGGGCGGCTCATTCCGCAGGCCTCGCAGACGCTGACGAGCGAGCCGATCATCCGGCCGGTCCAGCCAGCATCGACGAGTCCGGTATCGGGTTCGACAAGGTCATGCTGAGCGGCGTACTCCGCGAGGAGGCTCCGCATTGCGGCGACGCGCGCAGTGGCGGCCTCCGCGACCGCGGGTGAATCGACGAAGCGCCGCAGCGCTTCAAGCTGGCCTGCCTGGTCGGCGCGATGCTCCGGGTCCAGCGAGACGCCTGCGGCGGCAAGCTCGGGCAGGTAGTCCTCGGCGCACAGACCGAGCCGGGCGCACACGTCGGTGGCGTTCGATTTCATGAAGCTGTTGAACAACCACTGTGCCGATGACAGGCGGCCGGGGTCTGTGGCTGCCAGGCTCCAGGTGATGCGGCTGCTGTAGACATACTCCAGATCGATGTCTATGTGCAGCTTGGGTGCGAGTCGCCTGGCCAGCTCGAACAGGACCTGGCCGTCACGGGACAGGAACCGCAGCCGCCGCAGCTTCCTCCTCTGGGCCTCGCGAAGCATCCAGAGGACGCATCCGACGAGGGCCGGGGCGGCAACGCCGGCCGCCACGTCGCGGATCGCGGCTTGGTGCCCGGATCGCGTCCCCATCCTCAGCCTGGCCGCGCGGCCGGCGACGGCGAACTGCGCGGCGAGATCGCCTGGCTTTCCCGAATGCGAGATCGCGATCCTCTCGTACCGGCTGATGTCCACGGGCAGCCTCCTGATTAAGGTCAACCGGCGATCAGCATCGCCCTGTCGGTCCTGCCGTCACCACTCCCTGAGGAGCAGGGTGATCCTGTTTTCGGTGGTGACATCGTTGCGGCGGCAGATCTCCCCGGCTTCGGCGAGAATGCCTGCCGGATCCTTCCCGTCGAGCTCATACAGTTTCGCCTCGCTCGCCATCGTTCTTGCAGTCCACAACTCGTCGCCGAGGGCCGTAAAGATGGAGCGGCTTTCGGCCATGGCGGCTTCCGCTCGGGTTGGCTCTCCTTGATCCCGGAGCAGCATCCCAAGCTCCCGGAGGGCCCGCGCCTGCGCGGGGCGGTCGGAGATGGCGCGGAAGACGTCGAGGGCCTGGCTAACATGGCGAGCGGCGTCAACCCATCTCTTCTGCGCCCGACGCATTCCCGCGATGCTCAGGTGCGTGCGGGCTGACCAGCGGCGGTCGCCGATGCTCTCGAAGATCTCCATGGCCTGCCGCAGGTCGTGATCGGCATCCCCGAATGCCCCGGCCCACCGGTGGGTGTCGCCGCGGTTGCGCAGGACGACGGCGGTGCCGCGGCGGTCGGCCAGTTCATCGAAGATCTCCAGGCTCTTGCGGAACAGCCGGAATGCGATGTCGGCGTGGCCTTCCTGCCGGTGCAGGACGGCCAAGTGCCGGAGTGTCCGGGCTTCCCATCGTCGGTCACCGAGATCCTGGAAGACCTTGAGTGCCGTGTCCAGGAGCGGTATCGCCTGGTCACCGAGGCTTCGGTCGCGCAGGACCATCGCGTACCGAACCGTGGACCGGGCCTCTTCGAGGGGATCGTCGAGCTGGTGGTAGATCGCGATGCATTCCTCGAATCCGATCTTCGCCTCCGTCCAGCGGGACAGGCCCCGCTGTGCGTCGGCCATGCCGTTGAGCGCGCCGGCGATCGACCGGTCGTCCCGCTGGTTCCGGAACACCTCAAGGGCTGAAGAGAAAGCGGTAATGGCATCTTCAAGCAGACCCTGGTAGCGGTAGGTGTCACCGAGCCCTCGAAGGGCCGTCGCCCGCTGGTGCTCGTCGCCCAACCGGGAGAATGCCTCAGACGCTCCGGTGAGCATCGCGGCGGCTTCGTCGTACTGGCCGAGTTCCCGGTAGAGCATCCCGAGGCTGCACCGGATGGTCGCCTCAGCGTGCTCGTCCCGGGCGTAACGCGCAGCATCCAGCGCCAGCCGATGGGTCTGCTCCCAGGCACGCCAGTCCGCCCGCCAGCTGAGCATTACCGTGAGCGCCTGGGTGAGGTGCCAGGTCTGCTGCCATAGTTCGGCGTCGTGGACCAGCCGTACCAGGGCGATCAGGTTCGCGCGCTCCGCGGTGAACCAGTTCTGCGGCTCCTCCTGAACGACGGCGATCGCCAGCGGCGGATGGCCGGATGGCTCAGCGCCGGTAGTTCCCGGCTGCAGGATCGCCGACCCCGTGCGGGCCCCGTCGATGAACTCCTGCGCCAGGCGGGACAGGGCTTCGCGCCGCACGGCTGCGGACCCAGATCCGGCGAGGCGTTCCCGGGCGAAGTCGCGCAGCAGGTCGTGCAGCCCGTAGCGGATCAGCCCGGTGGCGTCAACACCGATGACTTCAACGAGTTGCGCGTCGACCAGTTCTTCCAGCAGCTGCTCGGCGTGGTCGGCGTCCGTGCCGAGCAGAGCGGCCAGATTCCAGGCCGGGAAGTCTCCGGGCATGATGCCGGCGAACCGGAAGGCGCGCTGCGCGTCGGCGTTCTGGCCCTCGTAACTGAGCGCGAAGGAGGCGCGTACCTCCAGGTCTCCCGCTTTCAGAAGGTCGAGGCGGCGGCTCTCGTCACGGAGCCGTTCCGCGAACCAGGAAATCCGCCATGCCGGCCGTGACTCCAGCCTGGCCCCGGCGATCCGGATCGCCAGGGGCAGGAACCCGCAGAGCCGGGTGATCTCCTCGACGGCTGCGGCCTCCGCCTCCGCGCGCTCCCGGCCGATGATCATCGCGAACAGCTCGGCGGACTGGTCAGCTGGCATGACGTCCAGGAAAACCGATTGCGACCCGGCGAGTGCAGCCATCCGTGATCGGCTGGTCACTAGTACGGCACAGCCCGCCGTGCCGGGGAGGAGAGGACGGACCTGTGCTTCATCGGCGGCGTTGTCCAGCACCACAAGCACGCGCCGGTCAGCCAGCCGGGCCCGGTACATGCGGGCACGGTCATCGACGCGCTCGGGGATATCCGCGCCGTCGACGCCGAGTTCCCGGAGGAACCCTGCCAGCACCTCTGCCGGATTCAGGGCGTCTGCCTCCGTGCCTCGCAGGTTTGCGTACATCTGCCCGTCTGGGAACCGGTCGCCTATCTTGTGCGCGACATGGAGCGCCAGGGCCGTCTTGCCAATCCCGGCCTTGCCGGAGATAACGGTGATGGGGACGGCGGTATTCGCCCGGCCGCCTTCCGCGGTGACCAGGCGCGAGGCCTTGTCTGCCTGTTCGTATCGTCCGGTGAAGTCGTTGATGTCTGCCGGAAGGTGGAGCAGCGCGCGCCAGCCGGCGGTGGGCTGCCGCGCGGGGGAGAGCACGATACCGGACTCGGTTGAAGCGACCGCTGGGCGCGGTACCCGGGGCTCCGCGCCGACGGGCGCCGGAGCGGCCGGGCGTTGCTCAGGCGAGACAAACGGCGTGTAGTCGACGGCCCAGCCCAGCTGGACCGGGTTAGCGCGAAAGAGGCGCGACAGGAGATCCTGGTAATCCCAGCTCGGCCGTCCGCCTGCCTCCCATTCCAGCCAGGAGCGTGCGACCAGCCCTCGCGGCTTAAGCTTGTCCCGGCGGCACATCGCGTGGAACGCCTCGACAGCCTCCGTCACGCTCCAGCCCCAGGCGAGACGGTAGGACTTGAACAGGCTGTGCCCGCATTGCCGGGCGATCTCCGTGGCAATCTCGTGCAGAACCCCTGCGCGAAGTTCATCCTCATCTGGGGCGCGTTCCAGATATGGTCGGCGGACTCTCTCGGCGCACCCGGCATCGCGCTGCGGTTGAGGATCCCGGGTTCCGCCACTGCCCATCAGGTCGACCCGCCCGCAAGGTAGTCCGGTTTGACTTGTTTGCCAAAACCGTAACCCTCCCGGCGGCTTTTGCACCAGATCGTTGGCTGCCGGCATTCCGGCGAAGTCAGCTACGCCAGTGAGAGCCCGGCTCGCCAGGAACAAGCCGGTGGCGCTCTCGGCCGATATGGCCTGCCCCGGAGCATTGATTGTTCCTGCAGTTCACAGGCTTGATGGCCGTCGGCTCAGCCGTCAACAGGCCGAGCTCGAGATGCCCATGCGACGCTGGCGCCGACAAGGACCACGAAACCGTCCTGCTCACCGAGGCCGACGCGAGCGCCACCCTGGGCAGCCTGGTTAAGGAGCACGAGGCGCTCACCGGGCAGCCCGGCGTGTGTACCTTCCTCAAGTGCGGCCGGTTCCTGATAGAGACCAAATGATGACGATGAAGCACCGATGCTTATCCCCATCCCGATAGGCTCCGGGGACTCCTCCTCTGTGAGCTTGCGGCCCGCGACGGCGTGCGGGTGCGAAGCGAAATTGGCTGAGATTACGACCACGGTGCATGACGTCCTTCGCATGATCCGGGAGACATCCACCACGAATCATGAGCGGGACCTCGTTTCGAGCAGCTGATGCGCGGCTACCTGGGCATCGACCCAACGTGGACTGAGCAGTTCAGCAAGGTATGGCTGTGGGCTGACTGGCCGGGGGCAGCGGCGAACAAGCAGGACACCGGGATCGACCTGGTCGCCCAAGACCGCGAGACGGGCGGCTTCTGCGCGATCCAGTGCAAGTTCTAAGAGTCCGACCACACGGTCTCGAAGGCGGACATCGACTCGTTCTTCACCGCGTCGGGGAAGGGCGGCTTCACCCGCCTGATGATCATCTCGACGACGGAGAAGTGGGGGCCGCACGCCGAGGAGGCGCTGGAGGACCAGCAGATACCCGTCACGCGGGTGGGCCTGTCGGATATTGCCGCCAGCCCGATCGACTGGCGTATTTCCACACCCGGTGGCGTGACTGTCGAGGTCGAGCTGGACCTGCACGCCAAGAAGCGGCCGCGTCCGCACCAGGTTGACGCGCTCGATGCGGTGTTCGCGGGTTTCGCGGACCGTGACCGCGGCAGGCTGACCATGGCCTGCGGCACCGGCAAGACCTTCACCAGCCTGAAGGTCGCCGAGCGGCTGCAGCACGAACGCGCCGATCGGGACCAGGGCCAGCGGACCAGCGTGCTGTTCCTGGTGCCGTCCATCTCGCTGCTGTCGCAGTCGCTGCGGGAGTGGTCGTATGAGGCGACCGTTCCCATCCGGGCCTTCGCTGTCTGCTCCGACACGCAGGTCGGCAAGCAGCGGGCCAAGGGCGACGACCGCGACCTGGCCACGCACGACCTCAAGCGAATCGTCACCGTGAGCCTTGAGACGATGGAGATCGTGGACGCCCTTCCAGGGCTAGACATCATCGAGTAGTCCTTCCAGAAGGACCGGCTGCATCGCCCAGTTGCGGTCGATAAGACTCCTATGCGAGATGATGGCGAGGTCAAACCTAGCTGGAGGGGAACCACGGTCGGGATCCACCGCAGCGGTCGCGCCGTGTCACCGACCGCGGCCACTCACCTCAGCCAGACGCCGACAGCAACCACGCTTCTCGGTCTTTTCTCCCACGGCCACTGACCAGGGGCGCGTACGCTCACGTGATCACCCGCAGATCACCGCAGACAGGCGGTTACCGGATTCACCGCCTTTATCCAGCTGCGCAACAACAACGGCGTCATCACTCGCGGGGAGATCGGGACGCTCGCTCACGCATCGACACCGTCGCCGATTTTGATCGACTCGGCTACCTCTTGCGGATGGTCATGCCCGTCTGCGTCTTATCCATGACGATAACACCGGAGTAGCGCCCCTAGTTCCAGGAGACCGGTTCAGGGCGGCGGCTGGGATCGTCGTAGGGGTCGTGCCCCAGGTGGGGCCGCCGACGGCGGCGAGGCGCCCGGCGGCGCTGCGCGCAGCATCGGCTTGGAGCTTGCGCTGCAAAGCAGCACGCAGTCGGGCGACCGAGTGAGCTAGCCCGACGAGCGCGAGGATCAGAGTGCGGCATGCGGCAGTCCGCTGGCGGGCAGGGACACAGCCAGCCGGCAGGTAGGTAGGGGGCCGTGCGGAGCATCGCTCCAGCCGGGGACGGTACCGAAGGCCGACGCCAAGGGGCACGGGCGGCTCGGGTCAGCCCTTCTGCCGCCCGGCGAAGCTCGGCGCTGCCAGTGGCCTCGGCCGCAGCGATCAACAGGTCAGCGGCCGCGTACGCGATGTCGGCACGCCCAGACCGAGCCGACGCGATCTCGGCAGCGGCATGCTGAGCGACCGCAGCCGCGTGAAGGTAGATCTGTCCCACGTCGGCCCCGGTGAACAGGTCGGCACCAGGCGGGGCACCGGGCCGTCCGGCCCGCCACCGGGCGCGCAGTTCACCGAGCCGCAACGCTGGGTCGAGCGTGCCGCCCGCGAACCAGACGGGCTGCCCTGCCCAGTCCGCCAAACCCGGCACGGTGACGGCGTAGACAACAGACCGATCGGGCCTGTCAGGGGCAGACCGCAACCTGACTAGCAGCCCGGCCTGTCCGAGCCCGTCGAAGAACTGATCCTCGGTCCTAGCCACCCGCGCTGCCCGCAACGCCTCGCGGGCCAGGACCACGCGGGCCGTCTGACCGCTCATGGCCCGGCCCGTCAAGCGGCCTGTTCCGGTGGACCAGCGAGCCCGGAGCCGGGGCAGGGTTCGCGGGACACGACGACCGGCCGCCTCACGGAGGCGGAGAAAGCCGGGATTGCCAAGGGCACAGAGCGCCGCGGAACGGGGGTCCCGTCGCGCTCCGGCGGAACTGTGACCGAACTGAGCGGCCAGCCCGCTGCTCCGCCGCAGGTCACAAGTATAAAAGGGGGTGAGTCGGCCTGTAGGCCGGGTTCTGTGCCCCCGCTTGCGCGGGGCGACGGTCATCCATCTGGGACTGCCGTTGCCGACAGCCTCCTGCGGTCTACCCGCGAGCATCGGGCGGGCAGCCCTCAAGCACTCGCGCAGGCCGACTGCCTAAGCCGACGGCCCTCTTGACCTTGCTCCGGGTGGGGTTTACCAAGCCGCCGCAGTCACCTGCGGCGCTGGTGGTCTCTTACACCACCGTTTCACCCTTACCGTTTGCGCATCCCATACGGGCGCGCAAACGGCGGTCTGTTTTCTGTGGCACTGTCCCGCGGGTCACCCCGGGTCGATGTTATCGACCACCCTGCCGTGTGGAGCCCGGACCTTCCTCACCGGACCCGAAGGCCCGGCGCGACCGCCCGGCCGACTCACCCGCAACGAGGATACCGCCGGGGCCGCCCGGCGTGCGCAGGCCGCCGCGCACGCCGGGTTGGGTCAGCGGGCCGACCAGCCGCCGTCGAGGAGATAGGACGCGCCGTTCGCGAACGACAACTGGGGGCTGCATAGGTGAACGGCGAGGTCGGCCACTTCGGACGGCTCGACCAGTCGCTTGACGGCGGGCTCGGTCAGCATGATGCGCTCGATGACCTCGGTCCCCGGTATTCCGTGGACGCGGGCCTGGTCGGCGATCTGCCGCTCGACGAGCGGGGTGCGGACGTAGGCGGGGCAGATCGTGTTGGAGGTGACGCCGCGATCGCCGCCCTCGAGCGCGATCGTCTTGGACAGGCCCTCGAGGCCGTGCTTGGCGGCGACGTAGGCGCTCTTGTACGGCGAGGCGCGCAGCCCGTGCACCGACGAGATGTTCACGATCCTCCCCCACCGTCGGCTGACGTCGGCATCGGCCGCCAGCGCGAGCGCGTCGAAGGCGGGATCCGCCAGGCGCCGGTGACGAGCACCCGCCGTCCGGCCAGGTCAGTCATCGGTCGCCTCTCTCGGCGGCGTCGCCGACGTTCGCGAGCCGCGCCCGCAGCGTCACCTTGTCCAGCTTGCCGCTGGTCAGCTTGGGCAGTTCGGCCAGCGACCGGAAGTGCCTCGGCACCTTGTAGGCCGCCAACCGGGTCCGGCAGTGGCGGACGAGTTCGTCCGGGGCCGGCTCGCGGCCCGCGGCGAACACGACGAACGCCAGGCCGGTCTCGCCCCATCGCTCGTCCGGCACCCCGACCACGGCGGCCTCGGCGATGGCCTGGTGCGCGATCAGCGCCTCCTCGACCTCGGCCGGGTAGACGTTCTCGCCGCCGGAGATGTACATCTCCTTGGTCCGGCCGCGGATCCAGTAGAAGCCGTCGGCGTCGCGCTCGGCGATGTCGCCGGTCGTGAGCCAGCCGCCGGGCAGCGCCGCTTCGGTCGCCGACGGGTTCCGCCAGTAGCCGGAGAACACATTCGGCCCGGCGACCAGCAGCTCGCCGGTGCCGGGGCCGCGCAGATGACCGCCGGCGGCGTCGGCGAGGTCGCGCAGCGCCACCTGGACGTGCAGGTACGGCCGCCCGGCCGAGCCGGTCTTGGCGCCCGCGTACTCGGGCGGCACGCAGAGCACGTTAGGCGCCGCCTCGGTCAGGCCGTAGCCCTGCAGGACGGTCACGCCGCGCGCCTGCCACGTCTCCAGCTGGGGCCGCGGCATCGGCGCGCCGCCGACGATCACCTGGCGCAGGCTCGACAGGTCAGCCGTCCGGAATCGCTCGTGGGCGGCGAGCAGCTGGTAGTTGGTGGGCACGCCCATCATCGTGGTGACCTTCTTCCCCTCGATGAGGGTCAGCACCCGGCTTGCGTCGAAGGACTGCTCGAGGACGACGGTGGCGCCCTTCCACCAGGCGAGCAGCGGCTGCACATTCCAGCCGCCGACGTGGCACTGCGGCAGCACCTGAAGTACCACGTCGCTCCCGGTGATCTCGGCCGTCCGGTCCAGGCTCAGGTTGGTCCAGAAGCAGTTGGCGTGCGTGAGGACCGCGCCCTTGGGCCTTCCGGTGGTGCCCGAGGTGTAGAGGATCAGCAGCGGGTCGTCGCCGGACGGCGCAGGAAATGGTGCGGACGGTGGCCCGGTGCCGTCCGCCGGCCGGTCAGCCGGGCTGGTCAGGGGCTCCACCCCGCAGTCGGTCCCGGCGGCCGCGGCCGCCTCCTCGCCCAGTGGCTCCAGCGCCGGCCCGGTCAGCAGCACCGCCGGGTCGGCGTCGCCGATCTGGTAGGCGAGCTCGGCCGCCGTCAGCCGCCAGTTGAGCGGCACCAGCACCAGGCCCGCCGCCGCGCAGGCGAAGAACACCTCGACCTGCTCCGGGCAGTTACGGGAGAGCGTCGCCACCCGGTCGCCGGGCCGCAGCCCGGCCGCGGCGAAGCGGGCCGCCCACCGGGCCGCGGTCGCGGCCAGTTCGCGGTACCGGATCAGCCGCCCACCGAAGTCGACCGCCACCCGGTCCGGGGTGAGCGCAGCCCGCTCCGGCAGCCAGCGGGCGACGGCCAGGTCCGCCCCGTTCATCGCGCCTCCCCCCAGCGCACGACCGTCGCCGCCCAGGTGTACCCGATGCCGGCCGCGAGCAGCAGCACCACGTCGCCGTCGCGCAGGCGGCCCGCCCGCGCCAGCCGGTCGAGACCGACCAGGTTGTCAACTCCGCTCATGTGACCCGTGTCCTCCAGGTAGACGGCCTGGCTGTCGGCCAGGCCGAGCCCGTCAAGCAGGGCAGCCTGCATCGACCGCTTCATGTGAATGGGGCAGACGAACGCGATGTCCCGCAGGCTCAGCCCCGACTGCTTGACCGCCGTCGCCGCGACCTGCAGGAAGTTGCCGAGGCTGACCTCCGACAGCCGCCGCCGCATCGCGTCGGGATCCGCCACGTCGAGGAAATGCTGCCGGGCGGCGACCGTCGCGGCCGAGGCCGGCAGCGCCGAGCCACCCGCGGGAACCCGGACGTGGGCGCTCAGCGACCCGTCGGTGATCATCGACGTCTCCAGGATCCGGTTGGCGGGATGATCGCGCGCCACCAGCGCCGCGACCGCCCCGTCCCCGAAGTTGAACATGAAGCGCGTCCGCTGATTGCCGTAGTCGATCAACCGGGACTCGCAGCTCGCGCCGACCAGCAGCACGGTGCGCACACGGGGGTCGGAGACCGCGAGGGCCTTCGCCACCCGCAGCGCGACCGGCGACCCGCATGAGGCGTAGTCGAGCTCGAGCGCGAACGCCCGGTCGCAGCCGAGCTCGTGGGCGATCCTCGGCGCGGCCTGCCAGACCGGGTAGTTCTTCCAGCTGGAGCCGAAGTACAGCACCGCGTCGATCTCGCCCGGGTCGAGGCGGAGCTCGCCGATCAGCCGCTTGGCGGCCTCACGGGCGAGGTCGGTGACGTGCTCCCCGGCGGCGGCGACGTGCTTGCCGCGCAGCCCGAGCCGTTCGGTCACGACCGTCTCGGGGATGCCGCTGGCCTCGGCCACCTCGGCCGCGCTGACCCGGCCGTCGGGCAGGTAGGAGGCGACGCCGACGACGCCGACGACCGGTTCAGCCACGGTCGTCGCCGGGTTCCCCCGGCACGCCCAGGGCGCGCGCGATCAGCGCCATGGCCTCGCCGAACACGTCGGCCGGCACCTCCCGGGTGTCGCCCCACAGGATCCAGCGCATGCCGATCATCTCGCCGACCGCCATCAGCGCCCACGCGGTGACGACCGGATCCCCGATCTCGATCTCGCCGGCGTCG
>Ga0335074_10013334_pt1 | contig 11556 bp, 13 predicted proteins | sample Lox_Sample_23_FD_206715 | JGI IMG/M metagenome (GOLD analysis project Ga0335074, IMG submission 206715) | Soil microbial communities from Loxahatchee National Wildlife Refuge, Florida, United States - Lox_Sample_2.3 | ecosystem: Environmental > Terrestrial > Soil > Wetlands | place: USA...
CCAGGCCCAGTTCAAATCTCAATCGAAGTACTTCTTTGATCTTGCGCACGGACAGTCTCCTGGCTGGCAAGCGATCTCCCTTTCTTGGGGAGGCTGCTTGCCATTTTGATGTCCAGCGCCACTGGCCTGTGGAAATTATTCCGGGATCAAGCCGAACGCGGTGCCGGGATCGGCCTGAAACTGTTCGGCTTCATCGCGGAATCGGCGTTCACCATCATCCCGGAATCCTGTTCGAGTTCATCCTGGAATGGCGTTCGGAATCATCCCGGAATCGCGTTCATCTTGGACCGGATTCCTCATTTAGTCCAAGTGGTCTTGTGATTTGCGCCTAGGCCCCAGGACCAGTGGGGGAGCAATGAGCCCCAAAGACGAATCGAGAGCTAGGAAGATCGGTGCATCAACACCGTCCGCATCCTGTCTGCGGATGGGGCCCAGCCCGCTCATATACCCGTACTCGGCTTTGGCGCCTGATTCCCCGATGCAGCCGCGACGATAATTACTATCGACGATAATTACCAACATTGACGCGCTGCAAGCTGGATTTCGGCACTTCGGCTTTGCGGGACGATATTGGAATGACCGTTCTGGGTTTTAGAAAAGAAGCTTCAGCGCCAATTGCACAGAGCGCGGTCCGCCAATTTGATAGAGGGGGTTGAGGCCGCCACCCTGGCCGCCGCTTCCGAGCGACGCTCCCAGCATCCGCGTCGATTGCCCGAATTGTGGAGAACTGAGATAGTTGATCGGGCTTCCGAAATTGGGGTGGTTCAAGATGTTGAAAAGATCCCCTCTCGCCTGAAGAGCAAGCCGCTCGCGGAGTTTGAACTGCCTTCGCAGCGTCAAGTCCACATTCGTAGCGGCGAATCCCCGCAAGGCATTTCGTCCCAGATCTCCCTGCACCGCCCCGGTGGGAATCGTGAACGCCGCCGGGTTGATTTCCCTTCCGCCAGCTACGTTCGGATCTTCGATCCAGAGCGGTGCGTTGGGAACCAGATTCGGACGCTGTACGCCAGAGGCTCCTGACAAGTAACCGCCAAAGGGGTCCAATCCCGTGACCACGTTCACCGGCGGTGCGCTGCGCGCATAAACAATCGAATCCACCGACCAGTTTCCTAAGATCGCCTTCCGCGCTCCGGTACCCGGCGCCGGGATGTTGTAGGAAACTGCGCCGGAAAACGTGTGCCGGATGTCGTAGTCGGAAGAACCACGTTCGGATTGGGAATCACCGGGGGGCACATTGAGCGAAGAGGTGTCGTAGGAGGCATCGTCGATCGAATGGGCCCAGGTATAAGAGATTAGCGCCTGAAGACCATGCGCCAAGCGCTGCCGAAGCTGGACTTGCAGAGCGTTGTAGCTGGAGTCGGCGTCATTCCTTATTAGCTCAAACTCGCCTGTGAAGTTTGAATTCGGCGGAGTGTAATTGTCAGTCCGCATCAACTTCCGGCCGGCCGCCCCGAGGTAGGTGACCGTGAGGATATCGGCCTTTCCAAAAGTCCGTTCCACCGCTGCGTTCCATTCGTACGTTCTGGGCAATACGTGATTTGGGTCAACCACCACGATGTAGCCGGCAGGGGGGGCCGTCGTAAAAGGCAACGGCGTGGCATTGGCAGCGCTCAGCGGAAATGATGTATCAAAAATCGACTTGGTCTGAAGGTACGGGAAGGCGCCCGCTCCATTCGCTACCGCGGAGTACCCGAGGTCGTAAAAGATACCTCCGCCGGCCCGGAAAACCAGGTTGGGAACTAGTTGCCAAGCCAAACCGAGCCGTGGAGCGAAATCGTCTTTCTGCGGATGCCACAAGGGTGTGCCCGGCGGCGCCAACGTGGCAGTTGCCAGATTGTCCACTCCTGTCACAGTAAACGGAAGAGTGCCGTTCGGCGAGGATGGCGCGCCATCGTATTCCCACCGCAAGCCGTAGGTGATCGTGAATGTGCGTGCGATTGTCCACGTGTCCTGCGCGAACAGGCTCCAGTTGGCGAAAGCCAGTTCCACATCCGCGGTCCTTGAGAGTATGAAAGCCTCGGCCATATTGTTGGCGAGAAGGTTGGATAAAGACGTGAATACGTTCTGTTCCAGATAGGGTATGAGCCCTGCATCCGGATTGAGGCGGCGATAATCCAGCCCAAACTTCAATTGGTGTGCTCCGACGATAAGGGAATCGTTGTCCGTCACGTTGAACTGTTGCTGCAGGTTGTTTCCCATTTTTCCCGTGAGGAATCGAAGTCCATAGGGATTCAGGTCGCCTAAAAACTCAAAACTGGCGTTCGGTGGAGAGGCGATCGACGGATATGGAAACAGCGCTGCTGCCGGAGGAGGAACCGCACCCCCGAAATTGTCGAGCGTATAGACACTGCTCGCGCGGCTGCGGCTGTAATTGAAGCGGAACTCGTTGGTCAAACGGGGAGTGAGTTCCTGGTTGCTGCCCAGTGTCAGGGTCTGCGTGCGGTAACTCAAATCCAGAACGTTGCTGTAGTTCGACTGAAAAGAGCCTCCGGCGCGCTGGTCGAGGTTGGAAGGAGCGTCGCTGTACCTGCCGAAAATCGTCACTTTCTGCCAGGGAAGATAATCGATCCGGATGCCGGAAGAATTCAACCTGGAGGGATCGGAGTAGCTGGCCGAAAATGCGGCTGTTCCGTTGCCGAGGTTCGGCCCGTTGGGTAAGGGGAAGGCGTTGAGCAGCGGCTGCAGGGTGGCGGGTGCGTTCTGGCGCGAGGCCAAGGTCGGCTCGTAGGTATCCGCAACATGCGGCTGGCGCACTATCAGGCCCTCGTAGGAGCCGAAAAAGAACAGCTTGTCTTTGACGATTGGTCCACCCAGCACGCCGCCGAAATCGTTTTGTCGCAGTTCGGGCCTTGCCAGACCGTTGGCGTTGGCGAACCAATCGTTGGCGTCCAGCTTGTCGTTGCGGAAATACTCGAACGCAGTGCCATGAAAGGTGTTCGTGCCGGACCTAGTTATGACCGAAACCTGAGCGCCTGGAGTACGCCCGTACTCCGGCGCAAACGTTGAAGTCTGAATGCGGAACTCTTCGAGCGCATCCAGCGATACCAGGTTGCTGGTTCCTCCGAATGCGCTGGTCGCCGGAAGCTGGCCGGCCCCGCTCTGGCCTAACAGGTTGCCACTTCCGGCGGATCCCAGGTTCGCGCTCACTCCATCCACCGTGAAATAATTCGCATCCGGCCGCTGGCCATTCACACTGAACTGGCCCTGCTCCTGAAAATTGGATGACGTCAGAACCACTCCTGCCGTCAGATCGATGAGGGAGGCGAAGCTGCGCCCGTTTAGCGGCAAATTTTCCACGAACTGATGATCGATCACGGTGCTTACGGAGGCGTCCGAGGTGTTGAGCAGCGGTGCGCTCCCTTGCACCGCAATGCTCTCGGTGTTGCTCCCCAAGGTCAGCGCGAAATCCAGTCGCGCTCGTTGATCCACTTCCACCACGATGCCATTTTGGTGGAGAATCTTGAAGCCGTTCGCATCCACCGTAATGTTGTAGGCGCCCGGCAGCAGCCCAGGCAGGCTGTACTCGCCTTGCCCATTCGAAGTGGCGGCGCGAGTGGCGGACGTGCTGGCACTTTGCACGAGCACCTTGGCACCTGGAACTGCCAGGCCGGATGGGTCGCTGATTAAACCGGACAGCTCCGCGTTCTGCGCTACCGCGGAGACGGCAAGAAGAGTTAGCCACAGATAAACGCAGATGAATGCAGGTCTGTGCACCCGATCGGACATATCGTATTCTAGGCCAAAACCTGCCCCAGCAACCATATAATTGTGTATACATGCAGAGGCGAGCCGCTATGGCGTTGGGCATCCTTCTGGCGTGCTGCAACATTGCGTGGGCTCTTGATCCGTCCCTCGATATCAATCAATACGCGCATACCGCCTGGACGGTCCGCGACGGCTTTTTCAAAGGGAGCATCGGCTCGATCGCGCAGACCCCCGACGGTTATCTCTGGCTCGGCACGGAGTTCGGCTTGTTCCGCTTCGACGGCGTTCGCGCCGTCCCATGGCAGCCGCCGGCGAGTGAGCATCTCCCTGGCGGCATTATTCGACGGCTGCTCGTCTCGCGGGATGGAAGACTTTGGATTGGGACCAATCAAGGCTTGGCTAGTTGGAAGGATGCCAAGTTAACCCGCTATCCTGCGCTTGACGGGCAGGATGTTGGCGCGCTGCTGGAAGAACATGAAGGAACCGTTTGGGTCGGCGGATCGGCGACTTCCACCGGGAGACTCTGCGCGATTCAGAACAGCAACTACACATGTTACGGAGAGGATGGCAGTCTCGGTCCCGGCGTCTTCAGTTTATATGAGGACCGTGCGGGCAATATCTGGGCCGGGGGGATAGGCAGGCTGTGGCGATGGAAGCCTGGGCCTCCCAAACTCTATCCAATAGCAAAACCGGGGGCCGAGATCGCCGCTCTGATCGAAGGCGAGGACGGCACACTTCTGATCGGCATGAGCGGCGGTCTGGGACAGCTTGTTGACGGCGAGGTCAAGCCCTGGCCGCTTCCCGGAGTCGATCAGTTCACGCCCCATAGTTTGCTCAGGGATCGCGATGGCAGCTTGTGGATCGCGACCCTCGACCGGGGGCTCGTGCACCTGCATCAAGGGAAAATGGATCTGTTTGCGCAGCCTGACGGTCTATCGGGGAACTACGCGGCAAGTATGTTTGAGGATCGGGAAGGCAGTATTTGGGTAGCGAACTTGAACGGGCTCGACCGTTTCCGCGACTTTGCCATCCCCACGATTTCAGTCAAGCAAGGTTTGTCTAATGCCACCGTTCAGTCCGTCCTGGCGGCCAGAGACGGCAGTGTCTGGCTGGGCACCTTCGATGGATTGAATCGATGGAAAGACGGCAAGATCACGACTTACCGCAGACAAAACAGTGGATTGCCGGCTGATTCCGCCCATTCCCTCTTTGAGGACGATCACGGGCGAATCTGGGTCTCGACGATTCGCGGGGTTGCCTATCTTGATAACGGCCGCTTCATTCCCGTGAGCGACGCGCCTGGAGGACAGGTGCATTCCATCGTCGGGGACGGTGAGGGAAATCTCTGGATCAACCAGCAGGATCAGGGGCTTCTTCACATAGTTCAGGGACGCGTGGTCCAGCGGGTTTCCTGGGCCGATCTGCATCGGAAAGACTCTGCGTATTCTCTCGTCCTCGATCCGTCGCAGGGTGGTATGTGGGTCGGATTTTTCGGGAGCGGCATCGCGTATGTCAAAGACGGTCAGGTCCGCGCATCGTACGGCGCCGCGCAGGGTCTGGGCGGCGGCAGGGTCAACGACCTTAAACTCGATGCGGATGGCACTCTCTGGGCTGCAACTCCGGGTGGGCTCAGCCGATTGAAAAACGGTCGTGTTGCCACACTAACCAGCCGGAACGGTTTGCCCTGCGATGCCGTCAATTGGACGGCGGAAGACGCCAGCGGTTCTTTCTGGCTGGGTATGGCCTGCGGCCTGGTGCGCGTTTCCCGGTCAGAGATGGCGAGCTGGGTAAGGGATCCGAAGCGAGCGATTCAGACCACCGTTTTCGACGGTTCCGACGGCGTCAGGAGCCATGCCAATACCAGCGCCTACAGCCCGCGCGTCGCTAAGACCAAGGATGGAAAATTGTGGTTCCTGCCATTTGACGGAGTGAGCATCATCGACCCGCGTCATCTTTCGTTCAACAAATTCCCGCCGCCGGTACACATCGAGCAAATCACCGCGGACCGCAAGATCTACGAGACATCTTCGAACTTGCGGCTGCCTCCGCTGGTTCGCGATCTGGAGATCGACTACACTGCTCTCAGCCTGGTGGCGCCTGAAAAGAACCGATTCCGGTACAAACTGGAGGGCCGGGATCGCGACTGGTTGGACGCCGGCACTCGCAGGCAAGCGTTCTATAGCGATCTTCCGCCACGCAACTATCGCTTTCGCGTGATGGCCTCGAACAACAGCGGCGTATGGAACCTAGCCGGCGCTTCTTTCGATTTCTCCATCGCCCCGGCGTATTATCAAACCGCATGGTTTCGGGCCTCTTGCGGCCTCGCTTTTCTGGCATTGCTGTGGGGGCTGTATCGATACCGGCTCCACCAGATCGCCCGCGAATTCAACATGCGCATGGAAGAACGCGTGGGAGAGCGCACACGCATTGCGCGCGATTTGCATGACACGCTGCTGCAGAGCTTTCAAGGCTTGATGCTCCGCCTTCAGGTTGTGGATGACCTGCTGCCCCACGGAAAGGCCAAGGTGGAACTCGAGAAAACCCTCGACCTCGCCGACCAGGCCATCGTGGAGGGCCGTACCGCGGTGTACGATTTGCGTTCCTCTGCCACCACCACCAATGATCTGGCGCAGGCACTGAGAGAGGTGGGGAATGAACTGGCCGCGCCCGGCGCCACCACCTTCAGTCTCACGGTGGAGGGTCCGGCGCGGGATCTTCATCCGATCATTCGAGACGAGGCTTATCGCATTGCTCGGGAAGGTTTGCGCAATGCTTTCAGCCACGCCCGCGCGCACCACATTGAAGCCGAACTCATCTACACCGATCGGCTGTTCCGGTTGCGAATTCGGGACGACGGCGAGGGTATTGCGCCGGAAATCTTAGAGCAGGGCCGCCCCGGCCATTACGGCCTGCCTGGAATTCGCGAGCGCGCCCAGCAAATCGGGGCGAAGTTGACGGTTTGGAGCGGTCTCGGACGTGGGACGGAAATCGACTTGAGCATGGAAGGCTCGATTGCCTACGGCGCTCCGCAAGGCCGCTCCCGCCTGAAGCTGTTCCGCAAGAAGGTGGGATAGGGCATGATCCGGGTACTCGCCGTAGACGATCACGCGCTTCTACGCGACGGCATCGCCGCGCTGATTGGAAATCAATCGGACATGCAGTTGGTCGGCGAAGCTTCCAACGGGCGCGAAGCCATCGAACTTTTTCGTCAGCATCAACCGGACGTGACGCTGATGGACCTGCAAATGCCGGAGATGGGCGGCATCGACGCGCTCAGCGCGATTCGCGGCGAGTTCCCGGATGCACGCATCATCGTGCTGACCACATATGCCGGGGACGTGCAGGTCTTTCGCGCGCTCAAGGCTGGCGCGAGAGGATTCTTATTGAAGGGACTGTTGCGCAAGGAGCTGCTCGATACCATTCGCGCGGTCCACGCCGGCCAGAAGCGCCTTCCGCCCGAAATTGCCGCCGACATCGCCGAGCATGCCATGGATGACGCCCTGACCTCTCGGGAAATCGACGTGTTGCGGCTGATCGCCGGTGGAAATGCCAACAAAGAGATCGCCGCAAAGTTGTCGCTCACCGAAGAAACCGTGAAGGGCCACGTCAAGAACATCCTCGCCAAACTGGACGCCAATGACCGCACCCATGCCGTCACCATCGGCTTGAAGCGCGGAATTATCGAAATATAGGGATGCCGGCACCCCTCGAAAGAGGCGGGCCAAAGAAGGCTTTTTGGAGTGTCGAAATGTGGCGTAATTTTCTTATTATTAGCATGGCATGCAACGTTTGTTTTCGACGTTCCCCAGTGGTTGGCCAGGCTTTGGTCTTTTGCTACTGCGGCTCGGAGTCGGTATCGCACTCATTTCCTTCGGTATCAGCAGTTTCTTTGCGGCGTCCAGCGAATGGGTCGCCATCGCGCGAGATTTCATCGAAGCCGCGGGGGCCATCCTCTTGATTGTCGGTTTGTGGACTCCGGTAGTTGGAGCGCTGATCGCGCTCAATGAGCTGTGGATCGCGCTCTCGCTCCCTTCCTCTCATCCCGATGGCGTTTGGAATCACGTATTCTTAGCGGTGCTCACCGCGGGTGTTGCCATGCTCGGGCCTGGTGCCTGGTCCATTGACGCCCGCCTGTTTGGCAGGAAGCGGTTCGATTTGGCGGATGGCACTCGGGGTAGGAAGAATCCCCACTAAAGAGGGGAGCGCGCCGCGACCATCGAGGGGGCTAGCGTTTCCCGATCTAGGGTCGATGCCAGGCGGTGATTCGCTGCACAATCATCAGCAGAAGAGAGCAACCTGCTGAATGAGGAGAAAGACATCATGACCCCAGATTTGATCGGATCCAGCCCGAAATTCCGGGCTTTGCTTCAGGACGTTGCGCAAGTGGCGCCGGTGGATTCCGCTGTCCTGATCCAGGGCGAGACGGGCACCGGAAAAGAAGTGATCGCGAGAGCCATTCATGAGGCTAGCCCGCGGCGTCACAACCGTTTTGTTGCCCTTAACTGCGCGGCGATTCCGAGCGCGTTGTTGGAGAGCGAGCTGTTCGGCCACGAAAGAGGCGCATTCACGGGCGCGTGCACACAAACCAAGGGGCGATTTCAAATGGCCGATGGGGGCACGCTATTTCTGGATGAGATCGGCGACATGCCGCTGGAACTTCAGCCCAAGCTCTTACGTGCGCTGCAAGAGCGGGAATTCGAGCGTTTGGGGAGCAACCAGACCGTCCGGGTCAACGTGCGGGTGGTGGCGGCGACCAACCAGGATCTCGCAGAACTTGTGTCGAAGAAGCTGTTTCGGGCAGACCTGTTCTACCGCTTGAACGTTGTTCCACTCTGCCTGCCTCCATTGCGGGAACGCGTTCAGGATATCCTGCCGCTGACCGAGTTCTTCGTAGCAAAGTTTGCTGCCCGCCTCAATAAGACCATCGACTCTATTCCCGAAGAAGTGGTGGAGATCCTGAAAGCGCACGACTGGCCAGGCAATATTCGTGAACTACAGAATTTCATCGAGCGCGCGATGCTCTTTTCGCCAGGGTCGGTGCTGCGTCTACCGCTGGATTTGAAGCCGACGGTGAGGCAGCGCTCGGAAAGCGTGGCAGGCACGCTGGCCGACGCCGATCGTGAACATATCCTGGAAACATTGAAGCAAACTAACTGGATGATCGGCGGGCAGGAGGGGGCGGCCAATCGGCTCGGATTGCCGCGTACGACGCTGATCTACAAGATGCGAAAGCTTGGAATTGAAATGCGTCGATCCACCAGGGCGCGCGCCATTCGTCCTTTTGCGGATGAACAGTGCTTTGCCGCCGGGAGCTGTTGAGGAGGTCGCATACACAGTGAGCATGATGAAGTTTCGCGACGAGAGGTCGTACACGGGATCCCCAACGCAGAATCATCTGGCTCGGCATAAATTTGCCGTTGTATCCGCCCAAGGCGCCAGGAACGGGCTTCTGGTCCGGATAGCCCGTGCAGGGGCTTGCCGTTCACTCCCAGCATCGCCCGAAGAGTTGATCGAGGCCATCGCCGGACGCGACTGCGGGATGGAGCCTTCCGGGCGGAAAGCGGATGCCAGCTTCGAAGGGTGACGATGCGCCAGCGAGTGAACGTTCTCGAGATCAAGCCGTGTGCCGGCCGGCGAAGGGCCGACCCGTCGCGCGGAATGCCGGGAAAGCCATCCGCCGGACACCGATAGCCGACTGTTGACAGAGACGAACCGAGGGCGTATGCGCTCATGGCCGTAATCTCGACCGTGAAGCAACGAGGGCAGTCGCGGGAACGTGGGCTATCACTTCATTCAGGGGGGCAACTGCTCACCGCAGTTCGAGATGAAGACCCGGTCGGAGATTCATCCCCACACTTCGCCCTGTGCTTTCGAGACCGACGATGGCGGGCTCCGAAATCTCAACCCCACAGAACCCCACATTACGCTACATCTTTGTCCCGCACAAGCGGGCTTGTGTTTCCGTCCCATCTCACCGGGTGGTCTATCATGCCGGGATTTTGCAGCAAAAAATCCTCCGCCGTAAGGGCGCTGAAATCGGTATTCCAAAGTTAGGGTGGCACACGTTCCGCCACACCTACCGTTCACTGATTGATGAAGCTGGCGCTCCGATAGGCGTTCAGCAGAAGCTCATGCGCCATAGCAATGCGGCCACCACCATGAATGTTTATGACAACTCCACGCTGCGGGCGAAGCAGGATGCCAACAGCAAGGTTGTGAAAATCCTTATCAACCCCGAAAGGGACAAAGATGTAGCGTAATGTGGGGTTGTGTGGGGTTGAGATTGCGGAGCTTGTCCGCAAGTCTCTGATAAGTTTGGCTTCCCAAGTGAAACAAAGGCTATTGCACGGCGGAGAGACACTGGCAAAATAGTTGATTCTGCATGGCCTACTCAAATTCGGCCAGGTTCCGCGGTTTCCGGTTAGCAGATGGTTGTCGGTTGGCGCGCCAAGAGACACGTGAGATAAGCCGCAACTTCAGGACTGCGGCCCCGCAGTCGGGATCATCTCGATGCCGTCCTTGGTGACAATGCTGACGTGCCCAATCCACGACTGTTCGGCGCGAAGAGTTGAATCCACGAGTGGCGCCAGGTTTTCCGGAATCGCCGGAAATACTCGAAACAGAATTACGCCGCAACGTTTGAGAGGAGTCGTCCTTTGAAGGGCGACCTGCCAGAAGTCCTTGTCAAGTGTCAAGACGACCCGGCCCTCCGCTTGGGCGTGTTCGAGCAGCGCGCGATCTTTGAGGCCTGGACAATCAGTCCGCGCCCAGATAACGTCGTGATTCTCTTTGCGCAAGCTCTCGACGATTGGCCGAGGAAAGTTTTCGTCGGCTAGAATTCTCATTCAGGCGGGGATCGGGTAAGCCTTGTACTCATGCGCGAGGTAGCTCGCGTACGAGAGGCACGCGAGGATGTCTTCTCGAGTGAGGCCCGGATAGTTCGCCAGGATCTCACTCTCGGATTCGCCGGCGGCCAGCAATTCGAGGACGAACTCAACGGCTACACGAGTCCCGCGGACTACCGGCTTGCCTGCCAGGATCTCGGGGTCGACGATAATGCGTTCCGGCCAGGGCATGAGCTCATCATACCTCGCAGGCAAGTGGTAATCTTCGATCTAGCGAGGAGCTGCTAGTCCATGCATGAAGACTTCTCCAAACTGGGTGAACAGCATCTCATCGGTGTCCTGCATGACAGCCCCATCGCCACGCCCGTGAGCGCAAGGGCTGGAGCGGCGATTGGCGAGTTGATGCGGCGCCTCGGTGAGCGTGTTCTAGAACTGAATCAGGCAATCAACAGGCTGAACGAATCGAGCACCCGCCTCGTGAGCGAGACGAATCGTCTGACGACTCGGATCCTTTGGCTGACGATCGTAGGTGTGGTACTTGCTGCTGTGGGTGTTGGGATCGCCGTCGTACAGGTGCTGAAGAGGTGAGGGCGAGCAGAATCGTTAACAGAGTTGTTTGACTTGGACAAAAGCGAATTTGGCTCCCCAGTCTGGACACGTTTCGAACTTTTGCGGCCCAACTCGTGCTGTGATCGAACCGGTAAACGGGTAATGCCTTCAGAGTGATCGCAGTCATCGCTGGGGCTTGCCCACACCGGGCGCCCACCCTGGATACGTCTCGAACTCGCATGAGCGTGGACTTTCAGTGGTCTGACTTCGGCGGTATGCAACGTTTTTCCGACGAGACAAACGGCGATTAAGAGTGAGTTAGGCGATGGCACGTTGGATCAAAGGCAAGTCGGGCAATCCGGGTGGACGGCCCAAAAGGGGGGCTGCCATCGCGGACTTGGCTCGACAACAGATTGGGAAGCACAAGTTAGTCGAAATACTCGGAAGAATCGGGGGT
>Ga0335074_10013335_pt1 | contig 11555 bp, 8 predicted proteins | sample Lox_Sample_23_FD_206715 | JGI IMG/M metagenome (GOLD analysis project Ga0335074, IMG submission 206715) | Soil microbial communities from Loxahatchee National Wildlife Refuge, Florida, United States - Lox_Sample_2.3 | ecosystem: Environmental > Terrestrial > Soil > Wetlands | place: USA: Florida...
GATTACGGCCTGGAGCAGGTTACGGAAGAGATCTTCATCGGCATCGATGCCGACACCATCATCGCGCCCGACGCGATCTCCTATCTGGTGCCGCACTTCAGCAATCCTAAAGTTGGAGCGATGGCGGGCAACGCCAAGGTCGGCAATCGCGTTGGCCTGTGGACGCGCTGGCAGGCGCTGGAGTACATCACCAGCCAGAACTTCGAGCGGCGCGCGCTGAACACCCTGAATGCCGTCAGCGTTGTGCCCGGCGCCATCGGCGCGTGGCGCACCGCGGCCGTGCGCCAGGCAGGCGGCTATCACCGCGACACTGTCGCCGAAGATGCTGACCTCACAATGGCGCTGCTGCAAGCCGGCTACTGGGTGAATTACGAAGACCGTGCGCTGGCCTATACCGAAGCTCCCACCACGGCGAATGGCCTGATGCGGCAGCGCTTCCGCTGGTCGTTCGGCATCATGCAGGCAGTGTGGAAGCATCGCGCGGCGGTCAAGCAAAAAGGAGCGCTGGGCTGGGTCGCAATTCCCAACATGGTGATCTTCCAGATCCTGTTGCCACTGGTTTCGCCCTTCATCGACATCATGTTCGCGGTCGGCGCCATCTCGTACTTCGTCGACAAGTATCGTCATCCCGAGACCGCCAATCCCGCCGACTTCCACAAGCTGGTCGTGTACTTCGCTCTTTTCATGGTGATCGACTTCATCGCCTCGACCATTGCCTTCACGCTGGAGCGCCAGCAACCCGGCGGCAAGCGCGACTTCCTGCTGCTCGGTCACGTCTGGCTGCAGCGCTTCGCCTATCGGCAACTGTTCTCGCTGGTGCTGCTGAAGACGCTGAAGCGCGCCATCGAAGGCCGCGGCTTCTCGTGGGACAAGCTGGAGCGCACCGCCAGCGTCCGCCAGCCAGTGGCCATCCCGCGCGCGAGGCGAGCCCAGTGAGCGCCGCTCCCAAGCCGGCGCTCGACATGAGCGTCCGCGTTGCCGGCATCGAATTCAAAAACCCCATTCTCGCCGCCAGCGGCAGCTTCGGTTACGGCGTGGAATTCGAGGATGTGGTCACGCTCAGCCGCCTGGGAGGATTTGTCACCAAAGGCCTGTCGCGCCAGCCCATGGCCGGCAATCCTCCGCCGCGCCTGTTTGAAACTGCAGCCGGAATGCTGAACGCCATCGGCCTGCAGAACATCGGCGCGCGCGCATTCCTCGAGGAAAAACTTCCCCTGCTGCGCAAGATCAGCAACATCGTTTTCCTGTGCAACGTCTTTGGGCACTCGCAGGACGAGTACGAAGACGTTGTCCGCATCCTCAACGACGGCGAAGGCATTGCAGGTTACGAGCTGAATGTCTCCTGTCCCAATACCAAGTGCGGCGGCATCGCCTTCGGCAGCGACGCCAAGATGCTGTCCGAGGTGGTCAGCGGGGTAAAGAAGATTGCCACGCGGCCGGTCGTGGTGAAGCTCTCACCCAACGTCACCAGCATCCCCGAGGTGGCGCGCGCCGCCGAAGAAGCCGGCGCCGATGCGATCTCACTGGTTAATACTTTTGTCGCGATGGCCATCGACGCGGAAACCCGCCAGCCGCGCATCGCCAACATCACCGGCGGCTTGTCGGGCCCGGCTATCAAACCAATCGCGCTGCGCATGGTTTACGAGGCGGCAAAGACCGTCAAAATTCCCATCATCGGCATGGGAGGAATCAGCACCGCAGAAGATGTGATCGAGTTCCTGCTGGCCGGCGCCAGCGCGATTGAAGTAGGGACGGTCAACTTCTGGGATCCCTGCGCCTGCGAGACCCTGGTGGACTCGCTGGAGAAGTGGTGCCTGGAGCACCGCATCGAAAAAATCAGCGACCTAACCGGCGCGCTGCAAGTAGAGCCGCCTCAGCCGTAACCAGCAACAATTTTTCGTTTCTGCCGAGGCGACGACGATCTTTTTCTGCCGTGGTCTGGTAGTGCGGGCCTTCAGGCCCGCGTCATCGCTGTTAATTAGGGACGAAGTCGGCTTTTAGCCGACGGCAGGACTGTCGCCGGCTAAAGGCGGCTCCAAGCAAAAGAAAGGGAATCTGCGAAACGCAGCGCTGAAGCGCCGCACTACCCGGGCACAGCCAAAATGCTCGTGGCCCAAAGCTCGTAGCTTTCTATTCTTCTTCTTCCGTCACTTCTCCGCGCTCGGCCTTGGCGGCGGCGATGACCTTCTCCTGCTGCAGGGCGGGGACGAAATCGTAGTGATGCATTTCCATGGAGAAGCTGCCGCGTCCCTGCGTCATCGACGTGAGATCGGTGCCGTAAGTCAGCATCTCCGCCATCGGCACCTCGGCCTTCACCACGGTTTTGCCGGCCTTGTTGTCCATACCTTGAATACGTCCGCGGCGGCTGTTCAGGTCGCCCATGATGGAGCCCGCGAACTCGTCGGGAATGGTGATCTCGACGTTCATGATCGGCTCCAGCAGCGTCGGCTTGGCCTGCTCCATGGCTTTCTTGAAGGCAATGCGGCCCGCGGTCTTGAACGACAATTCGTTCGAATCGACTTCATGATACGAGCCGTCGTAGAGGATCACCTTGAAATCGACGACGGGATAGCCCGCCAGGTATCCGCGTTGCGCCGCCTCGACAATCCCCTTTTCCACCGCAGGAATGAAGTTCTTGGGAATTGCGCCACCAAAGATTTCGTTGACGAACTCGAAGTTGCCGCCGCGCGCCAGCGGCTCCATCTTGATCTTGCAGTCGCCGAACTGCCCGTGGCCGCCGCTCTGCTTCTTGTGACGTCCCTGCACGTCGGCGCGCCCGCGAATTGTCTCGCGATACGGCACCTTCGGCGCCTTCAAGTTGACCTCGGTGTGATAGCGGTTCTTCAGCTTGGAAACCACGACTTCGATATGCTGCTGGCCGGTTCCGGCGATCAGGAATTCCTTGGTCTGCGGATCGCGGAAGAAGCGCAGCATGGCGTCTTCTTCCATCAGCTTGTGGATTCCGTTGCTCAGCTTGTCTTCGTCGGCGCGGGTCTTCGGTTCAATCGCGAAGGTGATGGCGGGCTCGGCAAACGTCACCTGCGGATACTGAATGGGCGAAGCCTTGTCGCCCAGGGTGTCGCCGGTGAGCGTATCTTTGAGTTTCGCAACCGCGCCGATGTCGCCGGCGTGCAGTTCGTTGACCGGGATGGCGGTCTTGCCCTGCATGGCAGAAATGTGTGACAACTTCTCGCTGGTGCTGCGGGTGAAGTTCTGCAGCGTGGCATCGTTCTTCAGCACGCCCGAGTAGACCTTGAAGAACGAAATGCGCCCGGCAAACGGATCGCTGATGGTTTTGAAGACGAACAGCGAAACCGGCTCCGAGTCGCTAACCTTGCGCTGGGCGGGCTCGCCGTTGTTGGCCGTGGGAGCGGCGCTGACGGCGTCACGCTCGGCCGCGGTGGGCAGGTAATCCACGATGAAGTCCAGCACCTCATCCGTACCCATGTTGCCCAGGCCGGAGGCGAACAGCACGGGGAAGATCTGGTCCTCGCGGATGGCGTTGTGCAGGCCGCTGACGATGTGCTCCTCGGCAATCGTGCCCTTGTCGAAAAATTCCTCCATCAGCGCGTCGTCGCCTTCGGCCACCTGCTCGATCAGCCGTTCGTGCGCAGCCTTGGCTTGCTCAGCCATAGTGGCCGGGATGTCGCCGATCTTGGCCTTGCCATTGCCGCCCATGTCGTAGGTGTAGGCCTTCATCTTCACCAGGTCGATCACGCCGGAGAAATTCTTTTCCGCGCCGATGGGCAACTGCACCGGCACCACCGTACGTCCGAAGGCGGCGGTCAGCGATTCCATCACCCGCGTGTAGTCGGCGCGCTCGCGATCCATGCGGGTGCAGACGATGACCCGCGGCAGCGTCAGCTTCTCGCAATAATTCCAAATGCGCTCGGTCACCACCTCCACGCCGCTGACCGCATCGACTACCACCAGCGCCGCTTCCACTGCCGGCAGCGCCAGCTCGGCTTCGTGGATGAACATGTTGAAGCCGGGCGTGTCGACGAGGTTGATCTTGGACTTGCCCCACTCCACCACGGCGGTCGCCGCCGCCAGCGACATGGCGCGGGAAATTTCTTCTTCTTCGTAATCGGTCGTGGTGTTGCCTTCATCCACGCGGCCCAGCCGCTGCGTGGCACCGGCGGTGTACAACATGGCCGAGGCAAGCGAAGTCTTGCCCGAGTGCGAATGCCCAACCAGGGCGACATTGCGAATATTTGCGCCTTCGTAATTCTTCACGTATGACTCCTTGCGTATAAGTAGCCGACTTCCCGTCCCCAAGATTCCGCCCGCAGCGGGCGATGATCAGGTTCCCGCTGGCACGGTCCAACCGTGCTGGCGAGACCCGAGGTTGCCGGTGAAACCAGGAACTCCACGTCAGATCGCTCCGGCGTCTTTCGCGGACTCCTAAGAGGCGGGGCCACCATGCCGGCCTTCAGCCCGTCACGCCAAAACCAGCCGCGCTAGGAACCAGCACTGCGCATGGCGAAGCTGTAACAAACTTGAAATGCTAGCATACGCGCTTAATGCGGCTCAAACCTGTTTCGCATCAGGTAGTGTCTGAAAAGTGCGTTGATTGGAGGGATGTAATGGGAGATACTCCGAGGGGGGTAGAAAATGCCGATAGTCCATGACGATGTTAAGAATCTACGCATCACATTTGTTCCAGCCGCCGAGCGCCGCCCCGAAGCAGATTGGGCAGGCGATGTCATCCGAATCCAAGCGTACAGAGATCCATCTGTTAATCAAGCTCTAATGATGGGGCCGGAATTCCCGGTCGAGACGGAGGCTGACTTAGAAAGGCTGTTTGATACGATCAGGCAAGTCTTTAGGCAAGGGCGGGAATCATCTCCGCGCTAAAGCCACTTCCTCGCATCACATCCTGCTTGACAACGCTTCTGGGTGTGATACTTTGAGGCACTCATTCATGCCGCAGAGAACGACTCGTAACTATGAGCGCGCGGGATGGCCTGGCCGGCGGTACCGGTTAGGCGCGTTGGTTTTAGTTGCCGCTCCGAGCTACGGCTGGCGTCGCCATAGCTTCTTCCTCGGGAAAGTCGTAACGGCTCACAAAATCTGACACGGGAGGCTCGGATGTCCAATATCGCTACGCTTCAGAATGCCGGCCTGATTCCGCAGAATGCGACCTTCAATGCGGCTGACACCCAGACGATCGAGAGCCTTTCGCAGGATGAGGTGGATGCTCTCATCAGCATCAGCCAGAAACTGACCCCGGACTTCATCGCCAGAAACTTTGGCGGCGGAGTTGTCGCTCGTCCTGCGGCTCCCGGCGCTCCCGGACGACAGACCCTTGGTATTGTCTTCTAGCTTTCCTTATCGAGTCCCAGGAAGCAGTCCAACTCAATTACGTCTTGTGGAGGATGCATGGCTACTAACCTTGAGCTCCTGATCAACGCGGGGCTGATCCAGTCCAATAACCTTCCCAACGCAACCGACACCGCCACGATCAACGGCCTGGACCAAAGTGAAGTTGAGGGCATGATCAACATCTTCAGCACGGTGGGAACAAGTTTTCTGGTGAATAATTGCAATCCCGGGAGCACCGTCGGGCCCGGCCCGGGCGTGCGCACCATCGGAATCGTGTTTTAGGGCGAGACTACATTATTTGCGCGAGCCTCATGCTTGGCTCCTGTTGGCGTGCCATGCCGACTCGGTTGCCGATTCTTGCAGCCAGGAGCCAAGGCGAACGGCCCCCAACCGCCATGTGCCTAAATTCGTCTATGGACCACCTCAGCCACAGCCGCCGTTTGCGCGCCAAGATTGGCCTGGTGCGCGGACCTTTGGATACCGTCGCCGAAAAGCTGTGGAGTCATCCCCGGCTGCGCGAGATCTATCCCGAGTTCCTCTTCCGCAATCACTCGGTCATTCGCTGCAGTGTTCCGCTGATGAAGGCGGCCGCCGAGCGCTGCGAAAAGATGCTCGACACCGATCCGGTCGCCCCGGGCATGCTGGAGTACTTGTGCAAGCACATTCCGGAAGAGACCGGTCACGACGAATGGGTGCTCGACGATCTCGCGACCCTCGGCTATCGCCGCCAGGACATATTGCAGCGCATCCCGCCGCCTTCGGCGGCTGCGCTCGCCGGAGCGCAGTACTATTGGATTCGCCACGTCCATCCCGTCGCGCTGCTCGGTTTCATTGCCGTGCTGGAAGGCACGCCACCTGACGTGGCCTTCTTCGAGAGCACCGCCGACCGGATCGGAGTACCACGGCAAACTCGATCCGCAACACCGCGACGATCTGGATCATGCCCTCGATGCTCTGCCGCTCAGCGACGCTCATCACGCGTTGATGGGCGTCAGCGCGTTTCAAACCATCCATCTGCTAACCTGCGTGGCCAGCGAAGCGGTACAATGAAATTGCCGCAAGAAATAAGCAGTTGTCGCGCAGTCTCCCGGGACTGGACTGATGATCGGCAGGACAATTTCCCACTACAAGGTCGTCGAGCGCCTGGGCCGGGGCGCGATGGGCATGGTGTATAAAGCCCAGGATCAAAAGCTCGATCGTCCGGTTGCCATCAAGTTCATCTCCCGCGAGATCGCTGCCAACGACGAGCAGCGGGCACGCTTCGTGCGCGAAGCCCGTACCGCATCTCTGCTCGACCACCCCAACATCTGCATGATTCATGAGTTCGGCGAGACGCCGGAAGGCGATCTGTTCATCGCCATGGCGTACTGTCCGGGCGAAAACCTGCGCATGCGCCTGGAACATGGCCCGCTGCCGCTGAAAGAAGCCATTCGCATCGCCGAGGCGGTGGCGCAAGGTTTGGCCAAGGCGCACAGCATGGGCATCGTGCATCGCGATATCAAGCCCGCCAACATCATGCTGTTATCGGACGGCGGCGTGAAGATCGTCGACTTCGGACTGGCCAAGCTTCCCCAGGATGTGGGCCTCACCAAAACCGGCGGCGTGGTAGGAACAATTCCCTACATGTCTCCTGAACAGTTGCGCGGCGGCCAACTGGATCGTCGCACCGACCTCTGGTCGTGGGGTGTCACGTTGTACGAGATGTTGGCCGGCGATCGTCCCTTCGAGTCCGGAACCGAAGCGACCATCATGCGGGCGATCATGGATCTGGAGCCGCCGTCGCTGCTGAAACGCCGTCCCGACGTGCCGCAGGCGCTGGAACAACTCATCAGCCACACCTTGCGCAAGAATCCCGACGACCGGCCCCGGGACGCTAACGAGCTGATTGAAGTTTTGCAGTCGGTAACGGTGCGTAGCGGTTCGCTCCCGGCCGTCGTGGTGGCTCCGCGGCCGCACGCCTCGGTCGCCGTACTGCCCTTCATCAATCTCAATGCCGAGCCCGACAGCGAATACTTCAGCGACGGGCTTACCGAGGAGCTGATTCACGCTTTGTCGCGGCTGCCCGGATTGCAGGTGGTCTCGCGCACCTCGGCCTTTGAGTTCAAAGGCAAGGCGCAAAACGTGCGCACCATAGGCGAGCAGCTCAAAGTGTCGGCCGTCGTCGAGGGCAGCGTGCGCAAGGTGCAGGATCGGGTGCGCGTCAGCACCCAACTGGTCAACGTGAGCGATGGTTATTGCCTCTGGTCGCAGCGCTTTGACTGCAAGATGAAGGACATCTTTGAAGTGCAGGAGGAGATGGCCGAATCCATCGCCGATCTGCTGAAGGTGGAGCTCGGCTCGAAAGCGGGTTCCGGTCTGGTGAAGCGCTACACCGAGAACTTCGAAGCCTACGACCTGTATCTGCGTGGGCGTTTTCAGTGGAACAAGCGCAGCGGTGAAGGATTCCAGAAGGCACTGGAGTACTTCCAACGTTCGCTGGCGCTCGATCCGAATTACGCCCCGGCGCACGCCGGCATCGCCGACTACCACGTGGCCCTCGCATCCTGGGGATTACAGCGGCCAACCGAAGCCTGGCCCAAGGCCAAGGAAGCGGTGACCCGGGCGATTGAGGCGGATGAAAGTCTGGCGGAAGCTCACGCCTCCATGGGCGTCATCCGCATGTGGTATGAGTGGGATTGGAAAGACGCCGAGCGGGAATTTCTACGCGCCATCGAACTCAAGCCCGGGCAGCCGCTGCCTCACATTCAGTACAACCTGCTGCTGGTGCAGACCGGCAGGTTCGACGAGGCCGAGGAGCAGATTCGGCTCGCCCTGGCCAGCGATCCGCTCTCGGTGCCGGCGAACGTTTATCTCGCTGGTGTCTATCACTATCGCCGCGACTACGATCGCTCGCTGGAACAGGTTCGCCGCGCCCTGGATCTCGATCCCAACGACATCGAAGCGCACGTCGTGATGGCGCTCAACTACGAGCAGAAACAGCAGTACGCCGAAGCCATCGCGGAGCTGGAAAAGGCTCACAAACTTGCTGACTACAATCCTCTGATCCTGGGGCCGCTGGGCTCCTGCTACGGCGGCCTCGGCGACAAAGAGAAAGCGCTGACGCTGCTGGAGGAACTGAACACCGCGGCCGGCCAGATTTATGTCGCGCCGATCTCCTGGGTCATGCTGTATCTCGGCATGGACGACATCGAGCACGCCTTCGAGTGGTTGGAAAAGGCGGCCGCAGTCCGCGACGTGCTGCTTTGCTACCTGAAGGTGGGACCAATCTACGACAAGATTCGCGACGATCCACGCTATCAGGATCTGCTGGATCGCCTCGGCCTCAGCGGCGATGTCGCGGAGTTGAAGACCGTCACCCAACACTCGGGGTAGTTCCGCGTCGCAACTTGGTAGAGCTGACGTTGAGGTCAGTGTCTTAGGAAAGGATTGGTAGAGCGAACCTTTAGGTTCGCGTCCCGAAGTGGTTTTGAAATTATTGGGGCTTCAGCCCCCCGACGGGTGCGGCCGGCTGAAGCCGGCTCAACTTATGACGGGGATCAGCTCTACCCGTAAGCATGCCGGCCGAAGGCGGCCTTACCCACTCCGCTTCCCCGACACATACGCGTTCCCCGCAATTGCGAATCGCAACGGCCGTTCTGCCGCTTTGGTGATCCCGATGCGCGGCGTCGCAATGATTTGTTGTGGAATGAAACCGTCGTCCGCCAGCCACAATCCCGATCGCGGTGATGTGAGATCTTTGTCATTGTCGCGCACGCGCGTGATTCCCAGAGCTTCCGACATCCGTCCCGGCCCGCTGGAAATCATCCGCAATTGCGACGGCCGAGGAGACCTGACCAGATCGACATCTCTAGCCCGCGCCATCTGCTCCAATCCAAACACCGGCTGCATAGCGCGAAACAGCACGCCTTCGCCCTGACCCTCCGGCATACACGAGACATTCAGGCAATAGTGATTGCCATAGATGAAGTAGACGTAAGCGTGGCCCGGCGGACCGAAGAGCACGGAGTTGCGCGCGGTTCGTCCGTTGTACGCATGCGCTGCCGGATCTTCTCGTCCAAGATAAGCCTCGTTCTCAACGATGCGGCCCGCCAGTAATGTCCGTCCTTCGCGCCGGATCAGCAGCTTGCCCAGCAGTTCGCGGCCTACGGTTACGGGATCGCGATTGAAGAATTCGCGCGCCAGAGGTTTCGCGCTGCGCAGCTGTGCAGCCGTCATCGGACGGAATTCTTCGGCGGGACTTATAGCTTGACCGCGACCAGCCGCAGCCGCTTGTAATCGATGGTCCACACCCCATTATGAAACAGCGCCGGTCCGGCAAACTGCCCGGTCAAGCGGAAGAACTCTTGGCGCTGTTCGGGAGCGACGGCCTCGAGCGCGAATCGTCCAAACATCTCCAGCCATAGCTTGAGCCCGCAGTCTCCGCCTTCCAGGATGGTCGCCCGATCGAAGAGCACAGCGAAATCGACTTCCAGTCCGTGCGCTTCGAGCAGCGGCGCATATTCTCCAATGGAAGGAAACGACCAGGGCAGCAATTGTTCCGGATTGACAACCCCGAGCGCGCGCAGCGCCTGGCAGACGGCAGCGAGCAGACGATGGAGATTGCCGCGCCCACCCATTTCGAGAACCAGTCGTCCGCGCGGTTTCAAGGCACGCGCGATGGAGGCAATCGCCGCCGGCTGGTCCCGCACCCAGTGCAACGCGGCGTTGGAAACCACGGCATCGAACTCGTTGTCGAAGCTGAGCGCAGTCACATCGGCGACTTCAAAGCGTAGCTGAGGGAAATTCTTTTGCGCAGTGGAGATCATCTCCGCCGACGAGTCGATACCCACAACTTCCGCGCCGAATCGCGTGATCTCCTCCGTGAGCTGTCCGGTGCCACAACCGACATCGAGGATGCGCTCACCTGGCTTGGCGTTCAGCAGGACGAGCAGATCGCGCCCGTATTGCCACACGAAGGAATGACTGGATTGGTAGAGTTCCGAATTCCAGATATCGGGTTTGGCGCCCATGCAAAAATTCTAATCAGTTTTCTGTAATCCGGCTTCGCGAGCGCGAAACTTCCAGTAGTCACCGGCCGTCTCGCTAAGATCGCCCACAGCTTTCTCGCCGCGAAAGACGCGCGAGACGCCGCGCACTACGCGCCGCATCGGCAGCTCGCCCGTGCTCTCCGTCAGAAACAACTCGCCGACTTTGGCGGTGCGGTAATACCAGCGCTTGAGCAGTGCGAGATGCTCCATCCATTCCAGCGCGCCGCGAATCTTGGGCGCTTCAACGTTCGCCAGCGCGTCAGTGATGCGCGACTCCATCGATTGCGGCTTGGAGGTGAGCGATGCTTCCGTCTGCTTGCCGACATTGAGCGCCACCGGCTCGCAGATCTGACCAGCGACGATCTTGAACAGCGCGACTGACTCGCGCTCCGCCGACGGCTGGATCATCAACCCGTTCAGTTCGTCGAGGCGGCGAACGATCTCGGGCAACTGCGCAACCGCCGCCTTTACCTTGTCCAATCGCCCGTGCATCGCGGCTGCGCCTTCGAAGTCGAGATTGGTGGAAGCTTGGTCGCGCTGTTGCTCGATTTCGCGAATCAGCGATCGGCCTCCGCTCTGGAAGAACTGCTGCACGCGATCGACTTCCGCGGCGTACTCGTCGTCCGAGCAGCCCTTGAAGCACGGCGCCAGGCACATCTTCATCTCGGAATAAATACAGCCGGGAAAGGCAGGATCGGGATGCAGATCGTCGACGCAGCGCCTCATTTTGAAGAGATCGAGCGAATCGTTGGCAAACTTTTCGGCTGCAATCCGAGTGAAGAACGGGCCGTAATACTGCGCGTTGGCCTTCATGCTGCTGATGCGACTGGTTACAATCGCGCGCGGGTAGGGGTTGTCGAGGATCAGCTTGATCAGCGGGGCAAATCGCAGGCGCAAGCGCTTGTCGTAGGTCTGTGGGAACTCACGGCGCAGGATTTTGTAGAGCAGGAAGGACGCTTCGAAGTCGGAGCCGGTCGGGGTCCATTCGACGCGGCGGACACGGTCACGCAGGTTCAGCTTCCGCGATTGGCCTTCGGCAGCGCCTAGCAGACGTTGCAATCTCCGGCGCAGATTCGAGGTCTTGCCGACGTAAGGCTCGGTGCCTTCCTCGCCGCGCAACACAAACACCGCCGAGCTTGCCGGAGCGGCGGCGAAGAGCTCGGAATCGCGGTCGGGAAGAAAATCGAACTGCTGCGAGGTCAC
>Ga0335074_10013336_pt1 | contig 11554 bp, 11 predicted proteins | sample Lox_Sample_23_FD_206715 | JGI IMG/M metagenome (GOLD analysis project Ga0335074, IMG submission 206715) | Soil microbial communities from Loxahatchee National Wildlife Refuge, Florida, United States - Lox_Sample_2.3 | ecosystem: Environmental > Terrestrial > Soil > Wetlands | place: USA...
GCGCCCGAGCACCTGAGCCGCGTCGACCGCCGCCGCCAGGTCGGGCTCGTCACCTCGGGTAAAACCATCCGCGAGGGCTTGCAGCGCCCAATCGACCAGGCGCTGGGACACCCCGCTCTCGTCCCCGGCGGCGCGCAGCCGTTCGACAGCGTCGGCCCGCACCAGGTCGAGCTGGCGGTAGCGGTCCCCGTGGCGCACGAGCAGGGAAGCATCGACCAGGTGGGCGAGAGCGGCGGCCACCCGTGGGCGGTCTCGTCCGGAGACCAGCTCCTCAGCCACGGCCAGGCGGAAAGGACCTCGCAGTACACCCAGGGCGCGGTAAAGCGCTTGCTCTTCGGGCGTCAGGAGGTCGTAGCTCCAGCCGAGTGTTGCCCGCAGGCTGCGGTGACGGTCCCGCGACCGCTCCCCCGAGCCGAGCAGGTCGAGGGCCTGGTCGAGGCGGCCCGCCAGGTCAGCGAAACTGAGAGCGCCGAGGCGAGCCGCCGCCAGTTCGATGACCAGGGGCATGCCCTCGAGACGACGGCAGAGCTCGGCGACCTGGCCCAGGTCCAGTTCGGTTGCTGGCGCGGTGTGAGCGGCCCGCTCCACGAAGAGCTGAGTGGCGGCGTCCTCGGGCAAGGGGCCTATGGGTAGGACCTGCTCCCCCGGCAGCGCCAGCCGCTCCCGGCTCGTCGCCACGACCAGATTGGACGCGGTCGTGAGCACGCGCTCTACCAGGGCCGCGACCGAGTCGAGCACACGCTCGCAGCTGTCGAGGACGATTACCACAGGCGTCGAGGCGAGCTGCCTGGAAATGGCCTCCAGGGCGCTCGCCCCTGGTTCGACCATGCCGAGCGCGGCTGCGACCGCTCGCCCGACGGACTCCTGGTCGGCCGCCACCGGCAACGCGGCCAGGTCCACGAACGCGGCCGGCACGGCGTGCAGCGCTCGCAGGACGAGCCGGGTCTTGCCGACGCCCCCCGGGCCAACCAGCGTGACCAGCCTGTGCTCAGCCAGCGCGGCACTCAGCTCTTCCAGCTCGGCGCGCCGCCCCACAAACGTCGTCGGTGGTTCGGCCGGCCAGCGCACGCGCAGCTCCCGGCTCGACGCCTGAGCAGAAGCGTAGGCAGCCAGGGCGTGCCGGTCCGTCAACCCCAATTTTTTGAGCAGGGCCGACACATGGCTCTCCACCGTGCGCTCGGAAATGAACAGGCGCTGGGCGATCTGGGCATTGCTGAGGCGGCCGGCCACGAGGCCGAGCACTTCGGTTTCGCGGGGTGACGGCGCAAGCTCCATCAGGCGCCATTGTGGCCGACAACCCGCTCATGTCTCTGGCTTTTTCTAGGCCTCCCACCGTGTGGGTGCCGGGCCCGTACTGATTTCCGTACCACGGTGCGTGGCTGGCACCGAACGTGTCCCGCCAAGCTGCGGCGAGATTGAGAGGTGCCCGTCACCGCGATGGCCCACCAAGGGCTTGGCCCGAACCAGGTAGGTCCAAATGCTGAACCCCTCAATAGCAGAACAGCTTTCCCGGCACCACAGTTCCGAGCTGATGGCGCGTGCCGACCTGTACCGTTCGGGGACCAAGGCAGGGCCCTGCTCCCCACCGCCGCTCGCGCCCCGCGCCAAGCTGAACGGCCTGGCCAGGCGGTTGGCCGGCTGGCTGGGGGTACCGCGCCAGCCGGGTTCGCCGGCTCGGCCACGCGAGCGCGCTCTGCCCGCCCGAGTTGTTCACCGGTCCCGGGCGACGCTAGAACCGTTGCCGGGAGGGCAATGGCCACAGGCACAACCGAACATCAGACGGTCCCCGCCGCCTTCATCGGCCACGGCAACCCGATGAACGCCATCGAGACCAACCGCTACACGGCCGCGTGGCGGGCCCTGGGCGCGGCCGTGCCGCGGCCACGTGCCGTGCTCTGCGTCTCGGCCCACTGGTACATCAATGCCACTGCTGTAACTGTGATGCCGAGGCCCCGCACGATCCACGACTTCTATGGCTTCCCCCCGGAACTGTTCGCTGTCGAGTACCCGGCACCGGGGTTGCCCGCGCTGGCGGAAGAGATCAAAGATGCCGTGAGCCCGACGTGGGTGGGCGACGACAACGACAGCTGGGGTCTCGACCACGGGACGTGGTCGGTGCTCACCCACTTGTTCCCAGATGCGTCGGTCCCCGTGGTGCAATTGTCGGTCAATGCGAGCAAGGATCTCGACTATCACCTCGAACTGGGCCAGAAATTGGCGCCGCTACGGCAACGTGGTGTGATGGTGGTCGGGAGCGGCAACATAGTCCACAATTTGCGTGCCGGGGACTGGGCCTCGCCGGACGCTGGCTATGGTTGGGCAGAGCGCTTCGACGAAGACGTCAAAGCGCAGGTGCTAAATGCACCGGCGGACGTAGCCCGGCTCGCCTCCCACCCCGAGTTCCATAAGGCAGTGCCCACGCCCGACCACTTCCTGCCTCTCCTCCCCTTCGCCGGGCTGGCCAGCGCGTCATCTGAGCCGATCGGCCTGCTTGTCCAGGGCTACACCTTCGGCTCCATCTCAATGACGGCTTATGTTCTCGGTGCAGACGGAGCGGCCCCCGAACAGGCGGCCTAGCCCGCGTCGACCAGGTCCACCACGAAGATCAAGGTCTCCCCGCCCTTTATGACCCCGCCGGCGCCGCGGTCGCCGTAGCCTAGGTGGGGCGGGACCGTCACTCGGCGCCGGCCGCCCACCCGCATCCCGGCCACCCCCTGGTCCCAACCTCGGATGACCTCGCCGGCAGCCAAGGTGAAGTCAAACGGCTCGCCCCGGTCCCAGGAGGCATCGAACTCCTCGCCCGTGGACCACGACACTCCTACGTACTGGACCGTCACCCGCTGGCCGGGGCGGGCCTCGGCACCTTCCCCGACCACCAAGTCCTCCAGTTGGAGGACCGCTGGCGGGGCGCCATCGGGGACGGTGATCACAGGTTTGGGCACGGGCGGCCTCCCAAATAAGCAGAGTGGCAAGGGCCGCGGCAGCCTACCGCTTGCTACTCTCATTGCGCTAGGTGGGGGCAAACTACAATCCAGGTTGATGCTGGCGCCGGCCCGGCCTGGTGGTGTGCCCCGTTCGCGAGCCGAGGCCGAGGAGGCTGACCGTCTCGACCCGCTCGCCGGTTTCCGCGACGAGTTCGTCATTCCCGCGCCGGCGCCCATCTACCTGGACGGTAATTCGCTCGGCCGCCCACCCCGCGCCGTAGCCGTGGCGGTGGGCAACTTTTTGGCCGAATGGGGCGGCGCGCTCGTTACGGGATGGGAGCGCTGGGCCGAACTGCCCAACACGATCGGCGACCGGATCGGCTCAATGGTCGGCGCCGCGGCTGGACAAATAGCAGTCAGCGATTCGACGACAGTAAACCTTTACAAGCTGGCCGAAGCGGCGTTGGCGGCCCGGCCTGGTCGAGGCACCATTCTCGCCGACCAGCACGATTTCCCAACGCTCAACTACGTTCTGCAGGGAGTGGCCGCCCGGCACGGCCTTTGCCTACGGCTTCTCGCGACCGACCCAAATGAAGGTGCCGAAACCGCGCAGGTCCGCGATGGCCTTGACGACGACGTGGCCCTGGTCTGCCTTTCAGCCGTCAACTTCAGGTCTGGTGCGGTGGCCGACATGGCGCTGGTGAACACTGCTGCCCACCAAGCGGGCGCCCTTACCCTTTGGGACCTCTCCCACGCGGCCGGCGTGTTGCCCGTGGAACTGGACGCCAGCGGTGCGGACCTGGCCGCCGGCTGCACCTACAAGTACCTGAACGGCGGCCCCGGGGCGCCGGCATGGCTTTACGTCCGCAGCAGCTTGCAAACTGAGCTCCGCCAACCGGTATGGGGGTGGTGGGGCCAGCGGGACCAGTTCGCGATGCGCCCCGGCTATGACCCAGTCGAAAGTATCGGCCGCTTCCTAACGGGCACGCCAGCTGTGCTCGGCCTGGTCGCGTTGGACGCCGCCCTAGGTCCATCGATCACAGCCGGTGTTGAGGCAATTTGGCAAAAGGCCCGCCGATTGGTTGAGCTCTTGGCGGTGCGCGCCCTCGAGCTGGCGCCGGACGGAGCAAAATTGGCCAGCCCGGCGGAACCTCGGCGCCGTGGCGGCCACCTAGCCCTTGCCCACCCCAACGCCCGCAACGCCGCCCAGCTCCTGATCGAACGCGGCTTGGTCGTACCCGATTACCGGCCCCCGGACGTGCTCCGGCTCGCTCCAGCGGCCCTTTATACGAGCTACACCGACGTCTGGGACGCCATGGACCACCTAGGCGCGGTTTTGGCCGACCCCGCGCCAGCCGGGGCCGTTCCGGGTACCAGGTTTACTTGAAACCCGGTGCAATTGGCCGGGATTGCGCGGCTACCGGCTCGCGTGCTCACTCGTCGCTCAGGTCGCGCCGGGCGAAACTGGCTGCGCCGGCGCTCATCGCCAGCAAGGCGACGCCCACCATGGCGGCGTTGGTCCACCAGTCCGGGCCGGCAGCCGGTGCCGAGGCCATCTGGTGGAACACCGAAGTGTCGGCCAGCCAATGATCTTGCGTGAAAAAGCCGCCCGCCAGGTCGATAAACGCGGACCAGGCAAGCGCCCCGTACATGACTGCGCCTGTTCGCCGGGGCCAGAAGCCCATGGTGAGAGCACCAACGCCCAGCACCACAAGCGCAGGAGGCACGATGTTGGTACTCGCGTCCAAGGCTGTGCCCAAACCGACCCCCGGGGGCTTGGTGGCCGCGCCCGCCCATATCCCCACGCCCGCCACTAGGGCAACGGCGAGCAAGGTCCCGCTGGCCACAACAAGCCTGCCGCTGAACCAGCGGGTGCGGCTCACCGGGCCCGCCAGCAACTGTTGCAGGCGTCCCTCGGCCTCCTCAGCCCGGGCGGCACTGAGCTGGGAAGCGCCTTCGAAAGCAATGACGATGGCAAGGATCACGAACGAGACACCAAGGAAGCTCGAGGTGCCGCTCCCCCGCGCGCCCAGCCGCGCCAGTACCTGCTGCACCGACGAACCCGCCATGCTCGTGCCGGCCGCTTTGGCCACCGAGCCCATGGCCAGGCCCCCTGCGGCCAGGCCGATCGCCCACCACACTCCAGACGTCGCGCCGAGGCGGACGGTCGAGCTGGTCGGCCCCGAAAGCAGCTGCAAGCGGGCAGGTCGAGCGGCGCGCGCGGGCCAGAGGCTGGACCCGACGTCCCGCTTCTCGGCGAGCCCGACTGCCAGAGCGGCGGTTGCGGCCGTGAATGCGACAATCGGTACCAGCGCCAGTGGCTCCGGGTTGGTCAGTGGCCGGAGCTGCTCGACCCAGCCGAGCGGGGACACCCAGTCCAGCCACTGGTACCCCGTGCCCGAGTCGCCCACCATGCGCACGCCGTAGCAGAGCCCCAAGAACGCACCCGCGTAAGCTGCGGCCTGACGCCGTGATGGCGCCAGCTGGCTGGCCAGCGCGCCGACGGCGATGAACATCGCCGCGCTGGCGACCAAAGCCAAAGCCAGGTAGAGGCCTGAGCCGGTACCTATGCGGACGGAGGAAGACGCTCCGACAGCTATCGTCATTACCGCGGTGATGCCCCACAGGACGGCCACTGCAGCACTGAGGGCGGCAAGGACCTGAGCGGTTGCACGGCGGCGGGTGGTCAGCCCGCTCAGCACGAGCTCCCAGCGCCCGCTATCCTCCTCGGCGCGCAAGAGGCGTGTGCTAGTGAGCAGCCCCCAAACGGCCCCGGCGATCATAAGGGTCATGGAGACCTTGTACACCGTGAAGCCTGCGACCGTTTGGAGCTGCGGGGCGGGGCCGAACAGAGCGCTCGCGGCATGATTGGAACCAAAGGCGTCGGCCAGGCGACGGCGCTCGGCGCCAGTCTTGTAGATCTGGCCGTAGCTCAGAGCCGAAGAGACAACCATGATGCCGAACACGTAGCCCCATAAGGCCGCGGACCGAAGGGACCGGCGCGCGGCCAGCCTGGCCAGCACCGCCTCTCCGGGCCGCGCGCGGCCGGGGCGCGAGTTGAGCAGCAGCTCAGCGGCCAATGCGGACAGCCTCGTCGGCCGGTTGGCCCGTGCCGTAAAGAGCAAGAAAAAGCTCCTCCAGCGACGGTTCGCGGCTTATGAGACGGCTGACGCGCCCTTGGACGAGAACATTCAACAGGGGCTCGAGCGGCCCCGTCACTTGGCAGTGCAGCGACGACCCGTCGCTCATGACACCGCTCACGCCTGGCACGCCGGAAACATCTGGGACGGGGCCAGCGAAATCGGCCTCGATCGTGAGAGCGTGGAGGTGGCGCATGTCAGCCAAAGCCCCGGTCTCCACTAGTTTTCCCCGCCTCAGGAGGGCCACCCGGTCACAGAGCGCCTCGACTTCGCTCAGGACGTGCGAGGAAAGTAAGACTGCCTGGCCCCGGTCCTGCGCTTCCCGGACGCATTGGCGGAACGCTTGCTCCATAAGCGGGTCGAGCCCGCTCGTTGGCTCGTCCAGGACCAGCAGGTCGGCGCGGGTCATCAGCGCGGCGATCAGCAGGACCTTTTGGCGGTTGCCCTTCGAATAGGCGCGCACTTTCTTGGCTGGGTCGAGGTCGAAGCGGTCCAGCAGTTGGTCGCGATAAGCGCTGTCGACCCGCCCGGCAACCTGCCCGAGAAGGTGCAATGTCTCCGCTCCGGTCAGCGCCGGCCACAGGTTGGCCTCTCCGGGCACAAAGGCCAGCCGGCGGTGGGCATCGACCGGCCGGCGCTGGCAGTCGATCCCGAAAATCTCGGCCCTGCCTGCTGAGGCTCGTACGAAGCCGAGCAATAGCCGGATAGTCGTCGTCTTGCCTGCCCCGTTGGGCCCAAGGTAGCCAAGCACCTCGCCTGGGGAGACGATCAGGTCGAGCCCGCCTAGGGCAGTGACATCGCCATAGCGCTTGGTGAGGCCCTCGGTCATTATGGCCGGTGCACCCCGTTGCGGCCGCGCCACCATTTCTGCGGACATGGCAGCTCAGAGAACCAGTTCGGCCATGGTGCGCAACGTAGCGAGCGACGAGGCCCGGTCCCCCCCCGTGCCGGCTAACGGCCAGATGGCCAAAGTGGTCGCGATCGACTCGCGCCACGCGGCCAGCTCGTCGCGGACCTTCTCACGTGGCCCGATCAGCGCGAGCCTTTCGACGAGTGCCGTTGGCACCGCAGCCGCAGCTTGTGGCCTGTGGCCCTCGAGGTAGAGGTCTTGGGCCTTTTTGGCCTCGGCCTCGAAGCCCATGCGTACCAGGACGTCGAAGTGAAAGTTCGCCTGGCGCGCGCCCATGCCCCCGGCATACAGGGCGATCATGGGCTTCAAGGCCTCGGCGGCGCGTTCGACATCGTCGTCGATGACTACCGGGCAGGAGGCGATCACCTCGAAATCGGCGGCGGAGCGCCGGGCGCCAGTCCGAGCGAAACCTTCGGCGAGGGAGCCGGCGAAGTCGCCCATGTGCTCCGGCGAGAACAGGAACGGCAACCAGCCATCGGCGATCTCGGCGGCGAGCGCCACATTTTTCGGCCCCTCCGCGCCGAGCACGATGGGTATGTCCGCCCGCAGCGGGTGGACAATGGACTTGAGCGCCTTGCCCAAGCCCGCCGCGTCGGCAGCGCCCTCGTAAGGCAAGTGGTAGTAGGGGCCGGGGCTGGTGACCGGCGCGTTACGCGCCAAGACGCTGCGCACGATGGACACATATTCGCGGGTACGCGCGAGCGGATTTGAAAATGGCTGCCCGTACCATCCTTCTACCACCTGCGGGCCGGATACGCCGAGGCCGAGCACGAGGCGGCCGGCGCTCAAGTGGTCCAGTGTCATGGCGGCCATGGCCATCGCCGTCGGAGTACGGGCAGCCAGCTGGCAAACGGCCGTGCCGAGCCGCAAGCGTGCGGTTCGCGAGCCCCACCAAGCGAGTGGTGTCAATGCATCAGACCCGTACGACTCGGAGGCCCAGACAGAACCGAGCCCGAGACGGTCGGCCTCCATCACCAGTTCCCCGGCGCCATCGGGCGGGCCAGCACCCCAATAACCGAGGTGCAACCCGAGGTCAAGGGTGTTCACCGACCGTGCAGCGTAGCGCACCCGCCAGCGCGCACGCGGCTGCTCGCCGGTGGCGCCGCCGCGAACCGCATGTTGGTAGCCACTGAGCGTGACGGTCCCATCGGCTGGGCGCAGTGGTGGACGGCCCGCTCATGTTCGTCTACGAGCGCGACTTACACGAGGGCCTACCAGGTGATTGAGGACCAGGGAAGGCCGGTTCCAGCCGGGGCACTAGCCTCGTGACCATGAGCGTGCGCTGGTACTCGGTGGTGCTCGACTGTCACGACATCGCGGCACAAGCCCGGTGGTGGGCCGACGTCTTGGGCTGGGACGTCGTGTACGAGGCAGGCGACGAGGTCGTCATCGCGGGCAGCCATATGCCCGCTCAACCTGCCGCCGAGCGTGGTCCGGGCATGGTCTTCGTGACCGTTCCCGAGGGCAAGCGCGTCAAGAACCGGCTCCACATCGACCTCGCTCCGCCGGCCGGCGTGGACCAGGCGGCCGAGGTGGGCCGCCTGCTCGCCATGGGCGCCACTCGGGCAGATGTTGGCCAGGGCCCGGCCCAGGTGACGTGGGTGGTGTTGGCCGACCCGGAGGGCAACGAGTTCTGCGTGCTCAGCCCGCGGGACTAGCGCTCCCCTGTTACACGCGTCCCGGGCCAGCATCAGTACCGCCGAGGCGCTGCCTCTGACGCGACGCCCCCTTGGCCAAAGCGGTGGGTAGGCGGCCGGCTTCGGTCAACGCCTTTCGCAGCAGGAACTCCATCTGTGCGTTGGTGCTGCGCAGTTCGTCCTCGGCCCAACGGGCAAGCGCGTCGTGCACGATCGGGTCGAGGCGGAGAAGTATGTTCTTGCGTTCGCTCATGGCGTGCGAGGCACCTCTCGTTGCTGGAGGCGGCCCATGGTGAGCGCCCTCCGGTCTGCCCGTCGCAAAGTGCGACAAGCCTGCCCGAGACCGAATGTTCAGCGGAACTGGGCAGCCCGGTCAATCTCTTTTAGACCATGTTTATTCGGGACGGTACTCCCGTTTTCCGGTCGCTTGGTCGTACCAGACCCGCATCCGCTGGCCTGTCGCGGGGTCGACGAATACCTCACCCGTGGGCTCGGCGCCGTTGGTACTGCTTGCCGTCTTGCGGCCACCCCGGTAGCGGTCCCAGCCAAATATGGCAACAACGACGCCGACAACAACGACGGCGATCACCACCCATCCCACAGGGCTCATGGCGGCTGCTCAGCTTTGGGGAGCCGACGGGCCAGCGGCGGGTAGCCACTCCACCACCCGAGCGGTGCCGTAGGCGACGATCTCGCTCATGCTCCGCCCCATCTCGGTGGAATCGAAGCGCATCATCGTGACGGCGTTGGCCCCCATCGCGGCGGCATTTTGCACCATCCGGTCGAGCGCCTGCCGGCGGGCATCCTCGTTGAGCTTCACGTACGAGCCGATCTCGCCCCCGACGATGCTCTTGATGCCGGCCACGATGTTGCCGCCCAGGCTCCGGGACCGCACCGTGAGCCCGAACACCTGGCCGATGGTCTTGACGACTCGGGTATCGGGGATGTTCTCGGTCGTTGTGACGATCATCGGCCGTGACGAAGTGGCCTGCTGGTTTTGGGCCTGCATAGGACTGCCTCCTGGTTCAACCTCATCTGCAGCTGCGGGCACGCGCTACATATCAAAATGATATCTTTTTTCCCGAGGCTGCGTCAAGAACTAGTCCGGCCGGTTGCCACGGCCGGCCGGAGTCCCGGCATGCGGCGCCGCAGCCCGGACGGGCGGTTACTATCGCGGGAGTACGCAGCTGGAGAGGAGCATGGCGCGCCTCGCTGGGATGTGGGGATGGAGCGGAGGACCAAGGTATGAGCGCCCACCGTGCCCACGTTGTCGGGCCGGTCTGTCTTGACCTCGTTTTCTCCGGGCTGACTTCGCCCCCACACCTTGGCGCTGAGGTTTGGGCGTCAAGCCTGGGTGTTTCACCCGGCGGCGTGGCCAATGTGGCGGTGGCTTTGGCCCGCCTTGGCCTCGACGTCACCCTGTCAGCTGTCTTCGCCGACGACGCCTTTGGCCACTACCTCTGGTCTTCACTCCAGGACGAAGGTGTGGACCTGGCCTACTCGGTCTCGGCGGGCGGCTGGAGCACGCCGGTCACGAGCTCGGTGGCCCTTGACGGTGAGCGCTCCATGGTCACCTATGCCGAAGCTCCCCCAGTCAACGTGCTCGACCTACTGCCTACGGGCTACCACACTGACGCCCTGGTCATCTCACTGGCCGACGCAGATGCCGCGTGGCTCTCGATCCTGCACCAAGTGGCCCCGCTAGTGTTTGCCGACGTGGCGTGGGAAGACGACGAGCACTCGAAAGCCCTGCTCAGCCGGTTGGCCGCGGTCGACGTGTTCATGCCCAACGCGGCCGAGGCGCTGGCGTGCAGCCGGTGCGCGACGGTGCCCGAGGCGGCGGCCCGTTTGTCTAACTTCGGTCCCCTGGTCGTGGTCAAGAACGGCGAGTCCGGTTCGTTGGCAATGTGCCCGGGGGCGCTGATGGCGACCGAGGCGCGGGCCGTGCCCGTGCAGGCGCTGGACACAACCGGGGCGGGAGACGTCTTCGATGCCGGCTTCATCTATGCCACCCTGGCCGGTTGGCCCATGGTCGAGCGCCTGCGTTTTGCAAACCTGTGCGGGGCGGAGTCCGTGAAGCTAATCGGGGGCTCCCTCGCCGCTCCCTGTTGGCGAGACCTGGCCGCGTCCTATAGCACCATGACTGACCCTGCGTTGCGGCGGTCCTACCAGTTCCTTGACACCGCCCTCGCGGACGCGCCTGCTCGTCGGCCATGTCAGCGGTCGGTCCCGGGCATCAAGCCGCCCTATGTTCGGGGGGGCACAGCGTCCAAATCATGACCAGGCCCGTGGGCCGCGTTCCGCTCCGGCCTGGACCCGAACAAATATGACCAACTCGATAAGATTAGTTTCCTTAGTGGATTAGGAGGTTACCGTGTACCGGAAGTCCCGTAACAGGCTGGCAGCTGCGGCCCTATCGACCCTTATGGTGAGCTCGGTCGGGGCGGCAGTGGCCAGCTCCGCCGGCGCGTCGTCCACCGTCACGTTCTCGTACTGGTCAAGCGCGTGGGGCGGCAAGGAGCCCAACGGCCTGACCGAAATGCAAGTTATCGACAACGCCTTCGACGCCGCCAACCCTGGGTACAAAGCCGTCGGCACTTATGTTGCCTCATCGGACGAGTTCCTGCCCAAAGTCACGGCCGCGCTCAAGACAAACACTCAACCGACCATGGTCGTAGACCAGCAACCCTACGACCTGCCGTTCTACCAGGAGAGCGGCAAGCTGATCCCGCTGACTGGCCAGGTCCCGGCCACCAACAGCCTTTACCCGGGTATCAAGAAGGCCCTCTTTTACCGTGGCCAACAACTGGGAATGGCGCTGTCGGGCTTTGGTGACATCGCGCTTTACTACAACAAGACCGATTTTGCCGCGGCTGGCATCAAATCACCTCCGGCGACATGGCCTCAGCTGATGGCTGACGCGGCCAAACTGACCGACCCGTC
>Ga0335074_10013337_pt1 | contig 11554 bp, 8 predicted proteins | sample Lox_Sample_23_FD_206715 | JGI IMG/M metagenome (GOLD analysis project Ga0335074, IMG submission 206715) | Soil microbial communities from Loxahatchee National Wildlife Refuge, Florida, United States - Lox_Sample_2.3 | ecosystem: Environmental > Terrestrial > Soil > Wetlands | place: USA: Florida...
AGCAGGGCACGGGCCGCGGACAGCGCGTTGCGGATGTTGCGCATCACCGGCAGCCCGGCGTCCCACAGCTTCTGGTAGCCCTCGCCGTACTCGTACGGGCCCAGCCAGATCGGCAGGATCGGCTTGCCGGCCCGCGGCGCGACCTCGACCAGCGTGTCGATCACCGTGTCGGTCAGCTTGGGGCTGGACGCGGGCACCGGGCACAGCATCAGCCCGATGCCCGGGTCGGCCAGGCACAGCTCCCAGATCCGCGGGCCCGCGCCGCTGAACATGATCGGCCCCCCGTTGTCCACGGGGTTGTCGACGCGGAATTCCGGCGGGACGATCTGCCGCAGGGCCGCCTGGGTCGGCTCAGAAAGCTTCGGGATCGACAGGCCGGAACGGGCGGCCAGGTCCGAGACGTGCGCGGCCGCGCCACCGGAGACGCTGCACACCACGACGCCGTCGGCCTCGGGGACCGGGCAGCGGGCCAGCGCCACGCCGATCTCGGCCAGCTCGTCCAGCTCGTCGGCGCGGCTGATGCCGAACTGGTCGAAGAACGCCTGGTACACCTCGTCCGAGCCGACCAGGTGCCCGGTGTGCGACATGGCCATGGCTGCGCCGGTGGCGCTGCGGCCGACCTTGACCACCGAGATCGGGGTGCCGGTCTCGATCGCGGTGGCCGCGGCCTCGCGCAGCCGGGGGCCGGACTTGGCGCCCTCGAGGTACGCACAGACGGCCGCGGTGTTCTCGTCGCGGCAGAACATCTCGGTGAAGTCGGTGAAATCGAGGTCGGCCTCGTTGCCGGTCGGCGCCCAGTAACTGATGCCGACCCCGACGTCCTCGACCTGGATAACCGGGCGGCCCTGGTTGCCGCTCTGGGCGATCACCGCGATCTTCCGGCCGGGCCGCTCGGCCAGCGGCGCCCATGCGTTCAGGTTGGTGTTGGGCCCGATCAGCCGGGCGCCGATGCGCCGCGTGGCCTCGACCAGGCGGTCCTCACGCTCGCGGCCGCCGGCGGTCTGCAGCTCGGAGAAGCCGCTGGCGAACACCATGACGAACTCGGCGGTCAGCCCGGCCTCGGCGGCCTGCTCGAGGATCTCGGTGGGCTGGCCGGTGAAGATGCACATCACGTCCACCGGTTCCGGCACCGCCGCGATGTCGGGCAGGCAGTCGATGCCGTAGACCTGCTTGAGCTTGGGGTTGACCGGGTAGAAGCGCGCGCCCACCTGGCGGGCGACGCCCAGGGCCTGCTGGGTGAAGCCGGACAGCCCGCTGCGGGTGTCGTGCGCGCCCACGATCGCCATGCTTCGTGGGCGGTAGAACCTGGTCAGGTCCGCCGCCATCAGCGCACACCTCCGGTAATCAGGGCCGCCTGGTCCGCCGCGGCCCGCCCGGCCACGCGGCCGAAGATTAGCGCACTGCCGATCGCGTTGCCGCCGCCGAGGTACTGGGCGCCGATCACGTTCCCGGTGACCTCGCCCGCGGCGAACAGCCCGGGAACGGGCTCGCCGTCGGTCTCCCGCAGCACGCGCCCGTCCGCGTCGATGACCAGCCCGTAGCCGGTGACCGCGACGACCAGCGGCCGGAGCCTGACCGCGTAGAACGGCGGGGTCGCGATCGGCTTCATCGAGCCCGGGTCCTTGCCGAACCGGGTGTCGGTCCCGGCCCGGCAGTCGGCGTTGTAACGGTCGACGGTCGCGGCCAGCGTGACCGGCGGCATCTGCGTGGCGGCGGCCAGGCCCGCCACCGTGCCGGCCGTCATCACCCGGCCGTCGCGCGCCTGCCCGAGCAGCACGTCCCCGATCCAGCTCCCCATGCCCCAGCGCGCGTCGACCGGGGCGGTGGCCGACCGGCGGGCGGTCTCGTCGAGGATGGCCCAGCACCAGTCGGCCTGGCTGAGCAGGGTCGGGGTGATGACCGTGTACGGCGCGCCCTCGTTGACGAACCGGCGGCCGTCCGGGGTCACATAGACCAGCCAGGACGGGACGAACGGCTCGAGATCGCGGGCGAATCCCGTGCTGAGCAGCAGCTCACCGCGATTGCGGCCGGCCGCGGCGGCGCCGGCCGAGGTGCCCAGGCGCAACCCGTCGCCGACGCAGGTGGCCGGCTCGGGAGACCAGGGCTCGCCGCCGCCGCGCCCGGCGTCGGGGAAGTGCTCGGCCACCAGAGCGGGATTGCTGCCGAACCCGCCGGTGGCGATGACCACGGCGTGCGCGGTTAGCTCCTCGCCGCGCGCCCGCACCCCGGCCACCCGCCCGTCGCTCACGATGAGGCCGTCGACGCGGTTACCGAACGCGAACTCCACGCCGCCCGCCCGGCACGCGCGGTGCAGGGCCTCGACGATGGCCAGCCCGCCGCCAGTCGGGCGGTGGCTTCGCGGCACCCGCTCGCGCCCGGCCCGGTACAGGTTCTCGCGCCGGAACTCGACCCCGAGCCCGGTGAGCCAGGCCATGGTCGGCGTGGCCTGCTCACAGAACCGCCGGGCCACCCCGGGGTCGGCCTGCCACCGGTTGAAGGTCAGGTAATGATCGAAGAACTCGTCGACGGTGTCGTCGGGAAAGCCCGCCTCGGCCTGGGCCGGCGTGCCCGCGGCCATGAAACTGCCACCGCTGAGCGCGGTCGCGCCGCCGATCCCGGCGGCCGCCTCGACCACCAGCACCGACGCCCCGGCCTCGGCCGCGGTCGCCGCCGCGGCCAGGCCCCCGCCACCGCTGCCGACCACGATCACGTCGAAATCGCTTGCCGAAGTCACCGCTCCAGCACAGCGGCTCGCTGTTACTCGCCGCGTTATCGTTCTCTTACAGTCTATATATCCGAACGAAATACTCGACTTACCGGCAGCGGCCGGCCAGGCTTTACGACCTGAAGCCATACGCCGGGACAGACCAATGCGAGCTGCCCCACGTAGCCCTGGTGACAGCGGGCGCACTGCGGGTGGTCCTGAGCGATGGCTCGCAGGAGGACTTCTCAGCGGGCGACGTGATGCTCCTTCCCCCCGGCCATGACGCCTGGACCGTCGGTGACCAGGCATGCACCTTCGTCGAATTTTCGAAGGGCAACGACTACTACACGTAAGGCTCGGGCGCAGATAACGGTGATCCGGCTCCCCGCTCGTCTGGGCGGTAGTCGACCGGGCAGACGAGGTGGGGCACCGGAGTCTGGATGAGGGTCGGCCGTCGTGCCGGGGCGGGGCGGCCGGGCCTGGTGATAAAGGTTGCGGCGAGCGCCGCGGCGCAGGTGAACGCGCCCGCGCAGATCCAGCTGATCTGGGCGAAGCTGGACCGGAACCGCGTCGGGTCGGTGTAGGCCGCACCGGTGAGACTGGTGATGGGCGGCAGCGCGGCGATCCAGAGCAGGCCCGCGACCCGCGCCACGGCGTTGTTCACCCCAGAGGCCACACCGGCCAGGGAGTCCGGGGCGGAGTTCATCGCGCTGGCGGTCAGGGGTGGTATGAGGGACGCCAGGCCCAGGCCGAACAGGACGGCCACCGGCAATACGGCCGTCCAGTAGCCGGCGTAGGCGCCGATGCGCACGGCGAGTATGGACGCAGCCGTGCACAACAGGCTGCCCGCCACTAGCTGCGGCCGGGGGCCGATGCGCTGCGCCAGCCGGCCGCTGGCTCCCGACAGCAGCAAGGTCACGACGGTGACCGGCACCAGGGCCGAGCCCGCCACCACCGGGCTATAGCCGGCGACGATCTCGAGCGCGGGGATGAAGACGAACGCGAAGCCGCCGAGGGCGCCGTTGATGACGAAGGTGACGGCATTCGCGGCGCGGAACTGCGCCGGCCGGAAGATCGCCGGCGGGAGCATGGGATGGCTCGCGCACCGTTCGGTGACGGCGAAGGTGGCCGAGGACAGCACGGCCAGCACCGCGGCAGCCGCGAACCCCGGCGACCTGATGCCCCCGCCAGGAAGAGCGATGATCGCGTAGGCGATCGCGGCCAGCGCGGCGACCCCAGACAGCGCCCCGAGCCAGTCGGGCCTCCCGGCCAGCGAGGCGTCCCGGGATTCGGGGACGTGGCGCCGGGTCGTCCACGCGACCGCTGCGGCGACCGGGACGTTGATCAGGAAGATCCACCGCCAGCTGCCGGCTTCCAGCAGCCACCCGCCCAGGAAGGGCGCGATCGCGGAGGACACCCCGCTGAATCCGGCCCATGTCCCGATCGCGCGCGTGCGGTCGCCGGGCTGGAAGGCTGCCTCGATGATGGCCAGGCTGGCCGGTGTCATCAGCGCGCCTCCGACGCCCTGAACGGCCCGCGCCGCTATGAGCCAGCCAATGCTGGGCGCGGCCGCACACAGCACGGACGCCAGGGTGAACCAGCTCAGCCCGGCCAGGAACACCCGCCGCCGCCCCCAGCGGTCGCTGAGCGAGCCGGCTAGCAGAATCAGCGAGGCCAGGGTCAGCGTGTAGCTCGTGACGGTCCATTGCAGGTCCTGAAAGCCGACGTGCAGGTTCCGCCCGATCGATGGCAGCGCGACGGCGACCACCGTTGAGTCGATCCCGGCCGCCGACGACCCCAAGATCATCGCCGCGACCACCCACCGGCCTTGCGCGGAGCGGTAGCGCAGCAGTTCATGCGGGGCGGAGTGGTCAGCCGGGCTCAGCTCGCCCGGCTGGGCGCCCGCATCTGGTGTCACCGGCCGGACCTCCGTGTGGGCCCCGGCATGTCAGCAGCGGCTGGCATAGCCGTGCCGCCCAGGCTAGCTGAGGGTGAGGACGATGCGGGCCGGGGACTGAGCATGCGGGTGTGCGCCAATTTTTTAGATGGCAAGATCAGTGGTGGTCAGGTGCACCCCAGCCAGGTCTTCCAGCAGCCCGGCGGCCTTCGCGAACGCCCGGCCGTGCCCGCAGGCCGCGCAGTGATACCAGGCGCGTGTGAGGGTGACAGGGCCGAGCACCGTGTCGATGACCTTGCCCCGCAGGCGGCGAATCGGGCCTGGTGACCCTGGCCGCACGCCACCCGCGGCCCCCGGTGGACCCTCACCTATGTGTCGCGCACCCTGAGCATGCGGCAAATCTGCAGGTTAGCCTGAACCAGGGCCGAGGCTGCCTGCCAATTCTGGAGTCGTGACACAACAGCCGGGGCAGCAGCCCGCGCCGGAGCCGGACGAGGCCGGTGGCCCCACCCAGGAGTTCCCCGTATCCGCGGGACCGCCCGCCATCGGCTGGGCGGGTCAGTCCTACGCACATGTCCCACCGCCTCCGCCGCCTCCGGCGGCTGGCCCGTGGGTTGACGAGCCGCCCGGCAGGGGGTACCAGCCCACCGCCCGGGAGCTCGCCTGGCCCCGCCGACGCCACTCACGCCGCCCGTGGCTGATCATCGGTGGCGTGGCCGCTCTCCTGGTCGCCGCCGGCATCGGCGGGTTCGTCGGCCACTCAATCGACTCCAGAACGGTCGCGGCCAGTAGCCCGTCCGGATCCGGCCGCCCGAGCACGCTGCCTGGCACCGGGTCTGGTGCCGCGAACCCATTCGGTGGCACCGGCAACGGGTCGGGCACCGGGAACGGTTTCGGCGGCGGGTCTTCCGACCCCTTCGGTGGGTCTGAGCCCTCCGGCAGCGGGCAGAGCAGCCAGGGCACCGGGCCATCGGACGCAGCCTCGATCGCCGCCCGCGTCGACCCCGGCCTGGTCGATGTCAACACCACCGTCGATTACGGCGCCGACCAGGCAGCGGGCACCGGGATGGTGCTCACGGCGAACGGAGAGGTGCTGACCAACAATCACGTGATCGACGGCGCGACCACCATTAGCGTCACCGACGTCGGCACCGGCAAGACCTACCCGGCCACTGTCGTCGGCTACAGCGTCACCAAGGACGTGGCCGTGCTGCGGCTGACGGGCGCCTCGGGCCTGCAAACGGTCACCACGGCGGGCTCGGCGTCGGCCGGGGAGGAAGTGGTCGGCATTGGCAATGCGGGCGGCGCCGGGGGCACGCCCAGCTACGCCGGGGGAACCGTCACCGCGACCGGCCAGTCGATTACCGCCAGCGACGAGCTGACCGGCACCAGCGAGCTCCTGACCGGGATGATCGAGACGAACGCCGACATCGAGTCCGGCGATTCAGGCGGCCCGCTCGTCAACGCTGCCGGGCAGGTCATAGGCATGGACACGGCCGGATCGCAAACATCCCAGTTCGCCTCCCAGTCCGGCGGCACTGGGTTCGCGATCCCGATCGGCACCGCTACCTCGATCGCCGCGCAGATCACCGCGGGGCACGCGACCGGCATCGTGCATATCGGCACGACCGCATTCCTCGGCGTCCAGATCGAGCAGGCCAGCACCGGCGGTCCCGGGTCCGGCTACGGCTATGGCAGTCCCACCCCGACCAGCGGCGTGCAGATCGCCGGCGTCGTCTCCGGCAGTCCCGCGGCCGGATCCGGGCTGGCCGCCGGCGACGTCATCACCTCAGTCGCCGGCCACCCCGTCAGCTCCCAGACCACACTCCAGACCGTCATGGTCAACGACGTCAGGCCCGGCGAGCAGGTGACCGTCCAGTACGCCGAGACCACCGGCCAGCAAGGCTCGGTGAGCATGGTGCTGACAGCCGGACCTCCCGCCTGACAGCCTTGACGTCCACTGCGGTTGAGGTTCTACCCTCGCCGTAGTGAGCACAGATACGGCCAGACCCTCAGCGGCGTCGGCCGCCACGGCCGGCGGGATATGGGCGCCGGCGCGCCGCGCGCTGACGGTTGGCCTGGTGCTCGCGGTCACCTTCGTCGCGTTCGAGGCGCTCGCCGTCGCTACCATCTTGCCGGTGGTCGGCCGTCACCTGGGAGATCTGCGTCTGTACGGATGGGTGTTCAGCGCTTTCCTGCTGGCCAGCCTGATTGGCATCGTGCTGGCCGGGACGCTGGCCGATCGTGTGCCGCTCGGGCGGCCGATGCTCGCCGGCCTTGCCCTGTTCGCCGCCGGCCTGGTCATCGGCGGGACCGCGCCGGACATGCCGGTTCTGGTGGCGGGCCGGGCGGTGCAGGGTCTTGGCGCCGGGGTCGTGCCCGCGGTGGCCTACGTGGCGATTTCCCGGTGCTATCCCGAGGGGTGCCGGCCGCGCATGTTCGCCGTGCTTTCCACCGCATGGGTGGTGCCCGGCCTGATCGGGCCGGCCATCGCCGCCCTGGTGGCCGCGGCCTTTGGCTGGCGGTGGGTATTTCTGGGCTTGCTGCCGCTGGTGATCGCGGCTGGCGTGCTGGTCGTGCTGGCCTTGCGGCACGTCCCGCCACCCGCAAGCCCGGCAACAGCCAAGGTGCCGTACCTGGCCGTTCTGGGCGTGGCCGGCGGCGCCAGCGCGGCGCTGGCGTCGCTCAGTTCCGGCGTGGTGCCCGTGGTCGCTGCCGGCGGTATCGCCGGCGGAGCCCTGCTCGCTGTCTCGCTGCGCCGTCTGACACCCCCTCGGTACCTGTCCGCACGGCCGGGGCTGACCGCCACGATCCTCAGCCGGTCACTGCTGACCTGCTGCTTTTTCGCCGGCGACGCGTATGTCCCGTACGCGATCGTGACCGTCCGCCATGCCCCGACAGCCCTGGCCGCTCTTGCGCTCACGGCGGCGACTCTCACGTGGACGGCCGGATCATGGGTGCAGGCCCGCTGCATCGCCCGGTACGGTCCGCGGCGCCTGGTCCGGCCTGGCGAGTGCCTGGTCGCCGTTGGCCTTGGCCTGATGTGCGTCGCGCTGCTGCCGTCGGTGCCTCCCGCACTGGGCGTCGTGGCCTGGGCGATAGCCGGCGGCGGCATCGGCACCGCCTACGCTCCGCTGACGCTGACCACGCTCGATCGCGCCGCGGCCGGCGAGGAAGGCCGGGCAACCTCGGCTCTCCAGCTCTGTGATGTGCTCGGTCAGGCCCTCGGCACCGGCGTGGCCGGGTCGATCGTGGCCGCGGCCGCAACCGGGATAGGACACCGCCCAGGAGTCGCGCTGGCGTTCTCGTTCGGCATCGTGGTTGCCCTGACCGCGGTCATCGTCGCAGCGCGGCTTCCCGGCCAGCTCACCGGTTCGGCCGCCGGCCATCCTCGCTGACGCAAAGCCACCTCACCGCGCGCGTCGCCCCCCTAAAGTCCAGGTTCGTGAGCACCTGCTCCGCTTAGCGCAGAAAGCTATGCTTGTACCTTCGAGCCCGGGAGACTGCGCCATGCGACCGATCCCGCAGGCTGTAGAGCCGTCGGCGCCTGAGGCCGCAACCGCTGAGCGGGCCAGGTGGCCATCTTGGGCATCGGTGATCGTCTTCGTCGCGTACGTGGCCGCTGCGTTCATACTGACCTGGCGGTTCTGGGCGCACCCGGCAACCGCCATCGTGGCCAGCAAACCTCCGGACACCGACCAGTTCGCCTGGTTCTTGCGGTACGAGGCGACGGCAGTGTGGCACGGCAGGCTGCCATCGCTGATGACCACGGCCATGAACGCGCCGCGCGGCATCAACATGATGTGGAACACCACGGTGCTGCTGCCCGGCGTGCTGCTCACGCCGGTCACGATGCTTGCCGGCCCGCAGGCCAGCCTGACCGTGCTGCTCACCGCTGGCTTCGCCGGGTCAGCGGCGAGCCTGTTTTACGTCCTGCGCCGGTACGGGGCCAGCCTGCCCGCCGCGGCCGTCGGCGGCGCCGTCTACGGCTTCTCCCCCGCTCTGACCCATGCGGCGCTTGGGCACTATCAGCTGCAGTTGGCGGTGTTGCCGCCGTTGATCGTCGATGCTGCGGTGCGGGTGTGCCTGGCGACATCGCGGCGGGTCCTGGTCTGGTCCGCGGCGTGGCTGGGGCTGCTGGTTGCCGCCCAGCTGTTCGTTGGCGAGGAGGTGCTGTTCGAGGCCGTGCTCGCCGCGGTCCTAGTCATGGTCGTGCTGGCCGCCTCGCGGCCGAGGGCAGCGCTGGCCGCGGCCGGCCGGACTGCGGCAGGCCTGGGCATCGCGGCCCTGGTGACGCTGGCGCTGGCCGGCTGGGGGCTACGGGAGCAGTTCTTCGGCCCGTTGCGCGAGCACGGCTCGCCATTCCAGGCCGACTTCTACAAGAACACGCTGTCGGGCTTCGTCACGCCATCGCCTTCCCAGCTCATCCATTTTGCCCAGAGCCCGGCTCAGATAGCCGGCGAGGGAGCCGAGTATGTGGCCTATCTCGGCTGGCCGCTCATCGCGGTCCTGGTGATCGCCACCGTCCTGCTGTGGCGGTACCTGACCATCCGGGCCTGCGCGCTCACCACGGCCGCGCTGCTGCTGCTGTCGATAGGCGCTCACCCCAAGCTCACGGCGTCCGCCAAGCCGGCCAGCATCACCCTGCCCTGGGGCCTGCTGGAGCACATACCGGTGATCAGCAGCCTGCTGCCGGGCCGGCTGTCGATCGTTGCCGACGGCACGGCGGCCGCCTTGCTGGCATTTGCCATCGACCTGGCATGGGCGCGGCTGAGCCGCACCAGGCTCAGCCGCCGCCGGGCGGGCGCGGTCGTCGCATCCGTCTGCGTCATCGCGGTGCTGCCCCTGGTGCCGGTCCCGATGGGCGCATACTCGGCGCAACCGCTGCCGTCCGGCTGGTCGCCGGCATTCGCCGCGCTGCGCCTGCCGCCGCACGCCACAGTTCTGGTGGTGCCGGTGCCGTCCGCCCAGCTCACCGACGCACTGCGCTGGCAAGCCGAGAGCTGGCAGCAGATTTCGCTTGTCGGCGGTTACTTCGAGGGACCGAACAGGACTGGCAAAGCCGGGATCGACCCCAACACCTGGCGGCTGGCACCGTACCTGAATGAGCTGTGGTCAGGAACGGCCAGCATCCAGGCGGTGTCACTTGACCGGGCAAAGGCCGCGGTGCGGTACTGGCGTCCGGCTGCAGTCGTCGCGGTCGCCCCGCCGCCTCGGCTGCTCGGCTACCTGGACCGCGTCTTCGGCGCATTCACGGTCAGGTATGGCCGCACGTTCGGCTGGCGGCTGCGGCCGGCAAAGTACGTCACTGGCAAGTGATCCACCGCCCGCTCGGTAACCGCAGCTTGATCAACGCTCAGCCTGCTCCACCAGCGACGACGGGGTTGTCGTAGACGCGGCGGATGCTGCCGTCCAGGCGGCTGAGATCGGTGCCGTAGATGTGCAGCGAGATCGCGGTGTCCACGCCGACGTTGCGCACCCGGTGGATGTCACCGGGAGGCACCAGGCCAGTCACGTTCCCAGTCGCATTTACCGACGTCCCGTTCAGTTCCAGCCAGCCGTCCTCGCGCAGGGCGTACCGTTCCTCATACTCGTCGCCCTGGATGACCCCGGCGACGCACCAAGTGACGTGATCATGGATCGTTGTGGCCTGACCGGGCCGCCAGACCAGAGCGGTGACCGAGAACGAGCCGTCTAGCTCTGCATGAAGCAAGTGAGAGCGGTATCCCCGGGGATCTCCGTAACGCTGCTCGCCAGTCAGGATCTCCGGGCCTGGCAGGTGCAGCCTGAGCTGGTCGGCGACCAGGCCGACCGTCAAAGCCCAGCTCGCCTGGTACCGGGTCGCTGCCCGGACGGCGCCGATCAGGTCACCCATGCGTCGCCCAGCATCGACCGGGACCGCCAGTCTATTTTTCATATCGAGATTATATAGAATCGTCGGCCGCCTGGGAGGCCTGGTGGCGGATCCTCAACCTTGCCTATTATCTATTAAAACGATAGAACAACTAGATAACTGCCGCGAACCGCGCCATCGCGGAGATGACGGGAGTCCCAGATGTCAGCAACCGACGACTACCTGGCCAACAACGCCCGCTACGCGGACTCCTTCCCGGGCCCGCTACCGCTTCCACCGTCGCGCCACGTCGCCGTCGTCGCCTGCATGGACGCCCGGCTGAACGTGTACGCCATCCTCGGCCTTCACGACGGTGAGGCGCACGTCATCCGCAACGCTGGTGGCGTGGTCACCGACGACGAGATCCGGTCCCTGGCCATCAGCCAGCGCCTGCTCGGCACCCGCGAGATCATCCTGATCCATCACACCGACTGCGGCATGCTCACGTTCACCGACGACGCGTTCAAGCGTGCCATCCAGGACGAGACCGGGATCAAGCCGTCCTGGTCCGCCGAGGCCTTCCCCGACCTGAATGAGGACGTCCGCCAGTCGGTGGCCAGGATCCAGGCCAGCCCGTTCATCCCGCACAAGGACGCGATCCGCGGGTTCGTGTTCGACGTCGCGACCGGAAAGCTCAACGAGGTCAGCTAACGCCCATCGCCGGTCTTCGGCACCCGTGATGCGCTCAGGCGCCGCGACAGCTTAACGGCCCTGGTAACGGGGGCTGGCTGAGGTGGACTCATGAGCGGACCTGGGCCTCGGCTGCGGGTCGGCATCGGGCTGGTCACCGCGGAGGTGCCGCCGGGCTCGCATCGATCGCCCGCCGACGAGTACGCCGACACGCTGCGCATCGCCGAGCGCGCCGAGGAACTGGGATTCGACTCACTGTGGACGAGTGAGCACCACGGCGTGAGCGACGGCTATCTTCCCTCGCAGCTCGTGCTGCTGTCGGCCGTGGCCGCGGTCACCGGGCGGCTGCGCCTGGGCACCGGGATCGTGGTCGCGCCGGTGCACGACCCGTTGCGGCTCGCGGAGGACGCGGCCGTGCTGGACCAGATCT
>Ga0335074_10013338_pt1 | contig 11554 bp, 10 predicted proteins | sample Lox_Sample_23_FD_206715 | JGI IMG/M metagenome (GOLD analysis project Ga0335074, IMG submission 206715) | Soil microbial communities from Loxahatchee National Wildlife Refuge, Florida, United States - Lox_Sample_2.3 | ecosystem: Environmental > Terrestrial > Soil > Wetlands | place: USA...
ATGGTGGAGGTCATGCGCCGCCACGGCCTCACGCCGGCTCCGCCTCAGTCATAGCGCCTCGGCGCTTAAGCGCCTTCTGACGTCTCTGCTGGACCTCATCATGAAGCGCATTCGGGTGATCGGCCGTCAGCAAAACGTCCCCGAATATCTCACTGAAGCCCTTGATTTCGTGGCGCAAGAAAAAGCTAAAACGATAGTCGAGACCTACCCATTGGCTGAGGCACCGAAGGCCTACGAGCGCGTTGCAGAGGGCAAGGCCCGATTCCCCGCCGTCCACGAAAGTCACATGAGCGAGAGGTCGCCAAACCTGTGGTGGCCCGGTCACAGTTGGTACGTGGCACAGCGCGCGCATCGCGTTGACTCCCGTCAGGCGAGCTTCAACAGCCGGCGGGCATTTCCCGAATAGATTTTCTCCTTATCGGCAGCCGGGATGTCGAGCGCCTCAATGCAGCGAATCGTCTCGCGAATATATAGCCCAGGCTTCGGCTCAAACGGTACATCCGACGCGAAGACGCAGTGATCCACCCCGAAGAAATCGAGCCCGCAGCGGGTGGCCGCCTGGGCGCCAAATAAGGCCGTATCGGCGTAGAAATTCCGGAAATAGTCGACCGGCCGCTTCTTCAAGGATTTCCGCAGCGATACGTAGTCTTCATCCGAGGTGCGTGAACCGAGCACGTCCCAGCCGTAACCGACGCGCCCTTCGAAATATGGGATCATGCCGCCCATGTGGTGCGTGACGATCCTGAGATTGGGATGCCGGTCGAAGAGCCCTGAAAACACCAAGCGCGACATCGCGGCGCTGGTCTCGTAAGGCCAGCCGAAGGTCCACCAGATTTCGTACTTCGATTTCGATTCGGTTTTGTAGTCGGCCAAATCCGGACCGCGCTGCGGGTGCATCCAGATGGTGAGGTCGGCTCGCGCGGCTGCGTCGAACAAAGGCGCGAACTCCGGAAGGTCCAGCGGTTGGCCCATGACGTTGGTGTAAATCTGAATGCCGCGGGCCCCCAGCTGCGAGATCGCGCGATCCATTTCTTTGAGCGATGCGTCGATATTGTTCAAAGGCAGCGCGGCGGCGAATCCGATGAAGCGGTCGGGGTGCTTCGACACCAGTTCAGCCAGTCCGTCGTTCGCAATGCGCGCGAGTTCGGGCGATTTGTCCGGCTCGGCCATGGTCTCCATCGGTGGAGCGGGCAGCGTCAAAAACTGGCAATATTCGCCGAACTCATCCATCACGCGAAAGCGGGCATCCAGATCGGCGATGGTCGGCACGTTGCGGACGCGCTTCCCCATGTCTTTGCCGGCGAGTCCGGCTTCGATTACATCCTGCGCGTAGCGGGGCGGGAAAAAGTGATTGAAAAGATCGATCTTCATGAGCAGCGGCTATTATATCGAAAGCGTGATGCGAGGCTTCAAATACAATGAATCACAATTCGGACCATATGATAGACTGGTGCGTTTGTGCCCTAGGCGCGACGGGATTGTTGTGCCGATAGAAGGGACTATCAAGTTATGAGCCAAAGCCTGGAAGATTTACTAAAGACCACGAATCCGGTCGACCTATTGAGAAATTCGCAGATCGGCGCGTATGTCTATCCCGTAGTTCCCGCCGAATACACGAACTGGCGGGATGAACAACGTGCCTGGCGCGACACGTGCGTTCTTTTCGACCAGTCGCACCATATGGCCAACCTATATTGGGAAGGCCCCGATGCCATCAAGCTGGCCTCCTATCTCGGGTTCAACAGTTTCGAGAAGTTCCCGGTGGATCGAGCGAAACAGCTCGCTCCCTGCAGTTACGACGGCCATGTGATCGGCGACGGAATCCTGTTTCATCTGGAGCCGAACAAGCTGGTGTTTGTGGGACGCGCGCCGGCGGCAAGCTGGATCCAGTTCCACGCCGAAACCGGCGGATTCAAAGTGACGGTCCAAAAAGACGACCGTTCGCCTTCGAATCCCAAGGGAAAAGCCGTAAACCGCACTTGCTACCGCTACCAGATTCAAGGTCCGAATGCCTGGCAGGTGATTGAGAAGCTGAATGGCGGCCCGATGCCGGAAATCAAGTTCTTCAATATGGGCTACATGAACATCGCGGGCCGCAAGGTGCGCGCGCTGCGTCACGGGATGGCCGGCGCACCGGGGCTGGAAATCTGGGGCCCGTATGAAGAGCGCGAAGAAATTCGCGAGGCGATCGTAGCGGCCGGCAAGGAGTTCGGCCTGGCGCAGGTCGGCGCGCGCGCTTACGCAACCAATACGCTTGAATCGGGCTGGATTCCTTCACCGCTCCCAGCCGTTTACACCGGCGACAAAATGAAAGCCTACCGGCAATGGCTGCCGGCCACCAGCTACGAAGGCACCGGATCACTCGGTGGCAGCTACGTTTCGAAAAGCATCGAAGATTACTACGTCACGCCGTACGAGATGGGCTACGGACCCTTTGTGAAGTTCGATCACGACTTCATCGGCAAAGAGGCGATGCAAAAGATGTCGCCGGACACCCAACGCAAGAAGGTCACCCTGGCCTGGAACCCCGACGATGTCACGAAGGTGTTCCACTCCATGTTCCAGCCCGGCGAAGAGCACTACAAGTACATCGATCTGCCGCTGTCGAATTACGCGTCGGCTTCCTACGATAAGGTTTTGATCGGTGGGAAACTGGCCGGTCTATCGATGTTCAGCGGCTACAGCTACAACGAGCGGTCGATGCTGTCGCTCGGCATTGTGGAGCACGACGTACAAATCGGCACCGAGGTCACGTTGGTTTGGGGCGAAGAAGGCGGAGGATCGAAGAAGACTACCGTCGAGCGTCACAAGCAGTTGGAAATCCGCGCCGTAGTGAGCCCGGTGCCTTACGCCAAAACCGCCCGCGAAGAGTACGCGTCGGGCTGGCGAACAGCGGCCGTGCGGTAAGCGGGAATCCGGACCCAGCGTGGCCGCGCGAGAGTGCGTGCGCCACGCTAAACGGTGAGAATCTTCACGGCTTGCTTCATCGAGGCGTTCGGGTCGCGCGCGGGGACGAACTCCTGCGCGATATAGCCTGGGAAATCCAGGTCGGCGATGGCCCGGGCCACGGTGTGCCACTGCACTTCCTGGCTTTCGTCGATTTCATGACGCCCGGGGACACCCGCGACGTGAAAGTGCGCGATGTATTGAATATTGTCGCGGATGGTGCGGATCAAATCGCCTTCCATGATCTGCATGTGATACGCGTCGTACAGCAGCTTCACGCGCGGTGAATCCACGCCTTTGATTACGGCGGTTCCGAAGCTGGTGTGATCGCCCTGATAATCTTCGTGGTCCACTTTGCTGTTCAGCAGCTCGATGCACAGCGTCACGCCGTTATCCTCGGCGAATTTCTTGACGCGATTCAGCCCCTTGATACAGTTGTCGATGCCTTCCTCTTCGCCTCTGCCGCGCCGTGTGCCGAATAGAGTGATGACGTTGGGCACATTGGCGGCCGCAGCACGGACGATGCTGGCGCGCGCCTCTTCTTCCAGCTTGGCGTGGGCCGTCGGGTCGTTCCAGCCGACCTTGAACGTGCCTGCGCCTTGCACCATGGTGGGTGTGATGCCATATCTGCGCAGCACCGGCCAATCCTTGGGAGCCACCAGGTCCATGCCCGTGATTCCCATTTCGGCCGCGGAACGGCACAAATCCTCGATCGGAATCTTGGCGTAGCACCAGCGCGCGACGGATTGTTTCAACCGGCCGGAGGACGCTCTGGACGCACGGAGCGCCGCAGGAGCAAGCGCGGCCGCGGCGCCTGCTTTCAACAGATCTCGTCTCTTCATTCTGACCGAATGTTATCGAAGTGGCGGGCCTTACGCAAGCTCGGCGAGGTTAGTTCCCGCAGCTCAGTTGGCGGCGGCCGGAACATCGGCAAAGACGATGCTGTCCTTCTTCGCTGTCAGTTTCGCAACATCGACGCCCGGAACTTTGGTCAGACTGTCGAAATCCTTGAAGTCGCCGTGATCGGTGCGGTACTTGACGATCGCATCAGCGTCTTTGGCGGTCAGTTCGAGATTCGTCTGAAGATCCATGGAGGTCGCCTTGTTCACATTGGTCTTCATCGGTAAGGGCGGGAAGTTCTTCGCCAGATACGCGACGATCGTCTGAATCTCTTCCGGTGTTCCGGAGGCGCCGCGCGAAACCATATAATCGACAATCGAAGCCCATCCATCTTTGGTCGCGTGCTGGGCAACCACGACGTCCAGCCCGTGGCAACTGCCGCACGTATTCTCAACCAGATCCTTTCCTTTGCCGGGAGGCAGATCCTGCGCTTGCGCAACAGTAAGTGAGATAGCGAGAAGAGATGTCAGGAGGGCGGCTCGATTCATATTTTTCATGATACTCGCACGCCACCATCCAACGCCATGTCGGGAATGCATTTGGAAAGGATGCCCGCTCCTCGCGCCGGCCAGCCGACTCAGTAGATTGTAAGTTTCACGGGCGAACCCGCTCCGCAGCCCAGCGCCTGCACAGCCGAGCCTTCGCTCACCGCTATTTCCAGATAGCCCGAGCTTCCCACCAGGACAAAAGGATCACCGGGCGCGCACTCGGAGAAGGTCAGCGCCAGCCGCGCGATCTTTTGGACGCCCACCAGTAGGGAAAAAGCGTGTGTGCGAACCGCAGGAAATTGATCGATGGCGAAATTCGTGACTAAGTTACCAAAGTGATCGGTTTTGAGGATGACGCCGGTCCAGGTGCTTTTGCCGGTCTGCTCCGGTTGATCGAAAGCCACGCGGACAAAATCGTCGATTCGCGGGCCAAATTTCGCGGGCGGGATTCCCGCCGCCAGGTGCGCCGCTACAGGCGAGAAAACATCGCGGCCGTGAAATGTCCGGCTGACAGGATGCAAGAAATATCTTTCGGCGGTAATGTGCCGGATGCGCGGCCTGCTACTGCCGGATTGCTCCCGCGCAAGCACCATCGAGAGCACGCCGTTGTCGGGCGCGATAAAGTACTGCCCGGCCATTTCGGCGAGCAGCGGCCGGCGAGCGGAGCCGACACCGGGATCGACCACGATCACGTGAATCGTTTTCTTCGGAAAATATCGATAAGCCTGCGCGATGGTGAACGCGCCATCCGCGATCTCGTAAGGCCGGATGCCGTGGCTGATGTCGATCACCTGCGCGGAGGGTTGAATGTTCAGGATCACGCCCTTCATCACACCGACAAAGTGGTCCGAGAGGCCGAAGTCGGTGGTCAGCGTGATCAGAGGACGGGTCATTTCAGCGGCCGTTCCCGGACGGTTACTTCCACCGGGGGCAGGACGCGTCCGCCGGAGACCACGGTAAGCGTCGCCTGCCCTGGACTTGTGCCGATGGGCAATTGCGCGTTGATCTGCGCCGGGTTCACGTAGCCGAGCGGCGCGGCGGTTCCGTTGATGAACACCGAGACGCCATCTAAAAGTTCGGGCCAGGTGGACCCGGGGGCAAGCGCGGTGTGCGGCGCCAGATTTGAGCCGAATATGGAAATGAGCGAGCCGGGCGTCAGGGGTCCCGGTTGGAATCCTGCGGCGGTTACAACGGCGGCGATGCTGCCAGGGTTGGGGTCCTGCAAGCCAAACACGGTCAGGCTATCGGCCGTTCCAACGTAGACTTTGCCGTTGGCGACGGTGGGCGTGGAAAATTTGATGGACGAGCCAACGCTGCCCTGGTAGAGTTCCTGGCTCAAGTCGGCGGCATCGAAGGCGTGCAAAAGTCCGGCGGGATCGATGGTCCAAAGAATCCCGTTTGCAGAGCCGCTGGACGAGATGCTGGGCACCGTGCCAAGCACCGCAAACGTCGCGGAACTGGCGGAGACGGGGACCGTGGATAACAAACCATTCTGGATAGATAACGCCTTCACTTGATCGTGGGCCCCTGAAAAATAGACCGTGTTGTTGAAATAAGCCGGCACGCCGAACACCGGGCCCACCGTGGAAGCGAGCGACTGAACGATCTGCGGATCTCCCTGGGAATTGAAAGCGCCCAAATTATCGCGGTCGAGTAAGTACACTGTGCCCGACTTACTCCCGGTCACGAGTAAGTGCGGATGAGCGGGGGTTCCGGCGCTATCGGGCAATAAAAGCGCGCCGCTCGATCCGAGATCCAGGTCTTGGGCCGTCAGTGCGGCGGCGTTGTAGGGCGTAAAGTAATCGGTCGCGGAAAGGCTCTGGCCCGTGGAAAGCCTGATCACGCTTTCGCCTAAATCCTGGCCGCCCATATTCGCGTCGAAGGTGCCGTTGGCCGAAACCACATAAATGTTACCGCTTCCATCCGCCGCCGGCGCCGCACCGCCTTGCCAAAACGCCCCCGCCTGCCAGTTCGGCGTATCCGCATAAACGGCGGATTGCTGAAGCGTGGCCGTGTTGTAGGCAATGACCCAGCCGTGATAATTGCCGGAGTCGCACTGCGATGACCACGAAGTATAGACGGCGCCGTTCAGCAGCAGCAACCCCGCGCGTTCCTTATACAGCCAAGGCTTGAATTGTACCGTGGTATTGCCGTCGCCCGCACCCGGAACGGAGGCCTGGATTTCTACGGGACTGCCGGACCTTTCGGCGCCCGTTGTCACATCCAGCGCATGCAACCAGTGTGCATATGTGCCAGTGGATGCCTGCTCCGTCATGGCTACGACATACAAGGTGCCGCTCGCCGCATCGATCACCGGCGTTGCAGTGATGCCGACTTCGGGCGCGATCGAACCACATACCAGATCCGTCGCCGAAGCGGCCGTGATTCCTTGCGCCGGGTTGAGAAAGTTCGCATGCCATAGCGGAGCGCCCAAGTTGTTATCCGCGTCGAAAGCGTACACGCTGTCGTGCTCGGTGACGACAAAGACTACATTATGGATTCCCTTGCGCGGAATGACGACGCCCGGCAAATACAAGGGCTGAGCGTAAACTTGGCCGTCGACGGCATAACTGAACAAGCGCCCAAATTGTCCGGAACTTACGTTGGCGGGAGTTAGAATCGTCTCGTTGAGATTCTGCCCGGTGCGAGCCAGGTCATTATGATAAGTGAGTATGCTTACCTGGCAATTCCACCAGAGGGCGCAGGCAAGAATCGAGCTAGCAGGACGCATCCTCCATTAGACGCGTCCACGCCATCTTATTGCAATTCGTTGCGAGCAGGTACTAACCGGTTAGGCCTACTTACAACTCACTCAACGCCGCCACTAATGCGCCGCGAGCGGTGGAGACCATCGGGTTGGGCGCCATGCGGACCTCCGCGATCGCCACTGGCAGCTCGACCTCCCGCAGCGACTTTTCGAACCGGTCGCGGAACCCGGGTGGCATCGCACTGCCGCCGCTCAGCACCAGCGGAATCGGGCGATTGAGCTTCGGCATATTTTGCACGCTGGCCATTTGATCCTTGATGGCGGCCACCAGCGCCTGGATCATGTCCTCATACGCGCTGCTCAGCGCCTGATGGATCTTGTTGGTGAAATGCCCGTTGAAGTGGAACGATTCCTCCTTGATGGTGCGAATGCGGGTGGCCGGCTCACCGCGCGATTGCGATGCCATCGTGTCGATGAAATCGCCCGCTTTCGGAATGCTGAAACTGAACACGGGCACCGAAAGGTAAGCGAGGCATACGTTACACAGCCCGCCTCCGCAGCTCACGCCGATTCCGGTGTAATTGGAGTTTTCCAGTTCGCCGTACACCACGGCCAGCCCTTCGGTAATGCTATGCGCGTCGTAGCCCAGCTTCGACAGCATATTGGTCAGATCTTTTTCATGCTCGTTGACTTCCTCGCCCGATCCGAGCGGCGGCGCGGGAACGCTGAAGCACAGCCGCTGGCCCTTGCCCGTTTCGCCGGTAAGCAGCGTCACGATTTGGCGGACCAGCGTCAGACTGCTGCTTTCCTCCGGATTCAGAATGCCGCGCAGCATCGGTCTCCGGGTCTCTTTGTGAAACAGGTTGGCGAAACGCTCGGATTCATCGCCGTACACGGTGATCTCGGCATCTTGCACCAGGTGCGGGACCCGTTCCTTCTTCAGGACGCCCTGCGTCAGTTTGGAAAATGGAATGGTGACGAAGGCGTTCAGTTGCGTGCCGAACTGAATATCTTTGTCTTGGCGTTGTGCGGCGACAATACGGCTGGTGCCTACGTCGAGGCCGAGAGCCGAAGGCTGTTGGGTGTTGGTGTCACTCATGAGTTGTACTCCTGGTTTGGGGTCGCTGATTGTTGTCCTGGTTGGTGGTAAATTGCCGGGCGTCACTTCCGCGCAGCGCCCGGATCGCGTCCCGATATCTTTTCTGCAACGTCTTGCGATACAGCTCGACGGGCTGCCCTTCTGCCCCTGCGTCCCGTTGGACCTGCTGTTCGGCGGCATCGATCCCTTGGGCGAACGGCGGGCCGGCTTTGTCGATGAGCGCGGCGTCCGCGCGAAAGCCGAACAAAGTCATGCTGGGAAGGGCGCGCCCGTAATTGTTGGCCAGACCCAGGTCGCCGAAGGGCAGATTAGCCGCCCAATCCAGGTGATAGCCCGCCTCCCAATTGCCCGGATTGACCGAAACCTGCGCGTGCGTAACGCAATTGGCCGCCGGGATTCCGTAGCGCGCCCGCAGCATCTCCGTAAGAATGCGGCCGGAATGGACTTGCGCGGCGGTCACCGGAAGACCCGCGCCCGCGGCCCCGCTGCGCGCTTCAAACGCGATGCCAAAAAAACTTTCGTTCAAGTTGATGTAGATCCACGAGTTATCCGCCCAAATGGAGTTGCCGGCGTGGTTGGCATAATCGCTTTCGCGCACCACGCGGAACACGCGCCCGAAGCGATCGATCACGAAATGATACGCGCGCGTCCGATTCACGTATTCGAGCAGACCCTCGCCCGCACGCTGCAGCACCTGATTCTGGTCCTCTTCAAACGGTGCGATGTGGCTCTCCGTGGTGTGGAATACAATGCCTTCGGGCTCTCGGCGCCATTGGGCCGCGTCCAAGCGCGAACCGGTTCGCGCAAATGCCAGATAATGCCGCGGCTCGGTCGCGGTCGCGTATTGATTTTCGATTCGCAAACCGTTGCTATATAAGTCGAATTGCGGCGTGTTCTTCACCAGCCAAACCGGGCCGGCCGGCTCCGCTCGCAATCGAAGCGGCACGGTGCGCGCAAATCGCTCGGGCCGGGCGTTCGAATTCGCAGCGACGGTGGCATGGCGTGGCGTGCCGAAAAACACGAGCATTGCAGCGCCGGCCAGTCCGAAGGTGATTGCGAACGCGGGCATGTGCTCCACTACTCTCCTCCAGCGTCGGGAGGGTTTCGAAGGCCCCGAAACGTTCCGCCGCAGAAACTGTAAGCGATCGGCCGGATCGGAAAACCAGCGCGCTCGCCACTCCAGCGCCCTCACCACCAGTCGTCGCATGTTGATCGGCCGCTAACTGGGGGAGTAGTGTGGGCAAGCATAAGACCGTCTCAATAAATACCCACGGTCCTAGGCCGGCTGGGTCAGTTTTTGAAGGTGAAATGGTGATATGTTTTGCCTTTATTTCTACCTTAATGTGGTAGTATTGTGCCACCACCTTAGCAATAGGGAGGATCGATGTTTAAGAAGTTCCTGCAAGGCTCTTCTGCCCCCACCGCCGAAATGGTTTTTACGGCGCCCCCAGAAGAGTTGAATGGTTCACAAAGCGGGCCGTCCACCCCCGTCAACAACGAACGAAGTCAACCCGATTCGCCTGCAACGCCGAAACTGGCTTCGTTTGAAGAAATTTACCGCAGATCCGCGTTGAAGGCGTCCACATCCACCGCCGAGTGGGACATTTTGAAAGTCGCCGACATGGTGAATAACGGGCATTTGCACGGTTTATCGCCAGCGGCGAAACATAGCGCGCTCATGATGGCTCTCGAAGCGGCCGGCGTCGCCGTCGAGGACATGCTGCAGGATGCGGTGCAGCGGCAGCGCCTGCTGAACGAATACGAGGAAGCCCAGCGCAAGCGGCTGGACGATTTCGAGGGCGCTAAGCAACAGGAAAAAGAGCGCTTAACGGCCGAAATGGAGGCCATCTGCACCCAATATCGCAGGCGGATCGCAACCGGAGAACAGGAGATCGAACGCGAACGCGCGCAGTTTCGTGAGTGGCGTGAGCGCACCGAACGGGAGCAGCGCCGGATTTCGGAAGCGGCTTCGGCGTGTGTCTCGGCCGAGACGTGCGGATCAAGCGATTACAGCATCTCGCGGCTGCTCGAGAAAAACTCCGGCCGGTTGAGGGAATCCGCCTAGGGTTTTCCCGCCCACACTTGGATGAGTGGATCTGTCGGCGCTAAATATTCGCGCGCCCGTGGAGATCCCTGTCTGTACGATGCACGACGAATTACGAAGAATTACCCGCTGTCACACAAGCGTCACCTGCGCGCCATCAGGGTCTAACGGAGCTATGCAAGAAATGGTTCCAGATGCTCGCAGAGAGGATAGCCGATTTTGCGCTGGAACGGCGGGCCCGATTCCGCTATCCGCTCGAACTGAACGTCCGCTACCGCACGCTTCCCGGCGCACGGGCTTGGGTTGGAACCGGCCGCACGTTGAACGTCAGTAGTTGCGGTTTGCTCATCTGGTCACAGGAAGAGATTGTCGAGGATGGCAGCCGCCTGCAAGTCTCCGTGGACTGGCCCATCACGCTGAACGGCGCCACTCCCTTGCAATTGCTCGCCGAGTGCCGCGTGATTCGCCGCCAGCCCGCCGGGTTCGCCGTGCGAATTGAACACCATCAGTTCCGCACGAAATCGAGCCATGGCGAACAAGGAACCGGTGCCCTAAATCCTGCTGCATGCAGCGCCGTTTTTGCGTAAGCTGGATGGGATGGTTCCAACCGCGCACGTTCAAACCAAGACCCCACCCTTCCGCGCCGACCATGTCGGCAGCCTCCTTCGCCCGCCGGAATTGTTGCAGGCCCGCGAAGACGCAAAAAGCGGCCGTATCACTGCCGCCGAACTACGCCGCATCGAGGATCAAGCGATCCGGGAGGTGGTGCGGCAGCAGGAAGATCTCGGGCTCGAAGGCGTCACCGACGGCGAGTTTCGCCGCGCTTCCTGGCACATGGATTTTCTCTACCAGGTGGGCGGGACGTCGAAAGCCCAGGCGCATCAGAAAGCGCAGTTCCGCAACGATCAAGGCGTGATCGAGTTCACGCCCGCGGCCCTGCAGATCACGGGCAAGCTGCGGCTGAACAAATGCATTTTCGGCGAAGATTTCGCGTTCTTGAAATCGGTGGCGCACGCCACGCCCAAGCTCACCATTCCTTCGCCCAGCATGATGCACTATCGCAGCGGCCGTGCGGCTATTGATCCTGCGATTTACGCCGACATCGCCGAGTTCTGGCATGATCTGGCGCAAGTGTATGCGCAAGAAATCGCGGAGCTCGCGAAACTCGGTTGCGCCTATTTGCAGCTCGACGACATCAGCCTGGCGTATTTGAACGATCCCGCGCAGCGCGAAGTGGTCAATAAGATGGGCGAAGACGGCGAGCATGCTCACATTCGCCACATCCGCACCATCAACGAAGCGGTGGCCAACAAGCCCGCAGGCATGTCGATCTGCACGCATTTATGCCGGGGGAATTTCCGTTCGTCCTG
>Ga0335074_10013339_pt1 | contig 11552 bp, 16 predicted proteins | sample Lox_Sample_23_FD_206715 | JGI IMG/M metagenome (GOLD analysis project Ga0335074, IMG submission 206715) | Soil microbial communities from Loxahatchee National Wildlife Refuge, Florida, United States - Lox_Sample_2.3 | ecosystem: Environmental > Terrestrial > Soil > Wetlands | place: USA...
GGGCTTCGGTGTAAACTAAGGCAGACCCCGGGAGCCGGTTCGCTGTGCCGGACCTGCTCGCCTAGCGTCGGGACGTGGCTCAGCCTGGTAGAGCACTCGCTTGGGGTGCGAGGGGTCGGCAGTTCAAATCTGCCCGTCCCGACCATCTTTAAAATCAATAAGTTACGGAATGTTGACTCCTTGGCTAATATCCTAAGCGAGGGGTCTTTTTCTTGCAAGGATTTTCGCCTTCAGCGATGGCCCGGTAAGCCCGTTTTGGGAGTCAAGGGCATGAGTCACTTCATGCGGTACAGCCCGCGTTCGATTTGTACGAAGTGCTCAGTGAAGCCGCCCGGATTCCCCACCCGATGTTTCGGCAAGAACACCCCGGCATAATCAATACCCAATGCACGATTCACGTCTGCGGAGCGAAACGGCTGCACCAGCGTCCCTGTTTCGATGGCTTCGCGGATGCGTCGTACTGTGTCTCGTTCCATGGCTGCCGTGTTGCGGCGCTCATCCTTGACGGGAATCTCCACTCAGCCGAATGTCCGACTCTTCGCGGCCTTTCGTCGGGGTTCGGCTCTCATGGAATTGTGGGCTACCAGTGAATCAGAAATGGACTTCTGGAGGAGCTGCCGCTTCTCCTCATCGGATATTTGCGTAGGTGGTAGTTCCGCCTCCAACTTGCGCCGAATCTTGTTGTACTCGCTTACGGCGGCCTTCTCCTTGGTAAACGTGGCGATTAGATTCCCGTCCAGTTCCAGCCGGTATTTCCCATCTTGGGCCTTCTCAAGGATCAGTTTCGCTGGTGGGAATACGAGTCTCATTTGGAGAGTATAGTCAGTTTGCTCCGAGACCCTGGATCGGATACTCTGGCCCTTGATGAATCCTATGCAGTTGGAACTGATGCCGGAACCCGAGGTCAAGAGCGGTCGGCGGGTGCAAGGTGGTATTGCATCAAGCAATGTCGTGCAATCCGCTTATATCGCGGGGAACGCAGAAGTCTTTCCAAACATCCTCGAATTGCATGTCCCAAAGGGCGCACGCATAGCCGATGTCACCTACGGCGGCGGAGTGTTCTGGAAGTACGTTGACCTGACGCAATATGAGCTTGTACCGAGCGATATTGCAACCGGTGTGGACTGCCGCGCTTTGCCGTACGAGGATGACAGTTTCGATGCGCTCGTTCTCGATCCCCCATATATGGAGGGGCTGCTCCGAAACAACGCTAATCACAAAGCAGGAGGGGGAACGCACGCGGCTTTCAGGAATTACTACTCAAACGGAGACGAGGTAAACCACAGCGCCAAATGGCATGGCGCGGTGACAGACCTCTACTTCCGTGCAGGAGCAGAAGCTTTCCGGGTGCTCCGCGATGAAGGCGTTGCAATAGTCAAGTGTCAGGACGAAGTTTCAGCCAATCGGCAATGGCTAACACACGTTGAGATCATCAACCATTACGAAACCTTGGGCTTCTATACAAAAGACCTCTTCGTCACCGTGCGCCAGAATCGCAGCGGTGTCAGCCGAATCCTAAAGCAGGTGCACGCCCGGAAAAATCACAGCTATTTCCTTGTGTTCGTAAAACGAGTCAAGAAGAGCAAGCGTGCGAAGTCTACTTCGGTTTGACCTCTAGTACGGTCTGCTCTGTCTCAACGACTTCCTGCTTTTCTTCAATCTCAACCTCTTCGGGTTCGGCTAGAACAGCATCAAGCACGCTCAAGAGGTCTTCTGCAAACGGGGGCTTGGGAGGCCACGTAATCGAGATTAAAGACGCAATCAGATTCGATCGTTGCACAGCGGTGTACTTCGCATATCGAGCCTCTGGAAGGTCTTTATTGCGAGCGAAAGCGAAGCGCCATTGATCACCGAAAGCAAAACAGTTGACTGCCAAGACATCAAACTCTCCACGAAGTAGGAGCGTGGTTTCGAGTGTGGTGTCGTCTTCGAACCTCACTGTTCTCCTGTCGCTTGCATCGCATTGAAAATTCCCGGTCCACTCGCCTGTGTCCGATTGCTTAACGCTGTTCGTCTGAAGGCTCTTCACCTCGACCCTTAGAACCTTGTCTTTGTACCGGATTCGGCGGTCACCTTTCTTTTTCCGGTCGTGGTCATCATCCTTACCCAGATCGGTGATGTCCGGGTACGAGTTGAACTTCTCGTGCGCCTTCTGCTCAGCAACGTACCCCAGAACCATTCCACGTAGGCTGGGATTTGCCCGAATCAATGCCGAAACTTGATCAGGCGTAATCTCCCAATGATCAAAAATTGTCTGACCGGGTTCCGCCCCCGTCACAGCGTCTACCAGTTCGTGCGGATCAGCCCCGATCGCTCCGCACACTTCCAGAAACTCGACTACATCCAACCGTCGTTCGCCACTTTCGTATTTCGAAACGAATGATTGTGGCTTGCCCAATCTTTCGGCTAGTTCCGATTGGGTAAGATTCTTCTCTTGGCGAGCATGAACGAGGCTTTGTTCAAACTGCTTATATGACTCTTCCTGACTGGGCATGAGGCCAATTCTCGGAGGCGGAAAGCAAATATCCCAAAATCGGATATTGCGCCGTCTGAGAAGGTTGGATGCGGCTTGGCAACTCATATGTCAGATTGGGCTATACACCAAACTGACACTCTCACTTGACACTATTTCTGTCCAAATAGGGTCCGTGCAATTTTTTCTTGACACTGTGTCCAAATGGTTATAGAGTCTAAGTTGACACACACGGAGATTCGAAGATGACGGCAGCAAGGCGGGGCGGAAAGCGAATCGGGTATGTGCGGGTTTCAACGCTGGATCAAAATGAATCGCGTCAGCTTGAGGGCGTCCCGCTAGACAAGCGGTTTGTGGACAAGGCAAGCGGCAAGGATATGAAGCGCCCCCAACTGCAAGCGGCTCTGGATTACGTGCGGGACGGTGATGTGCTGGTGGTTCACAGCATGGACCGGCTGGCCCGCAACCTTGATGACCTCCGCAAAATCGTCTTGGGGCTGACGGGGCAGGGCGTGGTGGTGGAGTTTGTAAAAGAGCATCTGACGTTCACTAGCGAAGACAACGCTATGTCAAAGTTGCTCCTGAGTGTGATGGGCGCTTTCGCAGAGTTTGAGCGGTCCCTCATCCGTGAGCGTCAGCGTGAGGGCATTGCCCTTGCGAAGAGAGCGGGCGTTTACAGGGGCCGCAAGCCGTCATTGACCCCGGAGCGCGTCAAGGAACTTAGGGCGCGTGTGGCAGCGGGTGAAAAGAAGGCCGCCTTAGCCCGTGAGTTTGGCATCAGCCGGGAGACTCTTTATAGCTACGCGCCAGTGAGTGCCTGAGTCGTGTCCCTTAAGGGCAACGCCCGCACATTAAATGAGGCGGCTGCAAGCTATGACTCTTTAGCTTCTGGCTTCTGGTGTCGTGTAGCTCTGTGCTCCAAGACCTGTTCGCATAGAGCGTGAAACTCGTCTTCGGTAAGGTGTGTTTTGCAATCGTTCACCCGCCACGAGCAGATAACGAACTTGACTTTGCCGTCTTCTCCGATCACGTGGTCCACCGTGGGAAGATTTGCAAACGTCCTCAAATACCCATCACGACCGGCTTTAGAGAGTTCGTTGTCGTAGGTGCTGATGAGGCTCCAATCAAGTGCTCGTCCAGTGTAGTAGTCCCGGTCCCCACCGTTTTGAACGGCCTGATGAATTAATTGCCGATACATCGCGCCAATGCAGCTTTCTTGTCCAAATCGCTTTCGATCGCGGATCACATGCGCCTGAGCTTTGCGGCGGAGCCAACGAATATATACCTCTTCCTCGCATTTCCCTGCGAGGCAAGCAGGCAGCGAATAGAGCTTAGTGAAGGCGGGGTAAGGCATTCTCCGATCAGTATACCTACCGAAACATTTTGCATTTCCAGTGGCCCTCGTGATCCCGCTCACAGTCCAAAGGAGTTGCGGTACGGTATTCTTCCACGTTCCCCGCGAAAATTGATGCTCCTGAGCCTGTCTCTGTTTTCGGGGACGCGCCTACAGGCTTTGTGGCGCGATTGCGGGGCATTTGCAGCGGGGGAGCGGAGATGTTCTATGGCACTTGTAGATGTGGCGCTCAATTGCGTGCGCCGGGGCTGGTATGTCTTCCCATGTGTACCCCGTACCAAACGACCACTTGGCGGCCTGGTGCCTAATGGCGTCCTTGATGCAAGCAACGATGAAGTGAAGGTCCGCAAATGGTGGGCAGCCAAGCCGGACGCGAACGTTGCAATTGCGTGCGGTCCAAGCGGCCTCTCTGTGGTGGACTGTGACCACGGCAACGCAACGGAGGCGGACGCACGGGCCTGGATGGAACGGGCCGGGCTGCCGACGACCTACACGGTGCACACAGGCCGCCGCAGCAACCCGAAAGATGGCACGCCTGAGTATGGAGTCCAGCTCTACTACTCAGAAGCCATGCCGAGCGTAGGCGAGTTTTCACTCGCCGGAGGCACGGGGCAAATCAAGAGTCACGGCGGCTATGTCATGGCTGCCGGGAGTATTCACCCGGACAGCGGGGAATCGTATGAGTTGTTGATGGACGGGCATCTTGCACCGCTCCCGCCTGTTGTGCGTTCGCTTAAGACGGAGCGCAAGCCCGTGGAAGATGACGGCGGACCCATCACCGAGAATCGCAACATTCGGCTCACCAGTATCGGAGGGAAGCTCCGCAACGCAGAACTTTCGGCGGAATTGTTGGAAACAACGTTGCTCCAAATCAACGAGGAGCGATGCGTCCCGCCGTTAAGCGAAGAGGAGGTCCAGCGCATAGCAGCAAGCGTGAGCCGTTATGCAATCCCGGAGCCGGACGTTGAAGTTACCATTGGCGGGAAGAGCGCAGCGCCGAAAGAGCCTGTGGACCCATGGGAGAAATACCACACGCTGGATGAACTTCTCAGCGTGCCTCCGGGTAAGTTCATCGTGGATGGCATTTTGTATGACAACAGCATCACTGCATTAGCGGGATATGCGGGTGATAGAAAGTCTATCGTCTCGCTTAATCTCGCAGCGTCCTGCGTCACTGGGCACCCATTCATGGGAAAGTTCGCTGTTGCAAATCCGCCCAAGCGCGTCATCTACCTATGCCCCGAGATGGGATTACGTGAATTGGCGAAGCTGTCCAAGAATCTTGGTATGTTGCCATACGTTGGCAAGACGCTGTTCTTTCGATCACTGGACAAGAGCGGGAAAATCAAGCTGTCTGATTTAACTCCGGTCGAACTGGATGGGTCGCTGGTGATCCTAGATACGGCTGTGCGGTTCATTGAAGGAAAAGAGAATGACCCGCAGGACATGGCCGTGTTTTCGGATGAGCTGTTTCGGTTGCGGAACAAGGGCGCTACAGTGTGGGTTCTGTTCCACTCCAGCAAGGCAAGTGTGGCGCAGGAATTGAGTCTGCAAAACGCTGTGCGTGGCTCCAGCGAGATTGCAGCCATGTTGTCAATGTGTTGGGCAACGCGGCTAAATGAGCCCGCGAAACGCTTTGACTCCACCAGTCGCATGTACCCTTTGAAAGTTCGGGAATTTGAGGCGCTGCCGTTTGACTTTGGCTGTGATCGCGTAACGGCGGCTTGCAGCATCATCGGGGAGCCCGCCCCAGTAGCCGTACTGAAAGACCGGAAGGCCGATGAGCGGCGCGCCATTATTCGAGAGCTTGTCCAGCATGACCCGGACATAGGTGTGAACAGAATCCAAGCGGTTCTGAAAGAGCGGACGGGAAGTGGCGGAAATGCCAAGTGGGTATCAACCGAAAAGAAGCTGATACTCAGGGGCACCACGGGCGGGTCCGTTTTGAGAGAGGAATAGTCATTCCATGATTTTGGCATCCTGCGCGTGACTAGCTATTCCAAATTGACCATTCCTCTAAGAGAAAGAATGGGAATACATACCCCCCACATTTCATGTGTGGGGGTGGTGTATTGGATGCGGAATTGAAATAGACGGAATGGGCGGAATAACTCCGCCCGAAAGGTCTTCAAAATGGATTCACTACCAACACCTGAGAGGGCAACCAAAAGCTTTCGTGTTGTCCAGCCCGGTAGGCGCATAGACGTTGTTGCCGGATACCGCACCTACAATGGGCATCCACAGGCCGACGTCAGCGTGACAGAGCACGCCAGCGCCAGCGCCAAAGAAAAAGGCCGTCTGACGTTCGATAAATGGTGGGAGTACGGCTTTAGGTGGCGTGTGAACGCATCTGGTCCGAGCATTGAAGCCACTATTGCGCTGTTCGAGGGAATTGCGGCTGCGCTACGCGAATTGAGGGATCAACACGATGCAAAGGCACCAAAATAGAATTAAGCGAGCCGGAAGGTGAGTTGTTTTCTGTTTGTATGAGCATTCGGTAAGGCGCACGCTTGAGGCGAGCCCATCATGCCTCTGCACGGAAGGGAGTTTACGTTGAACAACAATCTTCATCTGGAATTGAGTTTCGAGACGGGCGAGATCGTCTCACCTGTTGCAAGAATTTACGTCAAGTCGTGGTCTGGTCGAGAAGGCGATTCCTTCCACTACATCAGTCAGGATTGCGCCGCCTCCTCCGAGTTAGATTGGGTCGTTGATCGACTCATCGGGGAATTGGAAAGCATCCGAAAACGCGGGCACGCAAAATTTGCAGCCGCGAAATAGCCCACCCCGGCCTGATGCTCCCAATGAACAACACACCGGGGCAGGATCGAATCTCGTGAACTGTTCACGGGAGAGCACGCAATGGGTCATCTTTCCACACGGACAAGAATTGATTCCATTTTGTGCATAGGGGGTAGGTCTAATCTTGCCGACCTTCCGTTGATAGCCCGCCGCCGCCCCCAAATTTACATGAACGCACAATTCCCGCATTTTGGAACAAAGTACTAATTTCTGAGAATTGTTTGTTTGTGTACGAAAAACTGTTGCGGCGCTCTACAGGGGACTTGCGCTCAAGATTTGACCCACCCCCCACCCGGCAACGCATGTGTCGTAGGGCTAGAGATTGGCCCGCTTGGTGAGCCTAACAGCTATCGTGTGTTGCGGCTGATTTGCGATCATGGCCGTGCCAGCAATGGTATCTCCCTGAATGTTACCTGAAAAGTGCATGTCGTAATCTCCGGGGACGCCAAGTACGCTCTTAACATCGGGGTCAAAATTGTGCACATGAACGCGGCCTTTGATTAAGCGTTCATCGGCGGTGTACGTTCCGATCCACGTGAAGCCGCTGTCACCTCCAAAGACTTTGCCGTTTATGAAAACCGCCACTCCGCCACTCGTTACTGGCGGTGGTTGAATTTGCAGAATCCATAACCCGTCCAGCATTTCGTGACTCCCTTTTGCTTAGGGTGGTGCCAGTTTCTCGAAATATAATACTCTGACAGCGGATGCTCTTTGGAATCAATCTCGAAGGATGGCTAACCATAGCTGCCATCGTGCTAGGGCCTGTGCTCGCTTTTGCCATTCAGCATTGGCGCGACGGACTACGCGATGCCCGAAAGAGAAGGCTCCAGATTTTTCAACAGCTCTTGCTTACTTTGAAAGTGCCGATGGCTCCAAGGCACGTAGACGCCCTCAACAGCGTGCCGCTGGACTTTTCTTCCGATTCAAGCGTGATGCAGGCGTGGCGTCTTTACACCTCGCATCTGAATGACAGCGCAATGTTGAGAAACAACAATCTTAGGTGGGGCGAACGCAAGTTTGAGTTGCTCGTTGACCTGGCCTCAGAAATGGGTAGAAGCCTTGGCTACGATCACATCGATAAGGCCACGCTGCGCGACAACATTTATGTACCGCAAGGTTACGCGGACCAAGAAGAAGAATTTCGCCAGATGCGTGCAACAATGCTGCAAGTGCTCAGAGGCGAAAGGCCAATTCCAATGACGATGGTCGGGCCTGTCCACGTTGAGGAGCCATTGCAGGCGGTTCAAGAGCTACCCGCAGCGGAACAGCCTAGACTACCCGTTCCGCCTCCAGTAAGAGCAGATGAATAGTGGTGCCCGTGGACAGAGCGACGTGCGAGTCTTCATTTATAAACGAACGCATCAAGGTGACCCTAACACGCTCGGGCACTTTGGAATCCAAGATTGCATGGGCGGATTGCGGAATTGTAGCTTCGATGCTGTGATTGGCGTCGGCGGAATCTCTAAGTGGGCACAATCAGAGGGAATCAGCCTCAAAGTAAATTGGATTGGCATAGGCCCCAAGAAGATTCCGCAAGTCGGGCAACGCGGCCCAATCGTTCTCTTTGACCATTTCATGATTCTCGAAGAGAAGGGAAAAGAACTTAGCTCCCTCGCTCCTCTTCTGGCGCGCCGCTTACTCCACCGGAAGGCTCCCCGTTTCATATTCAGTACTCAGTTGAGCGCATCGGAACAGTCGGAAGTGAAGCGGATTTTGAACGCAGCAAAGGACGCGCCGTCGTCTTCGCCGGTTCGGAACACGGTCAATCGGAATGAGCGCCCGCACGACTGTCCGCCGAGCGGATGCTTACCTTTAAGAGCGATTCGGAATCGCGTGTGTCCGCCGTGAGCATCGCATCAAGCTCGCTTTGCAGGAATCGCCAAGTGTACCGCCGTGCCCCGGAGAGACGATGCCCCAGCACTTTTCCTTTGCGCGCCCATTCCGCGAGTGTGCGTGGATTGATCTTCAAGTATGCGGCGGCCTCATTCGATGTGAGCCATTCCATGACGAAAGTCCCCTAGCTTTTAATCCTCAAAGCGCCTAAGCAAGTTTTCGAGGGCCTTACGCCGGAATAGGCTAACGTCCTCAGCGTGAGCTACAGAGCCTTTTTTTCGGTTGTACCTAGGAAGTTCGTAATAGCGGTCCCGAAAAGCGGCGAGCAAGGCGGACTCAAGATGCTTCCATGTTTGCACCGCTCTCCGGCTTTGACAGGTGACAATGTGAACTTCGATTTGGCGGACACCTCGCAAATTCGCAAATGCCTCGCTTGCTTTGTCCACGGCGGAGGTCGCCGGTCTTCGGGCACCTTTTCCAGTTGTGCCGATATATATGATTCGTGTTTTCCTGCCGTTCGAGTACCTGAAAGATTTGTCGGCGGCGAGCACATAAACCATACGCTTGCTCCATTGACCACTGCGTTGAACCGTGAGCAGAGCGTCCTTTGAGCACTTGATCCGCAGTGTTCGCATAGATGGTATTAGAGAATAAGGTGCCGACCTTCGTTGTCGCAACACCGCCTCATTGAGCAACCCTACTTAGAAAGCAGACTTAACCGCTCATGCACGGCCTGTAGGTCTGCCGTCGTCATGTGCGCGTATCGTTTCGTTGTCTCAAGGTCGGAATGTCCCATCACCTTCTGCAAGCAAAAGACGTTTCCACCCCGCCGCAAATAGCCGGTTGCGAATGTGTGCCGTGTCGCGTGGAGCGTACGCCCTGGTGCGGTGAATCCCAACGAGAGGCAGAGCCGTTTCACGTAGTGCAGCACGTTACGGCGGTGGAGCGCAGTTTCTTCCGATGTTGCGAACAGGAGCGATTCCGGCTTGCGGTTGAAGTCTGTTGTGTAGCGATGGATGGCCTTTCGCAACTCAAAGCTGATTGGAACCACACGCTGCTTGCTGCCCTTCCCATCCAGCGTGACGAGCAAATCGTCAAGGTTAATGTCTGAGACACGCAGCTTGAGCACTTCGCCAATTCGTGCCCCGGTGTCGAACAGAAAGAGCAGGATCAAATGGAGCCGCCGCTCAAGTCTGCCCTTCGCCTTCCACTCCACCAGCGAGCGAATTTGCTTGTCTGTGAATGTAGGGAGCACGTTTTGCGGCTCCTTGAGTTGTGCGATTCTCGGATGCTTGCACGCGGGACCGCACTTCACGTCCGGCCCTGCGTTTGCCCAATGCACGTAAGCGTTGATTGCTCGGATGGCTGAATTGCAGCCGGTGGCTCGCAGTCCCTTGGCGCGCATCTTGAGCACGGCGGCTTTCAGGTCGTCTTGTGTGGGTGCGTCAGTGTCCAGCCATTTGAAGCTGTGCTGGTACCATTCCAGCGTTGACGGCGACACGTTTGAGAGGAATTGGCGTTCACGAATAAACTCTGAAAATCCCATTGCATTTGTCTCCGAAGCGAGTACTAAAATTCGGAGTCAAATTTTGTATCTTATTGCAAGTAAAGACGTTGTGCTCAGCCTGGTAGAGCACTCGCTTGGGGTGCGAGGGGTCGGCAGTTCAAATCTGCCCGTCCCGACCATTAAAATCAAAGACTTACTGGATCGAATGCGAAAAATCGGCGGCGGCTGTGGGGAATTTTGTGGGTACTCCGCGACGCAGCTTTGCATCCTGTGGCCTCACAAATGGCGAGTTGGCGTTTACTGTACGGCCTGCGTTGCGTCGAGCGCCTCAACAGCCCTCCGATTCTCTTCCAGACGAACATGGCTGTAGTGCTCCAGCATCTCGTGGCTCACCTGCCCGGCGAGGGACTTGATGGTCGCATCAGTGGCCTGCGTCTGCGCTAGTGCAGAGGTGAAGTGGTGACGAAGGTCGTGGACGCCTAGCCGAAGAGGCGGCATTACTGCAATGGAAGAAGTGATCTCAAGAGCGAATCGCCCCAACGCCCCGTTCGCCGAGCAAGTAGAAAGCCAGATTAGGGAAGGCCGTTTGATGTTCGACCATGCGCGCTGACTGAACTCGAATTCACCCGAATACGCAGTCAGTCAAGTGGTGTGATTCACCAAGGGCAAAACGCGATCCACTTGGCACGGATGGGTGGCTCGGCGCTGTTGACGAAGGAATGACGGCCGATTAGGCATAGCTTCTGTGATATGCGGGTGGTCCAGTATAGTAAGCTCAGGCTCGAAGCGCCTGAATCGATTTGGTTTGAGAATGCGGGAAATGGAGGTCGCTAATTCAATGTCATCCAACCCGAAAGGGTACATATGGTGACTGCTCGACCGCTCGACCTGCCAGATTTTGACGATCCGCCAGTAGTTGAGACTGTACTGTCCGTGCAATTTGATCGACTCACGGCAATGCGCACTGGGCATTTCGGTCTCTATTGGGGTGAGGTGCGCGAGCGATTCCCAATAACTGAAGAACATGGCGAGCTGCCTTCGCTGGTCGAACAATCTCCTGAGCATCCCCAGCCTGTGGTTGGGATCCAGTTCCAAGCCCTTGAGGCTCCTCCAGCGCCGCGATTCTGGTTCACTGATGAACATGGCACAGAGCTGATCCAAGTTCAAAAAGACCGCTTCATCAAGAACTGGCGAAAGACAGGGGAGGGCGCGATGTATCCCCGATATGAGCGAGTGCGAGCAGGCTTTGACCAGGATTTCCTTACGTTCGCACAATTTGTGTCTCATAACCAGCTTGGAACAGTGCGTGTCAGTCAGTGTGAAGTGACATACATCAATCACATCGTGGCGGGCGCTGGCTGGGAGACACACGCCGACTTTAACAAAGTCTTTACTGTCTGGCGGCAGCCTCAATCGGATTATCCGGGACCAGTTCAGGATGTAACGCTGAGAGCCAGATTCCCGATATTCAGTAGCACAGGGAGCTTTGCAGGACGCCTTCACGTTACCGTCCAGCCGGTGACGCGCCTCTCGGATGGCGCGCCGATGTTTCTGATGGAACTGACGGCGCGGGGGCAAGTTGG
>Ga0335074_10013340_pt1 | contig 11551 bp, 10 predicted proteins | sample Lox_Sample_23_FD_206715 | JGI IMG/M metagenome (GOLD analysis project Ga0335074, IMG submission 206715) | Soil microbial communities from Loxahatchee National Wildlife Refuge, Florida, United States - Lox_Sample_2.3 | ecosystem: Environmental > Terrestrial > Soil > Wetlands | place: USA...
GTTGCCGACCCGGACGACCCGATACCCCTCGCCGATTTGATGATGGCGTTCGAAAGCATCGGCGAGCGCTGCGATCTGGGTGCGGTGCAACGGCATTACGGGTGCGAACCGCTCGACCTGTTGCGCTTCGCGTTCAGTCCGCTCGATGAGCTGATCGACGCTCTTCAGAACCGTTTCGATGGCATCGGCGATGTCGACGACACAGGGTTTGAGACCTATGAGGGCGAGACGCTTCTCAAAACGGCGAAATACGGCCTGATCTTCGAGGCGAAAATATGGGACAAGGGTATCGCCGCTTCCTTTGAGGGCGGGGCATTGAGGATTGTACGCCTCAATACACCGAAAAAGATCGAGGCGTTTCAGGAGCATCACCGGCAGCAATTGATCTCCCTGAAGCGCAAGCTGATCGAGGACCTTGAAGAGGCTAAGCGGATATTTGTCCATGCGAATGACGATCGAACATCCGAAGATGATGCCGTGGAACTCCTCGCCTCGCTGCGCACGTACGGCGGCGACAACTCGTTGCTATACGTGCGGCCAGCCGACGCCGCGCATGCGGCGGGCACGGTAACGAAGCTGCGGGATGGGCTCTATCTCGGCTATTATCCCCGCCGGACGGATTTTGTCGCCGGCGAGCAGCCGCCGTTCGAAGTGTGGCGGAAGTTGCTGCAGCGCACTTACCGTCTGGCCCGCATGGGCCCTCGGCCTCGTCGCGCCGCGATCGTGCGTGCGGTCGCATCGCTGGTGGGCCGAGCGCGTTGACAATGCCAGTTAATACTGGACCTTTTTATAGCCCCCGGGTCTATAGCCGAAGCGCGCCGCACTGAATGCGCCGAAAAAGATCACTGTCCAAGGTCACGAAGCACCCTTGGCTGCAATCGTACAGATATAGCGGGTCGCCGATTGCCGCTGGCGAGAAGCCTTCGGCCGCGAGCGCCTGTTTTTGAGGTTTGAAGGTGCCGGTCGTGGCGATCTGAGGGCAAAGGCGCAGAAACACGGGGCGAGCGTATTCCGGCAGGCGTTCGGTGAGAAAGGCCGTGACGCCGGTCAGATCGAAATGGCTGTCCGTCACCAGCGCCGCCATCCCGGCGCGGCCGTCGGCACCGGGCACCGAAACGCCGTAAACCACCGCGTCATTAACGCCGGGGTAGGCGGCAATCGCTGCTTCGACTTCGGTGGTCGAGACGTTCTCGCCCTTCCAGCGGAATGTGTCGCCGATCCGGTCGGCAAAATAGAAATAGCCGGCGCGGTCGCGGCGCATCAGATCGCCGGTGCGGTACCAGGCGTCGCCCGGCGCAAAGACATCGCGCAAGATTTTTGCTTCCGAGGCGGCAGGATCGGTGTACCCCTCGAAGCTTCCGCCGGCGCCGGTGTCCTTGCCCGGCAGCCTGCCGATCGCCTCGCCCACCTCGTCCGGCCCGCATTTGAGGCAGAAGCCATCCGCGCCGCGCAGGATCTCGCCGGCATCGACATCGAATTTTATGATCGCCACCGGAAAGCGATGCGCGAGGTAGGACGGCATGCGCCCGATCGAACCTTGCTTTCCGTCGCAATTGTAGAGCGAGAAGCTGGCTTCGGTCGCCGCATAAAATTCGATAATTCGTGGAATATGAAATCGGTTCTGAAACGCGTCCCATACGTCTTCGCGCAACCCGTTGCCGCAGGCGAGCCGCAGCCGGTGGCCGGTTTCGCGGGGATGCGGCGGAGCATTGAGCAGATAACGACACAGCTCGCCGATGTACTGGAACAGCGTGCAGTCCCAGCGGTCGACGTCGTCCCAGAAACGGCTCGCCGAAAAGCGCTCGCGGATCGCCACCGAGCCGCCGCCGATCAGCACCGCCCCCGTCGCCACCACCCCGCCGACGCTGTGGTACATCGGCAGGCAATTGTACATGCGATCCGCTGGCGTCGCACCGATCAGTCCGGCAAACCAGTGCGTCCATTCCATCACGCGCCGATGGCTGACGCTCGCCGCCTTGGGCAGTCCGGTGGTGCCCGAGGTGTAGATGTAGAGCGCGCGGTCGGCGAGTGTCGGTGGTTTGGCATCGCCCGGGCGGCCATCCGTCGGCAGCGCGCGGTCGATGCGCGGCCAGCCGGGTGCGTCGCCGCCATGCGCCCAGGCGCGCAGCGGGCCAAGCTGCGGCAACACCGCGGCAAGGGCGCCGATATGTTCGCTGGCGACGATCACGTGGCGGGGTTGAACGATCGCGATCGCATGGCGCAATCCGTCGCCGAGAAGGTTGGTGTTGATCAGCGCAACCACCCCGCCGGCACGAACGATCCCCAACCAGATCGCCAGGTATTCGGGGCAGTTCGGCATTAGCAGACAGACGACTTCGCCGGAGCCGAGGCGCTGCTCCACCGCCCATGCGGCGTATTGCCCGGCGCGCTGCGCGAGCGCGGCATAGCTCAGCGTCTCGCGCTCCGAGAGCAGTGCCGGGGCATCGCCAAATTGCTCGGCCAGCCGGTTGATGACGAAAGGGAAGGTGACCTCGGGCTGCTGGGCGATCGGCGCGGTCAATTCGAGCGCCCGCCGCCACGATTGGGCGGCGGCGCCGCGCTCCGGGGTTGGGCTCGCTGCCGGCATCACTCGCGGCTGGTTATCACCTTCAGATTGCGAACCCGTAAAGCCCGGCGACATTGCCGCGTGTGATCTTGAAGCGATCCTCGGCACTGGCGTCCTTGAAATCGCGCTCCACCACGTCCTGCGAGTGCGGCCACGACGAGGCCTGGTGCGGGTAATCGCTCGACCACATGATGCGGTCGACGCCGACGAAGCTGCGGCTCGCCACCCCGACGAAATCGTCGATGTAGGTCGCCCACATTTGGCGGCGGAAGTATTCGCTGGGTTTCAGCTTCTGCGTGAAGTCGTGCGAAGCGCGCGAGCGATCGGCGACCCGGTCCATGCGCTGCAGGTAATAGGGTAGCCAGCCGATGTTGTTCTCTGCCGAGACAATCTGCAGCCGCGGGAAGCGGTCGAGCACGCCCGAGAACATCAGAATGCTGAAGGTCTTTTCCACCTCATAGCCGAGAACCGTCGTGCGCATGTAGCGCTCGCCCCAATTCCACTGGCTTTCGACGCCCATGCCGGTGATGGCATGGAGCGAGATCGGCATCTTCATCTCTTCGGCCGCGGCCCAGAACGCGTCGTAGACATTGGAGCTGTACGGCTGCTCCTGCGGCGGCGAGCACCAGATCATTGCCCCTTTGAGGCCCACCTTGGCGCAGCGCTCTAATTCGCGCGCTCCGGCCTTCGGGTCATAAAGCGAGATCATCGCCAATCCCGCCATCTTGCCGGGCGCGTAGCCACAGAACTCGGCAAGCCAATCGTTGTAGACCCGGAAGCAGTCTTGCTGCAGCCCCGCATCCTTGAGCCAGAAGATGCGGAAGCCGAGCGTCGTGTAGAGGACGTCGGCCTCGACCCCATCAAGCGCGTTGTCCTTCAGCCGCTCGGCCGGATTCCAGCCGCCGGGCCGCGCATCGGCATAGGTCGCCTTGGTGAGGAACTCCTTCAGCTCCTCAGGGCTCTTGCCGGCGCCGAGGCCGATGCCGATCGGGTGCGGCTCATGGCCTTCATAGAGAAAATAGGCGCCCTCCTTGCCCGGCAGGTCGGTGACGAGCCGCGGCGCCCGGTCGCGATATTTTTTTTCGACCCGGTTCGACCACAGATCGGGGGGTTCGCTGACATGGGAATCGGCGGAGATCAGCTTGTAGTCGGGCATGCCGGGCCTCCCTGAATGCGCTGTCCCATTCGCCATTTTGCGCCCAATGGCGGGGTTGCGCCACGGCTTTGCCGCGCCGATATGTTGGAGACTGTCTGCTGCGTCATTCCCTACCCCTGGAGGCGCCGATGACTGTCCCGTTGCAGATAACGTTTCGCGATTTGCCGTCCTCTTCGGCCGTCGAAGCACAGATTCGCGAGCGCGCCGAACATTTGGAGCGCGTGTTCGACCGGCTTACCTCGTGCCGAGTAATCGTCGAGGGCCGGCATCGACCGCAACGGGCCGGGAAGGTCGCGCATCTCTGCGTCGAGCTGACCCTGCCCGGCAAGATCATTACCGTGGGGCGCGGTGCAACCGAATTCGAGGCGCACGACGATGTGTTTGTCGCCGTGCGCGCCGCTTTCGACGCGGCGCGGCGCAGGCTGGATCGCTATGCCCAGCGTCGGCGCGGCGACGTTAAGTCTCATCCTCGGTCCGCCGCGCCGCAGGACGCGTAGCGTTCGCGTGCTATTCTCGTCGCGGGGAAGCGCGACGGGGGGATAGCGATGCCGGCGCTGACGATCTATTTGAGCCGGTTGATGGGAATGGTCATGCTCATCATCGCCGCGGCCATGCTGACTGATAAGGCGATGGTGGTCACCGCGATCGGCTATCTCGGTCAGGATCGGGCGGCGCTGCTCGTGCTGGGCTTGGTGCGGGTGACCTTGGGCGCTGGCATCGTTCTCATCCACAATGTGTGGACGAAAGGATTCTGGCCGCTCCTGGTGACGCTCTGCGGTTGGGCCTTGCTGGTGCGCGGCGTGCTCGTCCTTTTCGTTCCACCGGATGTGATTGCCGGATTTATCGAGTGGTCCCGCGTCATCGATTTTTATTACCTCTATGCCGCGATCCCGCTGGTGCTCGGAGGATATCTGGCGCTGGGCGGGTTCAGCACCAGCGCCCCGCCGATCGAGGTGCCAGGCTTGCCCACCGCTGCGCCCCTGACAAAGCCGCAAAGAGCAAAAACCCGTCCGAACCGGCGACATTGAGACGAAAAGAACATTCACCGGTACTTCGGCGTCGAACGAAGCGATCGCAGCAGACGTAAAGCGTCTGCTGTCCCACATTCACGACTGATCCTGACAAGCTCCAGATCGTCATCCCGGCGGAGGAGGTCGGGCCCCATTTATCCGCTGTTCGAGCCGCTGAACGTGGGCCCCGGCCTGCGCCGGGGCGACACTTGTCTGTCACGCGTCCAACTTAAAGAACTTCACCGCATTCCCCGCCCAGATTTTGTCGCGCTCGGCCACGGGGATGTCCTTGTAGATGTCGTCGATGATCGGGCGCGAATTTGGCCATTCATTTTCGATATGCGGAAAGTCGGTGGCGAACATGATGTGGTCGACGCCGACATGGTGGCGCTGCTCGATCGCGACGCGCTCGTACTGCACCGAGAAGTAGATGTTCTCGCGCACATAGGTCGCCGGTAATTCCTTCAATGGCTTGAAGCCGAGATATTCCTCGGCCCAGCCGAGGTGGCGCTGGTACCAGACATCCATGTGCTCGAGCCAGAACGGAACCCAGCCGAGCCGGGTTTCAGCGAAAAACACCTTCAATTTCGGGAACCGCTCGAAGACGCCGCTGAGCACGAGCTGCGCCATGCCGATCGACGGCGGCAGGCCGAAATTCACCAGCCATTCGAGGAAGGGCCGCCTGAGCCGCTGCATGATGACCGGGTCTTCTTTCGGGTATTTCATCGTCGGCTGGTTGGCGCGCGCGCCGGTACGGTAAAGCTGGACGTGCACCGTCACCGCCATGTCGAGGTCGAGCGCGGCGGCCCAGAACTTGTCGTCCTCCGGCGTCGGATAGCCCTTGCCATTTGGCAGCCCGCCGAGCAGCACGCCCCGGAGGCCGAGCTTCTTGCAATGCTTCATCTCGGCGATCGCGTCGTCGACATTGGTGATCGGCATGACCCCCATGCCGATCAGGCGATCGGGTGCGACCGCGCAATATTCCTCGCCGAGCCAGTCGTTGTAGCCGCGGATGACCGCCTTGTAGACCTCGTCATGCGCGATGTTGCGCCAGAACACCGGGCCCGCGACCATCGCCGCGAACAGCACCTCGGCGTCCATCCCGTCCTGGTCCTGCTCGCGGACGCGCTGCTCGGGGCCGCCGGTGCCGGCGGCGTCGGCGACCTTGAGGCCGAAGGGCTGCCAAGTGCCGGCCGCGCGCCCGGCGCGCAGATCGAGAAAATTCGCTTCCAAGAGCGGCTGCCCCTCGATCATCAGCGCGTCGCCGCCGTCAGGCAGATGCACCGTATGCGGCGCCCGGTCCCGGTATTTTTCCGGCACGCGATGGATCCACCGCTCCGGCGGCACTTCGAGATGCCCGTCCGACGACATCAATTTGTATTGCCGCGCCATTGCATCCCTCCGTCATTGCGAGGGGAGCGAAGCAATCTCGCGCCGCTCTGGCCCTCTACCGCACGAGATTGCTTCGTCGCTGCGCTTCTCGCAATGACGACGCCGATTACGCTGCGTATTCCACCAGCGCGCCGGGCGCGGGGCAATAGTCGAGGCATTCGCCGTAGCCGGTGCACTTCTCCGGGATCACCTCATAGAGGTGGCGCGGCTCCAACAGCGTCGGGCGGATCGCCGAGTCGCTGCAGACCTCGCGGCACACGCACGAATTGCATGGCGGAAACTCGATGCGGACTTACATTTGACCGAGGGCGGGAAGTCGTTCGTCTCCGACCCCTGACCCCAGCCGCCATTAGATGTAATAGAACATCCGCTCAAGCGCACAGAGCCGGCCGATGACATCCTCCATTGGCATGGTCCGGGCCCCCGCCGTGGCTCGCCGCCATCAGCTCCCGCGCCAGCTCCCTCCCCGGAAGGTCACGCATGCCGCGCTCCCTCGCACTTCTGTGAGCGAAGGCTAGCACCCCTGCCCACTTGGTTCGAGGGGCCATTCCGATGTACAGAGCGTGTCTCGCGGCGCGCGTCGCCCGATTAATTCCCAAGGCGGTCAGGGAGTGCCGAACCATGGACCTTCGCTTCAGCGCCGAGGAGCAGGCGTTTCGCGACGAGCTGCGCGGTTTCATCGCCGACCAGCTGCCGGCCGATATTCGCGACAAGATGCGGCTCGGCTATGGAGCGGAAAAGGAAGACACGATCCGCTGGCAGCGCATCCTCAACGAGCGGAATTGGGCCGCGTATATGTGGCCCAAGGAATGGGGCGGGCCGGGCTGGTCGCCGATCCAGCGGATGATCTTCCTCGAGGAAAACCAGCTCGCCAATGCGCCGGACATGCAGGTGTTCAACATCACGATGATCGGGCCGGTGCTGATCCAGTTCGGCACCGACGAGCAGAAGAAGCGCTTCCTGCCGCGCGCCGCCAACCTCGACGATTGGTGGTGCCAGGGCTTTTCCGAGCCGGGGGCCGGCTCCGACCTCGCCGCGCTCAAGACGGCCGCGAAAAGGGTCGGCGACGAGTACGTCGTCAACGGCCAGAAGATCTGGACCTCGACCGCGCACATGGCCGATTGGTGCTTCTGCCTGGTGCGCACCGACGCCAACGCGCCCAAGCGGCAGATGGGCATCACTTTCCTGTTGATCGACATGAAGACGCCGGGGATCACCGTGCGCCCGATCGTCTCGATCGACGGCACGCACCACCTGAACGAGGTCTTCTTCGACGACGTGAAGGTGCCGGTGTCGATGCGCGTGGGTGAGGAAAACAAGGGTTGGGACGTTGCCAAGTTCCTACTCGGCAACGAACGCACCGGCATCGCCCGGATCGGCAAGTCGAAGGAGCGCGTGCGCACCGCGATCGAAAAGGCGCACGAGGTGATGCAGAACGGCCGCCCGCTGATCGACGACCCGACCTTCCGCCAGCGCGTCGCGCAATTCCAGGTCGACATCACTGCGCTCGACATTACCAATCTGCGGGTCATCTCGGCACACGACAAGAACAAGGGCGAGGGCAAGCCCGACCCGCTTACCTCGGTCTTGAAGATCAAGGGCACCGAACTGCTGCAATCGACGACCGAGATGGTCATGGATGTCGGCGGCCCGCTGTCGATGCCCGATTGGGCGGCCGAGCTCCAGGCGCTGTCGAACGAGCCGGAACTCGGTCCCGCCTGGCCGGCCGAAACGACGCGCGGCTACCTGATGCTGCGCGCCGCCTCAATCTACGGCGGCACCAACGAGATCATGAAGAACATCGTCGCCAAGGCTGTGCTGGGATTCTAGCACATGGATTTCGAATTCACCGAAGAGCAGCGGCTGCTGCGCGAGAGCCTCGACCGGCTGCTGGGCGACAGTTACGAGTTCGCCCAGCGCAAGGCCTACCTCGTCGAGCCCGAGGGCTTCAGCCGCGCGATGTGGGCGCAATATGCCGAGATGGGCCTATTGGGTTTGCCGTTTGCCGAGGAGCATGGTGGGTTCGGCGGCAATGCCGTCGATGTGATGATCGTCATGGAAGCGCTTGGCCGGGTTCTGGCGCTCGAACCTTATTTGGCCACGGTGGTGATGGCCGGTGCTGCGATCGGCCATGCCGCCAGCGCCGCGCAAAAGGAAGCGCTGATCCCGCAGATCGCCGACGGCAGCCTGCGCCTCGCGGTGGCGCATGGCGAGCGTCAGGCGCGCTACGACCTCAACGATGTCGTCACCACCGCGAAGAAAGCCGGCTCAGGCTGGCGGCTTGACGGCGCGAAGTCGGTGGTCGTTCACGGCGACAGCGCCGACCGGCTCATCGTCAGCGCCCGCGTTTCGGGTGACCGGCATGATCGCGACGGGATCGGCCTTTTCCTCGTCGATCCGCAGGCCAGCGGCGTCGCCCGCCGTGCCTATCCGATGCGTGACGGCACCCACGCCGCTGATATCGCGCTGTCCGCCGTCGAGGCGGAGGCGCTCGGCGAGCCGGGGCAGGGGCTCGCGACCATCGAGCGCGTCGTCGAGGCCGCCATCGCCGCGACCAGCGCCGAGGCGGTCGGCGCCATGGAAACAATGCTCAACATGACCATTGAGTATTTAAAGACACGTGTGCAATTCGGCCGGCCGATCGGCGACAACCAGGCGCTGCAGCACCGCGCGACCGAGATGATGATCGCGATGGAACAGGGCCGCAGCCTGACGATGCTCGCGTCGGTGATGGTCGATGACGAGGATGGCGCGAAGCGCGCGCACGACATCTCAACCGCCAAGGTCGGCGTCGGCCAGGCGGCTCGCTTTGTGTCGCAGAATGCGGTGCAGCTGCATGGCGGCATCGGCATGACCGACGAGTACGCCGTCGGCCACTACTTCCGGCGCTGCATGGTTATCGAGCACAGCTTTGGCGATACCGGCTACCACCTCGCCAGGCTGGCGGCGCAGCTTTCATAAGAAAGGCCGCCCGGGGCGGCCTTCCTATACCAGATTCTGGCAAGGCTAGTTCGTCTTCTGCGAGCCCCAATAAGCTCGATCCGAACGACCGCTGGTGTCATATCCGTAAGAGCCGTAATACCCGTAAGGATAGGGCGCGACCGGCGGATAAACCGTGACCGCGGGCGGTGGCGGCGCCGCGTAGGAAGGATAATAGTAGGTCGCGTTGGGGCCGTAGGCGGGCTGCGCCAGGGCGAGCCCGGTCATGCCGAGGCTCACGCCCAAGGCAATCCCGACCGCAAGTGTCCGTTTCATAGGAACTCCTTTACTGAGAATCACGATCCCGGCAAACGAGCGGTCACTAAAAATGATCCGGAAATTTCGTCAAATTATCCTAAGATATAAAGGTCGATCGCGGTAGTTCGCGGGTTTGGATTGTTGATAAGGCCGATACACAGGTATTTTCCTTATATTAATTAGATTTAAATTTGTTGGGTCGTGAGATATTTCATCCGCACGCGAGTATTTCCTTGATGTCGGGTAGATGCTCGCTGCCCCAGAACAGTTCGCCATCGACCACAAAGGTCGGCGTGCCGAACACGCCTGCCTCTTCGGCGGCGACCCGAAGGCGGGCGACCTCTGCCGGGCCTTCAGCCGCCGCATAGGCGGCAAAACCGGATGTGTCAGCGCCGGCTTCGGCGAGCACCGCGCTCACCACCGCGATGTCCTCGATGTCGAGTTCGCGTTTCCAGAAACGGTCGAAGACGCGGTCGTGATAGCCGCGGAAAGCCGCGTCACCCTGCCGCTTCGCCCAGAGGAGCCCGCAGGCCCCAAGCACCGTGTCCCAGATCTTGACCGTGCCGCGGATCGTCAGGCCCTGTTTCCGCGCCCGGCGCCGGCAATCCATATAGCTGTATTTGACCCGACGCCATTGATGCGCGCTGCGCTGCTCCTCGACGACGTTGCCCGCCGCATCGAGCCGCGCCGAACCGAGAAAATCCGGGATGTTCAGCACATAGGGCAGCACGTCGAGCCTGACGCCGGTAATGTCCTCCAGCGCGTAGGCCGGGTCCTTCGCCAGATAGGCGTAAGGGCTCTTGTAATCCGTGTAGAGGGTGACGGTGCGGGGTTCGCTCACCCGATCACCTGCTCTGCGCGTAACGCCGTCAAGGTCGCGGTGTCGTAGCCGAGGATCGCCGACAGCACTTCGTCGGTGTGCTCGCCTGGGGTCGGCACATGGCCGACGCGGCCGGGGGTTTTCGACATCTTGATGGTCGCTCCGGGGACGAAAACCTCGCCGGCCACCGCATCGGGTATTTTGACCAGCATCTCGCGTTCCCAGAGATGCGGGTCGACCGCGACCTGTGGGATGGTCTTCACCGGCGCGACCGGGATTTCCGCCTCGAGCAGCGTCTTGACCACATGGTCGACTGTGTTCTCGGCGCACCACTTGGAGACCGCGACTTTGCGCGGGTCTTGCAATCCGGCGCGGCTGGTCCAGCCGGCGACGGTCATCTCCTTGTCGCCCGTGGCGATCTGCAGCAGCCGCGTCGCCATCGCGCTGCCCGAAGCCGAGATCACGACATGCCCATCCTTGCACTTATAGGGCGGGCGCCCACCTTCGCCGCCTTCCTCCCCGGTCAGCAGGTAGTAGGCGGTCGGAATTTCGACCATGGTCAGCGCTGAATCCATCAGGCAGCAATCGACCAGCTGGCCCTCGCCGGTCTTGTCGCGGTGGTGCAGCGCGGCCAGCGTGCCGATCGTGGCATGCAGCGAGGTGTAGCGGTCGACCAGCGAGGTCGCCGCGCCCAGCGGCGTGCCGACCGGCTTGCCGGTGAGGTCCATCAGCCCGCTCATCGCCTGGCCCAGCGGGTCGAAGGCCGGGCGCTCGCGATAGGGGCCGTACTGGCCGAAGCCCGATACCGAGGTCAGAATGATGTCCGACTTGATCTTGCAGAGATCTTCGTAGGCAAAGCCCATCTGCGCCATCGTGCCGGGGCGGAAATTCTCCAGCACGACATCGGCGGTCTTGACCAGTTCGGCAAAGATTTCCTTGCCCTTGGCTGTGCGCAAATCCATGCACAGGCTCTTCTTGCCACGGTTGTAAACCGTGAAATAGACGCTGATTCCCTTAACCACCGGCTCGGAACGGCGGGTTTCCTCGCCGCCCAGTTTTTCGATCTTGATCACTTCGGCGCCGAGATCGGACATGATCATGCCGCCGCGCGGCCCCGCCTGATAGCGCGCCAGTTCGAGCACCCGAACGCCTGCGAGACTTCCGGCCATCGCCATGTCCTCCCGAGAAGATCAGCCATATTGCGCCGTGCTGCGGCGGAAGCAAATGGCGTTGGACTACCGCTAATGCGTCCTTCGAGGCCTTGCTGCGCAAGGCGCCTCAGGATGAGGTTTTTCTTGATGCCATCCCCTGGCCCTCCTCCTCCTGAGGTGCGACCGCCGGCTGCGTCCGGCGGGAGCCTCGAAGGACGC
>Ga0335074_10013341_pt1 | contig 11551 bp, 14 predicted proteins | sample Lox_Sample_23_FD_206715 | JGI IMG/M metagenome (GOLD analysis project Ga0335074, IMG submission 206715) | Soil microbial communities from Loxahatchee National Wildlife Refuge, Florida, United States - Lox_Sample_2.3 | ecosystem: Environmental > Terrestrial > Soil > Wetlands | place: USA...
GGCCCCTCCTGCCCGCCGCCCCGACGAGCCCCGGCACGACGCCGGCGCACCTTCAATGTAAGGCTGACGGGCATTGCCGGGAAGGCCCGTCAGCCAGTCCGGGCTGCCTGACCAGGGCGGGTCACTGTCGCGATCGGCACGTCCGCGCTCCCGACGAGGTGCCTGGTCCATGAGCTGGCAGCCAGCGGTGACGCCGGCCCAGACCGCTTCCGGCTCAGCCCGTAGCGCCGCCCACATCAAGCGCCGTGACGGAACTCGACACGATCACTGACCGGTATGACCCTGGCGCAGGGCGCGCGCGGTGTATCTATCACCACTGCCCGGGGTGTCATATGAGTCGAAACAGCCCGGTTAGGCTAAGTTGTGCGCAGGGCATCCTTCTCTTGCCTGCACGCGTTGCGGCAGGACATGAGGTGCGGCCGCAGCTTACGATCGGGCCAGGCGACGGAGGGCCGATGCAGTGACAGCAGTTGCCGAGGAGTTCATCGCATTCCCGGAAGCGCAGGCTGCCAGGCTGGCGAAGGTGTCGACCCGGCGGCTCCGCTACTGGGACGAGAAGCGCCTCGTCGGGCCGTCTATCAGGCGGCAGCTCAGCGAGCGGAACACCGTCCGGCTATATGACTTCGCCGACCTCCTGGCGCTCCTTGTCGTTTCCGAGTTGCGCACAGAGAAAGGGATGAGCCTGCAGCACATCCGGAAAGTTGTCGAGCACCTCCGCTCGCGTGGCTATGTGGCGCCGCTGCGCCAGCTGAAGTTCGCGACGATCGGCACCCGGATCTACTTCCAGCACCCTGACGGTTCGTGGGAGGGCGATCTGGTACCGGACCAGATCGTCCTTGAGAAGGTGCTCCACCTCACTCCGCTCCGCGCACGTATCAGTCAGGCAGCCAGCAGTCGCAGTGCCCGCGCCGGGCGAGTCGAGCAGCGTCGCGGAGTGCACGCCAGCGCTCCGGTCTTCGCAGGCACCCGTATCCGCGTCGCCACCGTCCAGCGCTACCTAGAGCGCGGCTGCGACACCGACGCGATCCTCGCGGCGTTCCCGGACCTGAAGCCTGCCGACATCGACCAGGCCCGCCGGCTGCCCGCTGCTGCCGGCTGAGAGTGCTATTCCTACTCGACCAGGACGTTGACGTCGCTGTCGCCACGATGCTGCGGCGCCACCGCCATACGTGCCTGACTGCCAGTGGTGTCGGCTTGATGGACGGCAGGGACGACGACCTGACGGTGTGGGCGACCGAGCACGACGCCGCACTCATCAGCACAGACAAGGAGTTCGGCCGACGGCGCATGAAGAACGCCATCGGTCATCACGTGTGGGTCCGCGCCTTGGATTGGGAAGCAGCCGAGGTCTTAGAAGCTCATCTGGATGAGGTCCTGCCACTCCTTGCCGGACGTGTTGACGTGACAGTTCGGGTAGGCAGGGAGGGGATCAAGTCCTCGTCCGACTGGAAGTAGACCCACGACCGGCCTGGGACACGCCACCTCTAGTCGCAAGCAAGCCCGGCCCTGACCTGCGATAATAGGCGTGTGACCTCCGACACGGCCTGACTATCCCGCCGGTCTGCGCTGGCTCATGGCGTGATCGTGGCCCACTTGCGCACGTTGTGATCGCTGAATCGGTCCAGCAGCACCGTGGCTCGCGACAACCTTCCACTGGTATTTCGCTTGGTTTGCTTATGGGCCGATCGCTGGGGCGGTGTTTGATCTTCTGGTTTTCCGACTGGCCGGCGCCGGTATCTGCGGTGTTTCCGCTCAGGACTGGCTGTCTAGTCTGTCCTATCTGAGGGTGCGCCTTATCGCGGCGAGGGGCTGAGGTGCTGCTCATGGTTTCATCTGCGCCGTCAGGATGATCTCTGCGCACTCAGTGCAGCCGGGGAACAGGAGGTCGTGTTCCCGTGTGAAGGCGCTGACGTCGCCCGCGTCGATGAGTGCTTTCAGGGACTTGATCCGGCGCTGAAGCTGGCGGTTCTTGTAGAGGAGGTAGCAGACGCCGCAGCCGAAGAGGACACCAAAGCCGATATGCGCCGGGGAGTTTGGTCCGGCCGCCATGGCGAAGTTCCCGGCCGACAGGCCTGCTGGAGCGAGCCACCACCAAGGCGTTGCGGTCTTCGCGGCGGCAACCATGACACCGATGGTGAACCAGGAGAGCCCGACAGAGACCTGACCGGCGATGACTACTGCTGGCGGGTTTTTCGCAGCGAGCCACAGGGTCCCGGCGAGGGCGCCGAGGCCGGCTGCGGCAAGCAGGGCTCCTGAGGCAATCCTGCCGGCGGTCGTGCCGAGTTTCCGGAGGCGCGAGAGGTCGCCGGCTATGTCGGGCGCGCGGAGCAGGATCCCGGCTGCGAATCTGACTCCTCGCACTAAGCGGGACAGTGGCAGTCCTTCGGTCCGGGCGATGATGTGGTCGAGTTCGGCGTTCCACTCGCCGGTCAGGTCTTCGCGCTGCTTGGTGGGAACCCTCCTCGCGGCGAGGTCTAGCAGGGCAAACGGGATTCGCTCGAGCCGTGTACGCGCCTCTTCGTTCGCAATGTCGGCGAGGACCGCCCTCGCCAGTGCGAAGCCGACGGCGAGGGGGACTAGGACGATCAGCAGTGTGGCGCTCATCGGGTCACGCATCCCTGAGGCTGCGCAGCCCGAGATGAGGTGGCGGGGATAGCTTCGCGCTGTTCACCGCGAGCTCCTGGCGGGCCCGCGTGGCGCCGCCCTCAGTAAGCACGTACGTGTAGCGCGCCGGGCGCCCGGCCTCCGCCGGGTCGATGTCCTCGCGCTGCCTCGAAAGCCAGCCCGCTCGGTCCAGCCTCCCGAGGATCGGATAGAGCTTCCCGCTCGGGTATCCCGTAGCCCGCATGAGGTCGTAGCCGTAGCGCGGCTTCGTGACGTCCTCGGTGAACTGGCGCAGGACATGCAGTACCGCCAGTGTGATCCTGACGTCATCCATGCAGATACCTTACATAGGGTCTGAGCAGGAGCGCAAACGACACATGGGCCTGCCCTAGGACTGGAGCCCGTTCCGGGGATCCTGGTCCAGCCGTCTCTCCAGCTCGCGCCACTCCGGCCCGATCTCCTGCCAGAACTTCCTGATCTGCTCGTTGTACATGCCGATGGTGATCATCGTGAGGAGCGCCGACGCGACGGCGACCGACGCCACCCAGCCGGGCACGGGAAGGCTCCTGCGGGACCGCGCGGAAAGCCACATCATGAACGCGCCGGTGACGATGGCGCGATTGCGAAAGAACCGGCGGACCTGGTAGCTCTCGCCCCAGTACCGGCTGACGCACAGGTTGGCGCTGTGCTCGCAGTTGTGGCCGATGAGGTTGTACCGCAGACGGGGCTGCAGCTTGAGCATGAACTCAGCACGCTCGATGATCTTCCACGGCTTGTCGGCTGGCGGGTGGTACCCGGTGTCGAGCAGGCTCTCATAGCCGTGATGTACCACCGTGGCGGTCCCGCCGTCCTCGAACTCCGCAAGCGACACGGCGCCGACCGCGGTACGCGACTTGTCGAGGAGCGTGATGCCGCTGCCGAACTGGATAACGCGGTCGTCGGCGATGTAGATGCCGTGGTGGGAGTAGCCGAGCGGCCGCCGCACATGGAGATGGTCCCCCGGCTGGAATCTGGCGTTCATAACTTGACGGTATCCGCGGCGGCTGACTGCTTGCATGAGTGGAAGTAACCCTGGAGGTCGGCGAGCGCCTATCGGGGCAGCCGGTACTCGAGGTAGGTAGATGCGATATTTCACTCCGATCGACTTGGCGGCCCCGCCGAGCTCGCGGGCAAAATGCATGGAGCCGACTCTTAGCTTCGGGGTCGTTCCAGGTGTCCGCCGCTTGCGCGAAGTCCGCCGCGAGTTGCTCAATGAGCCCTGCGGCTATCGGCTACTGCCCGACGGCACGACGCGCCTGGCCGGGTGGCAACGAAGAATCACCTACTCCTCGGCATCGTCGTATGCTCTGTCCAGCTTTAGGAACTCGCCATCCAGAGCATGCAGCTAGTCCGAACGCCGCTCCAGCTAGCGCAAGTCGCAACCCGGATTCCAGTGGCCGTTGCGGACGTGCTGCGCGCCATGGGCGCCGCCAGTACGGCGCCGGAGTCCGGGTTGCTGAGCCTCGCCACCCAGACGGCCTCTACTTGGCGGCTGAAACCGCGAGAGCGGACATGTGCTAAGCGGGCCACCACATCTCGATCTGGTCGTCGTATTCCCCGTCGCGCACGTGCTCGAGCGCGGTCGCGTAGCCGGTCTCGATCGCCTGCCGGATCATCTCCAGGACCTGCGACGGCGCGTCGATGATCCCCCAGGCGGACATTAGGCTCGCCGTAGCGTGCGCGGCAGGTTCCCAGCACTCGGAGTCAGAGGACTGGCCGTAGTACATCCGGTTGACAGCCTCGGTCCATGCCACGACCTCGGCCAGCGGCAACTGCCCGTCACCCTCATTGCGGCCTCATGCGCTTCCATGGCGGAACTCGACCACGTCACCATCCTGCATGACGTAGTCCTTGCCCTCGATTCTTGCCTTGCCCGCAGCCCTGGCGGCAGCGACAGACCCGGCCGCCATCAGATCGTCGAACGAGATGACCTCGGCCTTGATGAAGTTGCGCTGGAAGTCGGAGTGGATGACGCCGGCCGCTTCCGGCGCTGTGGCGCCGACCGGGATCGTCCACGCCCTGGCCTCCTTAGGCCCGGCAGTGAGGAATGTCGACAGGCGCAGCGCCGCGAAGCCCGCCCTGGCAAGCTGCGCCAGACCCGGCTCCCCCAGGCCCAGCTCGGCCAGCATCTCCGCTGCCTCGTCCGGCTCCAGCTCGGCCAGCTCTGCCTCGGTCTTGGCGTCGAGGAAGACCGACTCGGCTGGCGCGACCATGGCGGCCAGCCTCTTCTTCAGCTCGTCGTCGGCAAGCTCAGCTTCATCGGCATTGAATACATACAGGAACGGCTTGGCTGTGAGCAGCTGCAGTTCGCGGACATCGGCCAGATCGATCCCGGCTGCGCCTGCCCCGGCAAACAGGGTCGTCCCGCCGTCGAGCAGTTCCTGGGCTCTGGCGGCCGCGTCAGCCTTCCTGGTTCGCTCCGGATCCTTGGCTGACCTGGCCTCCTTGACCATCCGCGGCACCGCCTTCTCCAGCGTCTGCAAGTCAGCCAGCATCAGCTCGGTGGCGATGGTCTCGATGTCGCGCTCTGGCGACACCTCACCTTCGACATGGGTGACGTCCGGGTCGGTGAAGACCCGCACGACCTGGCAGATCGCGTCGCTCTCGCGGATGTGAGCGAGGAACTGGTTGCCGAGCCCTTGCCCGGCAGAGGCGCCACGGACCAGGCCGGCAATGTCGACGAACCGGACGGTGGCCGGCACGATCCTCGCCGAGTCATAGAGCCCGGCGAGCGCGTCCAGCCTCGGGTCGGGGATGCCGACAATGCCGACGTTCGGCTCGATCGTGGCGAAGGGGTAGTTCGACGCCAGCGCACTCGCCCTGGTCAGCGCGTTGAACAGGGTGGACTTACCGACGTTCGGCAGGCCGACGATGCCGATGGACAGGCTCACCGTGGAATTCTAGTCGGGCGCGCTGACCCTTCTATCCGGCAACTGCCCGGTCCCGGCCCGGGCGTGTCGCACCGCGAAACTGTCGGTACCGGCTGCAAGCATGATCATATGAACGCGATCTCGCTGCTCGTCGGGCTCCTGCTCGGAGCCTTGCTGGGCGCTGTCATCGGCTACCTGCTGGCACGCGGTCGGCTGGCCGGACTGGCCGTCGACCTGACCGGGCAGGCTGCGGCCGCTGAGGAGCGCGCCCGGGCGGCTGCTGATCGTGCGGCGCTGATGGAGCGTGCGGCGCAGGAGCGGGCAGCGCTGATCGACACTCAGCTGACCGATCGCTTCCAGGCCCTTTCCGACCAGGCGCTTGACCGCAGCACCAGGACATTCCTCGAGATCGCCGAGGGCCGGCTGAGCGCCGCCAACGCCCGGGCCGCTGGCGAGCTGGACAACCGTAAGGCCGCGGTCGAGCAGCTTGTGCAGCCTCTGCGCGACACGCTCACCAGAGTGGAGAGCCAGCTTCGGGAGACGGAAGCAGCTAGACGCTCGTCGCACGCCGCGCTGGTCGAGCAGGTCACGATCGCGCGGCAGAGCTCAGACCAGCTTCGCGCGCAGACGCAGGCACTGGTGACGGCGTTGCGGCGGCCCGAGGCTCGTGGCCGGTGGGGCGAGATGCAGCTGCGCCGTGTGGTTGAGCTGGCCGGCATGAGCAACAAGTGTGACTTCGACGAGCAGGTCGGGGTCGTGTCGGCTGACGGCGGGCTCCGGCCGGACATGGTGATCAGGCTGGCCGGCGGCAAGAACATCGTCGTCGACTCGAAGGTGTCCCTCGCCGCATACCTGGAGGCCGCCGAATCGACAGACGAGAGCGTTCGCGAGGCACGGCTTGGCGCGCACGCCCGGCATCTTCGTGACCATGTCGACCGGCTCGCCGCCAAGGCGTACTGGGCGGCGCTCAGCCCGTCGCCGGAGTTCGTCGTGCTCTTCATTCCAGGCGAGGCATTCCTGGCGCCGGCGCTGGAGCACGACCCGAGCCTGCTCGAGCACGCGATGGCACACCGGGTGCACATTGCCACGCCTACGACGCTGGTCACGATGCTGCGCACGGCACAGTACGCCTGGCAGCAGGCTGCGCTCTCGGATAACGCACGAGCTGTGTTCGACCTCGGCCGCGAGCTGTACGACCGGATTGCCAGCCTCGGCCGTCACGTCGATGGCCTGGGCAAGGCGCTGACGAATGCCGTCTCGACCTACAACCGGACTGTGGGTTCGCTGGAGAGCCGGGTGCTGGTCAGCGCACGCAAGCTCAACGAGCTGGGCGTCGTCGACGCTGAGCTGGATGAGCTGAGGCCGGTCGAGGAGACGGTCCGGTCGCTGTCGGCTCCGGAGCTCGTGGTGGAGTCGGGGCCCGAGCTGGTTCCGAAGCCCGAGCCGGCCCGTGACGACCTAGGCCAGCAGCAGTTCTCAAGCCAGCAGCTATTCGGAACGGGGCGGGCGATCAGTGCAGCCGGCTGAAATCGCGACGCGGCCGAGCCAGAGCGGCGATGAGACCACTCGCCACGAGACCACTCGCCGTCAGACTAACCGGCCTGAGGCTCGTCCTGACACTGCCGGGACGGCGAGGGCGCAGCCTCGTTCACCGGGCTCGGCCCGATCCGGCGGGCGGACCGCGACGGGGACGGCCACGTTTCGTTCCCATGTGACCTTGCGCGGGGCGGTCGTTGGCATGCTCGTCCTCAGCCTGGTCGCGTGCCTTCTCTCGGCGTGGCTGAACCTGGGCCTGCTGGCAGGCCTCGGCTTCTGCGCTGGCTGCGTGCTTGGGCCGCGCTACGCTCGGCGGGAGGCGCAGCTTCAGGTCGTGGCGTCGGCTCCGCTGATCTTTCTGGCGGCCGCGATCATGACGCAGATCGTGACCGCCCAGGGCGCTTCAAACCATGGTCGCGTGCTATCGGTGCTCGAGGGGACCGTGCTGATGCTGGCGAGCGCGGCACCGTGGCTGTTCGCGGGGACGGCTGCGTGCGTCGGCCTCGCGTGGCGTCACGGTCTGCCGGACTGCTGGCGGGAACTGCGCTGCGGCCTCCGAGAGGCCCGGTCCGAGGCGAGCTCGGCGCCGGGAGTCAGGACTGCTCGCCGGCCGCCTTCCGCAGCTCGCGCGGCAGCCCGAACGCCATTCGCTCGGGCACTGCCTCGACTTCCTCGACGGCCGTGAACCCTGACTCGGCCAGCAGCGCGATGACGCCGTCGACCAGGTTTTCCGGGACGGAAGCACCGCTTGTGACACCGACCGTGCTGGCTCCCTCGAGCCATGACAGCTCGATGCCAGACGCGTCGTCGACCAGGTAGGCGGCATTCGCCCCGGCGTCACGCGCCACCTCGACGAGGCGCACCGAGTTGGACGAGTTTGTCGAGCCGACGACGATCACCACGTCGGAGTCCGCCGCAATCTGCTTGACCGCGGCCTGCCGGTTCTGCGTCGCATAGCAGATGTCATCGCTTGGCGGGTCGAGCAACTGAGGGAACCGCTCGCGCAGCGCCGAGACCGTCTCGGTCGTCTCGTCTACCGACAGCGTGGTCTGCGACAGCCAGGCAACCTTCGCCGGATCGCGCACCTCGACGGACTCGCTGCCGGCCGGGCCGTCGACGAGGTGGATGTTCGCCGGGGCCTCACCCGTGGTCCCGACGACTTCCTCGTGGCCCTCGTGGCCGATCAGCAGGATGTCGTAACCCTGTGCGGCGAACCGCCGAGCCTCGTTGTGGACCTTCGTGACGAGGGGGCAGGTCGCGTCGATGGTCCGCAGACCGCGGTCGCGTGCCTCCTGCCGGACCTCGGGGGCGACGCCGTGAGCGGAGAAGACAACGACCGAGCCTTCGGGGACCCCCTCAGTCTCGTCAACGAAGATCGCGCCGCGCTTCTCCAGAGTCTGCACCACGTGGGTGTTATGCACTATTTGCTTGCGCACGTAGACCGGCGCGCCGAAGAGGTCTAGGGCCTTCTCGACCGTCTGGACAGCCCGGTCGACACCCGCGCAGTAGCCACGGGGCTTGGCGAGCAGCACTCGGCGAGGCTGGGCAGGCATAGCCTCAGCATAGGTGATCACAATCGGGACACAGCCAGCCACCGGCCGGCCCGCTGGCAATGACAGGGCCACCCGATCCGCTGGCGACCGGCTGGTCGTGTTCTGCGACACAAGTGACGTATTTGGGGGCGCATGCCTGTACCTGGTACCTCAGCAGCCACAATGTTCCTGAGCTGCATTCCCGGGCTGCATCCCTGGCTGGATTCCCTGGGTTCCATGCCCTGGCAGCCAGGTAACTGAGGGGGACGATGATCGATGGGTGTTTCGCAGATCCCGGACCGGCCTAAGCCAGCGCCCACGTTCGGCCTACGGGCGGTGTTTGCGGGGATCGGCAGGCTCCTGCTGCTCGCCGACCGGCCGGAGGCCAGCCTCGTCGGGACCGGCGCAGTCCCTGGCGGCTCCGCGGATCCGCAGCGGCGGTCCCCCGGCCAGCGTCCGGCACCGCCGGGGCCCGGCGCGGCGGCTCAGCAGACCTCCCGGTGGCGGTCGCTCGACAAGACCGGCAACGTGCGGCTGCTCTCGGCCGAGGACCTCGACGACGAGTTCGACGACGAGGAATTCCTTGAGAACGGGCTACTCGAGGAGGATCTCCTCGGCCAGCTCGCCGCTGACGACGAGGTCCTTGACGGCGAGGTCCTTGACGGCGAGGTCCTTGACGGCGAGGTCCTCGACGGCGAGGTCCTCGAGGTCGAGCTACCGGAGGTGGAACTGCCCGAGGGAGAGCCGGCCGGCATGGCGGCCCTGGCTCTGCCGCTGGCCAACTACGACGAGCTGTCGCTCGCCTCGATCCGCGCTCGCCTGCGCAACCTCGATGCCAGCCAGCTGCGGATCCTGGCGGACTACGAGCGCCGCAACGCCGAGCGGCCCGAGGTGCTCGGGATGCTCGAGCGGCGCATCGAGAAGCTGGGAGCCACCGGGTAGTGCCGCTAGAGACCTCAGAGCAGGCACCGGTACCGCTGCGCACGGTACTGCGCCTCGTCGGCGACTGGATCGGCCGCCTCGGCAAAGTCTGGGTGGAGGGCCAGATCGCGGAGCTGAACAGGCGCGGTGGCACCATTTTCCTGACCCTGCGCGACCCGGTGGCGGCAGTGTCAGCACGGGTGATCTGCACCGGGGCTGTGCTCGACGCCACCAGCCCGGCGCCGTCAGTAGGCTCTCGCGTCGTCGTCTGGGCGAAACCGGAGTTCAACACGGCACGCGGCTCGTTCGCGCTAACCGCGACGCAGATCAAGGCCGTGGGCATCGGTGAACTGCTGGCCCGGCTGGAGCGCTTGCGGCAGGCGCTGGCCGCCGAGGGCCTGTTCGCAGCGGAGCGCAAGCGGAAGCTGCCGTTCCTGCCGCGAACCGTCGGCCTCATCTGCGGTCGCGACTCCGCGGCGGAGCGAGATGTGCTGCAGAACGCCGCGCGGCGGTGGCCAGCGGTCACGTTCAGGGTGGAGCAAGTCGCGGTACAGGGCCCGCACGCTAGTGAGGAGGTCACCGCCGCGCTGCAGCGCCTGGACGCCGACCGGGCGGTGGACGTCATCATCATCGCGCGGGGCGGTGGTTCCATCGAGGATCTGCTGCCGTTCTCTGACGAAGATCTCATCCGCGCGGTTGCAGCCTGCGTCACCCCTGTGATCAGCGCGATCGGGCACGAGCAGGACATACCGCTGCTGGATCTGGTCGCCGACGTCCGCGCCTCCACCCCGACGGACGCGGCGAGGCGGGCGGTGCCAGATGTCAGCGAGCAGCTTGAGCTGATCAGCCAGCTTCGCTCACGCGCCCGCCGCTGCCTGTCCGGGAGACTGGACCGAGAGGAGTCGTGGCTGGACGCCATCACCTCGCGACCAGCCCTCGCCAGCCCCGCTCGTGAGATCGACCGGCGGCTCGAGCAGGTCCTCGGGCTGTCCGACCGGGCCAGAATCGCGATGACGACGAGCCTCGACCGCGCCGCCGACGACATGACGCACATCAGGGCCAGGCTGGTTGCGCTATCCCCGGCGGCAACCTTGAAGCGCGGCTACGCCATCGTCCAGCAGGAGGACGCAACCGTCGTGCTGGCGGCTGCGCAGGTGGCCGATGGCGAGCGACTCACCCTCCGGTTTGCCGACGACCAGCTGCGCGTGACCGCGAACGGGGCAGCGGGCTAGCTGCGCTCGCGCGTGGGTGGTCCGTCGACCCGCCAGGTCACCCACGAGTAGAGGTACCTGTACATGCAGCTGCCGAGGTCGGCGAGGTAGCTCGGCCTGGTTCGCAGGCCGCGGCAGCGGGTCCGCGGGTGGCCGACGGGGTTCAGGACAGCCACGGCGGCCGACCCGTCTGGCTCGTGCCGCGGCCTCCCCGTGCACGATCTCGTACGGGAAAGCCCGCAGAAGCGCTGAACGCCGGTGCGATCGTGGCTGCTCATGGTGACCCCTTGCTGTGACAGCTGCCGGTCCCCCTTGCCCAGTTGATCGGCGCGACGAGCCCTGGCGTTACCGGCGCACTAGGCTGACGCCCGTGACAGCGGCAGACGGTGCAGGCAACCGCGCAGGCAGCGGCAAGCCCGCCAGGCCACCTTACGAGCAGGCCCGGGATGAGCTGATCGAGCTGGTCAAGCGTCTCGAAGCGGGCGGGCTCACGCTCGAGCAGTCGCTCCGGCTATGGGAGCGGGGCGAGGAACTGGCGGCCATCTGCGAGGAATGGCTTGAGGGCGCGCGCGCCCGGCTCGCGACCGCGCTGGCCAGGCAGGAGAAGGCCGGAGATCCGGACGCGCCGTTCTGACCGGCCCGTGCTCTGGATGGCCCGTGCTCTGGATGGCCCGTGCTCTGGATGGCCTGTGCCTAGCCGGCCGCCTTCGGCGCAGGCCGTGGGAGAAGCGCCTGCTGGCTGCCCAGGCTTCCTAGCCCAGGTCCGGACGGGCTCTCAAGGAGTGCCTCCACCCGGCCGAGCGCACTCCGGAAGCTCGTCTGCAGGCTCGCCAGTGTG
>Ga0335074_10013344_pt1 | contig 11550 bp, 10 predicted proteins | sample Lox_Sample_23_FD_206715 | JGI IMG/M metagenome (GOLD analysis project Ga0335074, IMG submission 206715) | Soil microbial communities from Loxahatchee National Wildlife Refuge, Florida, United States - Lox_Sample_2.3 | ecosystem: Environmental > Terrestrial > Soil > Wetlands | place: USA...
CCTACATCGAATCCGACGCGGTGTTCGCGGTGAAGAAGAGCCTGATCACCGAGTTCACTCCGGCTGCGGACCCAGGACAGCCCGCGCGCGCCCATTTCGACGTCGTCCTGCAACCGGAGAACTGAACACTGACCGTCCGCTTCCTTTGTTTTTTGGCCGAACGGGCCGTGGTTCGTGTGGTCATGATTGATCCACGGTTGACCGGGTAGCGTCGGAAACCGGAAGTTGTCCGCCCAGATGCTCCGGTAAGGGGCTTCATGCTTCAGGCGATCCTGCTCGCCGCGCTCATCGCCGCACCGCTTGGCTCCGCGGCCCTGTTCGTGCCCGCCCGGATGATCGACCGCGCCGGGACGTGGTCGGCGGTGCGGCGCTTCGTGCTCGCCCTGATCGGCACCGCGGTGCTCGCCGTGGCGGTGGGCGTGGCCCTGCGGCTTCTCGGGGCGACCGAGCACAACCTGGTGGCCGGGGTCGTCGGCGTCGTGGTCGCCAGCCTGATCTGGCTGCCGGTGACCAGGCGCTGGACGGCCCGCGCTCACCTGTGCTGGTCCTCGACCGTATTCCTGTTCGCGGTGTACCTGGTCTACGCGATCGAGTGGACCTTCGACAGCAACCTCGGCCCGTTCAGCACCGTGGGCGGCGTGGTGCTCTGGGTGCTCGAGGTATTCGCCGCCGTGCTGAGCTGCGCGTACCTCTGGGAACTGTGCGACGCGCTGGGCACCGAGCACTGGCGCCGCCGCATCACCCGCCGGACCAGGCTGTCTGAGCCGGACGCCGAACTGCCCATGGTCAGCCTGCACGTCCCGGCGCACAACGAGCCGCCGGAGATGGTCATCGAGACGCTGCGCTCCCTGCTCCGCCTGGACTACCCGCGCTACGAGATCATCGTGATCGACGACAACACCGACGACGAGGACCTGTGGCGGCCGGTGGAGGCGTGGTGCCATCGGCACGCGGTCAAGTTCGTCCACCTGGAGGACTGGCCGGGCTACAAGTCCGGCGCGCTGAACTACGCGCTGCGCCGGATGACGGCGCAGGACGCCGAGGTCATCGGCATCGTCGACTCCGACTACCAGGTCGACCGCGGGTGGCTGCGTCGTTGCGCGCCGGCGTTCGCCGATCCGTGGATCGGCTTCGTCCAGTCGCCGCAGGACTACCGCGACTGGCAGCAGGCCCACTACTACCGGCGGCTCTACTACTCCTACAAGTACTTCTTCGCCGTGTCGCAGCCCTCGCGCAACGAGCACGACGGCGCCATCTTCGCCGGCACCATGGGGCTGATCCGGCGGGTGGCCCTTGATGAGCTCGGCGGCTGGGACGAGTGGTGCATCACCGAGGACGCCGAGTTGTCGCTGCGCCTGCTGCGGGCCGGCTGGCACGGACTGCACGTGGACGAGACGTTCGGCCACGGCATCATGCCGCTGACATTCGAGGCGCTCAAGGGCCAGCGCTACCGGTGGTGCTTCGGCGGCATCCAGATCCTGCGCATGCACTGGCGCTCGATGCTCCCCGGCCGCGAGACCCGGGCCAACCACCTGACCGAAGGCCAGCGCTGGTCCTACCTGGCCGGGGCGCTGCAGTGGTACGGGGACCTACTGGGCCTGCTCTTCTTGATCTTCCTGCTGGCCGGTGCGTTCAACCTGGCCACCGGGGGCGGACAGCTGTTCCGCAAGCTGACCATCTTCCTGGTCGCGGCCGTCCCGGTGATGGTGCTGCTCGGCCTGGTCCGCGCGATAGCCCTGCTGCGCCGGGGCACCGGCGCGTCCTGGCGTGACGCCCTCGGCGCGTTCTTCATCTGGCAGTCGACTTCGCTGGTCGTGGCGCGCGCCTCGGTGCTCGCGCTGTTCGCCAGAAAGGCCGCGTTCCTGCGCACCCCGAAGACCAGCGAGCGGACCAGGTGGTGGGAGGCGCTGCGGGCCAACTGGGCCGAGTCGACCCTCGCCGTGTTCGGGTTCGCCGGCATCGCGGGCGCCCTGTCTAAATACCACCAGCTCAGCGGACCGCTGCTGGCCGGCCTGCTGCTGTTCCCCACCCTCGGGATGGCCGCGGCCCCGGTCAACAGCTGGGCCGCCCGGCGGGCCGCGCTGCCCGCCTTCCTGCGTGAGCGGCGGCGCACCGAATACCGCCGGGACCGCCGCTCGTTCGCCGCCGGGGTGGCCACCGGGGGAGCGGTGGCCGTGCTCGGCATCGCGATCGCCGCCGTTGCCCTGCTGTACACCGGCCACCAGCAGGTCCAGACCCCGAACATCGTCGGCCCCGCTCAGGGCAGCTCGGCCCCGGCCAGCCCGTCCAGCTCGCCCTCCAGCACCCCGTCGACCTCGCCGTCCGCGACGACCTCCCCGAGCTCGTCTCCGTCGCCGTCCGTGTCGCCGTCGGTCAGCCCGTCCGTGAGCCCGTCAAGTTCCCCGAGCCCGACCGTCTCGCTCAGTCCCTCGGCCACCTCGTCCTCGCCGTAGGCGCAATCGCTAACGGTCCTCTTCGCCGTACGGGACCTCCTGGCGCTGTTCGAGCACGTCGTCCACTGGCTCGTCGTCGGGGATCTCGGTCGGGGTCGAGGGCTGCTCGCGATCCTCGGCATCATGGTCCGCGTACTCGTCGTCGGCGTATTCGTCCTCGGGATTGCTGTCGAAGCTCGATGTCATGGCTTCATCGTCCCATCCCGGGGCCGTCACCTGCGGCCCGCGGTGCGCATGCTGACCGTGTTGGCGGACACGATGGCGCCGATCGCGAGCCAGTCGGCCAGGGCCAGCGACTGGCCCAGGACGACCAGGCCGGCCAGCGCCGCGAAGACCGGGTTGACGCTCATGAAGACGCCGTAGAACCGGGCCGGGACCCGCCGCAGGGCCAGCAGGTCGGCGACCATCGGGACCGCCGAGCACAGCAGCCCGGCCGTGGCCGCCCGGCCCAGCGCGGTCACCGTGACCGGGTGGCTGACCAGGACCCAGATGCCGACCGGGACGTACAGCAGCGCCGACAGGCTGGCGGCGGCCGCCGGTCCCTGCGAGCCCGGCAACCGGGCGCCCGCGACCCGGTTCACCAGGATGTATCCCGCCCAGCAGGCGGCAGCCAGCACGGCCAGCCCGATGCCGGCGTAGTCGGTGCTCGGCTGCGGCCGGGCCACCACGACGGCCGCGGCCCCCGCGACCAGCGCGCACCCCAGGTCGACAGCGCGCCGGGAGGCCAGCAGCGCCACCGACAGCGGCCCGAGGAACTCCAGGGTCACCGCCAGGCCCAGGCCGATCCGGTCGATGGCCAGGTACAGCGACAGGTTCATGGTGGCGAAGATCAGCGCCAGTGCCAGGACCGGGCGCCATTGCTGCCGCGTGAACGAGGAGAACCTCGGCCGGACGGCGGTGAACAGCACCGCGCCGGCCACCCACTGCCGGACCGCCACCACCCCGGCGGGCCCGAGGACCGGGAACGCCAGCGCGGCCGTCGCCGCGCCGAGCTGGTTGGACGCGGCGCTGCCCGTCATCAGCGCCACGCCGGTGAGGCGGTCACGCCGCCCGGCGGAAACCCCGGCGGCATCGTTGGCGGCATCCCGGGCGGAGAGCTCGCGGGCGCGGATCGTGGTCGTCATGACAAGGATCATGGCCGCTAGCCATGCATACGCAAAATGCATGGATCGACGCAGTTATACGCTTCAGTTATGGATCTCGAGCTGCGGCACCTGCGCTGCCTGGTCGCGATCGTGGACGCGGGAACCTTCACCGACGCCGCCATCGAGCTCGGCATCTCGCAGGCCGCCGTCTCGCGGAACCTGATGGCCCTCGAGCAGGTCCTCGGCGTCCGGCTGCTGCACCGCACCAGCCGGACCATCACCCCGACCACGGCCGGCGTGCACGCGCTGGCCCAGGCCAGGCAGGTCCTGGCCGCGGCGGACAACCTGATCGCCGAGGCGACCACCGGCCACACCAAGCTCCGGATCGGCCATGCCTGGTCGGCCATGGGCCGGCACACCCGCGAGTTCCAGCGCCGCTGGACGGCCCGGCACCCCGATGTCGAGCTCGTGCTGATCCGCACCAACTCGGCCACCGGGGGCCTGGCCGAGGGCCTGTGCGACATCGCGGTCCTGCGCACCGCGGTCGACGGCAACCGCTTCGCCAGCGCCGTGGTGGGTCACGAGCGGCGCTACTGTGCCCTGGCGGCTGACGATCCATGGGCCCGCCGCCGCTCGCTCAGGCTGGACGAGGTGACCCAGCGCACCGTGCTCGTCGACCGGCGCACCGGGACCACCACCCCGGACCTGTGGCCGGCCGGCGCGCGACCTCAGCTCCGGGATACCCGTGACATCGACGACTGGCTCGCGCTCATCGCGGCCGGCGGCGGGGTCGGCATCACCCCGGAATCCACCACCGTCCAGTACCGGCGCGACGGCGTGGTTTTCCGGCCGCTGCGCCACGCCCCGCCGATCACCGTGCAGATGATCTGGCGGCGCCATGACCCGCATCCGTCCACGCACGCCGCCATCGCCTTGCTGACCGAGCTATACCGCCGGCCGTCCTGACGGCACAATGGCCTGGTGGATGCCGATGTCGTAGTAATCGGAGCCGGCGCGCTCGGCCTGAGCACCGCCCTGCACTGCGCCATGTCCGGCCGGTCGGTGGCCGTGGTCGAACGCCACACCGCCGGGTCGCAGGCCTCGGGCCGGGCCGCGGGCCTGTTCAAGTCGGTCCAGGCCGACGAGCTGCGCACCCGGCTGGCCCGGCGCAGCATCACCAGGGCCGTCACGTTCGCCGACTGGGCGGGTGTGCCGCTGCCGGTGGCCCGCTCCGGGAGCTTCCTGATCGCGCGGACCGCGCAGCACCGTGAGTTCCTGCGCCGGGAACTTGCTCAGTCGACCCGCTGGGGCGCCGACGTCCGCGAAGCCGCCACGGCACAGGTCGGCTACTACCACCCCGCGGCCGACGACTTCACGCTCTGGTGCCCGGAGGACGTCTACATCGAAGAACCGGTCAGCCTGATCCAGGCCTGCCTGGCGGCCTGCCAGCGGCACGGGGCCGTGGTGGCCGAGAACGAGCCGGTCACCGGGATCTCGGTCACCGCCGGCCGGGTCACCGGCGTCGAGACCAGCCAGCGGTCGATCACCGCGCCCGTGGTGGTGGACGCGGCGGGCGCCTGGGTCCGGGCCGTCGCCGAACTGGCCAAGGCGAGCGTCCCGGTCGCCACGGTCCGGCACCAGCTGCTGATCACCGCGCCCACGACTGACGTTGATCCGGCCGATCCGATCGTCAGGGTGGTCGACGCCGCCGTCTACCTGCGTCCGGCCCGCGGCGGCCTCATGGCAGGCGGGTTCGAGCCCGGCCCGCTGCCGGTCGACCCGCGGCACCAGCCCGCCTCGTTCACCACCGACGACGTTCCGCTGGACCTCGGCGTACTCCAGCGGCTGGCGGCCCAGGTCACCGCCGAAGCCCCGGCGGCCAGCAGCACTCCGGTCGCCGAGCACCGCGGCGGGATGTTCACGATGAGCCCGGACGGCCGGTTCGTCACCGGCCCGGTCCCGGACCTGCCGGGCCTCTGGGTGGCCAGCGGATGCAACGGCTCGGGGTTCTCCTCCTCGCTCGCCCTCGGCGAGGCCCTGGCCGCCTGGATCACCCGCGGCACCCCGCCACCCGGCCTGGCCGAGCTCGCGCCGGGCCGGTTCGGCCCGCTCGATGACGACACCCTGGTCAGCCGCGGCCTCTGGCAGTACGCCCACTACTACGACCCGGTGACCAGCGCCTCATAAGATGCCCACGTGGAGAGCATCGAGCCGTTCGTCGCCGAGCAGTTGGCGGCCTGGGAGGTCCCCGGATGCGCCGTCGCCGCCGTCCAGGGCGGACGCGTCGTCCTGACCGCCGGGTGGGGGCAGCGCGACCTGGAGACCAAGCTCCCGGTCACCTCGGACACCCTGTTCGCCATCGGGTCCACCACCAAGGCCTTCACCGCGGCGACCGTCGGCTCTCTGGTCGATGACGGCCTGCTGGGCTGGGAGCGTCCGCTCCGCGACTACCTGCCCGCCCTGAGGCTGCACGACCCGGTGGTGACCGATCGCCTGACCATCGTCGACCTCCTGTCGCACCGGTCCGGCCTTCCGCGTCACGAAATGGTCTGGCTCGGCCACCCGGAGCGGTCCCGCGCCGACGTGGTCCGCCGGCTGCGGTTCCTGCCGCTCAGCAAGGACCTGCGCCAGGCGTTCCAGTACTGCAACCTCGGTTACCTGGTGGCGGGGCACGCCGTCGAGGAGCTGTCCGGTAGTCCCTGGGAGGACTACCTGCGAGCCCGGCTGCTCGCCCCGCTGGGCATGGGCCGCTCGAACCTGTCGGTCGACGACATGAGCGCCGACCCGGACCATGCCACCGCCTATGAGCGCCGCCAGGGCGAAGTCGTGCCCGTGCCCCAGCGGCCGGTGACGGCCCTGGCGCCGGCCGGCGCGATCAACTCGTGCGCAGCGGACATGGCCCGGTGGCTACTGGCGCAGCTCGGCGGCGGGCAGCTGGGCGGTCAGGCCGTCATGTCCTCCGCCACGGTGGCGCGCCAGCACCAGGCGCACATCGTGCTGCCGGAGGAGCGGACCTTCCCGGCGTCCACCCGTCATGCCTACGGGCTCGGGTGGCTCATCGGCCGGTACCGCGACCACCGGCTCCTGGAGCACGGCGGCGGCATCGACGGGTTCCAGACCGAGTGCATGCTGCTGCCCGACGACGGCATCGGCGTGGTCGTGCTGACCAATACCTCCTCCAGCTTGATGGCACCGGTTGTCGCCTATCGCGCCCTGGATGAGCTGCTCGGTCTCGAGCCCATGGACTGGTTCTCGCGCTATAAGCCTCGTTTCGACGCGATCATGTCCGGGATGCGTGAGGCCCGCGGCGTGCGCCGCATTGTTCCCGATGCCCCGCTGCCCAGACCCCTGGAGGCCTACGCCGGCCAGTACGAGCATCCCGGGTACGGCACCCTCACCATCACCCTGGAGGGCGGCGTCCTGCGGCCCCGCCTGGGCACGCTGGACATCAGCCTGGCGCACCGCCACTACGAGACGTTCGACCTGGAGTGGCATGAGCTCGGCGACCAGTCCCACGTCTTCCCGCTGATGTTCCTTTCGGACCCGGACGGCAACATCACGGCCCTCACGGTGCAGTTCGAGCCGCTGGTCCCGGCGCTGCAGTTCGACCGGCTACCCGACGGGCTGGATCCGGAGGTCCTTCGCCGGCTGTGCGGCACATACGCCATGGGACCGATCGAGGTCGTGGTCGCCCTGCGCGGCGACGACGTGCTGACCGTCAGCACGCCCGATGGCGTGTCCTTCGAGCTGGAGCCGGCCGGTCATCGCCTGCGGTTCGGGCTGAAGGGCCAGCCCGCCATCACCGCCGAGTTCGAGCTGGACGAGGCCGGCGCCGTGACCCGTCTCGTGGCCCAGCCGCTGGGGATCTTCCTGCCGAAGACATAACCGCTCAGCTGTCGCGGGCGGGCACCTTGAGCAGGAACAGCCAGGCATTGATGACCCCCCGACCAGGCTGGCCACGACCGCGGGAATCATCCAGTACAGGCCGCCGCCTGCTTTGATCAAGAACGTGAGCCCAGACAGCCCGACGAGCACCTCGGTCACCATGTTGGGCGAGGCCACCTCCAGGTACCGGCTATCGTCACGCCGAAATCTCGCCACATCCCTGGCAGGTAACCCATCCTGGCCTCCCGACGCGATACAGCTGCCATCTCCCGGCTCGGGTTGATCTGCTCTATGCCGCCACGCCAGCAGGATTACCGTCGCGGTGATCGGCAGGGCGCCGATGAGCATCGGGGCGCGTATCCCGCCGACGGCGGCCAGGGCACCGCCGGCGAGTGCGCCCAGAGCCACCGCGCCACCCATTACGGTTCCGTTCAAGCTGGTAATCCGGCCCAGCAACTCGGGGGGAACCCTGCGCTGCCGCATGGTGACCGTGGTCATCTCGAACAGCGCACAGGCCGCGCTGTTGGCAAACAGCATGACGGCGGCCACGATCACGTTGCCGGTGAGTCCGAGCCCGGCCTGGGTGACGGCCATGAGCGTCCCGGCCGCGAGCAGGGACCGCCACGGGCCGGCTCGCCGGGCCACCCATGGCCCGACGCCGCCAACCGAGATGCCGCCGGGTGCGGCCACGGCCAGCAGCAGTCCGTAGACGCCGGGGCGCTGGTGCAGGACCTCGGTCACGTACAGGACCAGGACCGCGAACCACCAGGCGTCCACGCCGACGATGACGCCGGTCGCGATGGTGACGTCCCGGATGTCGGCGTGCCGCCACAACCAGCGGGCGCCCTCGCGAAGGTCACGCCGCACCGATGTGAGCACAGATGCCCCGTCCCGGTCCGGCGTCCCGGGTACCGGCAGGAACACGCTCGGCAGCGTCAGCAGCAATAGCACGGCAATCCCCAGCGCCCCGGCGTTCACCGCGAACGGCAGAACCGCAGCCAGGCCGAACAGCCAGCCCCCGGCGGCGGGCCCGGCCAGCTCGTTGCCCACGATCCGCCCCGCGATCACGCGCGCGTTGGCCCGGTCAAGGTTAGCTTCCTCGACCAGCCGGGGTATGCAGGTCACCGCGGCGGTGTCGCGCAGCGCCGATCCGACGCCGGTGGCGAACGCGGTCAGGTAGATCAGGGCCAGCCCGGCGCTATGGGTGAGGACCGCTGCTGCCAGCCCCACGATAAGAACCGCTCGCGCCAGGTCCACGATCACCATCAGGCGCCGCCGGTCGGTACGGTCCACCAGCACACCCGCCCCGGCACCGATCAGCAGCCACGGCAGGTTCTGCACCGCGGTAACGGCCGCTACCGCCGCAGGCGAGCGAGTAAGCTCCGCGGCGAGCAGGGGAAAGGCCGCCAGCCGGATGCCATCACCGAAGTCGGCCAGGAACCCCGACAGCCAGTAGCGGCCGAACGGCGCACGGAACCCTCCAGCGAGCGCGACCACACCAGCATCATGCCCGACCCCTGCTCACGGCGGGGATGGGCTCGTCGGGCGTGCCCCACGTCGGGGAGGACGCCGAGGACGGGACGCGTGACTTCGCCGCCGGGTTCAGGTCGCGGTTGATCACCGTGGCAATGGCCTGGATGGTGTCGATCCCGTAGGTCATGGTCGGGTTGTCCTGGGTCAGGCCCTACGGAGCAGTGCGGCCAGGATGGTCACCTTCACCACGCTGGCCGAGTCGAAGTGCGCTGAGCCGTTGAGCCAGCACTGCAGTCCCTGGCCGGGATCGTCGACCCCCACCGCGACGGCGGATACCCGGCCGCGCAGGGCCCGGTCGATGCCGCGGTCCAGCCGGGCCGCGAGTGCGGGATGCGACGCCGACCGGCAGCTGACCGCGGAAGACGCGGCGCTGGCCGGCGCGGCCAGCAACGGGACCGGGATCGATCCGAGCAGCACCGTCGTGACCATCGTGATCAACGCACGCCTGCGTTTCATCGGCACCCTTCCGTGGCCGCTCAGCGGGTGGCGAGCTCCGCGGCCAGGGCCTCGGGCAGGGCCGGGTGGCGGAACGGGTAGCCCGCGGCGGTCAGGCGCTTGGGTACCACCCGGGTACTGGTCAGCAGTTCCGCCGAGGCCTCGCCCAGGCCCAGGCGCAGGAGCGGTGCGGGGACCCGCAGCCAGGGCCGGTCGCGTCGGCCGGCGGCGAGGTTGAGGGCGGCGGTGAAGGCAGAGTTGGTGGCCGGCTCGGGAGCGATGAGGTTGACCGCGCCGCTGATGTCCTGGCGGTTCAGGAGGAAGCGGATGGCGCCGATCTCGTCGGACAGCGATATCCAGCTCATGGCCTGCCTGCCCGACCCGAACCGGGGGCACACGCCCAGCCGGGCCAGCGGGAGCAGCCTGGCCAGCAGGCCGCCGGCCGGGGTGAGAACCAGGCCGCTGCGCGGATGCACGACCCGGATGCCGGCTTCGGCCGCCGGGTCGGCGGCCGCCTCCCAGTCGTGGACCAGCCGGGCCAGGAAGGTCTTCCCGGCCGGGACGGACTCGTCCACCTCACGGCCGCCGGTCTCGCCGTACCAGCCGATGGCCGAGGCCGCCACCAGGGTCGCAGGCGGCAAGCCGAGCCTGGTCAGGGCGCTGGCCAGCGCGCGGGTGCCGAGCACCCGGCTGTCCCGGATCTCCGTCTTGTACCGAGCCGTCCAGCGGCGGCTGCCCACCCCGGCGCCCGCCAGGTGCACGCAGGCGTCGATGCCCTCCAGCGCGTCCTGGGCGGTGGCCAGCCCGGCGTCGGGCGCCCGCGGATCCCAGCGGACCTCGTTATCAGATCGAGGCGGGCGCCGGACCAGCCTGATGACCTGGTGGTCATCCGAACGCAGGCTGGCCACCAGCGCGGTCCCGATCAAACCGGACGAGCCGGTTACGGCGACCTTCATCCAGTCGGTCAGAGCCCGAGTTCGGTCTCGAAGGCCCCTTCTTCCAGCCGGTTCTTGACCGTGGTCAGGTACCGGGCCGCGTCGGCGCCGTCGACCAGCCGGTGGTCGTAGGTCAGCGCGAGGTAGACCATCGAACGCACCGCGATCACCTCGCCGAGAGCGGGATCCTCGACCACGACCGGCCGCCGGACCACGGTCCCGGTGCCGAGGATGGCGACCTGCGGCTGGTTGATGATGGGCGTATCGAACAGGGCGCCGCGGCTGCCCGTGTTGGTCAGCGTGAACGTGCCGCCGGCCAGTTCGTCCGGCCCGACCTGCCCCGACCGCGTGCGCTGGGCCAGGTCGCCGATCTTGCGGGCCAGGCCGCCGATGTTGAGGTCGCCGGCGTTGTGGATGACGGGCACCATGAGGCCGCGTTCGGTGTCGACCGCTATGCCGAGGTGCTCGGCGTCGTGGTAGGTGATCTGGTCGCCGTCGATCACCGCGTTGAGCTTGGGGTGTACCTTCAGCGCCTCGACGGCGGCCAGGGCGAAGAACGGCAGGAAGCTGAGCTTGACGCCCTCACGGGCCTCGAAGTCCGCCTTGGCCCGGTCGCGCAGCCGGGCGATGGCCGTCACGTCGGCCTCCACCACCGTGGTGAGCTGTGCCGAGGTCCGCAGCGATTCGACCATCCGCTGCGCGATGACCTGGCGGGGCCGGGACATCCGCTGGGTCGTGCCGCGCAGCGAGGACGGCACCACGGCGGGGCGCTGAGCCGCCGGCGCCGCGGGAGCGGTGGTGGGCCCGGTGGTGGGAGCTGCGGCCGGCGCGGGCTGTCCATCGGGCACCCGCTGGGCCTGCTGAGGAACGACGGCCGCCTGTGCGGCCTGGGGCGCCTGTGGCTGCGCATCGCGCTGCGCGCGGGCCGCCTCGATCACGTCCTGCTTGCGGATCCGGCCGCCGACACCGGTACCGGTGACGCTTTCCAGGTTCACCGAATGTTCGGCGGCCAGCTTGCGGACCAGGGGCGTGACGTACGGTGCCTCGCCGGTTCCCGGCAGCGGGGTGGGCGGCGGGTATTCCTCATCCGTCGGCGGTCCCGACTGCGGGGCCTCGGCGGCTGCGGCCGGGGGCGTCGCGGCAGGCGCCGATGGCACCTGCGAGGTCGGCTGTGCGTGGGCCGACGGCTCTGCGGTCGATGCCTGACTGGTCGATGCCGCGTAG
>Ga0335074_10013345_pt1 | contig 11549 bp, 11 predicted proteins | sample Lox_Sample_23_FD_206715 | JGI IMG/M metagenome (GOLD analysis project Ga0335074, IMG submission 206715) | Soil microbial communities from Loxahatchee National Wildlife Refuge, Florida, United States - Lox_Sample_2.3 | ecosystem: Environmental > Terrestrial > Soil > Wetlands | place: USA...
GAGTTTATGGCCGCTGCGCACAATCTTTATCACGGGTGAGTGGTGAAATTGGCAGCCAGCTCGTCTTGGATCAGCTTTTTGTATGGTCTAATAGAAATATTGGCGGGTTGGCGGAACTGGCAGACGCAGGGGTCTCAAAAACCCCCGAGAGCAATCTCATATCGGTTCGATTCCGATACCCGCCACCATCTGGTGTCCCCCAAAGACCAACGCAAAAGAATCCCCCACGGTGATCAGTCGGGGCCGAGGCTGATTCTTGTAAAGGATTTACACATTCTCTTCCACAGTTTTCAGCGTCTCATAGTTATCCTACTGATAAAGAAATAGTTACTGGATGGACGAAGTCCGTGGTCTACCTATCCCGAAAGCGCGGTCAGCGTTGCCTGCGCCGCTCCAGACCAACAGAACCGTCAAGTGACGTGCACGAGGCCAAGGTTCTTCGACCGGGAGCAACGGGAGCTGTATAGGCATCTGATGGATGGCAAACACGATCACTACGGCCAGCGCTACCAGCCGGGAGCCTGCACGGTGGAACCGAATCTCACCTGTCGACGACCAAGACCCTGCTGTTCGAAGAAGCGGTACATGACAGACAAACCAGTCTTCCTATGCCACCTGAAACTGTTGCCGAGGCGCAATGCGGTCAATTCTTCCGGTATGTGCGCCGGCGCCAAGGCGGAGCTTACCAGCCATCACCACCAGCTCTGCCAAGGAACCGGCCCCCATCTTTTGCATAACCCGCCCACGATGCGCCTTGACTGTAACCTCGCTGATGTGGAGTTCATCGGCAATTTCCTTGTTCTGTCGCCCCAAAACCACCAACTCCATCACTTGTTCCTCGCGACGAGTCAACAACGCGTAACAGGCCCGAAGTCTGTCGACCTCAGCCTTGAAAACGGCCGCATTCTGACTTTTCTTAAGGGCATGCCGAACAACAGTTAACAGCATGTCGCCATTCAGTGGTTTTGTAAGGAATTCGAAAGCGCCTGCCTTCATGGCTTGAACTGATTTGGGTACATCGCCGTGGCCAGTAATGAAGATGATGGGCGTGACGGTCCGCTGGCCGATGATACGCTTCTGCAGATCTAGCCCATTGATGCCAGGAAGAACGATGTCGAGCACAAGACAATTCGGAACCGTTGCCGGCGGTCGATCGAGGAATTCCTGTGCCGATGCGAATGTCTCTGGCTGCCAACCCTCATTACTCAACAACAGGCTCAACGATTCGCGCACGGAAACGTCGTCGTCAACAACGAAAACAATAGGCTTAGGGGCTGAGGATGTCGGGGCACCCAATTGATGACCAACCGTACACGATAAACTCATCGTCTTTTCCTCAAGTTCCATGGCAAGTCCTCAGTTCGCTCGAAGGGCCGAGTTGAGAGCGTCAAGCAGATCCGTATCGCTAAAAGGCTTGATCAGGCACTCCACCGCACCCTGCTCGAGCATCTCCGCGCGAATCGTCTCCCTTGTTTGAGCGGTAATAAAGACGATCGGGATTTGTCGTCTGCGGCGGTTCAGTTCCTTGCTGAGCTCCGGTCCGCTCATACCTGGCATCATGATGTCGAGGATCAGACATCGGGTTTTGTCAGCCCGATTGGAAGAGAGGAACTCTTCCGCAGAGGAGAACGCCTGGGCTGCAAAGCCCAGCTCTCTCACCAAATCGGGAAGCGACTCACGAACAGATTCATCGTCGTCAACAATTGACACGATTGGGCGGTCGATAGCCGTTCCCTCGTTCTGGGGTTTTTGCCTAGCGAAAAGATGCGCGGTCCGACCGGCGTCTAGTGAGCTTCGCAATAGTGACATTGAAGGGGCGGCAGGGTTAGTCAAGTTCGGCTACCTCCACATAGAACGAGTACGCCGGTTCTCAGTTGGTCCATCACCCGAGCCTGAGCCCGTACGGCAGCTTGGCGGCCGGCTTTGCTTTTAAAGTGACAGTCATATTCCGGGAAGGAGCCGCTGGAAAGTGAGAATACCGCTTCATTTCTCGGCGCGTCGATTGTACTTTGGTATTGGTTTCCTCTTGATATCCGAATTCCCATCGAGCGCGAAGAATCCGTTCGCTTAGCGCTATGAATTCGGCGCATCTACGGTCGCAGGCAATGCGCTAGATATACAACTCGCGGTCAAAATGCTTGGCCGCTCATGCGAGACTGGCTGTAGGCTCCGGCCGCAATGAGCCAGCGGTGAAGTAGCGCCATGAAGGCCTTTGACTTGACGAGACGGACATGAAACAGAATTTCGATGCGGTCATAGTGGGAGCCGGCCAAGCCGGTCCATTTCTTGCAGCGCGACTCGCGGAGAGTGGACGGAAAGTCGCTCTGGCGGAACGGAAGTTCTTTGGTGGAACGTGTGTTAACGCGGGATGTACCCCGACGAAAGCGATGGTGTCCAGCGCCCGCACGGCGTACCAGGCTCGTCAGGGAAGCGACCTCGGCGTCCATGTCGATTCGGTTCGAGTGAACCTGCGCGAAGTGAGGGATCGGGCACATCAAATCGTCCTGAAATCGCGAGATGGGCAAGAGGAATGGCTGAGCAAGATGACCGATCTCACGATCTTCAGGGGAACCGCGTCCTTTGAGTCGCTCCATACACTGCGCGTTGGGGACGCTGTGCTTGAGGCGCCCGAGATCTTCCTTAATGTCGGTGCCCGCCCTGCGATTCCCGATCTTCGCGGAGTCGATTCGATCCCATATTGCACGAGCACATCGATTCTTGAGTTAGAGGAATTGCCAGCGCATCTCATCGTAATCGGCGGCGGCTATGTGGGACTGGAATTTGCGCAGATGTTTCGCCGGTTCGGTTCGCGCGTGACAATCGTAGACAGGAATCCGCGACTAGCTCCGCGGGAAGATCGCGATGCTTCGAATGTCATTCACGATGTCTTCGAAGCCGAAGGCATTGAGATCCGGACAAACGCCAACTGCATTCACTTTGAGAAGCAGGGAGATGAGGTCTTAGCCGGACTGGAGTGTGACGAAGGCGCACCACACGTCGCCGGATCCGATGTATTGCTGGCTGTGGGGCGCAGGCCCAACACAGATGATCTCAACCTCCCGGCTGCAGGAGTCGCGGTGGATCAAGCGGGCTTCATCACCGTGGATGATGAGCTGCACACCAGCGCAGAGGGGATTTATGCACTAGGCGACTGTAATGGTCGCGGTGCTTTTACGCACACTTCCTACAACGATTTCGAAATCGTAGCTGACAATCTTCTGGACGGAGGGTCTCGTCGCATCAGCGATCGCATCTCCGCGCACGCTCTCTTCATTGATCCACCGCTTGCACAGGTAGGAATGACCGAAGAGGAAGTGCGTAAGAGCGGCATCAAAGCATTTGTTGGAATGCGGCCGATGAGCCGTGTGAGCCGGGCCGTGGAAAAGGGGGAGACGTTTGGATTCATCAAGGTGCTGGTCCACGCAGAATCGCGCCGGATCCTGGGAGCAACACTTTTTGGAACCGGGGCGGACGAGGCGATACATTGCATCCTCACCGCAATGTATGCGAAGCAATCGAGTCTGCTGCTCGCGCAATCCATGCACATTCATCCCACGGTCGCGGAATTGATCCCGACCGTGATGAGCGAATTGAAGCCGCTCGAATAGAAGGGCGCCAGCCGGGATCGCTCGGCGAGCCATAAAAAGTTCGAGGAACAGGCTTTAAGGAGAGACTCCGCTTTCGTCGCGATACGAACGTTCGCTACAACCCGCGACCTTCCAGGCCATATCGCCAGCACCGAATGAGTGCTCAATGGGCTTGCTCTCCATGCCAAGGTGCTCACGCCGCCGGAATAGAGGCAGTCGCCCAAGTCATCCCCGTGAAGATCGAGCACGCAGTGGCCAACGAAGAGATATGCGAGTCCCTTCCGAAATTTACTTCCGCGGTGACACTGGGCGGCTCAATACCTTCGTCTAATGGAACCGGCCCAAGGAGTATGCATCTCTAAAGCGCAAGCAAATCGGCTGACGCAGGAACGAGCGATGAATCATCCTCCTAAAGGGACCGCGGTGATAACGGGAGCGTCTTCAGGAATTGGCGCGATCTATGCGGATCGCCTGGCCAAACGTGGCCACGATTTGATTCTTGTCGCGCGCGATCGAGAGAGGCTGTTTAGTTTGGCTCAGCGGCTGAAAAGGAGTACCGGACATTCCGTTGAAGTCATTCTCGCCGACCTGAACGACAAATACGATCTACGTCGCATCGAAACCGAGTTGCGAGAAAACCAGAATGTCTCAATGCTCGTAAACTGTGCCGGCCTCAGCGCAGATACCCCCCTGCTGGATTCTGACGCCAACACAATGGGTCAGATGATCGACCTTAACATCAACGCTTTGATGCGCCTCACCTACGCAGTTGTGCCGTCGATGGTGAAGCGCGAGCGCGGAACGATAATCAATCTGGCGTCGATCGCAGGCATCGCGCCCGAGATTCTGAATGGTGTTTTCGGGGGCACAAAAGCATTTGTCCTGGCGTTTAGCCTCTCCTTAGACAAGGAGTTGGCCGCAAAGAACATACGGATTCAAGTTGTACTACCGGGAGTAACTGCAGCCGGATCGTTGGCAAATGTTAGAAGCCAAGCTGACGGGCTTCACAAAGATATGATGAGCGTGGAGGATCTTGTCGATGCCGCGATCGTCGGTCTTGATCAGGGCGAGCTGATCACTATACCGTCCCTGCCAGATATCCTGGATTGGGAGGCTTACGAGGATGCCCGGCAGAATATGATGCCGAAGTTGCTGAGGAACGCGCCTGCACCGCGATACCTTGTATCAGGCCACAGAGACCACGTAGAAGCGTGAACTCAGTCAGGACAGGCCAATTCGCGAAATGCGGATAGTGCTCTACCGGTGCGGCGTGCTTCGTATGGGTTGTGAAACGGTTCGATGTCCACTGCAATGGAGTCTCCGGCGAGATTCGATGCTTATGGCGGCCTTCGTCGGCTCGCGCGTGCAGAGCTTCCTGTCGACACGGTGACAATGGCGCGCTTTTTGATCGGCAAGGTCATCGTTCATGACACTACCAAGGGGAGGCTGTGCGGACGGATAGTCGAAACTGAGGCGTATCCGGTTGGAGATGAGGCGGGACACGCGTTCCGGGGCAGGACACCGCGCAATGGGGCCCTTTTTCTGGAAAGAGGACACGCGTACGTCTATCTCGTGTATGGTGTGTCAATCCTATTGAACGTGACCAGCGAGAACGCCGGTGTCGGCGCAGGAGTCTTGTTGCGGGCCATTGAGCCGTTAGATGAGAAGGGACGCGAACATGGCGCGCGTCGAAGCAAAGGATGGACTGACGTGGGAAGGGGGCCGGGACGACTGACTAAAGCGCTAAAGGTAAACCTCAGGCACGATGGAGTGGACTTGTGCAGCATGAATTCCTTGCTTTGGTTGGCTGCGATCGAACGCTCGAGCAGCGCCATCGGGAAAAGCGTACGCATCGGTCTGACTCATGGAGCGAGCGATCTATTACGCTTTTTCGAACGCGGCAGTGAATTCATAAGCGGTCCCAGGAGATTACTCGGAGAATGATCAAAGGGACGAGTATCGGCCAGTCTGTGGGGCTGGCGCTGAGCGGCGATATCGGCCTTAGGAGTAATGGGCAGGTGAGACGGGACCCGACTTTCGACGTCACCAGTTCTTCCCTGATATCCAAAGTGCACCCACATTCAAAAGGCCTGCGGGACATCATTTCGACAGAGCTGAATGTGGTCTTCTGTGGGATCAATCCGGGAATGCGGTCCGCTACCCTGGGGCTTCACTTCGCGAATCGGAGTAATCGCTTTTGGAGGGTGCTTCATCTCGCTGGCTTTACCCCCAGACAACTGGAACCGAAAGAAGCGCGCCTCTTGCTCGATTATGGTTATGGAATCACTTCCGCAGTAGAAAGACCGACAGTCAGTGCAACAGAGCTTAGTCGAGGCGACTACCTCGCCGCCCGACCCGGGTTTGAGCGCAAAATCGCGCGGTACAGACCCAGGTTCGTGGCCTTCCTGGGAAAAGCAGCGTGTTCAGTATTTCTGAACCAGCGCGGCCTTCCGTGGGGATTCCAGCAAACTGGAATTGAAGGGTCTAGAGTCTGGGTATTGCCCAATCCGAGCGGGCTGAACTGCGCATTTACCATCGGAGTGCTAACAGACGTTTACAGAGAACTGTTCGAAGCAGTGACCCTCTGAGTGAGGGTGATTCTCCATACCGGCTTGGTTTTCGAATACCGGCAAGACCGTGGGCATTGTTGAACGCAAGGTGGCTGGTTTCGTGGAGAGTCAATGGGCCGGAGAGATCTGCACATTCCCCGTTCACGTTCGTAATCAAGGCATGACAGTCGAGGAACCTCTCGACGTTCATGTGGGAACTCGTTATCTGTGGTGGTTCATGAGGCGAGTTGCCGCTTCGAGCACCATCCTCGGATGCAAATAAGGATCGATCCGCTCATCGTAGAGCCAGTCGTCGATCCGCGCAGACTCGCCTTCGAGCAGGAGGATTCTAGCGGTTCGCCACCGATTGCGGATAAAAGATGCCGCCTCAGCTGTCTCTCTAGATTCGGAATGGAGCACGAGAATAACGAGTTCATAATCATGGTCCTTGTGCAGATACATATCGGCGCAGGAAACCAGGGTTTCGACGATGGCGGGAATCGAGCGCAGGAGCAACAGATGCGATTCATGCAGTGCGCGAGCTCCATCGACCAAAAGAATCCTCGCCGGTTTCTTCTCAGCGGTGCTACCACAGGCCCCACCGGCTCGATCCAGATCGGTCACGTCGGGTGACGACAACTGCGGTCTCGGCGCGATCACGGGTGACCGCCCGGAGATTGAAGCGTTGTCGCCGGTGGTTGATTCCGTAGCAGGTTTCCGGTCGCGAATTCAAGATTCACCGCCTCAATAAACAATTCCGATCGTGCGGAGACGCTCGATAGTCGGGCCTGGGCCAGTTGCTTCTCTGCGGTAACGACATCCACCAGATTCTTCACTCCATATTTATACGCATCCAGCGACGCCGAGTAAGAAGCATTCGCAGCTTCGAGAAGAGCAACAGCAGCGTCATGCTCTCTCAACGCCGTCCGGAATGCGATGTATGCGGTCCAGACCTCTCTCGTCGTCTGATCGTGAATGTCCGTAAGCTCATCCTGTGCTTCCCGGCGTTCCGATTCGGCGATCGATAGTTCGCTCGCGCGCGCACCTCCGTCAAAAATCCGCCAATGCACGCCGAGCGAGACAGACCACGTAGGTTCACTCGCCTGACCGAGCTGCCCGTAATCCGCCGATGGCCAGAGGGAGGTCTGCGCAATCGATCCCGATAGTGCGATCTGCGGCTTGTATTCCGCCTTGGCGCCACGAATACGATCCTGGGCGGAGCGGATTCGCAGAGTTTGGGCCATGAGTTCGGGGCGGTTCTTCATCGCGCGATCGATCAGCGCGTCGATTGACATTGACAGTTTCTCCGGTAATGGCGCACTCGTCTGGCTGTCAATCGTTATGTCCGGAGAAGGATCGGCCCCGACGGCTTCAGTCAATTTCACGCGCGCAATCTTCTCATCCCCGTCCGCGGATTCCTCGTCGAACGCAGCCTGCGCCGTTTCCGCCCTGGCGTTAAGAACATCGGGAAGAGTCGCCAGTCCGTTATTCAACCGATATTCGGCCGCATCCTGCGTGGTTTGTGCGGTTTGTAATGTATCCTGAGCGGCCTGCAGTCTTTCCTGTGCAGTCACCAGCTGATAGTAGTTACTAGCGACGCGAAACGCGAGAGCTTGATTCACCTGGGTGACATCTGCGCCGGCCGCGAACTTCTCCTGTTTCGCGGAATCCACGGTCGCTTCGCGCTTGCCAAAGTCAAAAATGAGATATTGAAGCGTGACTTCAGGACGGACGACGGGCACCTCGACCATCACATAACCGCGAGGAGCGAGTGGCTCGGGGAATGGGTTGATCAGGCGCTCGTCGCCTAGAACAGCTAAGCCGTCCAACTTGGGATAATAGGCGCTCTTCGCCAGGCCGAGTTCGCGTGCCTTTTGCTTTGCGCGTTCCCAAACCACCCGCGTGCTCGGGTTGTGCTCTTCGGCAACATCAATCAGCTCGGCCAACGTATAGGAGTGAGTGGGATCGAGGACAGCGGTTCCGTCGCGAGGTATCTCGTGAGCGGCACAATTGGCGACGGCCTCTGGAGAGGACACTTTGCCAGCACATTGCCCGCGTATTCGCGCCGCGGAAGGGGCGAGGAGGAGCGAGACAAGCACAACACTCAATGATGCGTTGTATTGAATCAACTCCAACTTCTCTCCAGTACAACCAGAACAAACGTCAACGATCAGCTGTCACACCCGTCTCTGTCGCCGCCGTCAGGGGATGGGCGTTAACTCGTGTGGCTCATGCAATTCCCGGATGTGTTTGCCAGCTAACTTGTCACCCACCAGCTGCGTCGCTAGGTCGACGACCTAGCGCCAACCTGCCTGCACGGTGCAACGTCCGCTTACGCGAAAACGAAATCGACTCCTACCGATTCAGTAACGATTAAGGCAGAAATGCGGAGCCGAGTCTATTGCACGAACGTATTGATGAGCCTACGGGGTGGTCGATAGCGTCTTCGCGCCCCACAGAGGTGGAATCTTTCTTCCGCAAGTTCAGCGGCTCTCGGCGCCCTTCTGCCAGCGCAATCCCGAGTTTCAGCCGCAAGTGTGTGAACACCCGCGCCGTATCCGAAGCACTTTTATCGTTCGAAGGTATCGATCGATACCTTCGTCCAATAGATTCGCGCATTCACTCTATGGCTCAATCGATTGACAAGACGCATGGTGCGGACTGCTTGCGAGGTGCCCGAGGCAAAGATGCGAGCATGCGGCGCAGTTTGGCACGATCTCGAGACGAGTCACCTTCCATTTCAAATCGACCCCGGACAAGTTGCTCCTTCGGGTGTCATTGGTCCTGTAGGAAGCATCTGCACCATACATTTGCGGCAGACAGGAGTTGGGGCTGACATGAGTGGAGCACGGCCGGAGTGCGATCGACGCGCAATGACCTCAGTTGGCTTGCGCGCCGTGTCATTCCTGATAGCGCCGCTGGTGATGATGGGATGCTCTCACGCGCCTGAGTACACGATTTTTGGTTCGTTCTTCCCTGCTTGGATATTTTGCTGTGCCGGTGGTCTTCTGCTAATGGCGGGGGCGCGCGTGCTGATCGCTCGCACTGTGCTTTCGGAACACCTGTTTGCACCCATGCTTTTGTATCTCAGCATGGCGACGTTCTTCGCCTGCGTTTTGTGGCTTCTGTTCTACAGCTAGGTGTACACAATGGCGACCCAACAAACAATCCAACTCCCCGCAGACAATCGCATAGCACGGCTGCACATGTACAGTCGAGTCTTCACCGCGGCAATGGTCGTGCTGGCGATAGTCGGTTTGATCGGCGTGTACGCGGTCACAACTCAGCACCCTCAGACCGATGACGCGGAGATGTTCGCCAATTACATCGGAATCGCGCCCGTCGTCGAAGGACCCATACTGCATTTGAATGTCGCTGACAATCAGCGCGTTAAACAGGGCGATCTGCTTTTCGAGATTGATGATCGTCCGTATAAGTATGCGCTCGACCACGCAGTGTCAGATCAGGCCGCCCTCGAAGGGCAGATCGTCGACGAACAACGGCGCATTCAGGCCGAAGTGCATGCGGTGACTGCTTCAGGGGCGGCAACCCGCCGCGCGATCGCGAATGTCGATCAGGCCCAAGCGTCAATCCGCGAGGCGGAGGCCGACGTGGCCCACTCTGAGGCCGCACTTGATCGGTCAAAGGCCGAGTGGGCATACGCCGAAAACAACTTGCACCGCGTCGAGCCTCTACTGACGAAACAGTACGTTACTGTTGACCAGGTGGACCAGGCGCGCACGACCGCACACACCAGCGCGCAATCCGTGCACGAAGCCGAGTCGCAATTGGCTCTCAACCGAGCGCACCTCAAATCGATGCTGGCCGCCCTGGCGGAGGCGAAGGCTTCGGCAGAACAGAGCACGGCGCAGCTTCAGCAATCCCAGTCGAGCGTGCTAACCCTTGATCCGCTCGTCAACCAACGGCAGGGCCGGGCTGCGGCCATCGCGAATGCCCGCTACAACTACAACCAATGCCGCGTCTATGCTCCGTTCGCTGCACGTGTCACAAACCTCGTCATTTCGCAGGGTGCCTACGCTCACATAGGACAGGAGGTGTTCACGCTCATCGATACCCGGGTCTGGTGGGTGCTCGCGAACTTCCGAGAAACGCAGCTGAAGTACATACAGCCGGGTATGACTGCGGACGTCTACCTCATGTCGGACCCGGGATTCCACTATACGGGTGTTGTCGAGAGCACCGGGTACGGTGTCACACCTGATCCTTCGCTCGTTGGCCGAATCACGTCGGGCCTACCCGACGTTCAGCGCACTCTGAGCTGGGTACACCTGGCCAGCCGCTACCCAGTGCGCATCCGCATTCAGTCACCGCCGCCTGATGGATTTCGTCTGGCGGAATCTGCAGTGGTGGTTATCCGCGGACACGAACGGAAGCCGTGACATGACAACGCGAGTCACTGAGGTTCGCGACCAGTGGGCCCGCGGAAGTGTCTCTTGGCCTTGGCTTTGTGAATTCCTGAGGTGGGAAGTTGCTCCCTACCCAGGCCGGGTAGACACAGTCATTCGCATGACGCTCACGGTCACGCTGGTCATGATCGTCGTCGTGACGTTTCGCATTCCAAATGCATTCTTGGCTGCACTGTTTTCAATTCTCGTCGTTCGCGAGAATCTCATCGCCACCTGGCGAGGAGCGCGATTGGTCGTCCTCGGGTTCGCCTTCGCGACCATCTACATCCTGCTCGGAATGATGTTATTTCGCGGTTTCCCAATCACTCATTTCTTCTGGGTGATCGCAAGCCTCTATCTGGTCTTTTTCGTCATGCGTACGACGACGAACTACGGAGCTGCATGGGCTTTCGTGATTCCCATTGGCATTTCCCTCCCCGTATGGGATCGTTCTTTGTCGAGCCAGGCGCAGGTTGAGGATACTCTCTGGCCTGTCCTGATCATTGCCGTCGGTGCCGGCATCTCACTGGGGGTCGAAGCGTTACACCGCATCTTCGATAGCGCCGATCCGCTGATCACATTCGTTGACGATCTTTTATTAGCGGTGCAGGAGGTGGCAGAGAACACGGCCAGCATGCAAGCCCCGCAGAAGTCGATCCTGGAAAGAGTTCATCAATATCGCATGATCGGCACTGGCCGGCTCAGAGTTACGTTGCAACGCCAGGGTCTGGACCCAACCCGGCGGGCGCAACGTGCTGCCCTGATTGCACTGGCGGCTCGGCTCATTAATCTTGCGGCGGATCTCGGGCACAATCTTTCCATCCCCAGCGCAGGCGACGCGAGCCGCTTGCGTGCACTGTCTGTGAAGCTCGGGGTCATCCGAAAGGAATTTCGCGAGTCCGGGGTCATTTCCGCATGCCCTCCTCTGCTCGAGGAAGGTCCGTCCTCGAACTTCCCGATCCTGCAGGAGATGGAACGAACCGTAGCCCTCGTGACGGAAGTATTTC
>Ga0335074_10013346_pt1 | contig 11548 bp, 9 predicted proteins | sample Lox_Sample_23_FD_206715 | JGI IMG/M metagenome (GOLD analysis project Ga0335074, IMG submission 206715) | Soil microbial communities from Loxahatchee National Wildlife Refuge, Florida, United States - Lox_Sample_2.3 | ecosystem: Environmental > Terrestrial > Soil > Wetlands | place: USA: Florida...
GCGCGTGAGCTTCCGTATTGCTGTGGGCGGCTTCCAGCGGCATTGTCCTGCCAGCCGCGTGTCGGGCTGCCGCGCCCGGCCGGTCCGCCGCTGTAGCCGGCTGGCTCGGGCCGGCCGGCCCGCTCAGTCGGTCGCCCCCGCTCAGTCGATCGCCTCTGCTCAGTCGATGAGGTCGGCCGCGCGGCGGGTGCCGCAGCGTCCCGGTCGGCGGCGGTCAGCGCATCAGGCCGGATAGGGCGGAACTCCTTCAGCCAGTCCTCGGCCGCGAGATCGGGGTGATCGTCAGCCGGCTGGCGATCATCCCGCCTCCAGCGCACTGCTGCCTCCACACGTCCCGCGTGGCTCGCTCGCACCCAGTGCGGCTCGCCCTGCGCACGCTCAAGCTCTGGCCTACCGGCCAAGGGTCGCATGCACGCGAGGGCGCCGCAACCCAGCTATCCCCATTGCTGGCAGCCGCTCCGGCACTGCGGCGAGGCATTTGCGGCAACCATGCGCGGCGGCATTCCCGTCATCAAAAGTGCGCAGGTGTCTAGGTATCAGCGCCGGCGGCCGCGTACCGACGCCAGGCCGTGTGGTGGCACCGCCACGTTCCCCGCAGTTCAAAGGGCTTCTTCTTAGGTTTTCGGCACTCTTCCTAGACGATGAGAGTCTCGGCTACCGTTACGCGTGTCGTCACCTTTCGGCGATGTTAGCTCCAACTAATGGAGGCATCGATGGATCGACAGGTTAAGTACCTCTTGCCAGAGTCTGAGATGCCGCAGCAGTGGTACAACGTGATCGCTGACCTTCCGTCGCCGCCGCCTCCGCCGCTGCATCCCGGCACCGGCCAGCCAGTCGGGCCCGACGATCTCGCGCCATTGTTCCCGGCCGCGCTGATCGCTCAGGAGGTCACGGCGGAACGGCACGTTGCCATTCCCGATGACGTGCTGGACGTGTACCGGCTCTGGCGGCCGACGCCGCTGTTCCGCGCCAGGCGGCTGGAGCGGGATCTCGGTACGCCCGCACGGATCTACTACAAGTACGAGGGCGGCAGCCCGGCAGGGTCGCACAAGCCGAACACTGCGGTGCCGCAGGCGTACTACAACGCCGCCGAGGGTGTGACCAAGCTGACAACCGAGACCGGTGCCGGTCAGTGGGGCAGCGCGCTTGCGTTCGCCTCCGCGCTGTTCGGCCTGCAACTCGAGGTCTGGATGGTACGCGCCTCCTACGACCAGAAGCCCTACCGCAAGATGCTGATGGAGACGTACGGCGCGACAGTGCATGCCAGCCCGTCCGATGTGACTAAGTCAGGCCGGGCCGTGCTCGCCGATCATCCGGACTCGACCGGCAGCCTCGGCATCGCGATCAGCGAGGCAGTCGAGGTCGCGGCCGGCGACCCAGCCGCCCGGTACGCCCTCGGCAGCGTGCTCAACCACGTGCTCATGCACCAGACGATCATCGGCGAGGAGGCGCTCAAGCAGCTCGCCCAGGCCGGCGATACACCGGATTTGATCGTTGGCTGCACGGGCGGCGGCTCGAACTTCGGCGGTCTGACGTTCCCGTTCCTGCGGGAGAAGCTGGCCGGGCGGATGAACCCGGTCATCCGTGCTGTGGAGCCTGCTGCCTGCCCGTCGTTTACGCGCGGGGTGTACGCCTACGATTTCGGCGACACGGCCGGGATGACGCCACTGCTGAAGATGCACACGCTCGGGCACGAGTTCATTCCGGATCCCATTCATGCAGGCGGACTGCGCTACCACGGAATGTCACCGCTGCTCTCCCACATCTACGAGATCGGACTGATCGAGGCGGTCGCGAAGCCGCAGTCAGAGTGCTTCGCGGCAGGACTGAGGTTCGCCCGGACCGAGGGGATAGTGCCCGCGCCCGAGCCGACGCACGCGGTGGCTGAAACCATCGCCGAGGCGCTTCGCTGCAAGGACACCGGCGAGGAGAAGGTGATTCTCACCGCACTGTGCGGCCACGGGCTGCTCGACCTAGCTGCCTACCATGACTACCAGTCCGGGGAGCTTAGGGACCTGCAGCTCAGCGACAAGGCCGTCGAGGAAGCGCTTGCCGGGCTCCCGGTCACAGCCTGACACTACTGCGGGGACTATCGCGTCCGGCGTGTTACCGAACGGCGGGGAGTGCCTGGACCCGGGCCGGGAGGAGGGGTCGGCCCGGGCCTTCCGGCACGCGTCCGCGGCCGTCACTGCAGACGCGCCTCGTGCTGTCGTGACATGAACGTGCGTTCACACAGCGATATAGTCGTACGCTCGCTGGCCATCGTTTGTCAAGCATTCGATGACAACCATCCGACCAGAACAGGCGTCGATTACAGACCTAGCTTATCCGAGCCATGACTCAAACACATGACTCGGATGCCGTAATTCGCATGACTCGGATGGCCGGACAGATGACCGAAGATTTCGAACTTCCGCCAGCCGACCCGCTGCCGATAGGCGGGACGGCGCTCCAGTGCCGGCTGGGCGAGGCCGCAATCGACTTGTTCTACGCGCACGGGGCACTGGCCACTACTGTCCGTGAGATCACTGCCGCGTGCGGCCTGACACCGGGCGCCTTGTACAACCATTTCGCCTCCAAGGATCACCTGCTGTACGTCCTGGTGCGTGACATCCACCTGCTGGTGAACGAGCAGATGGACGAAGCACTCGCTGTCGCGGGCCCCGAGCCCGATAGCCAGCTAGCGGCCATGGTCCGGTTCCTGGTGGCCCATACCGCGGGCTACAAGAAGCGGTCCCGGATGGCGAACCGGGAGTTCACCGTCCTGACCGGCGAGCGGCGCGACGAGGTGCGGGGCCTCCGCCGCCAGATCCGCGACCGGTTCAGCGGCATCCTGCTGGCCGGTGCCGAACAGGGCGTGTTCAACCTTGCAGGCGGGAACGACGCGTCATCAGCGACACTTGCCTCGGCCACCATCAGCAGCATGTGCGTGCACATCAGCGAGTGGACCCTTGAGCACAACCCCACCGACATCGCCGACCTGCAGGACCGCTATGTCACCATGGCACTGCGGATCGCCGGCTTCAAATCGTGATCGCGAGACTCTTGCTCAGCTAGGAGCGCAGCAGCGCGTTGAAGTCCTCCGGTGTGATGTTTCCGCCGGACAGCACGACGCCGGTACGGCCGATCGCGCCCACGACCGAGGACAGCAGCGCGGCCAGAGCTACTGCCCCGCTCGGCTCCACGACAAGCTTGAGCCGGGTGAAGCAGAACCCCATCGCCTCGACGATCGCGTCCTCGGTGACCGTGACAACGTCGTCGAGTAGGCGCGAGTTGACCGCAAAGGTGAGCTCACCTGGCTCGCGGGCACGCAGCCCGTCGGCGATCGTGTCCGGCTCGGGAATGCTGACCCGGCGACCAGCCACCAGTGACCGCCTCGTGTCATCCGCCCTGAGGGGCTCCACGCCGATCACGGACGCCCCTGGGATCAGCCCCTTAATCGCGGTGGAAACGCCAGCCGCGAGCCCGCCACCGCCGATCGGGACCAGGACCCGCTTCAGGTCAGGTGCCTGCTCGGCCAGTTCAAGTCCCGCTGTTCCCTGGCCGGCCATGATGTCGTAGTCGTCAAACGGCCGGATGATCGTCATGCCTCGCTCGGCCGCGATCTTTGCGGCAACGTCCTCCCGGCTCTCGACTTCCGGGTCGTACCGCCGCAGCTCAGCCCCGTACCCCTCGATTGCTGCCAGCTTCGCGGCCGACCCCGTCGACGGGACCACGACCACCGCCTCGACGCCCAGCAGCTTGGCGGCCAGCGCCACGGCCGCACCGTGATTGCCGGACGAAAATGCGACGACGCCGGCCTCCCTGGCCGTCGGGCTCAGCACGCTCAGCCGGTTGTACGCGCCGCGGAACTTGAATGACCCGCTGCGCTGCAACGGCTCGCCCTTCAGCACCACTCTGGTTGCGCAATGCTGGTCGAGTGTGGCCGAGGTGAGCAGCGGCGTGCGGTGGGCGACACCCTGTAGCCGGGCTGCTGCAGCCCGCACCCGATCCAGGGTCAGTCCGGCATCTGACATTCGTGGCCTCTCTCCGCATGCGCAACGGTTGCTGCGCGAGGTCTCCTTCGTGCGCAACCCATGCTGCGCGACTCCCCGATCTGCTTGTCTAGCATGAGGCCGGAACGGCGCGATGGCAGGCTGGCAGCAGCCGGGTCGGTATGCTGTCCGGTCGGTCACACCTCAGAGGGGGGCTGCGCTATGTCCGACCAGGCCAGCAAGCAGCGGGCCGTCGAGCCGTTCAGCCGCGCTCGCCTTACCGAGCTGATCAGCCGCGAGCGCGAGACCTACCGCGAGCGCCATCCCCGCTCGGCCGCTGCCTATGCCTCGGCCGGTCGGCACCTACTCGGCGGAGTGCCGATGACATGGATGCGGATGTGGTCCGGCGGCTTTCCGCTCTACCTGGCCTCGGCCGGCGGCGCCCGGCTCACCGATATCGACGGCAATGAGTTCATCGACTTCTGCCTAGGGGACACCGGCGCCATGGCCGGGCACTCCCCGGCCGCTGTGGCCGAAGCGGTCGCCCGCCGGTATGGCGAGCTCGGCGGTGCGACCACGATGCTGCCGACAGCGGACGCAGCGTGGGTGGCGGCGGAGCTTACCCGCCGGTTCGGGCCGACGCAGTGGAGCTTCACCCTCACCGCCACTGACGCCAACCGCTGGGCAATGCGGCTCGCACGGCAGCTCACCGGGCGACCGAAGATCCTTGTCTACAGCTACTGCTACCACGGCAGCGTGGATGAGGCGTTCATCGTGGCCACGCCGGAGGGACCGGAGATGCGACCAGGGAACGTCGGCGCCCCGGTCGATCCGCGTGAGACTACCCGGGTGGTCGAGTTCAACGATGCCGAGGCGCTGGATCGCGAACTCGCCCACGGCGACGTGGCCGCCGTGCTGATGGAGCCGGCGCTGACCAACATCGGCATCGTGCTGCCCGAGCCCGGCTACCTGGATGCGGTGCGTGCGCTGACGCGCCAGCACGGCAGCCTGCTCATCAATGACGAAACGCACACGTTCAGCGCCGGTCCGGGCGGTTGTACGCAGGCCTGGCGGCTCGAGCCGGACATCGTCACCATCGGCAAGTCCATCGCCGGCGGCCTACCGGCCGGCGCCTACGGACTCTCTGCCGACCTTGCCGGGCGCATACTCGCCGACGATTCGGCGGACATCGAGGACACCGGCGGCGTCGGCGGCACGCTGGCCGGCAACGCGCTCTCAGTCGCCGCGATGCGGGCCACGCTCGAGCACGTGCTGACCGACGCGGCCTTCGAGCAGATGATCGCGGTGGCCGACCGGTACACCGGGGGCGTGCGTGAGGTGATGGCGGGCCGCGGGCTGCCGTGGACCATCACTCAGCTGGGCGCGCGAGCGGAGTACCGGTTCTGCCCGCAGCCTCCGCGCACCGGCGGTGAGTCGGCCGCGGCAGCCGACACTGACCTCGACGAATACCTGCATCTGTACCTGGTGAACCGCGGCATCCTGCTGACCCCGTTCCACAACATGGCGCTGATGTGCCCAGTGACAACGGAGGCTGACGCCGGCCGGCACACGGAAATCTTCGCCGACGCAGTCGATGAGCTGCAAAGGAAGGCCTAGCCGGGAGACGTCGCCCGGCTCGCCCGGCGGGTCACTTCTCCGGCGACGGAGGCCCGGCAGTTGAAGCCAACCTCGATAGCCCGTGCGGCATCGCGACCTACGGCAAGAACCTGCTCGTGCTGGACGGCAACTACGCACGGATACGCGAGATCTCGGGCTGGCATCAGGGAGGCATCGACCCACTTGAGCCGGATCGGATCTGCAGCAAACCTGCAGGCTAGCCCGAACCAGGCCCGAGGCTGGCCAGCGATCCTGACACCGTGACACAAGAGCCAGGACAGCAGCCGGGGCCAGAGCCTGACGACGCGGCCGACCAGACCCAGGGTTTCCCTGCGTACGCGGGTCAGCCGGGAGACGACTGGGCCGGCTGGCAGTCTTATGCACCCCTCCCGCCGCCAGCCCCGGCCAGCCCCTGGGCCTACGAGCCGCCCGGCAGCGGTGGGTACCCCCCCACTGCCCGGGACCTCGCCTGGCCCCGCCGACGCCGCTCAAGCCGCCCGTGGCTGATCGTCGGCTGCGCCGCCGCCCTGCTGGCCGCGGCCGCCGTCGGCGGGTTCGCCGGCCACGCGCTCGGCTCTCGGACAGTCGCGGCCGGGAGCCCGTCCGGGTCCGGCGGCGCGAGCACCCTGCCCGGTATCGGCAACGGCTCCGGCACCGGCAACGGCTCCGGCACCGGCAACGGCTCAGGTGCCGGGAACCCAACCGGTGGCACTGGGAACGGCTTCGGCGGCGGGTTCCCTGGCGGCTTCGGCCGATCCGGCCAGTCCGGCAGCGGACAGGACAGCCAGGGCGCCGGGCCGTCCGATGCAGCCTCGATAGCTGCCCGAGTCGACTCTGGCCTGGTCGATGTGAACACCACCATCGACTACGGCGCCGCTCAGGCGGCGGGGACCGGCATGGTGCTCACTTCGAGCGGCGAGGTCCTGACCAACAACCACGTGGTTGAGGGCGCGACCACGATCAGTGTCACCGACGTCGGCAACGGCAAGACCTACCAGGCGACCGTCGTCGGCTACAGCGTCACCAAGGACGTGGCCGTACTGCAGCTGACTGGCGCCTCAGGCCTGCAAACGGTCACCACTGCGACCTCACCGGTGTCGGCCGGAGAGGAAGTCGTCGGCATCGGCAACGCGGGAGGCACCGGGGGCACGCCCAGCTACGCCGGCGGAACTATTACTGCAACCGGGCAGTCTGTTAGCGCCAGCGACGAGCTGACCGGCACCAGTGAACATCTGACCGGCATGCTCGAGACCAACGCCGACATCGAGTCTGGCGATTCGGGCGGGCCGCTCGTCAACGCCGCCGGACAGGTCATTGGCATGGATACCGCGGGGTCGCAGACCTTCCAGTTCAATTCCCAGTCGGGCGGCACCGGGTTCGCGATCCCGATCGGCACGGCCAGGTCCATCGCCGCGCAGATCACCGCCGCGCACGCCTCCAGCATCGTGCACGTCGGCCCGACCGCGTTCCTCGGTGTCCAGATCGGGCAGGCCAGCTCCGGCGGGCTCGGCTCGGCCACCGGAGTGCAGATCGCCGGTGTTGTCTCCGGCAGCCCCGCGGCAGGATCAGGGCTGACCGGCGGCGACGTCATAACCGCTGTCGCCGGCCACAGCGTCAGCTCCCAGACCGAGCTGCAAACGGTCATGGTCAATGACGTCAGGCCCGGCGAGCGAGTGACGGTCGACTACACCGACACGACCGGACAGCAGCACTCGGTGAACCTGGTGCTGACAAGCGGCCCCGCGGACTGACAGCTCGAGGCAGGAAAGAGCCAGCGGAATGTGACGGCGCCAGCCCGACAGAGAACAGGCGTAGCGTCTGAGCTATGAAGCCGCACGAGGCGCAGGGCTGGTATCACGACCCGTACGGCCAGCACGAGGATCGATATTTCTCTGCCGGTCAGCCGACGAAGCTGGTCCGCGACGCCGGACAGGAGTCCTACCAGGAACCGCCTGCCCAGCTTTACGACCCGGCCGAGCTCGTGCAGGCGGCTTCCGAGCTCGACGGTGACGACGGCTTCGACGGCTCCGACCTGCGCCGCGCCGATGAGGCTGAGCGCGCCGCGACCGCCCGCGACCTGCGGCGGGCCGATGCGGCCCGTTCCGGGCCCTACGACGCCGAAGCAGCGAAGCGTGCCGCCTTCGACGCCTTCGACCAGGCGATGCCCCCTAGCTAATCGCCGATCGGGTCACGAGTCGCCGACGACCTCCGCCAGGATCTGGATCGCGCGGCGCAGCGCTGGCGCTTCCTCCGCGGCAAAGCTCAGCCGCAGGTAAGGCCCTGGCGCCTCACCGGGGAAACATCCGCGACCCGGATACACCGCCAGCCCGTGGGCGGCAGCGGCCTCGGTCACCTCGCCGTCGCTGCAGCGCTCGGGCAGCCGCAGCCACAGGTGCACTCCCCCGGCTGGGATCTGGTCCAGCCGACAGGACGGCAGCCTCCCAGCGACCGCCGTTGCGAGGGCATCGCGGCGATCCCTCAGGTGCCGTCGTACGCTGGCAAGGTGCCGCGGCCAGCCGGGCGCGGTAAGGACATCGACCGCGATGCGCTGCAGCACCGGTGCGACGAACAGGTCGTCACTAATGCGGCCACGCCGCAGCCGGGACAGCACCGGGCCGCGCGCGGCGATGCCGGAGACCCGCAGGCCCGCCGCGATCGGTTTGGACACCGATCGCAGGTAGATCACGTGACCGTCGTCGTCCTCGCTGATCAGCGGCGGAGGAGATGGCGCGCCCAAGTCGAAGTCCCGCATCCAGTCGTCTTCGAGCAGGAACGCGCCCGCCCGGGCGACTGCCGCCAGTACCGGCTCGCGCCGTTCGAGTGCCAGCAGCGATCCGGTCGGATTGGCATACCGCGGCTGCAGGTACACCAGCCGGGCGCCGGTCCGGGCGAATGCGTCTGCCAGCGCGTCCGGCAGTACGCCGTCGGCATCTCCCGGCACCGGGACCAGCGCAAGTCCTGCGGCGCGCGCTGCCGCTAGCGCACCGACGTATGTCGGTGATTCGACAATCAGCGGATCGCCGGGCGCGCACAGATGGCGGAACACTGCCGACAGGGACGACTGACCGCCCGACGAGATCAGCACATTCGCCTCGGTCAGGCCGCCGCCTGCCTCATCAGCCAGGTAACTGCGAAGCTCGGGCAGCCCCTGCGCGGGCAGCCGGTTCCATGCCTGCGGCCGGCGGGACGCCCTGGATGCGGCGGCTGCGAGCAGGCCGAGCGGCTGCAGCCGGTCGTCCGGGAAGCCGCTGGCCAGGTTGATCGCATCCGCCGGCAGCGAGTCGACGAGCCGGTCCAGGTCCGGCCCGAGGCCAGCGCGACTGCCGAGTGCGAGCGTCTGCCAGGACAGATCCGCAGCCGGCCGTGGCGCCCGTCGCGGCGCTGTGAACGTGCCGCTCCCCGGCTTGGTGACCAGCAGTCCCTTGCGGGCGAGGTCGGCCAGCATGCGCTGGACCGTGGCCGGGCTCAGGCGGTAGCGCTGCTGAAGCTCCCGGTAGGAGGGGAGCTTGCTGTCCGGCGGCAGTGAGCCGATCAGCGCCTCGATACTGGCCTGCGCCGATCCACCACCGCTATCGCCCGTCATGGCAGACAATAGAAGCACTTTCCTGCTCCCGAGGAGAAGCCGCCCCCGGCTACCCTCCCTGGCGACTGGCCAGCTCGGCCTCATAAGCATCGTCCAGGACTCCGGCCTGCTGGCCGTCCAGCGCCTCGCGGATCAGGTCCGCATGCCCGGCGTGCCGCGCAGTCTCCTTGATCAGATGCAGCAGTACCCAGCGGACCGACTGCTCCGGGTCGATGGCAGGTACCTGGCCGAGGTCAGACACGCTGGCCACGATCCGTTCAGTCAGCGCCGCCGTCTGGGCGTAATACGCCACCAGGCCGTCGAGAGTCTCACCCGGGTCCATCTGGAAGTCGGCGTCCCAGTTCTCGATCGGCCATAGCCCTGGCAGCGGCTCTCCGGCGATGCCGGCCACCACCCATCGGCGCTCGGTCCTGGCCGCGTGCTTTATCAGGCCGCCCAGCGACAGGGAACTTGCTGCCGGCGTTGCCCGCGCCTGCTCGTCGGTCAGGCCATGCACAGCGGCCCGCAGCGCCAGGCGCTGCTGGCCGAGGAAGGTAAGCAAGGCGTCGCGCTCATCAAAGACCGGTCGGGCAAACAGGGCCATGCTGGCCATCCTGCCGACACGGGCACGCCAGGTCTACCGACCCGCGCGAGGTATCCCTCCGAGCGAAAGGACGACGGCCCGCAGCGGCAGTCAGACAGCGATGACCGTGACGACGTTCCTCAGGCCGGCGCTCATGCCACAGGCGGGCCGTGCGTTTCTCAGAGAGCGAGCGTGCCCGTGTCTACCGGAATGCAGGCGCCGTTGATCGCAGATCCGCCTGGGCCGGCCAGGAACGTGATGAGGTCGGCGACCTCAGTCGTTTCCACGAACCGCTTGGCCGGCTGCTCGGCGATCATGCTGGCGGTGACGTCGTCCCGGCTCATCCCCCGCAGGCGCATGTGGTCGCGAATCTGGTTCTCGGCAAGCGGCGTGCGCATCCAGCCGGGGGCGACGGCATTGGCGGTCAGACCCGCCTCGGCGCCCTCGATGGCCGCCACCTTCACGAGCCCGAGCACGGCATGCTTGGCCGCGACGTATGCCGCCTTATACGGCGCGCCCACCAAGCCGGCTGTGGATGAGGTCACGATGATCCGGCCGCCCGGCTGCCGCGTCAGCTGCGGCCACGCGAACTTCATCGCCAGGAACGGGCCCTTGACCATGAGGTTCATCAGGCGGTCCCAGTCAACCTCGGCGTAGCTGGCGATCGGGTTCATCGCCTGCGCGCCCGCATTCAGGATCAAGATGTCGAGCCGGCCATGCCGCTCCAGCGCCAGGTCAACAATCCGCCGGTTGCCCTCGGCCGTAGCCACGTCGGCGATGAGGCAGTCATCACCGTGGACGTCCACGGGCACCACCGTGGCGCCAGCGTGGCGCATCGCCCGCAAGGTCGCGCTGCCGAGGCCACCGGCCGCCCCCGTCAGGATCGCCACACGCCCGCTGAGCGAGCCGCCAGGAGGACCGCTGGCGGGCACTCCCCGTTCACGCCGTGCCTGGCTCGCCACCTTGGCACCTCCCGTAAGTACCCTCCGCCTAGGCGTCGCTGGCGCCGGTCATGGCCGCGCTGAACTTCGGCACGTCGTCGAGGAGCTGGCGGGTGTAGGCGGCGCGCGGGTGGTCGAGCACGTCCGCGACGGTTCCGCTCTCCGCGACCTGGCCGTCGTGCATCACGACGACCTGCTGGGCGACGCTGCGGACCAGCGAGATGTTGTGGGTGATGAAGATCATCGCCAGGCCGTGCTCCTGCTGAAGCCGGCGCAGCAGCTCGACCACCGCAGCCTGGACCGACACGTCGAGCGAGGACGTAACCTCGTCGCAAACCAGCAACGCTGGCGCCACCGCGAGCGTGCGGGCGATCGCTACCCGCTGGCGCTCCCCGCCGGACAGTTGGTCGGGATAGCGGTTGACCACCTCGACCGACAGCGCGGCCGATCGGAGCGCATCCAGAATCTGGTTATCACCGACACGAGTCCGCCGCCCGGCGAACGTCTCCAGGGGCTGGGCGATCAAGCCGCCCACCGTGCGGCGCGGGTTGAGCGAGGCATACGGGTTCTGAAACACGTACTGGATGCCACGCAGCACATCCTTGGAGCGGCGGCGGATCCCGGCCGGGAGCGGCTGCCCGCCGTAGCGCAGGTCCCCCGTCCAGTTCGTGTGCAGGCCTGCAACGCAGCGCGCGAGCGTGGTCTTGCCTGAGCCAGACTCGCCGACGATCGCGACGCACGTGTTTGGAGGAACGGTGAGATCGACCCCAAACAAGACCTGCCGGTGGCCGTAGAACGCATCCAGCCCAGTGATCTGCAGCACCGGAGCGGCCGCGGACTCCTGAGGCTCGGCCAGGTCTGGTTCGGCCGG
>Ga0335074_10013348_pt1 | contig 11546 bp, 11 predicted proteins | sample Lox_Sample_23_FD_206715 | JGI IMG/M metagenome (GOLD analysis project Ga0335074, IMG submission 206715) | Soil microbial communities from Loxahatchee National Wildlife Refuge, Florida, United States - Lox_Sample_2.3 | ecosystem: Environmental > Terrestrial > Soil > Wetlands | place: USA...
CCGGCGGCAGGCCGGGTGAACGGGCTGATGGCCTGATCATCCTCGGTCAGGATGACATCGGCTGCGCCGAAGCACGGGGCCGGCAGGCGGCCAGGGTCGGGTGCCAGAATCGCGACCACGGCAGGCAGCGCGGCGATGTTCAGGCCGGCCAGCATGCTGCGTGCCTCGCCCTGGTCGGCGTCCACGATCACTAGCGGGCAGCCGGTAGCTGCCGAGATCGTCTCGGCGGCTTCCGGATCGGCCAGCAGGTCCCGGAACGTGCGGGCGTCAATGGGCGTGCTCATGTCCGTTCAAGCATGCCCTAGCCCCGTCAACCGACGACTGGCCAGAGCGCCAGCCACGGCTGGGCAGCCGACTCGTAAAGCTGCTCGCCGGTGCCGCCCGGCCCTCCGAATACGGGCGGCACGTCAGCTCGCACCGCCGAACTGTTCGCGCAGCCTGCGGCGGAGTACCTTGCCCGTTTCGTTATAGGGGAGTGCCGGGACGAACTCGACTCGCGACGGAGTCCTCGAGCTTCGAAGCCGGTCGCGAACCCAGTGCTGGAGAGCCGTTCCGTCCGCAGCAACACCGTCAGCCGGAACGACCACGGCCACTACCTGCTCGCCCCACTGCGCGTCGGGCAGTCCGATGACTGCGACATCGCGCACAGCGGGGTGGGCGAGCAGCACGTCCTCGATCTCGCCGGGGGAGAGGTTCTCGCCACCGCGAACGATGACATCGTCAAGTCGGCCGTGCAAGAAAAGGTAGCCGTCCTCGTCAAGGTGGCCGGCGTCTCTGGTAGCGAACCAGCCGTCGCCATCCTGGCGGTTCCCGTCGAGGTACTCTCCCGCTACCTGCTCGCCGCGTACGAACACCTCGCCGGCAACGCCAGGCTTTACCAGCGCCCCGTCCGGGTCGCGGATCTCGATCTGCACGGCCGGGAGCGCACGCCCCGCTGAGCCGAGCCTGCGTCGCTCGCCCGGGTCGTCGCTGGAGAAGAACCTGCGGTGATCAGCGGGCTCCAGCACGGCAATGGTGGAGCTTGTTTCGGTCAGGCCGTACGCATTGACGAAATCGACGTGCCGCAGGAGCCGGAGGGCCGTCTCGATGGTCTGGACCGGCATCTGACCGCCCCCGTACGACAAATGACGCAGGGACGGGACCCGCTCCCCGGTCGCGACGAGATAATCGACTATGCGGGTCAGCATGGTGGGAACGAGCATGGCATGGGTGATGTGCTCGTTGTTGACGAGCCGCACCCAGCTCTCCGGGTCGAATGCCTCAAGCTGCACGATCCGGCGGCCCGCGTACACGGAACTGAGGATCGCGCTGATGCCGGCAATGTGGTAAGGCGGAGCGCTGACCAGCGTCGCTTCGCGGGGGCCAGCCGACAGGAACTCGACGCTGCCGATGATGTAGGCCACAAGCTGGCGGTGCCGCAGCACGGCAGCCTTCGGCTCGCCGCTCGTTCCGCTGGTGAACAACAGCACGGCCGGGTCATCCGGCGCTGCGGGGCTCGGTACGGCGCCACCTGATGGGTTCGCCGCTGCGGCCAGCAGTTGCTCACGGCGCCAGGCGGTAATGCCATCGGGAAGTGGCTCTGGCAGCGCCGCGCCAGGGCCGGCAATCAGTACCCCAGGGGCCAGCCTCCCGAGCACGGCACGCAGTTGCGCGCTGGCGAGCCGGTAGCTCACCGGAGCAAACTGGCGGCCGGCCAGCGCAGCGCCGAAGAGCAGCAGCGGGACCGCCGGTGAGTTGCCGTCCAGCACCGCCGCGCGTTCGCCGTCCTGCGATGCCAGCCAGCCGGCCGTGTTCCTGGCCAGGCGCAGCAGCCCGGCGTAGCTGGTCCCGCCAGAGTGCGAGCCCAGTGCCACCCGGTCGCCGGCTCCGTCGGTTGCCATCTCCAGCAGCAAGGCGATATTCATGGCCGGTGCTAGTCGGAGGCGGGTAGTTTTCTGGGTGCCAGGATCGTGGCGCGCCGGCCCGCGACCGTGATCGTGCCGGCACCGGACCTGGTGCACAGCAATTCGAGGCCGGACGTCTCGTCGGCGTAGCGTTTGCCCAAGAGGGTGCCCTCGGCTAGCGCTCCGTCGGGCGCCCGGCCGGCGGGCTGGTCGCGTCCGGCCTCGAGTACGGGCGCGCCGCCGATGCACAGCAACACTGGCGCGGCAGGCGCCCGCACCACGATGATTTCGGACTCGCATACGGCGCTGCGCCAGCGAGACCCGGGTTTGAGGTCTATGGCATGGGCATCGTGCATCAGTCAGACCTCCTCGCTCTGCAACTCCGCCAGAACATCGTGATAACGCTCGCGGGCTTGCGCAGCCAGCAGCGGCAGATGCGTCGTCGGGAACAAGCCCGGCGTCGCTTTGTAGTTCTTCAGCACCTCGCGCGCGAGCGTGACCTTGTGCACTTCAGTGGCGCCGTCGGCCAGGCCCATGTGGAACGACTCCATCACCATGGCGCCGAATGGCATTTCTTCCGACGCGCCCAGCGAGCCGTGGATCTGCAGCGCGCGCGCCGCCACGTCGTGCAGCACTTGCGGCATTGCTGCCTTCACGGCAGAGATGTCGGCGCGGACCTGCAGGTAGTCGTTAAACCGGTCGATCTTCCAGGCGGTCCGCAGCACCAGCAGGCGGAACTGCTCCAGCTGGATCCAGGAGTCCGCGATCATCTGCTGCACGAGTTGCTTGCGCGCCAGTTCCTCGCCCTTCGTCCGGCGGGAAAGTGCGCGCTCGCACATCGCGTCGAATGCCTTGCGTACCAGTCCGACCGTGCGCATGGCGTGGTGGATCCGGCCGCCGCCGAGCCGGGTCTGCGCTACCGCGAATCCTTCGCCGCGGGCGCCGAGTATGTGGTCAGCCGGTATCCGCACGTCGGTGTACCGCAGGTAGGCGTGAGTGCCCTCGCCGGCGTGCCCGTACATCCCGACGTTGCGGATGGTCTCCACGCCCGGCGTGGCCGCTGGAACCACGAACATCGACATCCGCCGGTGCGGCGGCGCATCGGGCTCGGTGACGGCGAGCACGATCAGGAATGCGGCAAAGCGGGCATGCGAGGAGAACCATTTCTCGCCGTTGATAACCCATTCGTCTCCGTCCAGTGATGCGGTGGTCACGAAGCCGGTCGGGTCGGAGCCGCCGGCTGGCTCGGTCATCGAGAACGCGGAGACGATGTCGTTACGCAGCAACGGGTCAAGGTAGCGCCTCTTCAGCTCGGATGTGCCGTAATGGGCCAGGATCTCGGCATTGCCCGAGTCCGGTGCATGGCAGCCGAACACGATGGGACCCCAGTGAGAACGGCCGAGTATCTCGTTCATCAGCGCGAGCTTGAGCTGCCCGTAGCCGGGACCGCCGAGCGCGGGTCCAAGGTGGCAGGCCCAAAGTCCGCGTTCCCGTACTTGACGCTGCAGCGGGGGAATCAGCCGCTGGCGAACCGGGTCGGACATGTCGTAGCCGTGCGCTATCAGGTGGTCGACCGGCTCCACCTCGTTGCGCACGAAGCTGTCCATCCAGTCCAGTTGCGCCTGGAACTCAGGGTCGGTCTCAAAATCCCAGCTCACGTCAGGCTCCCAGGAGTAGGCGGCGGGCTCTGGCGGCCAATTCGGCGACCCGGTCGCCGCGGCTTGCCATCCGCTCGTCGGATGTCTCGCCGCGCAGGTAGCGGTCGTGCAGTTGCTGCAGCACGATCGCCGTCTTCCAGCTGGCAAAGGCCTGGTACCAGCGGATGGCGGTGAGGTCGAGGCCGGTCGCCGCACCGTAAACAGCCAGGATCTCCGCCTGCGACGGCAGGCCCAGCCTGTCCTGTCCCTCCGGGTACATACCGCAATCGCCGGGAGCGTCGCTCGGGTCGGGCCAGTAGTTCAGCAGCGTGCCGAGGTCCACCAGGGGATCGCCGAGGGTGGCCATGTCCCAGTCGAAGACCGAGTGCACGCTGTCGGGATCAGCCGGGTCGAACTGGCAGTTGTCCAGCTTCAGGTCGTTGTGCAGGATTGCGTCTCGCTGCGGCGCCGGCCTGGCGCGCTCGAGCAGGTCAGCCGCCTCGATCATGGTGGCGTTGGCTGCCTCGCTGGCTACCGCCTCCCACCGGCTGCGCCAGCCCCGGAGCTGGCGGGCGACGAAGCCATCGGGCCGGCCGAGGTCGGCCAGCCCGATCCGCGCGAAATCGACCTGATGCAGGTTGGCGAGCGCGCGGACGACAGCGAATCCGACGCGCCGCGCGGCATCGGTATGGCAGCGCATCGACGACGGGATGTCATCCCAGATAACGACGCCGGCGCGGAATTCCATGATGAAGAACTTCGCGCCGACGATGCTCTCGTCCTCGCAAAGCAGCAGCGCTCGCGGTGCGGGCGGGAATGCCTGCCAGAGCCGGGACAGGACCCTGTGCTCTCTGGTCATGTCGTGGGCGCCAGGCGCAATCCGGCCGAACGGCGGCCGTCGCAGCACCAGTGGCATGTCACCGAACCTCAGCAGGTAGGTGAGATTGGCCGAGCCGTTGGGGAACTGCAAGACCGAGAACTGCCCGTCGAGCCCCGGCAATCGTTCCCGCAGGAACGCGGCAGCCTTCGCCCAGTCCAGTTCCTCGCCTGGCCGGACCGGGGCAGCATCAGTGAGCCCCGGCGTCGTCACGGTTCACCGCCATCGACCCGGATCATGGCGCCGGTCGTATAGCTGGACAGGTCGCTGGCAAGGTAGAGCACCGCACCCACGACCTCAGTGGGCTGGCCGATGCGCCCGAGCGCGAAATCCCTGACCCTGGCGTTGAACGCGTCCCAGTCCCAGCCCGCCGTAATGTCGGTCGCGAAGGGTCCGGCCATGACCACATTGGCGCGGACACTCGGCCCGAACGTGCGCGCGAGCCCTTCGGACAGGGCGATGAGGCCAGCCTTGGCGGCCGCATACGGAAGGTAAGCCGGCCTCGGCTTGATCGCCGCGGTGCTGGCGATGCTGATGATCGAGCCGCCGTCACCCTGGGCCATCCGCGTGCCGACCAGCGCGCTCAGCCGGAACGGCCCTTTCAGGTTGACCGCGATCGTTTTGTCGAACAGTTCTTCGCTGACCGCGTCGAGCGATGCGTACAACGGCGACATGCCTGCGTTATTGACCAGGATGTCGATTCGCCCGAACTCAGCGTAGGTGTCGTCGACGAGGCCGCCGATCTCGGCCCACCGGCCGACGTGGCAGGCCCTGCCAAGCGTTCGCCGCCCGGATTCCTTGCTCACCTGCTCGGCAACGTCGCGGCAGGCATCCGCGTTGCGGCTGGTGACGACCACATCGGCGCCGGCTGCTGCCAGCGCCGAGACCATGCACCGGCCTAGGCCCCTGGTGCCGCCGGTCACCAGGGCCACCTTTCCGGCCAGGTCAAGATTCATCTCGTTACCCTTCGACCGACGAGTTATCACTTCGTCAGCACAGTGCAGCAGCTAATGCCCGGAGCGCCATAGACATGCGTGAATGCCACCCTGGGCTGACCCGGTACCTGCCGCTGGCCCGCGGCGCCGCGCAACTGCAGGACGCTCTCGTACACCTGGCGCAGTCCGCTGGCGCCGATCGGCTCGCCGTTAGCGAGGCAGCCGCCGTCGGTGTTCACTGGCATCGTTCCGCCGATCTGTGTGGCGCCGGACTCGATCAGCATCTCCTGCTCGCCGTCTTTGCAGAAGCCGGTCTCGGCCATGTGCATGATTTCCGCACCGGACTCAGTGTCCTGAAGCTGGACGACGTCGACGTCCGCAGGCCCCAGCCCGGCCGACTCAAAGGCCGCCCGCGCCGCTTTGGTGGTCGGTCCTTCCGCCCTGGCGGGTGCCAGCCAGGGACTGAATACCTCGAACGAGCCGAATTCCCGCGTCCGGAACGACACCGCCTTCAGGTACACCGGCGGTGCCGGGTAGCGGGGAGCGTGATCTGCGCGGACGAGCACCAGCGCCACCGCGCCTTCACCTGGCGAGCAGAACATGTACTTGGTCAGCGGATGGCTTATCATCGGTGCGGCCGCGATCTCTTCCTCGCTGAGCGGCTGCCGTCGCCAGGCATTCGGGTTCGCGGCGCCGTTCCGGTACGCCTTTGCCGCCACCTTCGCCAGGGTGCCAGCGGAGATCCCGAACTCGTGCATGTAGCGCTGGATCTTCATAGCGAAGAATTGGGTGGTCAGCATCAGCCCCGTCTCGCCGTACCAGCGCCCGAGCCCGCTAGCTTCCGGATCCGCGTTGAACGCGCCCGGCGGGTGCTTGTCGAAGCCGACGGCTATCGCTATGTCATGGTCGCCGGACCTGATCGCCCGCTCGGCCATCGCCAGCGCGCTGCCGCCGGTGCCGCAGCCATTGTGCACGTTGATGAACGGCAAGCCGGTCAGGCCGAGTTCGCTGACCAGCGTGTCGGCGCCACCCGCAGCGACGCTTCCGCCGAACGCGCACTGCACGTCGGCCCAGCCGATGCCGGCATCCGCCAGCGCCTGGCGCACCGCGTAGGCGCCTTGCGCTCGCCCGGTCATCGCCTGGTGGCGGCCGAAGGGATGGATGCCGATTCCGGCGATCGCGACGTTCCCGCTGCCACTGCCCACGCTTGACTCCGATCTACTGCGCCGCAGTCTGCTCGGGCGCGAATGCAAACGTGACGACCTGGTTGCCCGCATCGTCGCGGTACACCGGGACGAACGTGAGCGTCATCTCCGCGCCTATCTCCAGCCGGTCCGGGTTCGCCTCGGTCAGTCGTGACTCGACCAGCACCGCGCCGCTGCCGTCCTGCGCCGCCAGTTCAACGTAGCCGACGCCATAGGGCTCGAACGGGGCGTCAGCCCGGTACGGCGGCTTCGGCTCGAACGCCTGGACCGTCCAGGTCCACAGCCTTCCGGTGGTCGCGAGCGGCACCGGCCGGATATCGGTTCCGGTGCAGCGCGGGCACGACAGCTGACTCGGGAAGGTGGTCGTGCCGCAGGCGCCGCAGTTGCCACCGATGAGCCGCGGTTCGTCAGGCCAGCTGAACAGACCCTCGTCCGCCGGCACCGCGGCCAGCCCAGCGGTCACTTAGCTCACCTCCCTGACTGGCGGCTCGCTGCCTTCGGGTCGCCACTGGACCACCGTGCTGCCGTCGGCAGCCTGGTTGAACCAGGCGTGGAGTTCCTGCCCGGCGTACAGCTCTGGTCGGCCGGGCAGGAAGCTGACGAGGCGCGCGGCCGGCTCGTCGGCCAGCTCGACTAGCGCGACCGTGTAGGGCACCGGGTAGGCCGGATGGATCTGGTGCTCGACCACGGTCCACGAATACACTCGTGCGCGCGGCGCGACGACCCGGTAGCCGCTATTCCAGCTGCCGCAGTGATAGCAGTAGGCGCGCGGCAGGTGCAGCAGCGCGCCGCAGTCGGCGCAGTACCTGAGCGCTACCTGGCCCGCGGCCGCAGCCGTGAAGAACCCGCCAGTGTCCGGGTCGTCGGTAACGGGCGCGAGCGGGGAAGGAGCCGGCTGCTCGGGCCGGGGCGCGGCGCTCATCGGTCCGCCGTAAGGATCAGTGCGCTGCTGGCCGGCGGCGGAGCCGAAGTCACGAGGCTGACCTCCGCTCCCTGGACCTGGGCCGTCGACGTGCCCCTGATCTGGCGGACGGCCTCGACCACGTGGTTCATGCCGTGAATGTAGGCCTCAGACAGATGACCGCCCGACGTATTGCAGGGCAGCTGGCCGGTGAGCCCGATTCCGCCGTCGGCGGCAAACGCGCCACCTTCCCCCCGTTTGGCGAAGCCGTAATCCTCCAGCTGGAGTAGCAGCGTGATGGTGAAGCAGTCATAGAGCTGAGCAACGTCGACGTCCGCCGGGCTGAGCCGGGACCGCGACCAGAGCAGCTCAGCCACGGCCCGTGAGGACAACGCGGTGATGCTGTCGCGCATCAGGACCGGGAACATGATTCCCGGCTGCGTTCCCGGCACGCTGGCTTGCGCGACGGCGTGAATGAGAACGGCGCCGTTCTTGCAGTCGCGGGCACGGTCCGTGCCGGTGACCACGACCGCAGCGGCGCCGTCGGTCTCCAGGCAGTAGTCGAACAGCCGCAGCGGCTCGGAAATCATCCGGGCGGACAGGTAGTCGCTCATGGTGAGTGGCCGGCCATACATTTGCGCGGCCGGGTTGGCCTGCGCCCGCTCCCGGCAGGCAATCGCAATCGAGCCGAGCTGCTCCTGCGTGGAGCCGTACTCGATCATGTGGCGCCGGGCCATCAGGGCGAACATCTGGCCCGCGGTGAGCAGGCCATGCGGCAGGTAGAACTCGTCGTAGCTACCGTTACCGCCGACCAGCTGCTGGCCAGCTGCTGTCGATGCCGCACCGTACCGGCGCCCGGACCGCCCGTTGAGCGACCGGAAGACCACCACGGTCGACGCCTGCCCGGACAGGATCGCACCGACCGCCTGACCGACCATGGCACACGGCGCCACTCCGCCGGGCCCGCACTCGCCCCAGTAGGTAAGCTGCCGGATACCGAGAGCCTCCGCCAGGTCGTTGTGCCTGACCAGGTCCATGTCACACCGGACGATGCCGTCGATAGCCGAGGCATCCAGGCCAGCATCGTGGAGCGCGGCGAGCACCGCCTGCGTGGCGAGGGTCAGATCGCTGCGCCCGGAGTTCCGGGAGAAGTCGGTGGTCCCGATCCCGGCGATCGCGCAGGCGCCGGCCTGCCAGTCCGTGTCGTTCATGCTGCACCTCCGAGCACCTCTGCGGTGTGCTCACCGAGCCGGGGCGCGCGCGTGACCGGCGCCGGGGCAAAGGCGGAAAAGCGGATCGGCGGTCCTGGATAAAGGTGCGGACCGCCGGGCGCATCGTCATGGACCGGAACGAAGAAGCCCCTGGTCGCCAGATGCTCGTCGCCGGGCAGGTCCTCGGGCGCGTTGAGCACGCCGATCGGCAAGCCGCGCTGCTGTCCCTCGTGATAACTGTCGCTCGCGGTCTGCAACAAGAAGAACACTTCGACGATCTGCTGGATGTGTGCGAAGTTGGCCAGCCGGTAGCCGGGGTCGTCATACGCGGGATCGGTCAGGTCGGCGGCCAGCCGCTTGGACTTCAGCCACTCGACCAGGCTCTGCCAGGGCTTCTGCTCGGCGGTGATGAGCGCGAAGTAGACATAGCGGTCGTCGGCGGTTGCGAACAAGGCCGGCTGCGTCGGGGTCGGCTGGGCGTGCCTGCAGGTCTGCCGGTGCACCAGCACGCGCGGGTAGAACCAGTACGGATTGGCCAGCTCTGCGCTGACCGACAGGCAGTCGTGCATGGCCACGTCCACTAGCTGCCCATGGCCGGTCCGGTCTCGCTCCAGCAGCGCGAGCAGCACGCCGATGTGGCCGAAGCTGGCGGTCAGCTGGTACCCCTGATCACCACCGGGCCGGATGGGCGGGATCGAATGGTCGTCGTACCCGCAGCTATTGAGCGGGCCGCCGAGAGCGAGCCCGACCAGGTCGGAGCTGACCATGTCAGCCCATGGCCCGTCCAGGCCGAACGGACTCAGGTTAGCGATGATCAGCGCAGGTGCGTCCGTGCGCAGGTCGTCGGGCGTGATCCCGTGTGCGGCCCAGTCCGCTGGCCGCCATCCGGTGATGACGATGTCAGCCCGGCGAAGCAAACCGCGCAGCCTGGCCATGCCGTCGGCCGCCTGGTAGTCGATGATGACGCTGCGCTTGCTGACGTTGTAGAACCAGAAGTTCAGGCTGGCGTCGGGATCGCCATCGCGGGCACCGCCCACCATCGGTCCGATGTGGCGGCTCGCCGCGCCCTCGGGCAGCTCTACTTTGACCACGTCCGCGCCCATGGTCGCCATCAGCTTGCCGAGAGCCTCGCCTGCCGGATCGCCCGCCAGCTCCACTACCCGCAGGTCGCTGTATGGCCCCGGCAGGCTGGCCCCGGTGTCCGCGGTCATCAGGCCGCTGCGGTCGGCGGTCATCAGATCGCTCCAGCCGATGCGAGCTCGGCGTACTCGTCCGCGCCGACTCCGAGCAGTTCGGTAAAGACGAACTCGTTGTCCTCGCCCAGGAGCGGGCCGGATCGCCAGTTGTCGGCGCTGGTCTCGGCGAACCGGATCGGGACGCCTTCGAACCTGGCCTCTCCGATGACCGGGTGGTCCATCTCGAAGAACACGCCCCGGTGCTCTACCTGCGGATCGGTCTCGTTCAGATCCTCGGCGTTCTGCACCGCGCCGGCCCGAACTCCGGCGTCCTGTAGCAGCTTTGTCACTTCATACCGGTCACGCAGGACGGTCCACGCCGCGATGCGCTCGTCGAGCACGTCCTGGTTCGCCCACCGGGATCTCTGCGTCGCGAACCGCGCATCACGCGTCCACCCCGGCCTCCCGATAGCGTCAGCGAAGCGGTCCCACTCCTCGTCGGTAAACACCGCGATGGCGACCCAGCGGTCCTCGCCCCGCGCCGGGTAGACGCCGTGCGGGGCTGCGTCCGGATGCTCGAGCCTGTTCCCGGCCGGGTAGCTCTGGCCACGGGTGACGCGGCCGTTGACCGTCACGTCGAGCAGAACCGGGCCTAGCAAGCTGATTCCGGTCTCGACCGCGGAAACATCGACCTCCGTCCCCTCGCCGGTCAGTGCCCGGCGCCGGATCGCCATCAGGATGGCAGCCGAGTTGTAGAAGGCAGCCTGGTTGTCCATGTAGGACAGGCCCCAGCCGGACGGCTCCCGGCCGGGCAATCCGCTGATGTAGGAGAGCCCGCTGACTGCCTGCACGACCGGGCCGTAGCTGCGATAGGCGGCATGCGGCCCGCTGTGCCCGTAGCCACTCATCCGGGCGTAGATGACGTCGGGGCGCAACTCCCTGATGCGCTCGTAGCTGAGGCCCCAGCGCTCCATTACGCCCGGCGCAAAGTTCTCGGTGACCACCGAGCTTGCCTTGATCAGTCGCTCGGCGAGCTGCCGCCCCTCGGGTGAGCGCATGTTGATGGTGACGCCGAGCTTGTTCCGGCAGTAGTTGTTGAACAGGCCGCCCTTGTCCGGGTCGGCGCCGACCACTTCCTCGCCGAAGTTGCGCGCGCCCTCACCCTTGTAGAGCGGAAGCTTGCGGGGGGTGTCGATGCGCGTCCGGTCCTCTATCTTGATGACCTCGGCGCCAAAGTCAGCGAGCAGGCGAGTCGCGACAGAGCCAACGCCCATCCAGCAGAAGTCCGCCACGCGGATGCCAGCCAGCGGCCCGTTGCGCGGCCTGGGCCGCCGCCGCTGATCCGGGTAACCGGTCACCTCGCCCATCGTCCCGACTTCCTCAGGCCACCGGGATGCAGTCAGCGCCGCGCTCAGCTGCAGCCATCGCCGTGTTCACCCGTGCTCAACTGTCATCTGCGTTCACCTGTCATCCAACCCCGGCCGCCGAACCCCTGTCAAGATTTCATGATGATGATTACTATGTGAATTGTGAACACCTCGGCGTACCGCCTCACCCCCGATGAGCTCCTGACCACCACTCGCTCGGTCCGTCGTCGGCTCGACCTTGATCGCCCGGTGGAGCACGACGTGCTGACCGAATGCCTGGAACTGGCGCTGCAGGCGCCATCTGGTTCTAACCGGCAGGCGTGGCACTGGGTGTTCGTGACCGATCCTGCGCAGA
>Ga0335074_10013349_pt1 | contig 11546 bp, 13 predicted proteins | sample Lox_Sample_23_FD_206715 | JGI IMG/M metagenome (GOLD analysis project Ga0335074, IMG submission 206715) | Soil microbial communities from Loxahatchee National Wildlife Refuge, Florida, United States - Lox_Sample_2.3 | ecosystem: Environmental > Terrestrial > Soil > Wetlands | place: USA...
GGTCAGGAACACCGGGCCCCACGTCCGGCCCGACAGCAGCAAGCGGAGAATCTGACTGGTCGTCCCCTGCCACTCGATCTTGGTGCGCGGTCCGCCGTCGGCCCGTGCCCGGACTCGATGACGGACTAGGTCGAGCTGGTGCGCGTCCAGAGCCAGCACCTCGCCGGCCGGCGCGCCCGAGTCGTACAGCACCCGCCACAGCGCCTGTTCCCGCAGCCCCGAGGACAGCCCGAACAGGTCGCCGACCTGGCTTCGGCCAAGCGGCAGAACGCGGGCGGCCGGCTGGCGGTGACGCAGTCCCGTGGTCGGGTCGGCGGCGATCCATCCCCGCTCCCGCCACCAGCCAACCGCGCTGCGCAGCGCGGACAGTTCGCGGTTCACGGTCCGCGCGTCGGTCGCAGCCGCGCGCTCGGCGAACGCCGCGGCCAGGCGGCCGCCGGTGCCGGGATCGTCAAGCAGCGCCAGCGGGACTATCGGCGGCGCCGCCCGCCGGCGATCGGCGCCGCTCGGGACAGGCTTGCCGACCAGCGGCCAGGCCCAGCCCGCGAGCGAGATCCGGTAGACCCGGCGCGACGCGACGCCGAGCGTGGCTCGGTCGAGATACCGGTCGACTGCGGCGGCGTACTCGATCGGCGCCGCCACGTCCACATCCCGGGTCTCGGCGGCCGGCCCGAGCATGGGCGGACACGTAACCACCGCCGCCTCCGTTCCGCAGTAAATGCATTCGCTAAGACAGCCCCAGAATACCATGGAAGATAGCTCTGGGAACTGCGTGCCCAGAACGCATTTACTGCGACAAGAAGCGGGTTAAACAGGCTGTTCACGGCCGATAAATTTCACTTTTGCGGCGTCTTCTGACATGGTGATAGGCATGCCAGACAGTAATCCAATAACCAGTCCACCCGATTCACGTAACCGCAGTAAATCGGCAAATCGGAAGGCGGATAATATCCGCAGTAAATGGCGCTCCGGGAGGCTCGGGCCGCTAACCGGTCGCAACTTCCGGCGCTTCTACGCGGGCTACGGGACCTCGACGCTCGGCACCTCGATGTCGTCCGTCGCCATCGCCTTCGCGGTGCTGGCCAGCGGCGGAACGGCGACGTCGCTGGGCGTGGTGTTCGCCGCGAACATCGTGCCGATGGTGGCGTTCATGCTCGGCGGCGGCGTGCTGGCCGACCGGCTCGGCCGGCGGCCGGTGATGCTGACCGCCGACGCGGCCCGGTGCGCCGCCCAGGGCACCCTCGCGGTCGCGCTGTTCGACGGCCGCCCGCACATCTGGCTGTTCGTCGTGGCCGCGTTCGTGGTCGGCACCGGCAACGCCTTCTTCCAGCCCGCCCTGTCCGGGCTGCCGGTGCAGCTCGCCCCGCGCGATCAGCTTGGCAACGCGAACGCGCTGTTCGGCATGGTCCAGCCCGCCGCCCAGGTCGCAGGCCCGGCCCTGGCCGGTATCGTGATCGCGGCCGGCGGCCCGGCCGCGGCGATCGCGGTTGACGCCGGCAGCTACGCGGTCAGCGCGATCGCCCTGGCCCGGCTGAGCTTTCCCGACGCCGAACGCGGGCCGGCCCGGTCGCTGCTACGCGACCTGGCCGATGGCTGGGCGGAGTTTTCCGCGCACTCCTGGCTCTGGCTGCAGACTCTCCAGTTCACCCTCTTCAACCTGCTGACCTGGGGCCCCTATTTGGTCCTGGGCCCGGTGCTAGCGCGCGGCTACCTCGGCGGCGCTCGCGCCTGGGGGGCGATCCTGGCCTGCTATGGCGGTGGCGCGATCACCGGCGGACTCCTCGCCCTCGGACGTCGCCCCCGCCGACCGTTGCTCGCCAGCACCGTGACCACGCTCGGGTTCCCGCTTCCGCCGCTCGCCCTGGCCCTCCATCTCCCGGTGGCCGCCGTGGCCGGCGGCGCGCTGCTGGCGGGGGCTGGCTCCGCGTTTGGCGGCGCGATCGCGACGACCGTGACCCAGCAACGGCTGCCCGCTGACGTCCTGTCCCGAGTCGGATCGTTCAGCATGGTCGGCGCGTTCGCGTTCGGGCCCCTGGCGTTCATCGTCGCCGGACCGGTAGCGGCCGCGTTCGGCGTCCGGGCCGTGCTCAGCTTCGGCGCGGCCTGGGCCGTTTTCGGGACACTCGCAGTCCTGGCTGCCCCGTCCATCCGCAACCTCACCTGGCAAGAGGCGGTCGACCAGCCCGATCGCCAAACGCACCCCGGGAGTGAATGCCTTTCCCAACCCAGCCCAGACAGCGCGAGTCGCCAGGCCACGCCCTAGCATCGGGCCTATGGCTATTGACTGGAATGACGAAATAGTCGACCAACTTCAATGGCACTGGCAGCGCCAACTCCGGCCCCGGCTGGACGGTCTGACCGACGACGACTACTTCCGGCAGCCGCTCCCGGTCATCCACCACGGCGCCGAGATCTGCCTGCTCCGCGACCTCTACCGGGAAAAGCTCCGGTGACTTCAAGCCCGGTGACGCCGGACACCCTGCTGCCGGCCGACGTGATCGCCGCCGCGAGCGCCGCCGAGTCCGGGCTCCGCCCGCTCGTCGACCGCGACTGGTCGGTGCGGGCGGGTCGGCTGGAGTGGAGCGTCGAGCAGACGATCACGCACATGATCGCCGCCGCCGCCAAGTACACCCTGTATCTCGCCAGCCGGTCCGAGCGCTTCATCGGGCTGTCGATCAGCCGCTGGCCCGACGCGACCAACGAGGAGGTCATCGACTCCCTCGTCCCGGTCGCGACGGGGCTCGCGAACGTCGCCATGGTCACGCCGCCCCACGTCCGGGCGTACCACGTCACCGGCCCGTCCACCGCGGCCGACTACATCGGCCGCGGCTGCGTCGAGCTCCTCGTGCACACGGGCGACGCGCTGACCGGGCTCGGCGTCGCCTTCGCGCCTCCGGCCGACCTATGCCGGCGGGTGCTGGCCCGCCAGTACCCCGACGTCGTCGCCGCAGCCGATGAGGCCGCCGACCCGTGGCGCAGCCTGCTGGCCGCCACCGGCCGGCCGTCCCACTGACGGCCGGCCAGCTCAAGCCAGCGCACAACGGCCCTACCGCACCCCGCACAGCACCTGGCTCGACCCGCGCTGCCAGAGCGTGCCCACCTCGGCGAACCCCGCCGCGCGGAGCGCGCTCGTGTGGGCCGCGAGTCGCGCGCCCTCGTTGCTGTGGTGGACCAGGCCCTGCGAGCGCTCCGCCGCGGCCTCGGCCAGCGCCGGCTCTGCCGCCACCGCCTGCCACCACTCGTCCCAGTTCTCCGCCCGCCCGGTGTGCCCGTCCGGGTAACGCCGCCCGGCCTCCCGCTCCTCCAGCGCCCGCTCCAGCCGTCCAAGCACCGGGTTGGCCGTCTCGTCGACGTGCAGGTGGTCGCCGTCGAGGAACAGCCCGCCCGGCCGCAGCAGGCCGGCCAGCGTCACGTACAGCTCGCGCAGTTCCGCCGCCGAGAGCCAGTGCAGCGCGGTCGTGGACACCACCGCGTCCACCGGCCGGCCGGCCTCCAGGCCGAGCCGCGACGGCCAGCCGGCCGCCCGCAGGTCCAGGTCGGCGAAGCGCAGCCCGGAGACCGCCGCGTAGCCGGAGCGACCAAGCGCGAGCGTGACCGGGTCGGCGTCGACCGCCACGACGGTCGCCGCCGGGAGCCGCGCGAGCAGCCGCACCGCGAGCGATCCGGGGCCGCAGCCGAGGTCGAGGACGAGCGGGTCGGGCCGGCCGGCCCCCGCCTCGACCGCGTCGATGAGCGCGGTGAACCGCTCCTCCCGGTCGGGCATGTAGACCTCCTGCTGGCGGTCCCAGCGGTCGATCCAGTCACGGGCGGCGGCGGCGTCGAGGGCGGGGAGATCCTTCAGTTCGGGCATGACAAGCTCCGTGTCACTGGTTAAGATGTCTTTGACAGTGACACCATAAGCGGCAGGAAGTAACTGGTCAAGTGAATTTTAACAGTCACACGGATCTCGTCGTCGGGGTCGCGGTCGCGCTGGTGAACCTGCTGACCGAGGGCGAGGACCGCAGCCGGAAGTACCTGCCGCCCGAGGGCGACGAGCGCGCCGAGAAGATCACCGCCCTGTTCAGGTCGGCCGGCGGCCGACGCCCGGTCACCGGGGCGGAAGCCGAGGACTTCGGCCGGGTCGCCGCCGAGCTGCGAGAGGTCTTCGAGGCGGTGGCCGCCGACGACATCGACGGCGCGGCCATCCGGGTCAACGCGATGCTGGACGACACCGGCGCGCGCCCGGCCCTCGAGCGCCACGACGGCGAGCCCTGGCACCTGCACTTCCACTCCGCCGACGAGACGTCGATGGTCAAGGGCTGGCAGGCGGGCTGCGCGACCGGGCTGGCGATCGTGCTCGGCGGCGAGCTTTACGACCGGCTCGGCGTGTGCACCGCGCCGCACTGCGACCGGGTCTACGTCGACACCACCCGCAACGGCAGCAGGCGGTTCTGCTCGACCGCGTGCCAGAACCGGGTGAAGGCGGCGGCGTTCCGCGAGCGCCGCGCGTGAGCGCAGCGAGCGAGCGGGCGAGCGACGTCGCGCCTGGCTGGATCGTGGTGCTGAACGGCCCGCCGCGCTCCGCCAAGTCCAGCATCGCCGATGTCATCCAGGAGACGTTCGACGGCCCGTGGCTCAGCCTCGGCGTCGACGTGTTCAGCCAGCACGTGACGCCGCCGAGGCTGCGGCCGGGCATCGGGCTGCGCCCCGGCGGCGGCGAGCGCCCGGACATCGAGGCGCTCATCCCGGCCCTGTGCGCGGCGTTCTACGACTCGGTCGCCGCCCATAGCCACCATGGCCTGAACGTCGTCGTCGACGTCGGCCACCACGACGCGTACGCCAGGCCGCTGCCCGTGCTCCCGGACGCGGCGCGACGGCTGGGCGGGCTGCCCGCGCTGCTGGTCGGCGTCCGCTGCCCGCTGCACGTGATCATGCAGCGCCGCAACACCGGCCCGGCGTCTACGACCTGGAGATCGACACCTCCGCCGTCACCGCCGCGGCCGCGGCGGCGCTGATCCGCGAGCGCCTCGACGGCCCCCCGCCGACGGCCTTCCGCCAACTCGCCGAAGCGGCCAACTCCGATCATCCAGCCGAAATCCAACGGATAGGTCGCGTGGGTTGTCCCGGATGCCGCGCGTCAGCCGCCCGCAGCCTGGAGTTTCCCCCAGATGCGGGTGATGGCGGCGATGTCCTCGTCGTCGAGCGGGCCGGTGAAGTACTTCCGGACGGCTTCCTCGAACGTCCGGGAGACCTCGGCAGTGTAACGACGCCCTTCGTCGGTGAAGCTGATCAGCGAGATCCGCCCGTCGGCCTGGTCGGCGCCGCGTTGCAGGTAGCCAGCGTCGATGAAGTCCTGCACCAGCCGCGATGCCCGGGTCGGGCTGACGCTGACGAGCTGGCTGGCCAGCGCGCGGACCGGCTGGGGCTCGTGGTCCTTCAGCCGGCACAGGATCTCGGCCGCGGCGAAGGAAATCCGGTGCCGCTCCATGAGCACCGCGTCGATCCGCGCGGTCACGGTCGCGTGCGCGCACAGCAGCGCGAACCAGGCGTCCTCCTGGTCCTGGGAGATGATGTCGGCGCTGGCCAGGGGCGCTTCCAGATTCCGCATGAACCGATTATAGCAGAAACCGTGCTCGTGAATTTGTGTGCAAGCGCACGCATCTGTTAGTGTGCAGGTATGAGTTCATCCACACGCAACACATCGGAGAACGGAACCCAGGCGGCTGTGGCCAGCGCGCCGGCGGCACGCGCGTCAGCCGACCCGCACTACCAGCGCCGCTGGCTGATCCTGCTGGTCGTCATGGTCGCCCAGGTGATGATCCTGCTGGACGCGACGGTGGTGAACGTCGCGCTCCCGTCGGCGCAGCACGATCTGGGGTTCAGCGACGCCACCCGGCAGTGGGTGGTCACCGCCTACGCCCTGTCGTTCGGCAGCCTGCTGCCGCTCGGGGGCCGGCTGGCGGACGTGTTCGGCCGCAAGCGCATGTTCCTGACCGGGCTCATCGGGTTCGCCGCCGCCTCCGCGCTCGGCGGGGCGGCCCCGAACATCGGCGTGCTGATCACCGCGCGGGCGGTGCAGGGCGGCTTCGCCGCCGTTCTGGCCCCGGCGGCGCTGTCGCTGATCGGGGTCACCTTCACCGACCTGAAGGAGCTCAACAAGGCCTTCGCCATCTTCGGCGCCGTGGCCGGCAGCGCCGGGGCCGTCGGGCTGCTGATCGGCGGGGTGCTGACCAGCTACGTCAACTGGCGCTGGTGCATGTACGTCAACATCGCCTTCGCCGCCGCCGGCATCATCGGCGGCCTCGCGCTCCTGCACCACGTCAGCGCCCCGGACAAGCCGCGGCTGTCGGTCCCCAGCACCATCATCGGCTCGGCCGCCCTGTTCGGCCTCGTCTTCGGCGCCGCCAGGGCCCAGACGGACGGGTGGGGCGCCGCCCTGACGATCGGATCGCTCGCCGCCGGAGGCGCGCTGCTGGCCGTCTTCGCGGTCGTTCAGCGTTACGACCGCTCGCCGCTGATCCCGCTGCGGGTCCTGGCCGACCGCAACCGCGGCGCCGCCTACCTCGTCCTGACGGTGGCCAACGCCGCGGTGTTCGCCGTGTTCCTGTTCCTGACCTACTACTTCCAGGGCGTGCTGCACTACTCGCCGGTCAAGACCGGCCTGGCGTTCCTCCCGCTGCCCGTTGCCATCGCGGTGGTGGCGACCATCACCCAGGGGCCGCTGCTGAAGGTGGCCACGATGCGCGTCATCGTGACCGCGGGACTGCTGGCGTGCGGCGCCGGCGCGGTGCTGCTCACCCAGGCGACCTCGGCCACGCCGTATGCCGAGTGGGTGCTGCCCGGCCTGATCCTGCAAGGGGCCGGCATCGGGTCGGCCGCCGTGGTGGCCATCGCGATCGGGCAGCAGGGCGTCGCACCGCGCGACGCCGGCACCGCCGGAGCGATGAACAACGTCAGCCAGCAGGTCGGCGCCGCGATCGGCGTCGCCCTCATCAGCACGTTCGTCGCCGCCGCCACCGCCAGTTACCTGCGCGGCCACGCCGCGGGCCCGGCCATGGTGGTCAGCGCCACCGTGCACGGCTTCGCCACCGGCTACTGGTGGGCGGCCGGCATTGACTTCGGCGGCGCCGTCATCTTGGGCGCCCTGATCCGCCCCAGGACCCGGCTGTACCACGACCCGGGCGAGCCGAACGCGCTCGAGGAACCGATCAGCGTCGTCAGCTGACCTGTCCGTAACTGCAGAAAGAAGGCGAGCCGCCATGTCGAAATTGGATGGCAAGGTCGCGGTGATCACCGGAGCGACTTCCGGGATGGGGCTGGCGACGGCCGCACTGTTCGCGGCCGAAGGCGCCGACGTGTTCATCACCGGGCGGCGCAAGGAAAAGCTGGACGAGGCGGTGGCCGCGATCGGCCGCAATGTGACGGGCGTGCAGGCCGACTCGGGCGATCTGGGCGACCTCGCCCGCCTGGCCGAGACCGTGCGGGAACAGCAAGGACGGGTCGACGTCCTGTTTGCCAGCGCCGGCATCGGCTCAGTGTCCGAACCACTGGGCAGCGTCACCCCGGAGTCGTTCGACACCGTCGTGGGCGTCAACTTCCGCGGCACCCTGTTCACCGTCCAGCATCTGCTGCCGTTGATGAGCGAGGGCGCCTCGATCATCCTCAACGGCACGACCAGCGCGACCAAAGGCATCCCCGGTGCCGGGGTGTACTCGGCCAGCAAGGCGGCCCTGCGATCACTCGCCCGGACCTGGGCTGCGGAACTGAAGGACCGCGGTATCCGGGTGAACGTCATCAGCCCCGGCTCGATCGAGACTGCGCTCTTCGGCACGGTCACACCCGAATTCCGCGAGCAGATCATCTCCGCCATCCCCCTGGGACGGCTCGGGGCCAGCGAGGAAATCGCGGCCGCCGCGCTGTTCTTCGCCTCCGCCGACTCCGGCTTCGTCAACGGCGCCAACCTGGTCGTCGACGGCGGCTTCGCCCACATCTGAGAGCTCAGGTCTGACAGAAAGAGAGTACCCATCCATGAGCAGCATCAGCTTCATCGGCCTGGGGGGCATGGCCCGCGCCATCGCCGCCCGCGCGGTCCAGGGCGGCAACGCCGTCGAGGTCATCGGCCGCGACGCGGCCAAAGCCAGGGACCTGGCCGCCGCGCTCGGCGGCGGCGCCACGGCCGGAACCTTCGGCACCGCCCCGGCCGGCGACATCGTCATCCTCGCCGTCCCGTACGCCAGCGCCGTGTCGGTCGTCGACCGGTACGGGGACGCGCTAGCCGGCAAGGTCATCATCGACATCTCCAACACCTTCAACGCCGACGCGACCGGGCTGGTCACCCCCGACGGCACATCCGGCGCGCAGGAGATCGCCAAGGCCGCCCCGGCCAGCGCGCACGTCGTGAAGGCGTTCAACACCGTCTTCGGCCACGTCCTGGCCCAGGGCCGCCCGCTGGACGTGCTCATCGCCGGCGACGACGCGCGGGCCAAGGCGAGCGTGGAAGCGTTCATCGAGAGCCTCGGGCTGCGCCCGCTGGACACCGGGGACCTCGCGATGGCGCACTGGCTGGAAGGGGCGGGCCCGCTGCTCATGGGCCTGGCCCGGCACAGCGTCGGGTTCAACTTCGCCCTCGGCGTCAACCTCGCTGACTGACCGCACCCGCGCCCGCCGCTCCAGCGCCTCATATCCGGCACGCGCCACCCCGGGCCGGCAGGTTCCCCGCCTGCCGCCCCGGGATGACGGGCCGGCCGGGGACGGTGGTCACGGTGCGGTGAGGGCCGCGGTCAGCGCCGCGGCGTGCCGCTCCAGCCAGGCCTCGCGGCGCTTGATCACCTCGCCGACGCCGTCGTCCCACATCCGCTGCCAGCCGCCGCCCGCGGTTTCCGCCCGGTGCTTCATCAGGTGCCAGGACCGCCGGGATCGCACGACGGCCACCTCGATGACCCGCTCGCGGTCGGCGTCGGACAGGCCGTAGGCGTCGGCGAGGATGCGGGCCCGCCGGGGCACGTCGACGCCGTGCAGCAGCGGGTCGACGTCGCGCGGATCAGCCAGCGGCGCCCACCACATCATCGCGTTGAACATCTCGTCCGCCCGGGTGGCGGGCTTGGCCAGGTCGAAGTCGATCAGCGCGAACGCCCGGCCGTCGCGGAAGACGACGTTCTCGGGCGTGATGTCGACGTGCCCGATCAACTCCGGCGGATATACCGGGGCAGGCGGGATGCCCGGCGGCTCGGTCGGCTGCGCGCCTGGCAGCCCGCCCGGCGGCGGGATGAACGAGGCGGCCGCGTCGTCGTAGGCCCGGACCAGCCGTCCGACCGACGCCAGCCGGGCCTCGTCGGCGATCCAGGGCGGGCGCGGCCGCCCGGCCACCTCGCCGTCGACGTAGCTGAGCACCTCGCGCCCGGCCCGGTCGATGCCAAGGAATCGCGGTGCCCCCTCGAAGCCGATCGATTCGAGATGCGCAAGCAGCGCGTGCACCAGCGGCGAGTGCGGCCCGACCGGCCGACGCACCGTGTCCCCGACCCGGACCACGCCCTCGGTCACGTCGCCCCCGGCCAGCGGTATCTCGGCCTGGCCGGCCTCGTCTGCCCAGTCCTCGCCCACCGCGCAATCGTAGGGGCTGCGCCGCCTGTTTCGTCGCCGGCGGCCATACTCGTGAGCGTGAGCGACGATCTCATCGGGCCAGCGGTCAATGCCGTGCTCGTCCCCCCGCAGGCGGATCGGTTCGCATCGCTGGTCGGGGTGGACACCGGCCGGCTGGTGCTGAACGTATCCGGGTGGAACAAGCTGGTCCTGATGGACTCCGACCGGGTGTTCCTGTTCCCCCGATCGGCCATCGGCGTGGAGTGGTTCGAGCGGGAGCTGGCCGCGTACCGGGCGCTGGCCGGGGCCGGGCTGAGCGTGGTGCCGAGCCTGCTCGGCCGGTGGGAGGACCCGGAGATCTACCCGTTTCCGTTCGCCGCCGTCACCCGGCTGCCCGGTGCGGCGCCGACGGCCCCGGAGGATCTCCTCGACCAGCTCGGCCGGGCCATCGCCCGATGGCACGACCTGGAGCCGCCGGCGCTGGCCGGGGCGCGGCCCCCGCGTCACCACGACGCCGCCCATCATCAATGGCTGCGACGGGCGCTCGACCCCGCGACCAGCGCGAGCGCCGCCGCCGAGGCCTCCGACCGCCTGGGCCGGCCGGACCGCGCCTCGGCCTGGGCGGACCTGCTGGCCGGGGCCGCCCAGCTCACCCCGGTCCTCGTGCACGGCGACATCCACGAGGATCAGCTGCTCGCCGACGGAAGCCGGCTGACCGGCGTCATCGACTGGGAAACGGCCCGGGTCGACCACCCGTTCTGGGACTTCGACCTCGGCGAGTGGGGCACCGGGCTGTGGCGTCGCCGCCGTCGCGACTTCAGCGCGCTCTGGGCGCGCGGATGGCTCGCGTACGCCCAGCAGCGCGGCCTGGACACCGACCCCCGCCCGCTGGAGACCGCCTTCCGCCTCCGCCACGCGCTCCGCCTGCTCGCCGGTCCCGGAGATCCCGCCGTCGTCGGCACTATCGAGGAGCACCTGGCGGACCTGTAGCAGTCAGGGCGGCACCGTCTAGACCTGGAGACGCCGCAGGCAGTCGTCCAGACCCTGCAGGCCGCGACTGACGAGGTCCTGGTCGGCGAACTCGTCCGCCCCCAGCAGGCCGAGGAGGGCGTAGGTGTCGACCGCGTAGGCCGCGATGAGCTGCTCGTCGGGCGGCTCGCCGTCGGCATAGGTCGCGAGCAGGTCGGGCGTCAGGGTGCCGTACGCGGCCATCCGGCCGAGTTCGGCCGCCGGGTCGCCGAGTGTGCAGTTCGACAGGTCGAGCACGGCGACCAGGTCATCGCCGCGGAAGCACAGGTTCTCCGGCCGGAGATCCATGTGGGTCAGGCGGAGATCCCGCAGGCCCGCGCGCCCGCCGATGACGGCCTGAGCCCGGCCGAGCAGCTCGTCCGAGCTCGGATACCCGACCCGTTCGGCCAGCGCCGCCACCCGCGTCCGGACCCGCTCGAGCATCGCCTCCGGGGCCGTCTGCCGGCCGACGACCGCCTCCAGTTCGTCGGTCCCGGTGATGGCGTGTACCCGCCGCAGCACCCGGCCGAGCGCGGCTAGGGCTCGCGGCGAGAGACGTGCCCGGTCATCGTGGTCGATCCGCTCGAACAGCATCCACGAGTGGTCGTCCGTTCCCGACGCGCGTCCCCATCCGAGCAGCGGCGCAACCGGGACGCCGTGGCGATCGAGCAGCCCATGCACGAATGCCTCCCGCTCGACGACGTCCCCGAAGTCGACCGTGCCGTCATAAGCCGAGGTCGTGACCTCGCGCAGCGGGACGCGGAGAACCCGCTCGGTCGCCGCGCCACGCGATACCACACGCAACGCGAAGAAGTCCGCCCCCCGTCGCCACGGCAGGACGCGCGACCCGGGCGGAAACTGGTCAGCCAGCTCAAGCTCGAGCGCCCGAGCCACGCCCGGCTCATCGGGAACCTCAACGCTTCTTAGCACCGTCTCCCCATCGTGAATCGCCTCCATGCTCCATCAGCCTGCGCGGGATG